>Ga0315902_10011549_pt1 | contig 11581 bp, 4 predicted proteins | sample LakEriMetagenome_9_FD_203523 | JGI IMG/M metagenome (GOLD analysis project Ga0315902, IMG submission 203523) | Freshwater fungal communities from buoy surface, Lake Erie, Ohio, United States - Buoy 12 MA117 | ecosystem: Environmental > Aquatic > Freshwater > Lake > Lake biofilm | place: USA... | reverse complement strand
AGACAAGCTGCTCTCAGGTCTTTCATCCCTACGTACTCTAGCAGCCGATCATTCTTAATGACCCATCTCACAATGATTTTATCGCCGGGATTTATTGTTGTTGTATCATCTAGTTCAAGAAGAACCGTCTTGTTGTCCTGTATATTTTCGCGGAAAAACAGCCGGCTGACTGAAAGTGTAGAAGATCCTGCCTGAATATTTTCAATTTTATCAGTGTATTGCCAGTATAGACTTCCCCAAACCGGAGTACTGATTCCTGTTTTGCTGTTTGCATTAATATTAACCTTGCCCCAGCTTGATTCAATTATTTCTCCGGGATATGTTTTTTTGAAATAGCCTGTACCTGATTGTTTAAGTTCATTTTCGGAAGAGATGAGGGTGTCTCCAAGTGATACACGGATAACATTTTCTTGTTCGTGCCATTTATTGCCTTGCTGCAAGAGTACGTAACAGGCTTTGGCTGTGGCTTTATTATTGCTCCATTGTTGTACTCTTTTTTGCTGAAGCAACCATGTCTTCATGCCTTCTACGAAAGGAAGGTCTTTGTTATATTCAGAAAATGCTTCGATAAGTATAGATTGTATTTCTTCATTTGTTTGATATGAATAAAGCGAAAAACCAGATGGGAAGTAGATTCCTTTTTCCGGACTATTAACAGCTTTCTCTTTTATTGATTTATGAATATTCACTGCTGTTTTCAAATCGCCGTTTCGCTGAAGTGTCATCAAAATATATGCTCTGAGGTAGAGTGGTTGTTTAGCCCATGTCGCTTTTGCCTGCTTCGTGTAAAACCGAAATGCTTTTTCAGTGCCCTTACTTAGGGAAATATTTTTGAAAAAACTTCTCATGTAAAGCAGCTCTATCTCAAGATGTCCCGGCTGATATTTTTTGGTATTTAGTTTGCTTTTTAAAATCGCTTCATAATCCTGGATTAATTTTTGATCGAGATAATTTAAGGCCTTTTCAATGACGGGCTGAAGTGTTATCAGGCTTTCATCAGAGATTGCATTAATTTTCAATAATTGTCCAATCCCTGAAATTATATACTGAGTCATATATCTGTCTTCTCTTCCTCCGGGAGTCCAAATAAATCCTCCTGATGGTGCCTGGTGATTTATCAGGTTGATAAGTGCTTTGTTTTGTTCATTTCTGATGCGTTTTTCATCGAAAAGAATTTTGATATTCTGGCGTTGATTTCTTTCGCTTTCTGCATCTGCTATCCATGGTGTCTCTTTCAGTAATAGGGCTTTCAACTCTGAATTTTTATCGAGTTGACTAAGCAATACAGTACTGTCTGTGACCTGCCACTGGTCAATTGTTTTTTTAATTTGCGGATATTGATTTGCAATATTTGAAGCAATCGCATTCGCATAAAAACGATTCCAAAGCATATCAACGGATTCATTGCTTTTTTCTGCGAGGTAGGGGAGTGATTGTACCACTGCCCAAATGGGATTTGAAGTAAATTCAGCAACGATCGACTGATGACGGATTGTTTCGCTGCTGTCTGATGCAAGTAAACTCTTCCAGTTAATCAATTTACTCTCTCCTGATTTCAGAAAAACGGGAAGTGTTTCTGTGATAAAAAGTCTGTCGCTTAACACAGGAATAACACCTTGTTCACCATCAGACACAGTATAGCCATTTTTCATATTAGAAACGGCTGTTACACGAAATGTTAGCAGGTCCTGAAAATAATATGGAGCAACAATCGGAAATTTAACGAGAGTGCTGGATCCTGGTTCTACAGAAAAATATTGTACGGGAAAAAGATTTTGAAACCAGCCGTCTACCGACTCTGTTTCACCTTTCCGGAAAAGTTCAAGACGGCAGGGACCGCTTAATTCACTATTTCCTGTATTGGTAATACGCACGGTAAAAATCATCTGATCTCCTTCCCTTAAAAAACGAGGTACATAAGGCTCGGTCATCAGTTCTTTACGAGTAATGATTTCTTTTTGTAAATATGCAGATCTTGATTCCTCTGTATGCGCCAGAATTCGCCAGTTCCAGCGAGTAATCGCATCGGGTATTTTGAACCTGAGTGTTATTTGACCCGACGTATCAGTCTGCAACTGAGGATAAAAAAACGCAGTTTCCTGAAAATTCTTTCGAATTTCAGTTTGTTCTGCTTTAGCAGAGTCGGCATACACATCTTTATCGTTTTCCTTATCTAAATTTTCCTTACCCTTTTGTAAAATCGTGATGTCTGCTGATACTGCCTGATTTGTTTTCATGCTGTAAAAACTGTAAAAAAGATTTAGTCCTGGCAATCTGTCGTATGTTTTTTCGGTATACGCCCATTCAACAGCAATAAAAGATTTTTCATAAGATTGAATATGAGAGAAGCCGCCTGTTTGCCAGTCATCAGTAAATATTATTTGCTGATCCGGTGTAGGAAATAACCATTCGTTTTTATTGAATACATCAAGCGATGCATCATACATGGTGGTAAGCACCTCAGATTTGTTTTGGACGCCTTTTTGATCTTTTATGCGAATACGCCATTCTTCTTCGGCACCGGGCTTAGTTTTGTCTCTGAATGATTCTACTTTAATCTCCAGGTGATTGTTGTCCCTTACTTCAAATTGTTTGGTGAATTGATAAAAACGATTTTGTTTTACAAAGCTGTAAGTCAAACTATATTGCTGATCGGAAATTTTTGAGAAAATAATTTTGTCTTCAACTTGCTTCTTCAGATTAATTGCTTTCCAGTTGGTCTCATTTTTTAAGGTGTTATTGCTGTTTTTTATCAGGTAGATATTTTCTGCATCAGAACCAATGTTTAAGAACACAGTCTCACCCGGTTTGTGTAACGTGTGGTTATTAGAATGCCAAAACCATACAGGATCAACCGGACTTTCATTTTTCCCGGATCTGACTTCAAAAAAAACTGTTTGTTGAATAGGTTCTCCGTTTTTGTCAAATGTTGTTGCTTCGGCCTGATACCATCCCGGTTGCCATTTAATATTTTTCAGGTCGAATGGTTTGTCTTCTCTTGTCAATGAAGTAATTTCTGTAATCCTGTTTTCTTTATCCCAGCCCTCTTTTTCATTTTCATTTTTGTATTCATCCCACGGAAACATTTTTCTGTAATCTGATTCAGTCATCGTATACTGATCGGGTTGATCCCAATATCTTTTTCGTAGCAGACGATTGTTGTTTTTGAGTCGGAAAATTTTAAGTGTTGTTTTTACAGACTCAAATACATTCATCATATTTCGTGTGGAAATATTTATTGATTTTAAGCTGTCTGCATAAATTGTTCCGTTACCCGGTGTTTGAATGCTGAGAATGATCGACTGGTATCCTGCTTGAATATTTGAAGTCGTGTTTTGCGTTTCTCCATTCAGGTCAGTAGCCTCTGCTGTAATTTCATAATTAAAAAGTGGATTTAACTCTTTCCTGATGCTGAGATCGGGAAGGGCGGGGAAATTGATTAAAAAATTGCCATACTTATCGGCTGCTGTACTGCCACTGATGATTTCTTTTTCATTCATCAAAGGCCATCCCCATCGATAGCAAAGCCATGGATAAGGCAGATTGGGTTTTCGAACTATTCGGTAGCGGATTTGCGCATTTGAGATTGCAAATCCGGAATAGGATAAAACTTCACCCTTTACGGAGATGGTATCATGAACCTTATAAGCTTTTTTAGGAGGATCTATCTGTACTAAAAATTTAGGTCTTTTGTATTCCTCCACCATAAAAAATACTTCTCCTTCTTTATTGCGGGTAGTTAATTTGTAATTGCCGGGTAGTTCACCTTCAGGTATTGTAAATCTTCCTGCATAGGAACCATAGTTATTCGTTTTAGTTAAGAGGCTATCGATTGCCTGGTTGTTGGCATTGTAAAGAAATACCTGTACTTGTTCATCGTTACTTAGTTTTCGTTTTTTATCCGGGCTTATCGCTAAAAGTATTCCTTTGAATTGTACTACCTGTCCCGGTCTGTAAATAGCACGATCAGTAAAGAAAGCATTTTTATAAACGGGTCCTGTTTCCTTTATCTGTTCATTTCCGTTCCAGCTATAAAGTTGTAATGGTGAAGCAGTCATCAGTCGGTCAGACTGATATATTACTTCAATATATTCAGAATCGTTATCTAAAGAGTCTGTTGTAAGATCTACAGATCCGTCGTTGATAGAAAAATATGACTTTCCTTTTTTCATTTCATACTTTCCTTTTTCGTAATCATAGTGGTTTTTCCATATCTGCACTTTAGCATTTGTAATAGGAGAGCCTGTTTCACGATTCAGGATGAAGAGTTTTTTTCCGTTTCGTATCCAAGAAAGATTACTGACAAAAAAACCACGCATCGCCAGTAGATTGTTTTCAGTAGTAAAATTTTCATTGTTGCTTACTATCAATGCATATTGTCCGGGTTGTAAGGCGGGAATACCGATTTCTGTCTGGTGTGTTTGAAAATCTTCCGATGCAGGGAGTAGTTGCATAAAAGATATAGATGGAGTATAGGCTGCAAGCTTTCTCCAGTTTTCTTCAGACCATCTGTCGTTTTCGAAATCGCTTAAAATTTTATCAGTGATCGGGATGACTCTTATCCATAACTGCGGAGTGTTCCTGTAACTTACCAGCATTCTGAATGGCTGATCAGGAATATTTACTTCCTCCACTTCGAACTGTAATTTTTTTTCACTGATTTCCTGTAATAAGTTTTTGCAGTTGGATATCCCTTCCGAGTTTGTATTCAAGGCTGTATAAGGTTTACAGATTGCATAAGCTTTCAGGTATAGCCACCTGGGATTACTGCTATCGTTAAGAGGATGTTTTTTGAAATGATATTCTTTTGCATCTTCACAGTAAGATGAAGCGAGCCAGTATGCAGCCTGGGAGACATCAGTTGTACTGCTATATTTTCTGATAATTTCATTTAAAAGATGACGGTATCGTTCTTTTTTATCCTGCAAATTTGAAAAACGCTCAAGGAATTTTATTCTTTTCAGGTCGACATCAATCAGTGCTTCCCGGCGGTTATTATTATAGTGGAGCGATATTAATTTTTTATATAAAGAAGTTGCATGAAAGAGGGGCGATTGTAAATCCTGCGCATTTATCTGCATTTTTATAAAATCATCAGCAGAAATCCAGAATTCATTATGATCAAGATTAAATAAATCTTCAGTTACGATATTTCTTTCTTCTTCTTCATAGTATTCGATCGCTCTGTGTGCTAAAAGATCAAAAATGGTAGGCCTTAAGTTACCTGCATTGCCTTTTTCAAGTAAGGGTTCAAAACTTTTTAGATTAATCGAAGACAATATTTCATACTCAGCGGTAGAATAAATAAAATGTTCATTGATGATTTTGTGAAAGTCTTTGATTGACCACATATCAATTTTTTCTTTGTCTGTGCCTGACAAAGAAGATTTACGATCATATATTTTCCATCTGTTGTGATCAAGATACTGACGATAGGCTTCGGCCGTCAGGCTATGTAAAATAGATTTTATGGGTTCTTTGGCCTCTTTCAGTTCAGCTTCAAGTTGTAAAATTGAAGCGATCCCTTTTTCTTCATTAAACTGCTCCTGCAGGTTGAGCCGCCAGATGAGTGCTTTTAACTGCTGAGGTTCGTTTTTTTCTTTTTTAGCAGCTTCGAAGAGTTCATTTACTTTTTGCAGCGCTGATTTAGGCAAATCGTTTTTTTCAATAAGCTCAGTGATTTCTTTCCATTTCGATTCGTAAGGGAAACGACTTTGTGCATACAAGTTGAATGTATTGAAAACGAAGATGACTAATAGGGAGAAGAAACATTTTTGCATTAGAGAGAACAATTTTCTGAAAGGTAGAAAAAAGCTAATAGAATAGGAATGATGATATTGTTCCTTTTTCTTCTTTAGGCTGTTGTTCCAGAGTTATTTAAGATTTTTAACGGTTTCTTAAATGCTTTCTCTTGGCAACCTTTTATAGACTGGTGATCATAGATTTGTAAAAATTAGATAGTTAGCATGCTGAATTGTAGTAGGTAGACAAAAAAAATCCCGCCAACCGGCGGGATTTTTTAAAAGAGTTTGATCTTATTTTTTTAATACCGATGCCATTGTTTTACCAATGTCGGCAGGACTGGCAACGACATGGATGCCGCAATCGGCCATGATCTTCATTTTCGCTTCAGCAGTATCCTCTGCTCCGCCAATGATAGCGCCTGCATGTCCCATTCTTCTGCCGGGAGGTGCTGTTTGACCTGCAATGAAACCAACAACCGGTTTTTTTGCATTTTGCTGATACCAGCGGGCTGCTTCCGCTTCCATTCCGCCTCCGATTTCACCTATCATTACAACTGCATCTGTATCATCATCATTCATGAATAATTCCAGCGCTTCTCTGGTGGTAGTTCCGATAATCGGATCACCGCCAATTCCAACGGCTGTACTGACTCCCAAACCGGCTTTCGCAACCTGGTCTGCCGCTTCGTATGTAAGGGTTCCGCTTTTTGATACGATTCCAACGCGACCCGGAACAAATACAAAGCCCGGCATAATCCCAACTTTACATGCACCGGCAGTGATAACGCCCGGGCAGTTTGGCCCGATCAGGCGGGTAGAAGTTCCCTGTAAATATTGCTTGGCTTTTACCATATCCTGAACAGGAATACCTTCAGTGATACATACTACAAGTTCAATGCCGGCATTGGCTGCCTCCATAATGGCATCTGCTGCAAATGCAGGCGGTACAAATATGATGCTGACATTGGCACCTGTACTTTTTACAGCTTCATCCACCGTGTTAAAAACAGGGCGATCAAGATGAGTAGTCCCACCTTTACCCGGTGTAACACCGCCTACAAGCTGCGTGCCATATTCGATCATCTGGCCGGCATGGAAACTGCCTTCACTTCCTGTAAAACCTTGTACAATTACTTTAGATTGTTTATTGACGAGAATGCTCATAATACCTTGACTTAATTTTGTGCCGCAAAGATAGGGGGAAGATGGTCGCGGGAAGCAACCATATGGGATTTTTCAGATAAGAGATGGATCTTATCTCAACAGATCATCCATATTACGCTTGTTATCAATTTTTCCTTTTGCCTCCAGCATACGCATGTCTTTGGCATCTCTTAAGAATTCGGAGGCGAAAATGAATTTATTCAATTCTTCGTTTTTACTGAAGATGATGTCCTCATTGGTTCCTTCCCATTCTTTAGCACCCTGGTGCATGAACAGAATTCTTTGTCCGATTTCCATCACACTGTTCATGTCGTGTGTGTTGATAATCGTTGTCATTTTAAACTCCTGAGTGATTTCATGAATCAGCTTATCGATGACAAGAGAAGTTTTAGGGTCGAGGCCGGAGTTGGGTTCGTCACAAAAAAGATATTTCGGGTTGAGAACAATTGCTCGTGCGATGCCAACTCTTTTTTTCATTCCACCGCTGATTTCTGAAGGGAACTTTTTACTCGCTTCTTTCAGATTAACTCTTTCCAATACTTCCATCACGCGGTCCTGTTTTTGCTTAAGGCTATGTTTTGTAAACATATCCAAAGGGAACCTTACATTTTGTTCTACAGTCATGGAGTCGAATAACGCAGATCCCTGGAAAAGCATTCCGATTTGCTGCCGTAGTTCTTTACGCTTATTTTCATTCATCTGCGTAAAGCTACCTCCCTCGTACAAAACATCTCCTTTATCGGGTTCAAAAAGACCTACGATACATTTCATCAAAACGGTTTTACCGCTTCCGCTTGCGCCGATGATGAGGTTGCATTTGCCGGTATCAAATACAGTGGAAACATCGTTGATCACTATTTTGGTACCGAAGCCCTTGCTGATATTTTTTATTTCGATCATGGTGTTATAACAATATTGCAGCCAGTGCGTAGTCGGCAAATAAAATAAGTATACAACTTACAATCACCGCTTTTGTACTGGCGCGGCCAATTTCAAGTGATCCACCTTCTACATGGTAGCCATAATAAGCCGGCACGCTTGAAATAATGAAGGCATAGGTGTAAGATTTGCTCATGGCAAAAAATACGTTGTATGGGATAAAATCTTCAAGAAGTCCTTGATTATAAATCTGTGGCGGAAGAATACCTGAAAGTTCTCCGGCAATTTTTCCTCCCCAAATACCAAGCACAGCTGCGAGAATTACAAGGCAGGGAACAACAATGAGAGCTGCAATTATTTTCGGAAGCACCAGATATGTTTTGGTATTGATACCCATTATTTTCAGTGCATCTATTTGTTCAGAGATCCGCATGTTTCCGAGTTCTGAAGCGATTCTTGAACCAACAACACCTGCGAGCACTACGCAAATAAGGGTGGGAGCTAATTCAAGAATGATATTATCTCTTACAATAACGGCTATTACTGTTTTGGGTATCAGCGGTGTTACAAGCTGGTAAGCAGTTTGTACGGTTGTAACCGCTCCAAGGAAAATAGAGATGATGATAACGATGCCAAGAGACCTAAAACCAATTTCATTACATTGGTGCATTAGTTCCTTCCAGTATAATCTCATGTTTTCCGGTTTGGAAAACATCTCTTTCAGCATCAGCAGGTAGCGTCCGAAATGGGTAAATACGTTCATCAGCGCAAATATGGGTAATTGAGTGCGATTAATTCTTTTTCAGTACTTGTTTTTTTGGTGCTTCTTCTAACGATTTGGAATTTTTATTTCTGAGTCTCTTCCATAATCCTTCTCTTCTTTTTTCTTCAGTGGCTTCTTTATTAGATTCTTTATCCTGTTTTTTCGCTCCTTTGTTTTTCATCTGGGCTTCAACAACGGCAATTAGTGCCATGTTATAAATTGCTCTGACCGAACTGCCTAATTGAAGTACATGTACAGGTTCTTTCAATCCAAGAAGAATTGGACCTATTGCATCGGCTTCACCAATTTCTTGCAAAAGGTTATAGGCAATATTGCTGCTTGCCAGGTTAGGAAATATGAGAATATTCGGATTTCCCTGCACGAGCTCACTGAAAGGATAATTCTCTTTCAGGATCTCTTTGTTGAAAGCCACGATAGGTTGAATTTCTCCATCGCAAATCAACTGAGGATCTCTTTCCTTTACGATTTTTCTTGCATTCGCCACCAGTTTGGCTTCCGGAGAATCGCTGCTGCCGAAATTGGAATAGCTGAGCATTGCAATACGCGGAGTAATACCATAAGAACGCACTTCTCTTGCTACGAGCTGCGTGATATCGGCAAGCTCTTCTGCTGTGGGATTAAAATTGACAGTAGCATCTGCTAAGAAAAGGGGTCCTTTTTTAGTAAGCATGATGTACATGCCTGCAATTTTTTTCACCTGGTCTTCTTTGCCAATTATTTCAAGAGCGGGTCGAATGGTGTCGGCATATTTGCGACTCATACCGCTGATCAGTGCATCAGCTTCACCTGTTTCTACCATCATGCATCCGAAATGCGTACGTTCCTTCATTGATTTGATAGCCTCATATTTATTGAGACCTTTCCTCTTCCGCTTCTCAAAATAAAGTTCTCCGAAATATTCTCTCTTTGCAGATTGTTCCGCGCTTTTAGGATCAATGACAGGAATGTCATCCAGCTCGATACCATTTTCCTGTGCGAGTTCATTGATTTTTTTGGGATCACCAAGCAGAATGGGAAAACCGATTCCTTCTTCAAGAGTCAGTACCGCAGCTTTGATAATTTTAATATTTTCAGCATCTGCAAATATGATTTTCTTTGGATCCTTTCTTGCTTTGCTACCAATTGCACGCATCAGTTGATTGTCAATTCCAAGTCTGCTGTTTAACTGTGCTTCGTAGTTATTCCAGTCTGTAATTTTCTTTTGTGCCACTCCACTTTCAATAGCTGCTTTGGCAACTGCCGGTGCCACATAACTGAGAAGTCTTGGGTCAAGTGGCTTGGGGATGATATAGTTTGGTCCGAATGAAATTGTTTTTTCATTGTATGCCATGTTAACAATATCAGGAACAGGTGTTTTTGCGAGTTCCGCAAGGGCTTTTACTGCTGCCAGTTTCATCTCTTCATTGATGCAGCTTGCTCTAACATCGAGTGCTCCTCTGAAAATATACGGAAAGCCTAGTACGTTGTTTACCTGATTGGGATAATCACTTCTGCCAGTTGCCATAATGATATCTTTCCTTACGGCGGTAGCAGCTTCCCAGGTTATTTCCGGATCCGGATTTGCCATAGCAAATACAATCGGGTTTCGGTTCATTGATCGCACCATTTCCTGACTGATTACATTCCCTTTGCTTAGTCCGATAAAAATATCTGACCCTTTCATGGCTTCAGCCATCGACATATTTTTCCCTTTTCTTGCGAATGATTTCTTCTGTTCATCCAGATCTGTTCTGCTTTCATGTATAAGTCCTTTGCTGTCGAATACAGAGAAGTTTTCCCTTTTTGCACCAAGAGCGATGTATAATTTAATGCAGGCCATTGCGGCTGCACCGGCACCATTTACAACAAAATGAACACGTTCAATTTTTTTTCGTTGAATCTCAAGTGCGTTGAGCAAGGCTGCACCGCTAATGATGGCTGTTCCGTGCTGGTCATCGTGCATGATAGGAATACGGAGTTCCTTTTTTAGCTGCTGTTCAATGTAAAAACATTCAGGCGCTTTGATGTCTTCCAGATTTATGCCTCCGAAAGTGGGCTCTAATGCTTTTACGATTTGTACAAATTTCTCAGGATCTTTTTCATTAATCTCGATATCGTATACATCTATATCTGCAAATATTTTGAAAAGAACGCCTTTCCCTTCCATCACCGGTTTACCGGCTTCAGGGCCGATGTCGCCGAGTCCTAACACGGCTGTACCATTGCTGATCACAGCTACTAGATTTCCTTTGGCGGTGTATTTATAAACATCCTCGGGGTTGGCTTGAATTTCCTTACAAGGTTCAGCAACGCCCGGTGAGTAAGCGTAAGAAAGATCTCTTTGGGTTTTTGCTTCTTTGGTGGGAACTACTTCAATTTTTCCCGGTCGTCCTTTTGCGTGGTATTCAAGCGCCTGCTGACGGCGAAGTTGTTCTTTGTTCATATGAAAAATTTTCGTCCGCTGAAACTAATCTCTTCAATTGTAAGTTACGAAAAACGAGTGTCTGTAAAAAAGCGACTAGTATATTAATTTAGAAATAAAAAAACAGAGGCTGCCGACATGAAGGTATAACATCTTGTTAGGATGCATTTGCGCCCATCCAGGCAAGCAAGCCCATTCCTGTTTTTATGGCTGCTTCATCTATGTTAAAAGTGGGCGTATGTACACCACTTGTGATTCCTTTTTCCTTATTCATCACACCGAGTCTGAAAAAGCAGCCTGGAATTTCCTGGGAATAATAACCGAAGTCTTCTGCTCCCATTCTCAGTTCTGTTTCCTCCACATGTTCTTTGCCAAGAAAGTTTTCGGCAAGCTGAACTGCCTTCGTGTGCAAAGTTTCATCATTGAAAACGCAAGGATAGCCTTTATCAATATGCAGTTCGGCAGATCCGCCCATGCTCTCTGTGATTTCTTTTGTGTACTTGTGTAAAAGACGATGACCTTCAGCTCTCCAGTCTTCATCCATTGCCCTGAATGTACCCATCAGTTTTACTTCATCAGGAATAACATTGGTTGTTGTACCGGCTTGAA
>Ga0315902_10011548_pt1 | contig 11581 bp, 7 predicted proteins | sample LakEriMetagenome_9_FD_203523 | JGI IMG/M metagenome (GOLD analysis project Ga0315902, IMG submission 203523) | Freshwater fungal communities from buoy surface, Lake Erie, Ohio, United States - Buoy 12 MA117 | ecosystem: Environmental > Aquatic > Freshwater > Lake > Lake biofilm | place: USA... | reverse complement strand
TCAAACGCTTAATTAAATTTATTTTACTCATTCATGCTTTTTTGGGGTTTCTGCTTTTGTCCGGTAGGCTTTATCCATTGAAGACATAATGCAAAAAGGGTTACACTGTACAAGTATAACCCTTTTATCTTTTTACCTGCTCCCCGGGTTGGGCTCGAACCAACGACCCCCTGATTAACAGTCATATTTAATTTGATCCTCGGCATTTCCCGATGTTTCCTAAAATTTCCTTAATATGCTATAATATAGCGTATTGTGAAAAAATAAGTTGAAAAATATTTTGGCTTATTTCCCGATTTGCCCTTTATTTTAGTGCAAATTTAGTGCAAATTTTATGAACACCCCCAAAAGCATCCCCGTCGTAGACGAGTATTTTGACACCCGAAGATCCCTCAAGGATGGTTCCTATCCGGTTAAGATCAAGGTCTACAACCCCACCACCCAAGAGAAGCGTTTCTACAATGCTGGTATTCGTATGTCACAAACTGAATACGACCTATCTACAAGCCTCAAGCGGCTAAGCCTTGAACTAAGGACCAAAAGAGAAACTCTGGAGGCCATCAAGGCCAAGGCTAGGAATGCCATTCAAAGCCTGCCTGCCTTTGGATTTAAGCCCTTTGAGGAGCAGTTCTTGGCCAAGAAGGAGATTAGGCAAGGAAATGCCCCGAATTCCGTCCAGGAGGCCTTTCAGCAGAAGATTGTGGCCATGATGAAAGAAGAACGCATCAGCACTGCCCAGGGCTATGAACAGACACTTAAATCCTTGAGCAAGTTTGCTAGAACCACCAAACGACCCTCTCTAGAGAAAACCCTCTTTGCCGACATTGATGTGGATTGGCTTCAAGCCTATCAGAAGCACATGATCCAAAACGAAAATCGGACCACTAACACGGTAGGGATCTACCTAAGAAACCTTCGCACTCTCTTTAACGAAAGAATTAGTAACAAGAAACTTGATCGGGAACTCTATCCCTTCGGGAAGTACAAATACCAAATCCCTGCAACCCGCAATGTCAAGAAAGCTCTTGACCCAGAGCTACTGAGCAAACTGTACAAAGCCAGACCCATCAGCCCTTATCAAAGCAAAGCCAAGGACTTCTTCTTGCTTTCTTTCTTGCTAAATGGTATCAACGTTAAAGACCTACTCCAATTAAGGCATAAAGACTATCAGGAAGACCGAATCACCTTCGTGAGGTCCAAAACCAAGAACACCACCAAGACCCATCAACAGCCCATTATTGTCTCAGTCTCGGAATCCGCCAAAGAGATCATCGCCAAATACCAAACGACTCCCAAGGGCAAAGATGACTACCTTTTCCCAATCCTAAGCAAAGAGGATAGCCCTATCCAAATTCACAACAAGAGCAAGGCCTTTACTCGTTTCATTGATCAACATGTTAAGGCCCTTGCGCGGGAATTGGGAATCGAGGAAAAGGTATCCTACCTCTCGGCCCGACATAGCTTTGCGACTGCCGCCATTCGTTCAGGAGCATCCATGGAGCTTATCCAAACCAGCCTTGGGCATAGCAATATCAAAACCACCCAGAACTACTTCGCAGGCTTTGGGAACGAGACCCATGATGACCTGGCCAAGACAATTGAGAAAATTTTAACGGTTTAGACCGATTTAGATCTTGAACACTTTGCTGAGAGAGCCATGTATCTAATGCCTATAACCATTTAGGGGCCTCATCCCTCAATTTGACCTGATATGTCAGGGTGATTATGCTAGAAATCAACTATGAATTTGAATTATTTTTATGCGCAACATTAGGCTATCGTGACGAACAACCTAATATCAGAAATTATAAAAAATCACGCTAATCACTTGAACTTCCAAAATCAAAAAAATATGAAAAAAAATTTATTCGTTGCAATTGGTCTTCTTATAATTTTATTAACATCATGCTCTCCAATATATTTTCAAATCTATACCGTAGAGCCAGTTGGAAATTTAATAACAAAAGAAGGTGAAATCGTTTATGATGATGAAAACTTTAAAGTAATTTATGACCTCTGGAGCAATGGCGGTGACCCGGGATTTAAATTTGTAAATAAATCTGATAAGAACATTTATTTGAATCTTGCAGAGAGCTTTTTTATTATCAATGGGATATCTTACAATTATTATAAACAAAGAGTGTTTTCAAACTCACGATCATTAGCCGTTTCAACATCTTTAGGACTTCAAAAGGTTGGCGCTGTTACAGGCCGCAATAATTTAAATCTATATCAGACCAACGCCATTTCGTCAACTTCAACTATGTCAACGTTGCTTTCCACAGCTAGTTCTTATGCTTATGCTGAAGAAAAAACAGTATGTATTCCTCCAAGATCATCAAAATTTATCAGGGAATATTCCATAAATGAAAATAGAATAAAAAGTTGCGATTTGCCAAGTCGCCCCCCCAAACAAATAAAAAATGTAAAAGCTATCTATTATTCTAAGGAGCAAAGCCCGATCGTTTTCAGAAATAGAATTTCTTATTTCCTTGAAAAAAATGATAGTCTTATTTCCTTTGAGAACGAGTTTTATTTGAAGGAAGTCACAAATCTTCGAAGGAATATGGTGTTTGAAGATAAGAAATTTAAAGATTGCGGTGGAGTAGTCTATTATAAACCTGTAAATAAGTTGCGTTCGAACACTAAATTCTATATTACATACCCGTTTAATTAAAATAAACAAAATTTACTTATTTTTATTTAAGTGTCGGTATCATTTGAAATTAGTTCTTGGAACGACTTCAAGAATCACCTCGAAGCGAAATCCGCCCTCGAGAAGGGAACGGCTTTTGAGGAATTGACCAAGCTTTACCTGGAATACCACCCGGTATACCGAACCAAGCTCAAAACAGTTTGGCTTCAAAAGGAAATCCCCACGACGGTAAGGGAATCGCTGAATCTGCCCAGCAACGATCAAGGCATTGACCTAGTGGCAGAGACTTACGAAGGCACCTATTGGGCCATTCAGTGCAAATACCTTCAGGACGAAAACAAAACCCTGTCCCATCGTTCCATCTCCACCTTTGTTTCCCTCAGCACTGGGATTGCCGAAAAGATTGCCCACTGCCTGGTCTGCACCACCGTAGACGATTACGCCAAGATCTACAAGGGTCGAAAGAACATCGGTTTTATCAATGCCGATGAATGGCGCAAACTAGACCAGACGTTTTTTGATTGGTGCAGAGCTAGAGCAAAAGGCCAATCTCTCAAACTCGCCCCAAGCAAACCAAGACCGCATCAACAAAAAGCCCTTGACTCGGCCCAAGTGTACTTTGGACAAGAAGGCAACCACCGTGGTAAGTTAATTTTCCCTTGCGGAGCAGGGAAAAGCCTCACCGGCTTTTGGATGCTTCAGCAACTCAAGGCTCGTTCGACCCTGATTGCGGTTCCCAGCCTTGCTTTGGTCAAACAAACGCTGGATGTTTACCTCCGAGAAATCGTTGCGTTGGATCGGAAGGTCAAGTGGCTCTGCGTATGTTCCGATGAAGGCATCGGTAAAGACGATGACGTTGTTTTCTATACCGAAAACCTGGGTGTCCCTTGCTTAACGGATCCGGCTTACATCCAAAACTGGTTGCTCCAGAACAAAAACGAGGAAATCATCCTCTTCACGACCTACCAAAGCGGACGAATCGTAGGGGAAGCCTGCCAAAAAATGAATTTCACTTTTGACTTGGGCATTTACGACGAAGCCCACAAAACGGTAGGTGCAGAAAAGAAACTCTTTTCGTACCTGCTTTTTGACGAAAATATTCGTGTCCAAAAGCGAATTTTCATGACGGCTACCGAGCGTTTCTACCGGGGCTCCAAGGACGATATCATCTCCATGGATGATGAGGACATCTACGGAGAAACCTTTGCGCACATGAGCTTTAAGGAGGCTATAGACCTGGGATTGCTGACGGACTATAAAGTCATAACGATCGAAGTTTCCAAAGCCGAAATAGCCGATTTCATCAAGAAAAACCATCTTGTCCAGACCAACGAAAAATGGAACAAAGACACCGAGGCCCGTTCCCTGGCCTCCATGTTGGCTCTCCGCAAAGCAATGGATCGATACCCCATACGCAACGCTGTTTCGTTTCACTCTTCGATTGATAAGGCCCAGCGCAGCAAAGACCTTCAGGGACATATCTCCACGACTTACCATTACGAGCCTGTAGATGCCTTCACCGTATCCGGTAAGGTTCCGACCAGCAAAAGAAACCGAATCATTCAGGAATTTGCTCAATCTCCCAAGGCTGTCATTACCAATGCGCGTTGCCTAACAGAAGGGGTGGATGTGCCCAATATCGACTGCATCGTCTATGCAGACCCTCGAAAGAGCAAGGTGGACATCGTCCAAGCCTTGGGTCGAGCCCTGCGTAAGAAGGAGGACAAAGAATGGGGCTATGTCGTGCTACCTGTCATCTACAATGCAGAAAGCCACGAAATCGATAACGAGAACTTCCAAGAGATTTTATCGGTGGTAAGGGGACTGGCCTCCAACGACGAGCGCATTGTCGATTACTTCAAAGACCAAGCCGACCCCACCAAGGCAACCAAAAAATCCGACCAACAATTCCAACTCCAAGTCCTCACGGAATTCATGGATGAAATGGAGTTATCCAGTCAACTGCATATCCGCCTTTGGGACCATCTGTCTCGGTTCTCCTGGATGCCCTTTGAGGAGGCGAGGGCATTTGCGCAATCATTGAGTTTAAAAAATGTAAGGCAATGGGAAAATAATCGCAATAGAATTCCCAAAAATATTCCTAAATCACCCAACATCGCCTACCATAATCTAGGATGGGTTTCATGGGGAGATTGGCTTGGCAACGGAATGATTTCAGATTGGAAAAAAACGTGGCTTCCCTATGATCAGGCAAAATTGATTATAAATAAATTGAATTTAAAATCAGAGAAGGAATGGAGAGCATTCTGTAAGTCAGGCCAAAAGCCTTTAAATATCCCTTCAACACCATCTAGTGCTTATAAAAACAAAGGATGGGAATCAATGGGCGAATGGTTAGGAACCAATTATGTTTCAGGTCCAAATCGTAAATACTTACATTTTGATGAAGCAAAAAAAATGATTCACAAATTGAAACTTAAAGGGGAACAAGACTGGCGAGTTTATTGTAAAGCCAAAGATAAGCCTTTTAATATACCTGGAAAGCCTGATAGAGTTTATAAAGAATTTTGGATTAGTTGGGGTGATTGGTTAGGGACTAATTCAGTTGCGACTTATAAAATAAAATTCTTGACCTATGATGACGCAAAAACCATAATCCATGAATTGAAAATTACATCATTTTTCGAATGGAAAAAATTAATTGCAACAAATGAATTTAAAAATTACAATATCCCTACAAACCCGCCTATAGCATACAAAAATGAATGGACAAGCTGGGCTGATTTTTTTGGCCCTAGTTACATTCCGATTCAAGGTCAATGGTTAAATTATGACGACATAAAATCTCTAGTCGGGAATTTAGGCATTAAATCTCAAGTAATGTACAGAAAAATAAAAGATGCTAGATTGCCCTCCCATCCTGAAAGAGTTTACAAAAATGAATGGAGTGGGTGGGGTGATTTCTTGGGTACTAGAAATTTAATGAACAAAGAAAAAGTTTTTCTCTCATTTATTGAGGCAAGAAAAATAACGCGTGAATTAGGTTTGAAAAGTAACAAACAATGGCGTATATATTCAAAACAGAAGAGGCCTATAAATATACCTGGAAACCCCGATTCTTTTTATAAGAATAATGGCTGGAAAGGCTGGCCTGATTTTCTTGGGTACGGCTAATTCCTCTACATTTAATGCGATATAATAAATGGGTTACATAAAAATAATAACAATTCAATCTAGGCCTAAATGGACGCCCTAGAATCCTGAATCAAGAAATCTGCAATATCAAAGCCTGGCTCAAAGGCATAGCAGTTATCAATCTTTTCAAGGCAATCTGACACCTTTAGCCTGAGACCTCTTGAGAGCCTCTCAGAGAGCGTTAACCAATCGTGGTAGGCTCCGTTGTCAGGAAAGAGTATGACCTCCTTAGAAGCCATCCTGGTGAGTTTGGAGTGACTTAGATTTTGCTTACCCCCGGTGGCAAGCCATACAAACTGAGGGCAAAAATGACTAGCTATTACAGCGGTTTTCTCGCTTTCCACTATCGCAACCATGGCGTCACTTTGAGGAAGCAGATGCTCCCCAAAAAAGCATTGCTGCAACTGAAAATTTTGCATTGACAAATTGGAGTGGACCCATGAAACATCTGGGCAATTTCCCTTGATTCGCTTACCCGTTAAAGGATCGTACTCGATGATCTTACCGGTACGGATCTTGCCTTCATAGTCCACCTGCCAAAAAACCGAATGCCCCGGTTTTTGCTTTGATGAGCCAATCCAATACTTCTGGACCAATCCTTCAGCGGACTTCTCTCCTACCAAATCTACCAAAAACCGGAAGAAATGGTTATCACCGAAGATTGCCATACTAGCATCCAAATACCTCTTTGGGACATAAGATGTCTCGAAGTTTCCCGTTTCCCGTTTCCTACTACCCCTAGGGTAGGAGGAAACAGGAAATTGTAAACCTTCACCTTTTCTTAAATCAGGTAAAAAGGTTTTACCACAAGAATGGCAATACCCGTGCTCTTCACAGCCTTTGAATGGGGCAAACTTACCATCATGGTTGGACTTGTTACATGGACAATATTTTACCCTACCCCTATTGGCATCAAAATCCATAAATGCTAAGAAATAGGTTGTTTAGGTTGATCGTTTCCCGTTTCTCGTTTCCCACTACCCTAGGGTAGGAGGAAAAAGTAAATCGGAAACTTGGTTTAAAATGGCTATTCTGCCTCATTTTTTGACCAACCATTTTTATCACCCCTTTTAAAAAGCTTGGTAACGCTGGACTTACTGCGATACCCTACAGCGCTTGCAATTTGATCAAAGGTCTGGCCTTCATCTCTAAGCTGAGAGGCACTTTTAAACATTTCATGTCGATTGAACTTAGGTTGATCGGGCTCAACTTCAATTATGTTGTGTCTTCTTCCTGTTGGCGTGAACCTCAAGACAGTTTCATCAAATTTAAGTTCTATACTCCTTCGTTTTTCAGAGGAGCCTAGGTTGTTGGCCTTTGTAATCCATAATTGTCTAACATCAGGATCCTCCCTGCTCTCATTTCGTAACTCCATTACAAATCTTGGCTTTGATGTTATGGATTGAGCTCCAACAGAATTGCCTTTGTTAGGTGGCCCATACTCTTTGTTTTTACCTGAGTGGTGTATGAAAATGACCTGACATCCATGAGCATTAATGATTTTATCAAATTCATTATAATATCGTCGAATTGCAGAATTATCATTAATGTCTTTGGCATAAACGTCAGTAAAACAGTCCACAACAATCAAATCTACCGGGAATTGCTGAAGAAAACCCTGAACTTTATCCTCGATATTTTCGGCACCGAAAATAATACAAAAATTTTGCGCCTGTTTTTGATCAATCAGGTCTTTTTGCATTTCCAGTACTCTTTCAAAGTCATCATCATTGTCTTCGGCTGAAATAAACAAAGCGCGGTGGTGCTTAGGCTTGAGGTCATATCCAAGAAAATTTTCTTTCTTGTGTACGATTTCCATGCATAATTGCAGCATTAATTTGCTTTTGCCAGTATCCGAAGATCCATAGATGACACTAATTCCCTTTCTAGACAGGTATGGACCCCACAAATAATCTTGCCTATGACTTGGGTCTCTGTTCATGAGATCAAAGCCAGTCTTGATATAATCCGGATAAGAATTTTGAGACTTTCTATTAAACTCCTCAGCCTCAGATGCAATGATTTCCGCAATGCTAGAGCTGTTGTTTTCAGTCCTTTCAACGGGATTTACGGTGACAGCGCCACTTGCGTGGACGGTCCCTGTCACAGCGGTCTCTGGGATGCCGATATCCCTTAAAGTCTTGTTTTCCGAATGAGACACATCCTTGAGGATTTCTCCTGACTCAAATTGGTCAACAAAAGGTTCTTGAGCAGTGTAATTGTCTTGCTTCATGGGATTTTCGTTTGATTTTGAATTGTTCATTGTTTGATTCCTCCTTTTGTTTGATGTTTAGATTTGGATGATCTGCAAGGCATCTCAACACGAGATGCCAGGAATTGAGCAACTTTTGGTCTACCCTGTCCCATCCAAGCCTCTATTTCTTCCCTACGGAAGAATACGGCTTTGACATGGGGTTGCTTTACATGGGGTATCCTGCCATCGCATATCCAGTTGTAAATGGTTTTCTTTGCAGGTCGATCCGGCAAGAAAGACTGGAGTTGCTTGAGGTTGAGCCATTCCGAAGAATGGACCACCGGATTTTCCAAGGCTTCCAAACGATCCAAAAGGCTTTGGATCAATTTTTGAAGTGCTTGGTTATCTCTTTCTTGTCCTGTTGGGTTGCTCTGCTGGGCAGTGCCTGTCGCTGAAAGAGTAGAGAGCGATATGATTTTTTCCATCGTCCTAACGTTTAATGATGGGTTTAAAAAACCGGTGAGATTAGTATTTTTCATTTATGGCTTACTATCCAATAGTAAGTTATAAAATATGGCCAACACCGGGTGATTGGCCAAAAATGGCGGTTATTTAAGGGGGTTCCCTGGACATATTGGTTGGTGATTTAGAGCTGAAGGATTCAAAAGGAACAAAGCAGTTCTTTCCCAATTAACAAAAGGTTTTTGAACTAGTTCCGGGAGAGTTCACGATAGTCCTTCTCCGAGGTTATATCGCTACTTTACATGTCGCATGGCCGTACGGAGAATAACCGGCCATCGGTTGCAGCAAATATTCAAGGAATTTCCCCGTGATTATTCACATAATTCAAGGGATTTTACACAAAAATTTTTTTGGGGAATTGCATTATGAAATGCTTAATTGATAAATTAAATATACTTTTTGATGATTTTAAGATTACAATTACTTAACCTAATAGCTGATTAGGAAACCGCAATTATTTGCCAAGACTTGTGTCACAAGTAATTTATCATAATGAAAATTGATTGTTTCTATTTCTAATGCCTATCACAACTGATGAAAAAAACCAGATGCGCATTTTATGTCTTTTGCCAACTTTGCCCCCCACCTAGGACTTTTAGAAGTCCATGAATCAACGATAGTGAATCAGTAAGGAGACCCGTGCCTTGATTTACTTGAAGCACTCAAAGGGCTTCTCTGAAGGCTTCGAAAGGGCATCGATAGCCTGTAATAGATTGAGTTTATATAATGTTATACAAGTCATTTTAAAGGCTATTAAGTAGGTCTAGTTCTAAATTGTGTTGTGATTGGAAACCCCGCCCACTCCCTAAGGTCGGGGCAATGGTCCAACGGTCGAATCCCACTACTATCTACCCTAATCCCTAACGCAACGAACCGAAAAGCCGTGGGTACGGCCGTTGTTATAGCGGCCGAAGTCGCTGTAGTCGTAGCCCATGTTGCTAGACCAAGCATTGCCCGCTGACGAGACGGAAGAGGACCACCAATATCCGTAGTAGGTCAACTCGTTGAAATCTCCGAGGATGTAGCGAAGGCCGCCCGGCGGGGCAGTGAAGCCCGATGAATTCGTAGCACCTACGTTCGGTGATAACCAACCCCCAGGGGTGGGTTGCATCGCTGTGCTTTTCAAGGCTCCTCCGGCTACACCTCCCCCCCCCAAGTGGTTCTCAAGTATCGTCCACTCCCCATCCGATGGAACATGCCAGCCCGTGGGACATAAGCCTCGGATGTCTGAAACTGCATAGTGGTTGTACAGCTTCCCGTACAACGCATCGTTCGCAGGGTCGTTGTTGTAAATGGAATAGGCCCCGGAGGTCGTATTCTGCCAGGCGCTGTTACTCAAGCCAGTCGGAATAGTATCCCCATTCCTGTACCTAGTCACCTTCAAATTACTCTTAGTCCAGCACTGCGTCCCGATCTGAACCGTGTAGTATAAATTGGCGTCTATATCGGTTACCGAAGGTGTTCCAGGACAACGAGCACCAGGCAATGAATCTGTCGTTAAACTCAATCCTGTACCGTACGAAGTTCCAATACTATTTGTAGCATAGGCCCTGATATAATAAGTGGTTAATGGAGTCAAGTTCTGTAATGTTCCTGAATAAATACCAAGACCCGTTCCATTCACCGTGGTGTCATTTGAAATGGTTGGATTGGAAGTGGTGGAGTAACAAAAACCTCTTATAGTATTTTGGTCTCCCTCAGAAATGACTTCGCCATTGACCAATGCCGTAGAATGGGTCACGTTGGTAACCGAGTTCGTATTGACTTGAGGTAGGGTGTTTTTGAGACAGCGAACCGAGAAAGCGTGTCTTTCACCTCCTCCCGAATGATACATGTCGGTAATATTATATTGAACTCCAATTGCATAAGGTATATTTGGATTTCCGTTAACTCCGATTGATGAGGACCATAAAATACCCCAATAGTTAATTCCTTGATTAGATCCGTTAGGATTGTAATGACCACCACCTAATGCACTAAATCCTGAAGAATTCGTTGCGCCTCCGTTTGTATTAGCCCAACCATTAGGTACAGGTAATAAATTCATGGTCTTTAATGCGCTTCCAGCGACAGCTCTGCCACCCAAAATATTAGCTAAATACTCCCAATCTTGTCTTGTTGGCACATACCAACCGATAGGACATAAACTCCTATTATCTGATACTGCATAATGATTATATAACTTACCGAATAAGGTATCATTCACAGGGTCATTGTTGTAAATCGCATACGCCCCTGATGTTGTTGAACTCCATTGAGTATTGCTAAACCCAGTCGGAATAGAATCACCATTCCTGTACTTGCTCACCTTCAGATTACTCTGCGTCCAGCACTGTGTCCCTATCTGTACCGTATTATACACATTCCCATCAATATCGGCGACAGAGGGTGTTCCTGGACAACGATTCCATGGAACAGAGGAAAAACTTTTTTCAGTGCTGTAATAGACTCCAGCATTCGTTCTGGCATAGGCTCTTGCATATTGAACGGTGGTGGTGTTTGTCAATGGAAAGGCATGCGTAAACCCAAAACCACCTGACCCTGCAACCGACTTACTTGAAGAAACCGTTGGATTCGGCGAAGTACTCCATACAACCCCCCTTTCGAATACTCCTGCCCCTGGGTTGGTAAATCGAACAACCGCCGTTCCAACATTCCCGTTGCCATAAACCGTATCCAGAACTAAGGATGGAACTGCAGAGGGGACCGAATAGCTTCCGTTCACGTCCCCCGTGGACAATGCCCTTAAATTGGCCTGAAGGGGATTACCCGTAGCGTTAACGGTGGGTAGATTGTTAATGAAAGTACCCGCACTAAAGGCCGCAAGCAGTCCTGTAATCCGTCGATTGATCAACAACGCATCTGCACTGTTGGCGATATTGTTCGCATTGACATCGCCTGCTTTGATCCTAAACGAAGTCAAAGTAACCAAAGCATTGAAAGCCCGTGTTACTAACAAGGCGTCGGCAGAGGTTACACCTCCCCAAGCATAATTGACGGAGGCATCCAAGAGATAATTGCCATTGGCGTATCCTGCCATATCGTAATACCCC
>Ga0315902_10011546_pt1 | contig 11583 bp, 6 predicted proteins | sample LakEriMetagenome_9_FD_203523 | JGI IMG/M metagenome (GOLD analysis project Ga0315902, IMG submission 203523) | Freshwater fungal communities from buoy surface, Lake Erie, Ohio, United States - Buoy 12 MA117 | ecosystem: Environmental > Aquatic > Freshwater > Lake > Lake biofilm | place: USA... | reverse complement strand
TTAGATCGAATTTTAATTTCAATTGATGGAACAACGCAAGAGGTGTACGAGCAATACCGCGTGCACGGGTCGTTGCAGAAGGTGTTAGACGGCACCAAGCATTTGGTTGAAGCAAGAAAAAATCTAAATTCAAGAACTCCGCATATCATTTTTCAGTTTTTGGTGGTCCGCCCGAACGAACATCAGATTGAAGAAGCAAAGCAATTGGCGAATGAATACAAAGTCGATGAAATTCGTTTTAAGACAGCGCAGGTCTACAATTACGAGAATGGCAATCCACTTATTCCAACCATAGAAAAATACAGTCGTTATAAGCGTCTTTCGAATGGAAAGTTCATTGTGAAATCTTCGTTAGACAATCACTGCTGGCGCATGTGGAGTGGGGCAGTGGTCACTTGGGACGGAAAGGTAGTTCCGTGTTGTTTCGATAAAGATGCTACGCATGAAATGGGTAATCTTTCGAAGGAAGATTTTAAATCTATCTGGAAGGGTAAAGCGTATGCAATGTTCCGCAAACAACTCTTAAAAGGAAGAAAGGAAATAGATATCTGTAAGAATTGTTCCGAAGGAACAAAAGTTTGGGCTTAGTCTTTTTGAATCAACGTAACGGCATAAGCGTTCACGCCTTCTTCTCTTCCAACAAAACCCATCTTCTCTGAGGTGGTAGCCTTAATGCTCACATCATCTTCTTCAATTTCACAAATGGAAGAAATGACTTTCTTCATTTCAGGAACGAACGACATAATTTTCGGACGTTCCATACACAGCGTAGAATCTATGTTTCCAACTTTCCATCCGTCGTCTTTTAAAACTTGAATGGTACGCTGAAGAAGAATTTTTGAATCAATGTTTTTGAATTCCGAAGAAGTATCTGGAAAATAAAATCCGATATCACGTTTTCCTGCAGCGCCTAACAACGCATCGCAAATAGCGTGTAACAGAACATCGGCATCGCTGTGTCCTAACGCTCCTTTGTAATGAGGAATTTGAACGCCTCCTAACCACAGTTCACGGTTCTCAGTTAACTGATGTACGTCGTATCCAAAACCTACGCGAATCTTCATTATTCTACAGGATCAGAAACTTTTGCATTCGCACCAACGCTGAAGCGGAGGCTAAAACGCAAGGTGTTTGCTAATGGATTTTGTTGTGTCGTACTCACCAAGTAACTCATGTCGATCGTGAGTACTTGATAGTGCAATCCTGCACCGAACGTAATGAATTGGCGATTTCCTTTGGTGTAATGCTCGTGGAAATATCCTAAGCGAATAGCGAATTGTTGTGCGAAGTCGTATTCAAATCCAGTAGCAATATTGTACTCGCGAAGCTCTTCACGGAACTTACTTCCTGGAACAATTGACAAAGTTTCTGGGTCATAAATACCAGGAGCGTCATAGAAAGATTGGATCATTCCCGTAGCGGTTCCAACAACCGGATTGTATCCTGAGATAATCGTATCACCACCGTTGTTATAGATAGGAGGAGATGGAACGAGAAGCTTATTCAAATCAAATAAGAAGGTTAACTTATTGTAGTCGTCAAGGTTTGAAGATATTGCAGTTCCCAAACGCAAGTTGGTTGGAATGAAATCACGATTGTCTGAGTTCGTGTAACTCATCTTCGCGCCAATGTTTGAGATATTTAAACCCCAATTCATTTTTGCCTTACGACCCGCTATTTTAATCTTGTCATTTGTGTAGAAGGTGGAAATGTCAACCGCAACGGATTGTCCAGGGCGACTTTCAGCACCTTGCAAGTTGGTTCTGCCGGTTAGATTTGAGTTGATATAGCGAAGCGCAATACCTCCTGAGAATTTTTTAGAAAGCTTTTGAGAGTAGGCAAGATCAAGTGCGAATTCAGCAGGACGGAAGTCCATAATGTTCGTTCCTACTTCATCGGTAAAGGTAATATTTCCTAAAGTGAAATAGCGAAGAGAGCCGCCCAATGCTTGCGTTTTGCTCAACTTTTTAATCGCACTCAAATAGGTTAAACTCATGTCGTTTACCAATGCACGAAGCCACGGCGAGTAAGAAACAGAAACGTCTAAATCATTTTCAGAGAAAGCCATTTTTGATGGATTCCAGTGAATACTGCTCGCGTCTGGATCAAGCGCCACACCGGCGTCTCCAAGCGCACCGCTGCGAGAGTCAGGTGCAATGGTTAAAAATGGTACGGCTGTAGTAATGGTGTTAATGGTAGCTTGACGACCATTCAACTCATTCGGATTTGTAAGTTGTGCGAAGGAAGCAGAGGTTGTCAAAACCAAGGCAGCAACTAGGACATTTATTTTGAAAATACTTTTCATGCGTGGTGCAAATTTAACATACATATACCCTTCAACACATTATTTTAAAATTACCAATTTTTGAAACGACTCCGCTCGTTGTCCTTTTTCGTTGCGAAGCTCTAACTTGTAGATATAAGTTCCTCTTCCAATGGCGTTGCCAAAATCATCTTTCCCGTCCCAAGGAATGTCTTGTCCGCGGAAGCCGATAGCGTAAAAAGAAGACTCTATCGTCTTCACCAATTTTCCACTTACAGTGAAAATTTGAACGCGCGCATCGAGCTGCTGGCAGGCTTGATTGTGCTCGTAGATGAAGCTGGTATTCGTGGTAAACGGATTCGGAAAATTCAGCAAGTGACTTAGAGCAACTTTGGAATCTTCTTCCACACGGAATTGAATGGTCTCTTCATTGCTGTTGTTGAACACATCCCAAGCCTTTACTGTTAACGTGTGTTCACCAATAGAAAGTGTGCTTAAGGGATAACGAACTTCGCCACTTGTATAAGTGTCTAAATCAGATTCATAGAAATCATTCAAAACAATGGGTTTGGCAGAGTTACCGTCAATAATAGCCGTGAGGTTGTGTCCAACTCCATTTCCAACCGTATTGATTCCATTTTCATCCTTAAGTTTAGCCAGAATAATCGGTGTTGTATTCGTGGAACCTCCGCTTACAAATGTTGAATCGTTCAGGAACAATGATATCTCTGGTCCAACTGTGTTTAGTTGGGCATTCGGATTCAAACTTCCAATTTTAAACGCTTCACAAAAACCATGTCCATCATTATTTCCCGAGACAGTATAATAGCTCACACGTGCGCTGTCAACGGAATAGTTAATATCGAAAGGAACAATGAACTTGAACGAAAATTCACCATTCGTCACACTCGCTTTTCCTCGGTAAATAATTTTATTGTAAGAAGAGAATTCTTGAAACTGCCCTTCTTCGCCGTTCTGATCGTTGTTCTGTGTAATCACCTTCGATTCTTTATCGAATACAGTTGGATATATAAACCCATTGAAATTGTTAAGAAAATTTCCATTGCTGTCTGTCACCTTTCCTCTGAACTCCGCTTCATCAAGAGCTTTTAAGGTGTCTGTGAAAGAAGCCAATTCAATGCTATTGATGTGTGTTGTCTGCACGCTTAATTTGGGGTAAACCATTGCCAATGCAGGATCGCCAAGTAGACTAAAATTCGGTTTACTGTCGTTTCCAATAGACACCCCGTTTTTCGTGAGCATATTCAGTTCACCAAGCGTTTTTAAGTTTCCGTTTTCACTGTACAAAGCATGCTCGAAAAATGCCAAATCCATCTCATAGTTTTCGCCACTAAACACAATACGTGTTGTCGTTAGCATGGCAATAGCACCGCCATTAGCATTCATGACCAAGCGTTCTCCGGCCGATTTAAACTCAGGGTCATCGTAACGCGCTAATTCGCATGTCGCGGTTAAGAATACAGGTAAACGGTATTTGTTGGTGAAGCTTTCGATTGTTGGGATGTCCAAAACACGTTCATGTGCCCAGCCCTTTTCACCTCCATGACCAATGTATGTCATGAGTAATGATCCACTTTGAATGCGCTGTTGTATCGCTTTTTCACAGTCTACGTAGCGCTCTCCTCCGGGGGTTGAAATTTGAGTAAAAGCATCCATGTAAAGCTTAGAAATATCGTATTCAGGATGGTTTGTGGAAACAATATTAGCCAGACTGTTTGCAGAGTTCAAGTGAACTTGTTCATACGCCCCGCCGCTGCCATCTTGGTCATCTGACACAAACGTGATAATGTTTCTCCAGTTGCCGAAAGGTGAATCTTGAACATCACCCAAACATGAAGCTCCGCCATTGCTCGATGTGTTCTCAGATACGTACGCTTTTATTTTTCCGAGATATCCATATGCTTCATCCAATGAACTTGCTGGAATGCGTCCAACCCCGCAATCTAAAAGTCCGATTGCGTTCCCATCCTCGAGGGGAGATACCATGACAAAATAGTCGTCGCTTACATAGCTGCTCGTCGGAGAAAGGGAGTTGTTCGATTCGAAAACAAGAACGTTTGTTCCTTCGTGGTTCGCAATGCCTTTGTTTCTCGAATAATCTCCGTCTCCAACAATAAGCAAATTCTTTGGGCCTCGTGGACCACCACTGGCGCGGTCGTATTGCATTTTAACCAATTGACGGAAAGCCATGACATCTGGATTACCACTCGAAAATTCATTGAAGATTTGAAGCGGTGTTGCTATTTGAACCGTTTGTCCTTGAGCTTTGTGAATAGCTGCAATTTCTTCAGCCACTGGCATTAGAACTGGTGAACTTATGATAATTAACTCGGCACTTGGCCACCCATGTATGTCCTGATTTTCAACTTTACCAATTGCTACAGGAGTGAAAAAACTTGAGGCAAAAGCGACAAATTCTTTCAATTCATCGGTGTTTGTAGTCCATGTGCTTAAGGTACCACTGCCAGATAAAGTCATACGCTTAGGAGCAGTGAAATTTGTAATGTCCCAAACTTCATTTACCGGGAAGGCTTGCTCTGAAATTTGAAACTCAGTAATATTTCCAAGTCCAACAGAAAGAGTGTCTCGAAAACGCATTTGTGTTCCCTGCATTTTCAATAGCTGTGTTGCATTCACACAGATATAGTCGAGCCATCCCTTCGCATCTGCATTTCCTTTGTTGAAATTTACTGTGACGTTGAAATTTCCATTTGCGGGGATAAAGGATGTGTTGATTCTTCCTGTTCTCGCAACCTGAGAAGTTGGTGAGTCGGTTACATTTCCGATGGAAACGGTATTCACGTTTCCTTGAACTGTCGCCGTGAAAACGGAACTCCCTCCAATTGTCCGCGCTATCGCGCTGAAGTCCATGCTTGCGGGAACAGAGGTTTTCACATTGGGAAAACTAAAGTTGTAGGTCCCGGAAAGAACAGCGTCATACAAGTCACCGTAAAATTCTCTTCCCGATTTTGCTGGACTGTATTGGTCGGTTTCAACATACAAAAAATCTTGGAATGAATCCGAGATGCGGTTGGCGGTTGAACCACTGCTTTCCGTTGAAATTCGAAGAGGTGCAGTGTCGTTGATTTTTATATAGTAGTATGCTGAGTCGCTATAGTAATGCTTAGTATGAAACCAACGCTTTCTTCCAATACCGTTGTCTTGCGCAAGTGTCCACGTGTCAGAACCTTTTCCATAAAAAAGAATGTAATCATTCGCGTTGAAAACACCATCCGATTCACCTTGAATGTGAATGGCGTTTTTAACTAAATCATCAGCCTTATATACAAAATTCTTCTCAGGAAGAAGTGCGCCACCATTGCCATAAATGTTTATGGTATTCGGATCCAATCCGGATACCGAAATGCCGAGAGATTCCAAAAAACTGCGGTCTATTTTGTATACGCCATCTTTTGCAATGGCAATCTTATAAATATCTCCATCTGCTAAAACACTGTGAGTGGCATAGGTGTAATTATTCTTTTTTGTTTCGTTGAAGGATGTTGCGCCCTGCACTTCAAATGAAAGTAGGCGTTCGATTTTTCCATTTCGTTTGCGGAAGGGAAACACGGTAACCACTTGTTGGTTTTTTTTATCCGTTTGAACTGACTCAACTTCCACACGGAAGTCTTCTTCCATATTTTGAAGTTGGTGATTATCGAAATAGCTCGAGCTGATTTCAGAGATTGTTAGTTGCGTTAGAATGGGCTGAGTGAACTGCTCACTAGAAGAAGTGTTAGCTCGAAAGGCAAGCACAGGTAGCGGCGAATGGGTAGATAAAATGAGAGATGGACACAGTTCTTCGACAACTGAAAAAGAGGTTCTGTTTTGTTTAAGATCCAGCCAGTTAATTTTTTGTTCAGGTACAAGTATTACTTGCGCCGAAATATTTATCCCGCAAATAACTGATATACAGGTGAGTAGTAACTTAATCGTTCGCATTTAATCTTCTAAGGTTTTGCTTTTAGGCCTGCCAATAACCAAAGATATTCCGATTTATTGTTTGGGCCTCATGTTATTTGAAAGCAAAAATGTTGTATAATTGCTATTCGAATCGAATATTTTTTACAAACTTTCGAATGAAGATTGCGATGAAATTAAAATTCTTAGGGTTCATGATCTGTGTAATGGGTGTAACAAATGTTATGGCCCAAGATCCCGAGTTCACACAGTTTTACTCCAACCCACTTTACTTGAATCCCGCATTTGCAGGGACTTCTAAGTGTCCGCGTTTTGTAATGAACTACAGAAACCAATGGCCGTCATTAACCGGTGCATACGTAACAACGTGTGCCAGTTATGACCAGCACGTTGAAACAGTTTCGGGTGGTTTAGGCATAATGGTCATGAATGACCGCGCCGCGCAGAATACTCTAAATACGACTGTTGTAAGTGGGATTTATTCCTATCAGCAAGCGATTAATCGTAAGTTCAGTATTAAGGCAGGTTTCCAAGCATCATACTTCCAAAAATCTTTGGATTGGAGTAAACTTACTTTCGGAGATATGATTGATCCGAGAAAAGGATTTATCTACGAAACGAATGACATACCAAGAGGAGGAAATATCAAGAATATCGATTTTTCTGCAGGTGTGTTAGGCTTCAGCCAGACATTTTACGGTGGATTCGCTGTTCATCACTTGAACGAGCCAAACGAAAGTTTAATTGTAGGAACTTCTCGTCTTCCAATGAAGTACACTGTTCACGCAGGAGCTGTTATTCCAATTAAGCAGAAATACAAGGACTCAAGCACACTTTCTCCAAATATCCTTTATCGCCGTCAAGGTGAATTCCAACAATTGAATCTTGGTATGTATGTAACCAAAGGTCCAATCGTTGCAGGAGTTTGGTTCCGTGGAATGTTGTTCGGACAACGATACAGCGATAGTTTCATTGCTACCTTAGGTTTGCAAAATGATAATATTCGTGTAGGTTACAGTTATGACATTACTGTAAGTGCATTGACTCCGGCTACCGGCGGATCGCATGAAGTGTCTTTGGGAATTAATTTCGATTGCCGCCCAAGAAAACCGAAGTTCCGCACAATAGCGTGTCCTTCTTTTTAGTTATACAAGAAACCCAACAGTTATTTCATAAAATAGGAAATCATGAAAAACTTTAAATTAACCTTAACAACACTCGCCCTCTCAGGTATGGTTGTTCTCAACTCTTGCGAGGAGAATCGCTCCACGGCAACGGGTTGGGAATACAATGATCCTGATAACGGAGGATTCGATAGAGTGGAATATTTAGGTCAAGAGACCGGTCCAGGTTTAGTATTCATTGAAGGCGGCCGCTTTTCAATGGGTCGCGTTGAAGACGATGTAAACTACACTTGGGATCATTTGCAAACTCCTGTAACCGTGAGTTCATTCTACATGGATGAAACAGAGGTAACTAATCAACATTGGTTAGATTACTTGCATTGGTTAGAGATGGTTTACGCAGATTCATACCCAGAATTAATTGGTCGCGCGCTTCCAGATACCAACTGCTGGAGACAGAAGGACCAAGACATGGAGAAGTACGTAGAGTTGTACTTGCGTCATCCAGCATACCAAGACTACCCTGTAGTAGGTGTTAGTTGGTTGCAAGCAAATGACTACTGTTCTTGGAGAACGGACCGCGTTAACGAGCAAATCCTTGTTCGTGAAGGTTTCTTAGCTCACAACTTAGCAGCACAAGGTGCAGATGAGCACTTCACAACAGAAACTTATTTCAATGGTCAATACGAAGGAGAGCAATTAGGAGAGGGACTCCCTAACTACAATCCTAAAGGAGATCCTTTCCGTAAAGTTAGAATGGAAGACGGAATTCTTTTGCCACGTTACCGCCTGCCTTCTGAGGCAGAATGGGAGTACGCTGCAATGGCGCTTATTGGAAACTCTTACCAAGAATTAATCACAGATCGTAGAACCTATCCTTGGAACGGTCACTATGTTCGTAATGGAGACAACGGAACGGAGTATTTCGGTACAATGCGAGCAAACTTCATGCGTGGAACCGGAGATGCGATGGGTGTTGCAGGATACTTAAACGATAACGCAGATATCACTGCACCAGTTTACCAATACCCGCCAAACGATTTCGGTTTGTACAACATGGCGGGTAACGTTTCTGAATGGGTAGCTGACGTTTATCGTCCGCTTACTGATGAAGATCGTTCTGAATTCCGTCCATACAGAGGTAACGTCTACAAAACAAAAACATTGAACAGCGATGGAACTGTTGCAGACAAGTTGACTTACAACGTGTACGATGTTGATGAAGTGAAAAGGTATTTGGAAAGTTTGAAAGACTCTTCTTTGATTACGCGTAGTAAGTACGGAGAGAAAGATATTCAAGTGTTAGATCAAAGCTTAGTGAAGATAGATCAAGCTATCGAGAAGCGTGACCAACGTCGTGAAGAAGAATCTATGGCTATCATGGATGAAATCATGGAATTGATTCGCAGTTCAGAAGCTGATATCGCCTACACAATGGTAGATAACATCGAGAACTTTATTGTAAGCACCTCAGGTCGTCAGAAGATGAGAAACGTTTCGTTGGAAGAAAACATCAACAGAACAAACTATCGCAAGGCAGATAACATTGATTACAACGATGGTGATTTCCAAAGCAGTTCGAAATATTTGAACCCTGACTTTGAAAATCGTGCAGACCGTATGTACGATTATGGTAAAACTACTTTAATCAACAACAGATCACGTGTATACAAAGGCGGTAGCTGGGAAGATCGTGTATATTACAACATTCCAAGTACAAGAAGATTTATGGATGAAAGAAAGTCTAGTCGTTCTCTCGGATTCCGTTGCGCTATGGACCGCGTAGGTTCACCATCTGGTATCGGAGCGAAAGGAGGAGAATAATCTTTCTGAAATTTTAAAAACACAACACCCCGCAACTGCGGGGTGTTTTATTTTAGCACCATGATTGAATTAATATTTCAAAAATATCTCGAAGTACGTCGTGTAACAACAGACACGCGCAACGTTCAGTCCAATGATATTTTCTTCGCGCTGAAGGGAGACAATTTCAATGGAAATCATTTTGCTAAGCAGGCATTGGATGCAGGTGCTTCTCTCGTAGTGGTTGACGAAGAGGTTGGATTCGATTCTGATCAGGTAGTGCGCGTTGATGATAGTTTGAAGGCTCTTCAGGCTCTCGCCAAACAATACCGCGAAACCTTTTCTTTTCCTGTTATTGGTATTACCGGAAGCAATGGAAAGACTACTACAAAGGAACTTATGCGCGAAGTGCTAAGCATGAAGTATAAGACATTCGCAACCCACGGCAACCTGAACAATCACATAGGTGTGCCGCTCTCGCTTTTGGCTGTTCCTTCCGATTGTGAAATAGCAATCATCGAAATGGGTGCGAATCATCAAAGAGAAATTGCATCTTACTGCGAATATGCCATGCCGAATTACGGAGTCATTACCAACATCGGGAAGGCTCATCTCGAAGGATTCGGTGGAGTGGAAGGAATTATAAAAGGAAAGGGTGAACTCTTTGATTATGTTTCGACCCATAACGGAATGTGCTTGGTCAATATGGAATTGGCACATTTAGATGCTATGGCCGCGCGTATTCCACATAAAAAATACGGATTCAATTCTGGCGGATTTAATTTGGAAATAGTTGCTGAACATCCAACACTTTCATTCAAATTCAGCACGCCTTCGGAAGATGTTAAACAAGTTTGTCACGCACAAATGGCGGGTACTTATAATTTGTACAACATGGCAACTGCAATTGCGGTTGGATATGAATTTGGAGTTTCTTCTGAATTAATGAGTAAGGCCATTTCGTCTTATACTCCAGAAAACAATCGCAGTCAGTGGTGGGATTCCGGGAAGAACAAGGTTATTCTCGATGCATACAATGCGAATCCAAGCAGTATGGAGGCGGCCTTGTTAAATCTTTCTAAAATGGAAAACACGTTTTTCATTATCGGAGATATGTTTGAAATGGGGGAATATGCCCATGAAGAGCACCTGAAGATTTTCAACCTAACAAAGGAATTGGGTGTAGAGGGTATTTTCATTGGGAAGGAATTTCAATCGGTTGGAGCAACGGAATTGATAAATGCTCAAGATGCATTGGCCTATTTGAAGTTGAATGAAGTGAATGGAAGAATTGTTTTGTTGAAAGGTTCGCGCGGAATGCGCTTGGAACAATTGAAGGAAGTGATTTAATGGTTGTATTTTCGTAAAAAATTAGAACGATGAATTTTGTAGAGGAGTTGCAATGGAGAGGAATGTTGCATAACAGTATCCCGGAAACAGAGGCACATTTAAATGCGCAAATGCGCAAGGCATACATTGGATTCGATCCAACAGCAAGTTCTTTGGGTGTGGGGAATATGGTTCAGATTATGACCCTCCTGCATTTTCAACAAAGTGGACATAAGCCTGTAGCCCTTATTGGTGGCGCAACTGGAATGGTAGGCGATCCAAGCGGTAAATCGGCAGAAAGAAATTTATTGGGTGAAGAAGAACTTCGCTACAACCAAGAATGTCAGCAAAAGCAATTGGAGCGTTTTCTAGATTTCAATTGTGGAGATCGTTCTGCGGAAATCGTAAACAACTACGATTGGTTTAAAGAGATGGGTTTCTTGGAATTCATTCGTGATGTAGGAAAACGCTTGACGGTGAATTACATGATGGCGAAGGATTCGGTGAAGAATCGAATCAGCGGTGAAGACAAAGAGGGAATGAGTTTCACTGAATTCACCTACCAACTTATTCAAGGATACGATTTTTATTATTTGTGGAAGAACCATGGAATTACCCTTCAAATGGGCGGTTCAGATCAGTGGGGAAACATTACTACAGGAACTGAATTAATTCGCAGAATAGACGGGGGAAGCGCTTTTGCTTTAACTACTCCGCTTATTAAAAAGGCAGACGGCACTAAATTCGGTAAAACCGAAAGTGGAAATGTGTGGCTAGATGCTGCACGCACTTCACCTTATAAATTCTATCAGTTTTGGTTGAATGCGAGCGATGAAGATGTGAAGAATTTCATTCGCATTTTCACCTTGAAAGGAAAAGAAGAAATTGAAGCGCTAGAAGCAGCGCATGCGTTAGATCCAGGAATGCGCGCGCTACAGAAAGCATTGGCTGAAGATATTACTACACGTGTGCACAGCGCAGCAGATACAACACAAGCCATTCAAGCTTCTGGAATTCTATTCTCGAAAGACAGCGCATTCGATTCGTTGCCCAAGGAAATGTTGTTAGATATTTTCGAAGGTGTTCCCCAAGGAACCGTAAGTAAGACCGAAATAGAAGCGG
>Ga0315902_10011545_pt1 | contig 11584 bp, 8 predicted proteins | sample LakEriMetagenome_9_FD_203523 | JGI IMG/M metagenome (GOLD analysis project Ga0315902, IMG submission 203523) | Freshwater fungal communities from buoy surface, Lake Erie, Ohio, United States - Buoy 12 MA117 | ecosystem: Environmental > Aquatic > Freshwater > Lake > Lake biofilm | place: USA... | reverse complement strand
CGCGATGTAGAAGCTGTGCGTAACGTAGGCCTGATTCTTGACCTTTTCAAGGACAACGAATTGGTCGTGGTTGTGTCGGCAATGGGAAAAACAACCAATGCACTCGAGAAGGTGGTTGCATCACATCTTGCTGCGGATGGTCATTCGCTCGATTTGCTGAATGAAGTCCGTGCGTTCCACCTCGACATCATGGCGGGTCTTTTTCCAGATCAGGGGCATCCGGTATATGCTGCCATCGAAAACTATCTCCTCGAAATTGAATGGGTGTTGGACGAAGAGCCCCGGCAGCCCGACTTCACCTATGATCAGATTGTAGGATTTGGAGAGCTCATTTCAACAACCATCGTTTCGGCATATCTGAATGATTCCGGTACTGCCAATCGCTTTGTCGATATCAGAGATTGCCTGCTCACTGATAATACATACCGTGAAGCGCGTATTGACTGGAAGGAAAGCGAGCGGAAAACCTGCGAGGTCATTTCACGCATGATGGAATCCGGAAACCGAGTGGTTGTCACGCAGGGTTTTATTGCTGCCAGCAGCGAAAATTTCACTACGACATTGGGTCGCGAGGGTTCCGACTACACGGCGGCGATCCTTGCACACCTGCTCAATGCAGAGTCTGTTACCATTTGGAAGGATGTCCCCGGTGTACTCAATGCCGACCCGAAGTTTTACAGTGATGCCCAGAAGCTTGAGCAGATCAGTTATACCGATGCCATTGAGTTAGCCTATTATGGGGCAAGTGTGATTCATCCGAAAACCATCAAGCCGCTCGAGAACAAAGGGATTCCGCTGTATGTCAAGAGTTTTCTGAATCCACAGGGTAAAGGTACCGTCATTGGAAAGGATTTACAGACGAAACCCCAGGTCCCCAGTTTCATATTTAAAAACAACCAGGTGTTGCTCAGTTTGTCCAGTCGGGATTTTTCATTCATCGCTGAGGACAACCTTAGCGATATTTTCGCACAGTTCGCATCCCTTGGAGTCCGGATTAACCTTATGCAGAATTCAGCGATTTCGTTTTCTGTGTGCTTCGATCACGAGGAAAGCCGAACGGAAAACCTGATTGAATCCTTGCGCAGCCATTACCGTGTGCGATACAATTCCGGTGTGCAACTCTGCACAATCAGGCATTACTACCCTTCAACAATTGATACGATTGCCCAAGGCAATGAAGTGTTGTTGGAGCAACGTAGTCGTACAACTGCCCAACTTGTATTAAAACCGATTCAGGAGTAGATATGTCAACTACAGCTCAGTCCGTTCAGGTTAATCGAAATCTGGTTTTATGGCTCTTCGCCGGATGCTTCATGGTGTTCGGAATGGTCATCGTAGGAGGAATTACACGCTTAACCGGATCTGGCCTATCGATTACCGAGTGGGATGTTGTTACCGGAACCATTCCTCCGCTGAACGACTACCAATGGGAGCAGGAGTTCGAGAAATACAAACAGATCCCCCAGTACACCCGCTTGAATTCACACTTCGGGTTGGAGGAATTCAAGTTCATCTATTTCTGGGAGTACATTCACCGCCTGTTCGGCCGTCTCATCGGACTGGTATTTCTCATCGGTTTCATCTATTTCATTCGGCGAAAAGAGATCCCTCCTGAACTGATGCCTCGTCTGTTGTTCATGTTTGCGCTCGGTGGTTTTCAGGGGTTTTTAGGGTGGTATATGGTGAGCAGCGGACTCACGGAGAATGTGCGCGTCAGTCACTTTCGGCTTGCTATCCATCTGACTTTCGCATTTATCACGTTCGGGTATGTATTTAAGACCGCATTAGGTCTTATTTTTCCTTCGCAACATCCCCGAGCAGCTGCATTAGGTCCGCTTCATAAGGAGACTGATGCAATTCTCCTGCTTCTCGTTCTTCAAATCATTTATGGTGCTTTTACCGCCGGTACCAAGGCGGGTTGGGTATACAACACCTGGCCATTGATGGGTGACTCGTTCATTGCCGAGTCTGTTCCATTCGCCTTCGAGAAAATGGGCTTGTCGAGCCTGGTCAATAACATTGCTAGTATTCAGTTTATCCACCGGATTTTGGCTTATATCCTGTATGGATGGGTGCTTCTTTTCGGAATCCGCATGCTCAGATCGAATGATTGTGATTCAGGACAACGGAATGTGGCGATTCTAATGCTGGTGGTTATTCATGCTCAGGTATTGCTGGGAATCCTTACACTTATCAATCAGGTTCCGATGTGGATGGGTGTATTGCATCAGGCACTCGCATTTCTTTTGTTTGCGTTGGTCATTTTTATCGCGCACAGGCTTCGCTTCGGCAAGTTGTCCTGATCCATGACGAAAACCTATCCGCAGTCCCGGCTTGAACTTGAACGCGAGGGATACGTGATGCACACGATGTTCCAACACAACAACATTGTATCTTTTGTGAAAACCTACTTTTTCAGGACGAATCCTGTTATACTGTTTTATTGGTTGTTCAATGCCGTGGTGTTTCTGTTTTTTGTCTTGTTGCCAATTTTCAGCGAAGCATTCCGAGCCCAACTTCATTTGGTGTTGATCGGTTTGGTCGGTTTCCTTTTTCTTGTGCCCATCCACGAGTTGATTCACGGAATAGGCTATAGGCTTGCAGGTGCCAGGACGGTATCTTATCGTGTTGTTTGGCGGAAATTTGTGGTGTATGCCATGGCCGACCGCTTTGTTACCCGCCGTCATTGGTTTGTTGCACTTGCACTGGCGCCCTTTGCGCTCATCAACTGCGCATTGATGATCCTGATAATGGCTACAGATGGAGGCTGGTCGGCCGTAATGACCGGCGCCTTGATTATGCATACCGCAGGCTGTTCCGGCGACTTTGCCCTGGTGAGTTATTTCTATACGTTTTGGAGCCGGCATCCCATCACGTATGACGAGGAGGCGGAGGGTAGGACGGTTTTTATGCTTCTACCGGAATGATACGGTTCTGCCCAACTGCAGATTGGTTATCTTTGAGATAATTCCAGTTTACGCTCATGATTCACGAATTCCTGCGCAGAAATATCGTTATACTGCTGCTTGTCTTTCCTCTTCTTGTTCAGGCCCAGATTCAGCGACCGGTCAAATGGAGTTTTAAGGCTGATCGCAAGGAAAACAAGGTAATTGTTACCCTTAATGCCACCATCGATGCCGGGTGGCACGTGTATTCACAGAATTTACCCGCTGGAGGTCCCATTCCTACCAGCTTCACGTTTACTCCTTCCGCCGATTACACCTTAAGCGGAAAGGTCAGCGAGCCCCCTTCGGAGGAAATTTACGATGCGAACTTCGATATGAAGGTTCGCTATTTCGGTGAATCTGCAGTGTTTCGTCAAAAGTTTGATGCGAAAACTGACAAAGCGTTTTCAGTCAACGGCAAACTGGAGTTCATGGTTTGTAACGATCAGATGTGCCTGCCACCGGAAGAAGTCGAGTTTTCTATACCTGTATCTGGCACTGATGCCGGATCCGCCCCAGTCAGCAAGGATACTGCATCCCAATCTGTACCCGCTGAATCGGTAGATTCAAGTTCAACGGGGCAGCTTACCACACCTTCTGTTTCAGCTCCTGGCGAACCGAGTGGTGACATGAGCGGACTTGAGCCAGACTGCAACGATGGAGCGGTTGTTGTTGAAGAAGACAAATCCTTTCTCGGCATTTTCATCGCTGGACTTATCGGAGGATTCCTGGCCCTCTTAACACCCTGTGTGTTCCCAATGATTCCGTTGACTGTCAGTTTTTTCACCAAGCGGAGTCCAACCCGTGCCAAGGGAATGGCCAATGCAATCATCTATTCGGTAAGCATTATTCTCATCTACGTATTGCTCGGATTCCTGGTGACAGTTACCCTCGGATCGGATGCCCTAAACGCGATGGCGAGCAATGTGTACTTCAACATGCTCTTTTTCATCATCTTTTTCATTTTCGCGCTCTCGTTTTTTGGGGCATTTGAAATCACACTTCCGACTGCATGGGTCAACAAGGCCGATCAGGCATCTGATCGCGGCGGACTGATTGGAATCTTCTTCATGGCATTCACCCTTAGCCTGGTGTCTTTTAGTTGCACGGGACCGATTATCGGAACACTGCTGGTTGAAGCTGCCCGTGGCTCATCATACCTGGGGCCCATTATGGGGATGACTGGGTTTGCACTCGCTCTGGCTTTGCCGTTCGGCTTGTTTGCTGCATTCCCCGGTTGGCTGAATAGTCTGCCTAAATCAGGTGGCTGGCTGAATTCGGTGAAGGTTGTACTTGGATTCCTTGAGCTGGCTCTTGCGCTTAAATTCTTGTCCAATGTCGATCTCGCTTACCACTGGGGTTTACTCAAGCGGGAAGTGTTCATAGCAATTTGGATTGTCATATTCGGACTGATGGGGCTCTATCTACTCGGAAAGCTTCGTTTTTCACATGACAGCGAACTGCCTTACCTGGGCACTGCGCGACTGATATTCGCGATTTTGGCACTCACCTTTACCGTTTACCTTGTTCCCGGACTTTGGGGCGCACCCTTGCGAATGATCAGTGGTTTTCCGCCTCCGGAGTTTTACAAGGAGTGGACCCATACAGGTGAAGCAGGTGCGACAGCACATGCCGAAAGTTGTCCTCATGGCCTGGAGTGCTACCACGATTACGAGGCCGGTATGGCGTATGCGCAATCTGTTGGGAAGCCGGTGATGATTGATTTCACGGGATGGAGTTGTGTTAACTGTAGAAAGATGGAGGATAATGTGTGGTCGCAACCGGAGATTCTAGGTATCCTCAAGGAAAAATATGTGCTCATTTCACTCTATGTAGATGATAAGACCGCGCTTCCCGAATCTCAGCAGTACGTGAGCACCTTCAGTCAGAAGAAAATCAAAACTACGGGTGCCCGATGGAGCGATTTACAAAGCCGGGTGTATCAGACAAATTCGCAGCCTTATTATGTTCTGTTGGATCACGATGGGAAGCCGCTTGCGAAACCTGTAGGCTACACTCCTAATGTAACTCAGTACAAGCAATTCCTCGAAGAAGGACTTTGTCGTTTTACAATCCGTAGCAGTAAATAATCCGATTGAATCCATAAAAAAACGGGGGCCAGCGCCCCCGTTTTTTCTGTTGCTTATTGTTCAGTGATCAGTGTACCTGAAACTGCTGGATGCTGCGCTTCTCTCCCGAAATCACGTGAATGAGGTATTGTCCCTGAGTAAGATTCGCAATGTTCAATTCGAGTGAATGGTTGCCGAATGGGAATCGCTCCTGCATGACCAATGATCCATTCAGGTTATAGATTTCTATACCATCTATCAGACGTTCTTCGCTGCTGAGTCGGATAAAATCCGATGCGGGGTTCGGGAACAAGACTAGGCTTGGGTCGGCTTCAATGGTGCCAATTCCTGTAGTGAGACCGTTGTAGCGGGCAACGAACACTGCAGCCTGTGACGGTGCAGACAAGGTGTTGGCACCAAGGGTGATTTGGCCACTGAAATTGCCGGCAACATTCAAATAGCCTGTGGCATCCCATAGGATAGACTGTCCGCGTTCGCTATTCGATCCACCGGTTTTGATTACCCATAGCAAGGTTCCATTGATATCGTATTTGGCTACAAAACAATCGTTGCCGTTGGTCGGGTTGATGTTCGTTCCGGTTTGGTTGGCATTGCTACCGAAGATGGCAAACTGAGAACCGCTTCCATTGATAGTGCCAGTAACGTATGAGCTATAACCAGGGTCGGTGCTGATGGCCTGTCCCACTTCATTGTTATCAACGCTACCGCGGATGTGACGAACCCAAATGCATGAACCATCGGACGCATTCAGTTTCATCACGAAGGCATCACCATTACCTGCAGGGTTCTGTGAGCTATAGTCCGCTTCTACAATCGTCTGGATACCGAAGTTGACTGTGCCATAAAAGATGCCCGTACAATGTGGGTTACCGGCTGCATCCTGACTTACACCGAAAATAGCTTCGCGATAATTGCCACCATAATCCTTTGCCCATAGCTGATTACCTAACTGGTCAAATTTTAGGATCACCATATCATCGTGTGCAGTAGTGCCGGATGACAAGTTTGTGCCGTTGAAATTCACGGTTCCCCTATAGAATCCAGCCCAGTAAACGGTGTTCTGTGATACGCTGATGGATGTTCCGCGGTCGTCGGATGTACCACCGAAGCGCGAATGCCACATCGTATTTCCAGCAGAATCCGTCTTGATGAGGAACGCATCTTCCGCACCAGTTGCGGTCGGCAGACTAAGGGTGCCGTAGATCATTTCCTGGTTGTATACACCCGATAGGTATAGGCTTGTTCCAAAAGATGTTAAAGCAACAATTTTCTGTCTTCCGTTGCCGGTGAAAATCTTCACCCATTGAAATACTCCATTCGGAGAATACTTTGCTAGGAATGCATCTTCTGTGCCCTGTGCAGTATACGTCACACCATTGATAACTAAGAAGAACTGGAAATTACCGGCCAGATAAACGTTCCCTGCTGCATCAGTGGTTACACCACCCGCACTCATGACGTTGTTTACGCTTCCAATTTGAATGGTCCAGAGGTGGGATCCTGCAGCGTCGTACTTGCTGAGGAACTGATCGACAAAGCCCTGTGCAGCAATTCCTCCGCCACCGAAAGGTACAGCACCTTCGAAGTCTCCGGTAACGTACATGTTTCCTGAGCCATCACGCGCAATCGCTGCAGTGCCATCAATGTTATTTCGACCGCCCATGGAATTGGCTTGGACCCAGCTTTGCGCTTGAATGGCAAGTGCGCACATCACACCGGCAAGGGTTAGTAAGGATTTTTTCATAAGGTTATGCAGGTTAACTTTCCCGCCAAAATAGCAAAATCAGTGCAGCCGAGCGGCCCTTTTTGCTTTTATAACGAGGATTGGCAAGAGTCCAAGTAAGCCCAATGCCGTGAAAATTCGGCCTATCCAGTCGCCATGACGCGTGTAAAACGTGGTTTGATCACTCAATTCAAGGGTAGTGCGAATAGAAGCGGGCTCCCACCAATTGGTCGCCTGGGTCATGTCTCCTTTTAGATCAATGAAGCAACTCGTTCCGGTATTGGCAGCCCTCGCTACCGCTCTCCGATGCTCAATAGCTCTGAGGCGTGCATATTGGCAGTGTTGCCTGTAACCTGGCGTTTTTTCCCACCAGCCATCATTGGTCATGATGCAAATTAAATTGGCTCCTTGCCGCACATACTCTCCCACATAGGCCCCAAAAACAGATTCATAACAGATCACAGGTGCTGCGCGTACTTCGCCACACGGGAAAACGGACGGACTTGCCTGTGTGCCCAGGCTTCCGGTAATTCCTCCTAGATTGATGGCAAACTCTTCCAAATGGCCAAAAATCACAGGAAATGGCATCTTTTCTACTCCTGGTACAAGCCTGGATTTGAAGTGCATGCTGTCCTCCTTACCATTAGCCAATCGGATTGCAGCATTGTACACATCGAATCGGACACCCGCCGTACCGGGATACAGGCGAGCCGTTGCGCTGGGTTTTTCATTTGGAGCGTATTGCCTGATGTATGTAAGTCCGATCAGCAAATCAATATTCGGGTGGCTGCTGAGAAACGTACGTATTCGCTGCAGCTGAGGATGTGAATCAAGTTGTTCATCCCAAATGCCATCGGGTATCGCTGTTTCTGGCGCAACAACAATTCTGGTGGTTGGTGTGATTTGATTCTCAGCCAGCGCGAGTATTTTTTCCAACTGCTCAGCGCTGTTTCCACTGAACTTCTCGTTGTAGGGGTCGATGTTCGGTTGAACCACAACGACTTCGGTTTTGGAAGTACTTGCTTCAATCCCCTGTAGAATAAACCAGGAGAGTACTGGCGGAATCAACACAATGAAAGCGAGCACGGCGTGGTGCACGGATTTCTTCAGAGGAGTAACAATCCATCTGTATAGAAAAAGATTGGTGGCCAGAATCCACAGGCTGCCGCCCTGAGTGCCCGTCCATTCGTACCACTGGATGAAGTTTGTCCAGGCAGCCCATGCATTCCCCAAATTGAGCCAGGGCCAGCTCAGGTCCCAGTCCATGTGCAAGTGTTCGAATGATATCCAATAAACCGGCAGGCTGATATAACCCCAAGTATTGCCGAAAATCCGTCTGGTCCGGTCAAAAAGCAGGAACGGAATGCACATGAGCAAAGAATTGGCGAAAATCATTCCGAACATACCAAAGGGGCTGGCAAACCAAACCCACCAGGTATTGAGTGCATTGAATGCTACAAAACTCAGGTAGACGTAGGGAAATAGCCGGATGTTCAGGCCCTGATCGCGTAGCCGGGATGTCGAATCCTGAAGGTGTAACAGCGGAATAAATCCGATCAGCGACAAGGGCGCGAATCCGCCTGCTGGCCACGCTGCCCAGAGTAGAATAGGACTCAACAAGGCCAGCATCCAACGGGTTCTCCGTGAATTGGCGATAGGCTTCAACATGGATTCAAAGTTATTCTGATTGGCGAACGTTTGGCAACCTGAGTCAATCCAGGAGCTGCAAGTACGATCAGAAATGGGAATACCGGAACCCTGAATCGTGCGGATGCGGACGGGCCGGTGGCCAGAATGAACCAAATTATCCAGGTGATCAATACGCGACGTAGCCCTGGGTTTTTTGCATCACGCTGAATGCCGATGATGATGAGCAGAAGGATGAGCAGTGCACCGATAATCGAGCACAACCAAATCGTCCAATACCAGATCGGTCTGCTTAGCCATGTTGCGCGATAGCCTTGGTGTTGAAAGGAAGGGTTGCTTTCGATCGATCCTAAGCGCATTTCCAAATCCCATCGACCCGGATCAACCAAAAAGGAAACAGCCCCTTTAAAATAAGCCCAACAGGTTGCTAGTGGTTTTTCTGTGATTACCTTACGAATCAACGAATCGCTTTTTGTACAGGATTCTGCGTAAGTCAAGCCATTAAGTGATTCTTGAAAGTGTACAACTTGGTTTTTTGCAAATGCATCATCGTGATGAATCGCAAGTATGGAGGGTAGCGTATAATTTATCAATAGCTTTCTTCCCACGGAGCTTAATTCGGTCACTCCGGTTTGCTGTTCGTTTCGAATGAGTGTAGCGGTAATCAGTACGATGTGTATGGCCGCTGCCACTAATGCAGTACGCCTGACTTTAAATGTCCCATGTACAGCTTGCCAAATGACCACTGGTATCCAGCAGAAAATAGCTACCGGCTTTGTGAGCCAGGCAAGTAATAGCATCAGGTGGCCTATCCAGAAAAAGTGCTTGTTTTTAGTGGTGTTAAACTTCAACAGATAAAACACCCCGCTCACAAGCAGGAACTGAAGCAGTGTTTCGCTCATGTATACCTGAGCGTAAATCCACGAGGAGGGCATGAGTAGCCATATCGCTCCCATACTAAACGCACGAAGCTGAATTCCGAAGCCCTGACTGAGGATTTTCCACGTGAGTACAGCCGACAATGCATGGAGGAGCGATTGGAAGATCAGAGCAAGCAAGGGGAAGCGTAACCCCATGCTCGACAGAAATAAAAAGGCCGAATATCCTGGCGGCCGCCTACTGTACAGGGAAGGATCGGTTTCGTAATCGAGTTCCCCACAATACCAAACACCGTGTTCAAAAAGATTCTTCGCCAGCCTAAAGTATTCATTTGAGTCACTGGTGTAGATCCTGCCAGCTGAAATCGCCATCCAGGTCAAGCTGAGCTGAAGGCTCAGCACCATGACAAAAACTGCCGTGGGAGTCCGTGTGCATTGCATTCCCATTGGCGGTAAAAGTACACATGTACTCAATGCCTACATTTGATGCCGATGTCTGCCCTCCGGCTTCAGGCCCTGCATTATCGTCTTTCGTTTTTACGGCCTTTCGGGGTCGCCCATGGTACGCGTAGCTTTACTGATGTTGTTTATGTCAGGGCCTCATTCAATGGGCAAACCGGATTCGGTGAGGCCGCGGTACCCCCTTATCTTGGTTACGATACCCCCAGGCTTGTACAGGCTTTTCATACCTGGTTTCCATCTCAGTTGAACGACAGCTTGGCCATCCGTCAAGTTCTGGCTTCGCTCGCGCAGGTTGGAAATGAGATTCCTAAGCCACTCAGGTGCGCCGTCGATCTTGCAATGCACGATTTACTGGGTAAGTTTTCCGGACTGTCCGTACGCGCAGTATTCGGAATTCCGGATGCCGTACGTGAATGTGCGTTCACCATCGGCATCGGCTCTGTGGAGGATGTTATTGATCAGGTCCAGGCTCATCCGCAAATCACGTTGTTTAAAATGAAATTGGGTGGGCCCATTGACCGGGATCGGGTGGAGGCCTTGCTGAAAACCGGACACACCCGTTTTTGTGTCGATGCAAATCAAGCCTGGAAGTCGGTTGAAGTTGCTGCAGCCGAAATTCGCTGGCTTTCAGACAGGGGTTGTCTTTTTGTTGAACAGCCCATGCCGGTTTCGCTGGATCATGAACTTCCGCGTCTAAAATCCATATCCCCATTGCCACTCATTTTGGATGAATCGCTTCAAGATTCCGCCGATTTGGAGCGACTGGCCGCATCCTGCCACGGAATCAACGTTAAGTTGCTCAAGTGTGGGGGGCTGGCTCCTGCTGTCGGTTTGATCCGCCGGGCAAACAGGCTGGGTTTAAAGGTATTGGTAGGGTGTATGTCGGACAGTGCGTGCGGGGCCTCTGCTGCAGCGCAGCTTGCCGGATGGGCCGATTGGCTGGATCTGGATGGCCCGCTGCTGATTGGAAACGATCCGTTCCGATTGCCCGAATATCGGGAGGGAAAACTTTGGCCGGATACGAGCCCAGGCACGGGCGCATGTCTTGTCCAATCCGGCTTGTTCCCCGAGGACGAAAGGTGATTCTGCCCTTTGATTGCCTACTTTTGAATGCATGATCACCATTCGTCCGGCAGAAGAGCGAGATGTGGAGGCCATTACGGCCATCTATAATGAAGCAGTCCTGAACACGACCGCTACATTCGATACGGATCCGAAAACGGAAGCCGACCGGCTTTCCTGGCTCCAGGCACACGGTGAACAACATCCGGTGCTGGTGGCTATAGTTGACAACACGGTTGCCGGTTGGGCTTCATTAAGCCGCTGGAGCGAACGGGCTGCCTATGACTCAACGGCTGAGACATCCCTCTATGTGCATGTCGATTACAGGAAAAGAGGAATCGGCAAACAACTCATGGAGGTGCTGGTCCTTGCCGGACGTAAAGCCGGCTTACACACGCTTATCGCACGCATCACCCATGGAAACGAGCAGAGTATTTACCTGCACGAACGCATGGGTTTTGTCAACATTGGAACCATGCGCGAGGCCGGAACCAAATTTGGCCGATACCATGATGTCCATTTCCTTCAAATTGTTTTTTCCTGATCCGCTCAAGGTATGGCCACCAAGGCAAAAACAGTCTTTTATTGTCAGAGTTGTGGCGCGAATGCTCCGAAATGGATCGGTAAATGTCCATCCTGCGGCGAGTGGAACACCTATGCGGAGGAAGTCGTTCAGGTTGCGCCGAAAGAGAACCAATGGCGAACGGGTTCACGCAAGGAGTCCAAGGCTTCGAAGCCACGGTTGATAAGCGACATCGCCCTTGAGACAAGTCCTCG
>Ga0315902_10011538_pt1 | contig 11586 bp, 8 predicted proteins | sample LakEriMetagenome_9_FD_203523 | JGI IMG/M metagenome (GOLD analysis project Ga0315902, IMG submission 203523) | Freshwater fungal communities from buoy surface, Lake Erie, Ohio, United States - Buoy 12 MA117 | ecosystem: Environmental > Aquatic > Freshwater > Lake > Lake biofilm | place: USA... | reverse complement strand
ATCCGAAGGTGCAGAGCGAGCTGAAGTCCTTGATGAACTCAGCCACATTGCATACAACCGCAGCAGCTATACCGAATGCTTAAATTTGATAGAGAGCTCACTCGAGATCTACTACAAGTTAGGCGGAGCCGAGAATTATCTCAGCGAGATGACTCATCTCTACGAAGGTAAAGCGCACTGCTTAGAAAATCTCAAACGAATGCAAGAAGTCGCAGAAACTTTTGAGATCATCACAATCCTCAAAGCGCTAGATCACGATGACGAAGGTCAGATTGAAGCCACACGATCAGCAGCCCGTGCCTGGTATGAAGTGAAAGAGTGGCAGAAATCGCTCGAAGGCCACACCGCGGCAATAGCCATGATTGATCCCGATGCAACACCATTCTCACGCGGAATAGATCTCATCAACGTAGGAATGGCACAAGCGAAACTTGAATTATTTGATGAAGCAATCGCAAATTATTTAAGCGCTCGCTCCCACTTCAAAGAGGCAAAGAATCCCGAATACGTCAAATGGTGCGATAACTATCTCGCACTTGCTTATATCGAAGTAAAGAATGGGCAAGAAGCCAAGTTCCACGCTCTTCATTACTTTAACTACACAAAAGTCGCAATGGATCCGATCATGGAAGGGTACGCACGGTTCCGGCTCGGGCTATCGCATCTACTCTGCCAAGAGTATGCAGAAGCCGAAGAGCATCTCGCTCGATCTTTAGAACTGCTCACACTTGAGTCAGATAAAGATTGGGAAGATATTGTGGCAATTAATAAAGGACTCGCCCAAGTCCTCACCGCTGTTGGCCGAGAGAGCGAAGCCAGCGAGCGCCTTACTCGAATCAAGACCATTGAAGAGACGATCGCAGCATGATCGTCCCCGTGAGGTCGGCAGCACGTGCGGAAAAGAAGCGCTCCGCACGTGCTTTAGCCCTTATTGGTTACCTCGTATGAGAGGCTTCGAACTATGAGCTGGCAAGACGATGTCACGGCCCAAGAGTGGGATGAATGGCAGAAACTTGCTCGTCGCCTCTCCAAATCAAAGAAACAGGTGACCAGCCTGGGGCCTGAAGATTATGCATCACAGGCGATCGAGAAATTGTTGCAGCAAGAAGTTCGCCCTAACAACATCGAAGGCTGGCTCGCCCTGACCATTAAGCGCCAATACATCGATCGATTTAAAAAGATCGAAGCTCGCGGTGGTGGCTCTAATCGAAATCTCACCGATGAACAGTGGGAGATGGAGATGGTCAGCCACGCTGTGCGCTCACCTAGTCTTCTAGTCAGACGTAGAGAACAAGTCGAAGAAGTTCTTAACGTGCTCAACCAGAAAGAGAAAGAGATCCTCATCCTCTCTGTTGCAGGCTATGACAATCATGAGATCGCCATGCACCTTGGATACAAGACAAATAAAATCGTCGCTACACGCCTTGCCCAGATCGTTAAGAAGGTAAATGAAACGCTAGAAACTACCTTCACTCAATACTCTCGGTAACTTGTCAGTCACGGATGGTATAATTACTTCATCACAGCAAACTAAGGGGGTAAAAATGTTACAGACTCGCATTTCCCCACGTTCTTCTAGCCTGATAACCGGCTAACCCGCTACACGCAAGGCCGCCAAACCAGGCCTTACCTCCAGCTTCACTCCTTTGCACTTACTCGGGCACCACAAAACTCATCCATTGACTTTTGCCCACTTTTTTCGTTTACCACTATGAGGGAGAAAAACTCCCTTCAAGAACTGGAGATCCACATGAATGTAAAAGCCCTGCTTGATGTAGACATGGTTGCCCTAGAAGCAACAGATAACCTCACGCTGATGCTCGACCTCACCGCACCCGCCAACCCCAAGCACGCCAGCCGCCCGGGCCAAGCAGTGCAGGTTGTCCTTGATCGCTCAGGATCAATGCAAGGTGAGCCACTAGAAGCCGCCAAAGGCTCACTTCTTAAGCTCATCGATCGCCTTGCCCCACAAGATTCATTCGGTCTTGTCGCATTCGATGACACCGCACTCGTCATCGTCCCCACACTGACCATGGCAGATCACCAGATGCCCGCACTTCGCAAAGCAATCCGCGATATGCACACAGGCGGATCAACTGACATCTCTGCCGGTTATCTATTGGGCCTTCGCGAACTCACTCGCGTGCAGGCAACAGGTGGCTCAACACTTCTTCTCATCTCCGATGGCCACGCCAACTCAGGTGAGCAAGATCCAAAATTCTTCACCGAAGTTTCCACCAAGTCCGCAGCTGACAAGGTCACCACATCAACAATCGGTCTTGGCACCGGTTATGACGAGACGATCCTTGAAGCGCTCGCACAAGGCGGCGGGGGAGCACACCGCTTCGCCGGAACTATCGATGAAGCAGTCGGTGCCATCGCTGCCGAAGTTGATGACCTACTCGATAAGACAATCGTCAATGCAGTCCTTCGCCTTACCCCAACAACTGCAATGACATCTGCGCCAGCAATCGAAGTATTGCAACGTCTTCCATATTGGAAAGATGGCGAAACGTACGTTGTTCAACTCGGTGATCTCTATAGCGGTGAAAACCGCCGCTTTGTTATCAACATCGAACTCCCCGGCATCGCAGCCCTAGGTCTTTGCAAGATCGCAGATATCACAATCGAATATCTTGATCTCGCCGCCCGCCAAGAAATCACAGTCACTATGCCAGTCAACGTCAACGTCGTCCCTGGTGATGTCGCCGCAGGTCGCATCTCTGACCCAATCGTTCGCGCCGAGCGATTGATTCTCGAAGCTCAAAGTGCAAAGTCATTAGCAGTTGATGAACTTCGCAGTGGAAAAACCAAAGAAGCCTCCAGTCGCCTACAAGGCACAGCGGCAAACCTTCGTCGCGAAGCTTCTTTGATCCCCGTCACCGATGAACGCAGCGCAGAATCTCTTGCAATCATCCGCGCAGAAGCAGATGAAATCGAAACCTTGGCCCAAACAGCCCAGAACGAAGACATCTTCTACTCATCAAAGCGCATGACCGAGTCCTACTCGCGCAAAACGCGCTCACGCAATGTCCGCAACGAACCCATTGATCCATCAATTAACACTGATGACTACCTCAACTAAGGAGAACAACATGTACCCACAACTCTTTTCAATGATTGCACCAAACCTCTTCCAAGGCGGAACCGATGACCTTGATGTCATCCACCTGCCGGTAACAAATAATCGCAAGCGCACTGACCTGCCTTTCGATTCCATCGTGACCATGTATGCATGGGCTCGCCCCGCTGATTGGAACGTTCAGGAATTTCGCTACGGCGTCCCTGATGCATCAATCACAGAAATCGATCTCACTCGCCTTCGTGAAGCAGTCGAGTTCGCATACTCCCGCTGGAAATCCGGCGATCGCGTTCTCATCCGCTGCCAAGCCGGCCTCAACCGTTCCGGCCTTGTCACAGCACTACTACTCATCAAAGACGGCCACTCACCCGAAACCGCCATCTCCATGATCCGCACCGGTCGCGGCGAAGACGCACTCTTTAACACTAGTTTCACTGACTGGTTAATCGCTGAAGCGCAAACATTCTTCAACACCTCACCTTCACAACAAGCTGCTTAACAACATTGCCCCGAACCATAAAGGAGAAACATATGTGGCTATTTACTAACACAGGATTCGTCAGCGCAGTCAGCAATGGCAAAGACCTCATGGTCCGTGCCCGAGATAGAGAATCTCTTGAACCGATTGCTGAATCAGCCAAGACAACGATTCTTACAAGCCCACAGAATGACTACCCCTACCGCGTCATTGTCACCCACGAATTCTTTGCCAAATGGGTATCCCATATGGCCACGAATATCACCTATAAAAACTTCAAATCTGAAGTTGCTGCCACTCGTGGATACGACTTCGCCCACCCTTTGATGAAGGTCTGGTCCGCGATGCATGAGGTGGAGGACAAGAATTCACGAAGCAAAGAATATAAAGTCGTGGATGGGGGAGGGCAGATTTAATTGTCACACATTACGATCGTGGGAGATGACGGCACTCCAATCCTCTACGCATCTATGACTTCTGAGGACAAACTCTTTTTGCAATTTGAGTACTTCGCTCGCGATGATATTGAAGGCGATTATGAGTTCAACCACACAGTCGAACCTGAAGAGTTCTCAAAGATCTCTGAGAGATTTGGTCTTGATCCCGTTTCACCCATCCTCGAAAACCTCAAGCAGATCTCTACTACTGGGCGAGGGCAAGAGTTTCAGGATCTACTCACAAATAAGGAAATTCCGAATGAATTCTGGAGCTGGATAAGTTGATCCATTCAACTCCTCCTCGTCAATAAATCCTGTCCACCTGCAGGATTAAATGAAGATGAGCCTTTCTCATTTATTGCCAAGATGACTCATGCACCACAAGGCAATTAGAAAATGGAGAGGGTTAAGCAATTAATCCTTGTCTTCAACAAGGTCAGCATCATCAGGATCAATGGAAAGTGCCTCGCGATACTCAGCCCTTACATCGGATAAGGACCTCATGGAATCCTTATCTACGAGCCAAAATCTCCAACCATTTGTTCGAGACTTTCTCAGGTGTTCCCCAGCAGCTGAAGGGGATGCAAAAATCGAATCCCCGATCGCTAGGCGTCCATCTTGTAAAACTTCTGCACGAATTCCTTCATGCTTTTTTTGCATTGGATATAGGACCTGTCCTGGATAAAGTGAGCCAAATTCAAGGAGATCAGCTATTTCTACATAGACTTTTTCTTCTTGCTTAGGCGAATTGAAAACCACGGAGTGACCAGTTGGAACCTTCCAAATATCGAGCAAGGCATTGATAAGAAGCTCAGTTCTGTCTGCTATTTTCAGCTCATTCCAGTCGTCTTGGGCAACTTCCAAAAGCTTTTTGTTAATTTGGAGTAAATCTTTCTCCACAAACGCTTCTCGTTTTCCATCCTTGCCTTTTTTGGCGTTCCAGCCGCTGTTCGAAACATCAACATTTAGCTTTTTGGAAAGCAAGGTTAAGTTTCCAAGACGCTGCACGGAATCATCTCGATCTCTCTCAGATAAATTGGATGGAAGCGGCCAATTGGCTTGCCAAGACTGAGGCATGACATGTTCGATTTGAAATGTCCCTCTTTTCACTCTGGTGCCCGAAGCAGATTCCGAAGCTCCAACCCAACCGCGCAGATAATCCTCAAGCGCTTCTAGAACCATACGCTGACGACCTTTACCAAATTTATTGTAAAAAGGCATTGTCTTAAGTGATGCTCGAAGTTCTTGGTCATCTGGCCAATATGTTGTGAAGTTAGACTGCGCGGCAAAGAATGATTCCAGCGCATCGCCTGCTTTGAGACGATTCTTCTGAACGATAGAGATTGCGTCAACAAAAACTTTGTTATAGCCCTTCGACGTTGCCCTTGCTAAGAATCTTCGAACCAGCCAACTTTCAATGACATCTAAAAATTTGACCAACTGATCATTTGGGATCGCTTCCTTGCGTGGGTTGTAAACTTCTAGAAGTAGAGGTCGCGCTACAGAGGTCTCCATAACACTCGTTCTGTATATGAATAGCCCAAGTCGAGATAGATTGCCTTCAAGAGAATCTCCAGCCTGAATGATCTTTTCCTGATAAATATCCGCGGATTCGGACAATTCGGTAACTATTTCCGACATTGATTGCCCACTATCAAGGACGTATTCCTTAAATCTTGAAAAGACTTCACGCTCAATCAAATCTGCAGCAGTTTTCGAAACAATCCAATGAAAGAGAAAAAGCGAAGACCTTTGAAATTTTTCGCGACCAACAGAGATAGTTTCCACCCAAAAACTTGTTTCAAACTTAAACCAATGCTCCTTGTAGAATGACTCGGCAAGAGGAGAGCCACCTTCTTCTGTGAGTCGCTGGAAAACAAAATTCTTAATCAAATCGGAGGATTCAAGCTTTGCGCCTCGTGCATTCAACGTTTCAAATATTTCCTGTGCATCATCAGTTGTGTCAAGGTCAATGACAACCAATTGCAATTGATCGCGCAGGGTTTTTACAAGGGCATCAGCTCGCTCGGCTTTGGTCCAACTCTCGGACTCTGCCAACCAGACTCGAGCCTCTTCAGAAAAGTACTTATGACCTTGATAAAACTTTGAGGATTGAAAATCCGTCGAGATATCCTTATAGTCGATGGGGCTTTGCGCCGACATTAGCGCTCGGAATGCAGCTCTATCCAAATTCGTCGGCCATAGTTTGAACTTATCATCCGCCGACTTTCTGAAAACTTCACCATTTTCAATGAGGCCTACCAGTTTCGCGGCTTGAGATTTAAGGTCATGCCGCGTTAACTCAGCATGAATTGAATCAAGAAGTATTTGCAGCGTTGTTAATCTCTGTTGCCCATCAATGACTGTTCTATACTCTAAATCGCCCGATTTGTTTGGCATTTGCTGGAGCACGATAGCCCCCAAGAAATGTGGGCGCGAAGAATTATCTTTCCCTTCGAGAAGGCGAGTCGCCACTCGAATTACATCTGCCCAGAGAGGCTCCCACTGCTCCTTCCTGTTCCAAGTGTATGGACGTTGAAAGAGGGGGACCAGAAGTTGTTGCTCTTTTTGAAAAATGTGAGTTGGAGTCAGAAGGCTTGTATGGATTGTCATTGATTCATCCCCAATCGGTGACATAACTCTAGTGAGAAATTGGACTTTTGTTCAATGTCGTTCGAGGAAAACTTCGAGCCAGTTGTTCAATTCTATGCCACATCTGCATCGCAAAAGTAAGAGCATTACGCCGGACGCGCACGGTGCCCGAGCCACCTCTGCAATCTCTGAATCTCCTAGTAGTTGGTGAACCAGGGCGGGAATCACGAATTTGGATAACGCAGAAGAGTGAAAGGAGGTAAATCCAGCCCTGAGAACCTTACGGAGGTTCGAGTTATTCATGGGTAAAGGTGTTAAATCACTTGGCGACACCAAACGGAGAAGTGCCCTGTTGAAGCAATTTCCACCCGCATGTCCATATGGGGAGATCCTTCAAATTCAACTTCAGTAACCAATGGACTAAGCATTTGCAAAATCCATCACACCGCCTATGACATGAATATTGCTGGAATTAATGCCGACTACACACTCCACATTCGCCAGGATATTTTGAGTGAAACCGATGGTCCGATATTGGAGCATGGAATTAAGGAAACGGACAAGACCAAGCTTTGGGTGCCATCTGTACCAGGTGACAAACCAGATCAAGCCCGGTTAGAGGTTAGGTTTAAGGAATTTAGCGGTCAAGCGACTAATTAGTGGTCAGAAAAACCTAATACACTAAACAAAGTCAGACCCAGCGGATAGGTTTTACCCATGAAACGGGAGGCGGATCAGGGGGCTAACCCGGGTTTGCTGACCGCTTACCAATCCAAGTACTACGCCCACGAACTCCTGCGCAGCTACTCAAATGATCATGTTGGCAAATTAGCTGGACTGTTATTTGATGCCCAGGTAGAGCCAAAACCTCACCAGATTGATGCAGCCCTCTTTGCACTCCAAACCCCATATCTACCCGGTGTGATTCTTGCCGACGAAGTTGGTCTTGGAAAAACAATCGAAGCCGGAATTGTCATCACGCAATTTTGGGCGGAACGAAAACGCCGGATCCTGATCATTACTCCTTCAAGCCTTCGCCAGCAATGGCAGCAGGAGATGAGGGAAAAGTTCCTGATCCCCTGCACACTTCTGGAATCTAAGTTAAAAGATGAGCAATTAACGCAAAGTATTCAACAAAATGCAGAAGTGTTGATCTGCTCATATGAATTCGCATTGCGTCATGAAACAAGTCTCCTGAGAGCCTGGGATCTTGTGATTTGTGATGAAGCCCACCGACTCAGAAATTTCTATACAGGTCGAAATAAGGGGCCAGAGGCAATCAGCCGGATTGTGAGGAGCGCCGGAAAGACGCTTCTCCTAACTGCGACACCTCTTCAGAACCGGTTAGAGGAACTGTACGGACTCGTTAGTATTTTTGATCCAAGTTATTTCTACTCCTTGGATGCATTTCGTGAGCGTTACATTAAGAGTCGAACTTCAGCTACAAATGATGATCTGGTAGACCGTGTTGCAGTTATCAGTAAGCGAACCTTGCGTAGAGACGCTGATAAGTACATACACTTTACAAAACGCCTACCCCTTACGATCGAGTTCTTACCAAGCAAGCCAGAGATCGAGTTATACAACAAAGTAAATGAATATCTGCAGAGAGAAGACTTATATGCATTTAGTAATTCACAACGCCACTTAACGGCGTTAATTATTCGTAAGCGCCTCGGTTCGTCCACTTATGCGGTGGCTAGCACATTTGAGAACATCGCTAATCGACTCAATGCAGAAGTTGAGGCAGGAATTCGCCGGGATAATCGTGGTGTTCTTATCAGCAATGATTTTTCTCCAGAAGATCTCACCGAAGAAGAGTGGGAGGAGCTAGAAGAAAGTGACTCGACTCACATAGAATCGACATTCGGTCCGAGTGCTGGCGAGAAGCTTGATGGCAAAGTGCTTGTCGCAATGCGTCAAGAAGTACTAGAACTTCGTGGCTTTGCTGAACTTGCGCGAAGCATCACCATTAATGAAAAAGCATCGAAACTCAACGAAGCTCTTGATAAAGGTTTTGAAAGACTTCGTGAACTTGGTGCGCCAGAGAAAGCAATTATCTTTACCGATTCAACTAAAACGCAGGAATATATTGCACGGTCACTAGTCGAGGCTGGACGTTCAGAAGGTTTGATTGTTTTCAACGGCTCTAATGATTCACCTAGAACTAATGAGATTTACAAAGAATGGCTTCTGGCGAATAAAGATGGCGATGTCATTACGGGTATTCCTGCAGCTGACAGACGTAAGGCATTGGTGGATTACTTTAGAACGACAGGAAAAATAATGATTGCGACCGAAGCTGCAGCAGAAGGTATCAACCTTCAATTCTGTTCAATGGTCGTGAACTATGACCTGCCTTGGAATCCACAACGCGTAGAACAACGTATTGGGCGCGCCCATCGCTTCGGTCAAAAATACGATGTCATTGTTGTCAATTTTTCCAATAAAGGAAACATCGCAGAAGCTCGCATTTTGGAACTACTTGCAGGAAAGTTCCACCTCTTTGAGTCTGTCTTTGGCGCAAGCGACGAAGTTTTAGGTGCTATTGAAGATGGCTTTGATTTCGAAAAGAAGATCAATGAAATTTTGAATAACTCCCGGAGCGACGCAGATATTGATGCCGCCTTTAAAGATCTTGAAACTCAATTTGCCACAGAGATCACATCTGAGATGGCAGCAGCTAAATCTAAGGTCTTCGACAATTTAGACCCAAATGTTCAGGATCGCCTTAAGGCCTACGACTCACAATCTAGCGACGTATTAAACAAGTTTGAACGCCTCCTATTGGCAATCACGAAGCGAGAGCTTGCGCCAAACGCGAAGTTTGAAAATGATGGAAGAAACTTCTTCCTTCACGACACTCCAGTGCCTGACGCAAAGAAAGGCCGTTACTACTTTAAGTCAGTTCCACTTGAGAATGCGCACCAATATCGATTCGATAGCCCACTAGCTAGGTATGTTGTAGAAAAAGCCCTCTCAACCGATACACCAACTCGCTCACTTACTTTTAGCGTTGAAAAGTCTCTACGAGCAAGTACGGCGGTAAAAACTCTTGTAGGTAAATCGGGAGAGCTCACCGTAAAAGTGATTACTTTCAGCATGAAGGCCAAGAATGACAAAATCACGGAGTCCTACATGCTCGCAGGTGCATTTACGTTTGATGGTGAGTGGTTGGATCATGAGTATGTATCTGACATTCTTGATTTAAGTTGTATGGAGGTTGGAGATGCCGCGTCGATAGATGGTAAGAAATTCAATGAAAAATTAGAGCAACGAAGTGAACAACTTCAGAAGGAAGTACAAGGAAGAAATTCTCGCTATTACGACCAACAAGAAGAACTCCTTTACCGCAATCAGCAAGATCGTCATGCTGAATCCGAGGGTAAGATACGCGAGTATCGGAACAAAGAAAAAGAAGCTCGAAAGAACTCAAAAGCTACAGACGACCCATTGCAACAATTAAAATTCAAGCAAGAGGCTCGGAAATGGGCTGACAAGGCAGAGGATGAAGATGAGAATGCTCGAACAGCGCGCAAAAAAATGCGAGAGGAAGCAGAAACTTATTTAGTCTTGATTGAGCAATCGCTCAAGGGGACCTCTACTGTTGAGGATTTATTCACTGTTCGATGGAAGATCATTTCCTGATGAGAAATTTTCGCACAAAAGGTGTATCGACAACTAGGGAGAGAAGTTAAAAATGAACTCTGAATCTACTGAAATCTTCGAAACTCCAAATTCAACGCTCGATTTGAAAAATGAGTTAATGCATCAGCTAGGGGATTTGTTGCCCGATGCATTTGCTGATGGAAAGTTTGATATAGAAAAGTTAAGGGAATATTTGAGCGATGATTTTTTTGAAGATAGGGAACGTTTTGGTCTTTTTTGGCCTGGAAAAAAACGTGCCCTCAGAGCCGCGCAGGAATCAACGAGTGCAACACTAAAACCTAATTTTGTTTCAAGCGTAAACTGGGAGACTTCGAAGAATATCTTCATTGAAGGAGACAACTTAGAGGCCCTAAAGATATTGCAGAAGCACTATCACGGCAAAGTCAAGATGATTTATATAGATCCACCATACAACACAGGAAATGATTTCATTTACCCGGATAATTATAAGGAAGGGCTTTCTAGTTATCTGGAATGGACGAAACAAATAAATGAGGACGGTAAGAAACTAAGCAGCAACAGTGAATCTGAAGGTAGATACCATTCTAATTGGTTGAATATGATGTATCCTCGGCTAAAACTAGCAAGGAACTTACTTCAAGAAGACGGAGTTATCTTCATTAGTATCGGGGATGCTGAATTAGCAAACCTCTCAATAATGATGAGAGAGATTTTTGGCGAGAAAAACGAATTGCCTATCTTTACTCGTGTCACAAAGAAATCGAGTAACAATGGTGCAACCTTCTCGCCGTGCACGGATTACATCGTCGGATTTGCGCGAAATCTCGAAATCCTAAGCCCCTTTTCTGTTGACTTGACTCCCGATCAAATAAAATCTTTCAACAAATCTGACGAAAGGGGTGCTTATAAAGAAATAGGACTCTTTCAAGCCGCTTTAAAGCATGGTGGTTCGCGCTATCCGATCCAATGTCCGGATGGTCAACTTGTTAATACACCAAGAGGTCTTCCCTGGCGATGGAACCAAGCAAAACTTCAAGATGGATTGTCAAGGAATCTCATTGTCTTTAAGCAGACCCCTCAATCCCCATTGATCGATGACATGACTGGAGCGAGAGCCAGGTGGAACGTCTACACAAAGCTTTATTTGCAAGATCGCGAGGAGGATGGCTTGCTTCCTAAGAATTTTAGTGACGAATTTCAAAATTCCTTGGGAACACGAGATTTGAGTGAGCTAGGCATTCCTTTTGATTTTCCAAAACCAGTAAAGCTGGTGAAGTTCTTGCTTGGAATAATCAATGACCCTGACGCTTTGGTGCTGGACCTGTTTGCAGGATCGGGTACAACCGCACAAGCTGTTTTGGAACAAA
>Ga0315902_10011537_pt1 | contig 11587 bp, 9 predicted proteins | sample LakEriMetagenome_9_FD_203523 | JGI IMG/M metagenome (GOLD analysis project Ga0315902, IMG submission 203523) | Freshwater fungal communities from buoy surface, Lake Erie, Ohio, United States - Buoy 12 MA117 | ecosystem: Environmental > Aquatic > Freshwater > Lake > Lake biofilm | place: USA... | reverse complement strand
GAGGGCTTCGCCTAGCTCCGGGCCGCACTCCTGGAAGGCCATCACGTCGGGGCGGTAGCTCTCGAAGAGCACGCCCAGCTGCTGGACCACCACCGCCCCACCCTCCGCGTTGAGCGTGAGCACGCGGAGGCTCTTCGCGTCACGGGCCAACGGCGGGGCGGGCTGCTGGAGGGTGGCGAGGTGGACGCGTCCGCCCATGATGGGCCCGAGCACGACGCCCAAGGCGCCCACGAGCAGGACCAGCCACCGCCTCGCGAAGAGCAGCGTGAGCGGGAGGAGCAGGACGAACGGGGCGAGCAGGAAGAAGCGTGGGCCGTAGAGGAGGATCGTGAACGGGAGGAGGCGCTCCGACAGGAACGCCTGTCCGATCCAGACCAGCAGCAGGGCCACGGTCCACGCCAGTGCGAGACGGGCACTCCAGCGCTTCTCGAAGGAGCGGCTGTAGAGGTCACGGCGCCACCACGGCCATTTGGGGCGCTGCGGGACCTGCCGGCGCTCCGTCTGCCGCCGGTCGAAGAGGGGAATGTCGCCCGTTGAACGCTCGGCTCGGCGCTGTCTCATGCGGTCATCTTCAGAAGACCAGGGCGCTGAGCAACAGGCGCTCCACCAGCCCCAAGCCGAAGTAGGCAATCAGGACCGTGAGGTCGAACATCCCCAGGGGCGGGATGATCTGCCGGAGTGGCCCGAGGAACCACTCCGTGAGCGCATAGGCCCAGCGCCAGCCCCTGGAGTAGGGGCCACCGCCCACCCAACTGGCAATCACGCGCGCGATCAACGCCAGACGCAGTATCGAGAAGGTCCACCGGAGCAGTACGGCGATCAGCGACGATCCCGAGCCGGAGGCGAAGAGCAGCAGGAGCAGCTGATCCCGCACGAACTGCAGTGCGGAGATGAGCAGGAGCCCGCCAATGATGACCGCGGCGAGCGCCCACCAGGGCGCCGCACCGGGTGTTCCACCCGCGCGGAGCAGCCGGCGTTCCATCGGTGCCACAAGCCACGGATCGATGGCGGAGCGGATGAAGCGCGCCGCGCCGGAAAAGGGGGAGAGGCGACGGGTGCGCACGGCCCACGAGCCCGCTGCGCCGGCGGCGGCGACCACCCCCGCCACGAACACCAGCGGTCGGACGACGGCCAGCAGGGCGTTGAGGGCGCCAGCTACGAGATCGATCATCATGCAATATACCGTGTCCGACTGGTCCACTGGTTCGGTCGGTCCCATGGCCCCACCGCCACGCCGCCGGCCACCAGCAGCATGGCCCAGTCGACGGCACCCGGGAGCGCCAGCCCGCCGATGATCGCACCGCCAATCAGTAGCCCGCCAAGGGAGGCCGCGACACCCAGCAGCCAGAGCCAACCGAGGAGGCGCCCCCACCGGACGAGCGGCACCACAAGAACCAGAATCCACGCCAACTGCACGAGCGGGGCGCCCGGATCGGCCGGCCGAACCACGCTCTGCAGCAGCGCCCAGCCTAGCAGCGGGGTGATCCGAGCTTGCACGGTGTGCTCTGGCCCGTCACCCGCGCGCATGCCGGCGAGCGTCAGCGTCGACGCCGACGCCTCAGCGTGGAGGCGGAGCGGCGTGGAATCCGCCCACCGACCACTCGGTATCACGTCCCGCAGCCGGATGCCGGGCTTGGTCAGCCCCCAGCGGTAGCCGCGCGTGCGGTGATCCCATCGGATATCGCGCTCATCCTGTGTCAACAGCGCCACCGGGATCGTATCCCCGGTCGGGTGCACGAAGACCATGGCGCGCTGGTAGGCCAGCGTGTCGTGCCCGGTGAGCGTCACGTCCACCGTGATCCGGTCGGGGATCGCCGGTACCTCGGCCACCACGGGGCCGGAGCCCCGGTCGGGGAACGGCATGTCGTTGATTCGCGCGTCGCGCAGGCGGCCCCCGTACCAGCCGTAGCCCGGGGCGTACTCGTAGGGACTGGGGCGGATGGTGATCTCCGTCGAGCGCAGGGACGACGGGACCGGTTGGAGGGCTACCGAGGTGAGGATCAGGCAACCGGTTACGACGCCTGTCCACGCCAGCAGCAGCCGACGCGCCAGTGGAAGGGTGGGGCGCCACAGGGTGGGCGCCTGGACGGTGAGCCAGGTGGCGCCCAGGCCACCGAGCGTATTGGTGACGATGTCGGCGGCGGAGGGGGAGCGGAGCGCCGGGATGCCGGCCGCCTGCAGCGATTCCACCAGCAGCGAGAGCAGCGCGGACATGACCGCGGCCTGCCACACCCGGAGCCGCAGCAGGGCCAGCGCCACCCCGAGCGGGAGGAAGAGGACCACATTGCTCACGGCATCCATGAGCCACCCGTCGCCGCAGATCAGGCACCAGGCGGCCGGGATGCGCATGGGGGCGATGCTGAAGCCGGTGCCCAGGGTGGCGCGCAGGATGAGGGTGACACTGGCCGCGACCGCCAGCCAACGCCAACGGGGCGCCTTGTTCCCCGGCGGAGTCGTCATGCCCCGGATGCCGAGAGCCCCCGAGCTGCGACCCGGCGGCGCAGTCCTCGCAGCATACCGTGCCATCGTGCGGGAAAGACGATGCTCATCAGGGCGATTCCGGCGATCCACGGCATCGGGCGATGGAACTGGATGCGCCGCGCCGCGACGAACAGGGTAGGGACCACGAGCCAGGACGCCGCGATCGCGGCCAAGGCTCCCGCAAGACCGAGGGCCGCCGCCTGCCACACGGCCACGACGGACCCGAGCAGGGTCACCACGCTATGGCCCAGCGTAGCCAGTAGCATGGGGGACCACTGGATTCCCTTGCCTGGCGAAATCACGCCTTCATTGTGCCAGCGGACTCGGCGGTATACACCTCCGATCGACTGGGGATTGCCCAGGTGCAACACGGCGAGCCGTTCCGATTGATACAGTGTCGCGCCCGCGGCCAGCAGGCGCTGACAGATATCGACGTCCTCGCTGCTGGTCCGATCCGCATCGAAGCCAGCGATGCGATGGAACCACTCGCGGCGTACGCAGAAACAGGCCGAGTTGATGTAATGGCGCGGTCCATCGCCTCCCGGGCGGTGTACGGCGTCCCAGGTGCGCTCCGTCCAGTGGCCGTCGGCGGGGGCCACCACCTCGCAGCCGATCGCTGCCGCGCGGGAGTGTTCGAGTACCTCGCGACAGGCCACCAGAAAGCTCTCGGGAACGAGGCAATCGGCATCGAGGAAGACCAGCGCGTCGGCGTCCGGTACGGCCGACGCCCCGTCGTTGCGCACTCCAGCCACCGTGGTGGCGGTACTGTGTACCATGGTCACCAAGGGCGCGAACCGTGCCACGACTGCTGCGGTGCCATCGCGCGACCCGTGGTCGGCCACCACCACCCGGATGGCGGGATGGCCGTGCCGGGTCGATTGCCCGACCGCCTCCTGCAACGCAACCAGGCACCGCTCGAGGAGCGCCGACCGGTCGCGGACCGGGATCACGACGGCCAGCGTCATCCGAGCTCGTCCGAGACCGCAGCGGCCGTCAGCGCAGCACCGCTTTTGCGATGGTCTGGAGCTGCATGTTGCTCGTCCCTTCGTAGATCGTGCCGATCTTCGCGTCCCGGTAGAACTTCTCCACGGGATACTCGCGCGTATACCCGTAGCCGCCGAAAAGCTCGACACAGAGCGACGTCACCTTTTCGCACATCTGCGAGGCAAAGAGCTTGGCCATCGCGCCTTCCCGGGCAATATCCCGGCCAGCATCCTTGAGGCGTGCCGCATTATAGACCAGCAGCCGGGCCGCTTCGAGCTCCGTGGCGGCCTGTGCCACCTGGAACTGGATCCCCTGAAAGTCGGCGAGCGCCTTGCCGAACTGCTTGCGCTCCTTGAGGTAGGTGGTCGCGGCAGAGAGCGCACCCTGCGCCACCCCCAGCATCTGGGCACCGATTCCGATGCGCCCCTCGTTCAGGGTCTCGATCGCGATCTTGTACCCGCTGCCAACCTCGCCCAGCACATTCGCGTCGGAAACCACGACCTGCTCGAAGTGCAACGCCGTGGTGCTCGAGGCCCGGATACCGAGCTTGTCCTCCTTCCGTCCAACGGTGAATCCCGGCATGCCGCGCTCGACGATGAAGGCGGTGATCCCCTTGTAACCGGCGGCCGGGTTCGCATTCGCGAACACCACGAAGACGTCAGCTTCGCCTCCATTCGTGATCCAGGCCTTGGACCCGGTGAGCGCCCACCCCCCGTCCACGCGTTCGGCGCGCGTTGCCAGGCCGAAGGCGTCCGATCCCGAGCCGGGTTCGGAGAGGGCGTAGGCGCCAACGGTTGCCGAGGTCATGCGCGGCAGGAAGCGCTCCCGCTGGGAGGCCGAGCCGTATCGGTTGAGGGGATAGTTGACCAGGGTGTTCTGCACATCGACCTGGATCGCCGCCGAGGCATCCACCTTGCTCAGCTCCTCGACGGCAAGCGTCACCAGCATGAGGGACCCACCCGCGCCGCCATACGATTCCGGCAGCTCAATCCCCATCAGCCCCAGTTCGAAGAATTTCGCGGTCAGTGCCGGATCGACTTTCCCCGCTTCCTCCATGGCGCGGACCCGAGGGCGTACCTCGGTTTCGGCGAGCTCGGCCACGGCCGATCGGAACAGTTCCTCTTCCTCGGAGAGCAGCGTGAGTGGCGGATGACTTGGCTGTCCAGACACGGATGATGGGGCGGAGGGGAGTCGGATGGTGGGTGTGCTGGGAATAAAGGGCGCATCCCGGCCGTTGCAAAGGCGGTCACCCTGCCCGCACCCGCTGGTGTGGCGCATGCGCGGGACGCGAGGGCCGGTCGGGGCGGTTAGAATCCGCGGATGACCGTCCCTCAGGGCTGGGGCCCATTCATTCCGGGCGCGGTGGCACTCGCGGTCCTCTGCGGCATCTGGCTGGGGTATCCCGCCTGGATGTGGTGCCGAGCCCGGTGGCGCCCGCGTCCCATCCGGTCGGATGCGGCGGCGGCGGCCCAGCGGAACGTGGCGGTCATCCTGGCCACGCGTGCCACTGCAGGCGCCGTCGTCGAGCGGGTGCGCAACCTGCTCGAAAGCGCGCACCCTGCGGAGCGGCTGTCGATCGTGGTCGCCGTCGACGGAGACCCCGCACCCGTCGCCGAAGTCCTGGGGCCGTTCGCGCCCACCGTCCGGGTGGTGGCGGCAGACGCCCCGGGAGGCAAGGCGGCGGCCCTGAACGCCGGGGTCCGACAGACGGCGGCCGAGGTGCTGGTCTTCGCGGATACCGCGCAGCGCTTCGACGCCCGAACGATTCCCGAGTTGGTGGCGGCGCTCGAGGATCCGTCGTTCGGCGCCGTGTCGGGAGTGCTGGTGCTGCCGCAGGATGCGTCGCCGTTGCGGTTGTACTGGGCCCTGGAGCGGTTCCTCCGCCGGCAGGAGGCGCTCGTACATGCCAGCATCGGGGTGACGGGCGCCGTCTACGCCATGCGACGGGCCCAGTGGAGGCCGATTCCGGCGGGGACGATCCTGGACGATGTCGTGGTGCCGATGCGCCTGGTGCTCGACGGCTGGCGGGTCGGCGTCATGCCGTCCGCCATGGCGTGGGAGCGTCGGTCCTTTGACGCCGGCGCGGAAGTCACCCGGAAGACGCGGACCCAGACGGGGGTGCTGCAGCTGCTCCAGCTGCTGCCGGCCCTCCGCACCGCGCGTAATCCGGTTCGGGGGGCGTTCTTCCTGCACAAGGTGGCGCGACTCACGTCGCCCGTCTGGCTGCTTCTGCTGCTCGTATCCGTGATTACCGGGGTGGCGCCGCACGTGGCGGCGCTGGGGCGCCCCGCCGCCGCGGCGGGTGTCCTTGGCGGTGCCGTCCTGGTTCTCTGGCCGGCCATGCGCCGCGGCGTGCGTGACCTCCTGGTCTACGGCATCGCCCTGCAATGGGCATTGGTGCGGGCCCTCCTGTTCGGTTCCACCGGGCAGTGGGCGGTGTGGGAGGCCGCGACGCCGGCGGAGCCACCGCCGGACGGGCCGTCGCTCAGGGCCCCACGTCGCTGACGCGATAAGCGTCGGCCCAGAGCCCCAGCATGACCAGAGCAAAGAGCGACTCGCCCACGTCATGCCCCGCCTCGAGCCGGGCGACCAGGTGCCGATAGACACGGCGATCGATCAGCGTCTCAAGGAGCGGGCCTTTCACCTCGTCGAGCAGGGCGCGCCACGGGCCGCGCAGCCACGCCGAGACCGGGATGGAAAACCCCTGCTTGCGGGTGAGGTCGAGTGCCGGCGGCAGCAGACGTCGACCCAACTGCCGCAGCAACCGTTTCCGGTCCAGCCGGGTCGCCTTGGCGGTATCGGGGACGGCCGAGAACGCGAAGTCGATCACCTCGGCGTCCAGCAGTGGTGCGCGGACCTCAAGGGACGCCAGCATGCTCGCCCGGTCCACCTTCACGAGGACATCGTCCACGAGGTAGGTCGAGAAATCGAGGGCCGTGGCGCGCGCCACGACGCCATCACGATCGCGCGTGAGCAGCCCCCGCAGCCGCTCCGGCGCGGTCAGGCGTTCCGCGCCCGCCGTACGCAGGAGCGGACTGAGGTCCGCACGCACCTCCGGGCGGAGGAGGCGGCCAGCGGCGGCCAGTCCATCGTCAAGCGAACCGCCGAGGGCATCAAGCCACCCGTGTCCACGCGCTGCGGCGGGCCAGAGGGCGCGGCCACTCCGGGCGAGGGGACGGCGCAGCCAGAGCGGTAGGCGTTGCCGCCACGCCTCCTGCTCGAGTAGCGCCGGATAGCGGAGATAGCCCCCGAACAGTTCATCACCCCCGTCGCCACCCAGTGCCACCGTGGCCTCCCGGCGGATTGCCCGGCTGACCAGGTAGGTCGGAAGCATCGATGAGTCGGCGATCGGGGTGTCGAACTGTACGGCCAGCTCGCGCAGGAGGACGGCCGTGGCCGGCTCGGCGTCCAGCGTGGTATGGCGCGTCCCGAAGTGCGAGGCCACGAGCTGAGCAAAGGGGCCCTCGTCTGCGGCGGGCGCGTCGGGAAAGCGCACCGTGAACGTGCGAACCGGGTGCTCACTCACCCGCGCCGCGATGGCCGTCACGAGGCTCGAGTCCACCCCTCCGCTCAGCAGGATTCCCACCGGGACATCTGCTACCAACTGCCGGCGGACGGCGCGCTCGAGTACGCTGTCCAGCTGGGTGGCGAGCGAGTCGAGGGTCTCGCCGTCACCGGTGGCCGTCGCTCGAGCGTGGTGTGGTGGGGTCCAGTAGCGACCACGGGACACCGTCGCCGCGTCACAGGCGACGGTCATCCAGGTTCCGGGGGGCAGCTGCTCGACATCTGCCCAGAGCGTGTCCGCGCCGGTCGCGTAGCCGTAGGCGAGGAAGGCATTGAACCCCTGCAGCGAGAGGCGCCGGGGACAGTCGGGGTCCGCCAGCAGCGCCTTCACCTCACTGGCAAAGCTGACCTGCTCGGGTGTCTGGCGGACGAACAGCGGCTTTTCTCCGGCGCGATCTCGCGCGAGCAGCACCTGTCCTTGACGAGGATCGTACAGCCCCATCGCGAACATGCCGTGCAGGCGCGCCAGGCACTCGCGCCCCCACGCCCGGTATGCCAGGAGAATGACCTCCGTGTCGGATTGGGTGGTCGCATGATGACCCAGTGCGGCGAGTTCCTCGCGCAGGGCGCGGTAGTTGTAGATCTCGCCGTTGAACGTGATGGCGGCACCGGTTTCCGGATCCACCATCGGCTGGTGGCCGCCCGGGGTCAGGTCGATGATCGCCAATCGCCGGTGGGCCAGCCCGACCCGGCCATCCGCCGAGAGCCAGAGCCCCGCCGAGTCGGGGCCTCGATGTACGAGCGTCTCCCGTTGCGCCGTCAGCTGGTCGCGATCAACCGGAGCCCGGAAGCGGATGGTCCCAACGATCCCGCACATGCGCGGGCGGTCAGCCGACCAGACCGTCGAAGACCTGCAGCGCGAGTTCGACCTTGCCGAACGGGGCGCTCACCTGGACTCCCTGCACGGCCTCGCGGACCCGTTCGAGGGCTTCGCGCGCAATCGCGATCCCCTCGGCGAGCGCGTGTTCCTTGCTTTTGTCGGATGCCCGTCGCATCCGCTCCAGAATTTCGGCGGGGACGGTGACCCCGGGTACTTCGTTGGCCAGGAACTCCGCATTGCGTAGCGAGACCAGCGGCCAGATGCCGGCAATCACCGGAATGCGGACGTCCTCGATCTGCCGGAGGAAGGTTTCGAGCTGGGCCGGATCGAAGACCGGTTGCGTGATGGCGTATTCGGCGCCCGCTTCGACTTTCCAATGAAAGCGGCGCAGTTCATGGGCCGGGTCGATGGCCACCGGGTTCACACCGACCCCCACGACGAAGCGGGTCGGCTCGCCAATGGGATTGCTTCCCGGATCAAGCCCCCGATTGAGTTGGCACACCAGATTCGTGAGGCCGATTGCATCGATGTCGAACACGGCGGTCGCGTCGGGATACGGCCCCATTTTGGGCGGATCCCCCGTGATAAGCAGCATGTTGCGCAGCCCAAGGGCCGAGGCCCCGAGGAGGTCGCTCAGCATCCCCAGCAGGTTCCGATCGCGACAGGCGTAGTGTGTGACCGCCTCGATGCCGTGGCGTTCGATGATGAGGCTGGTGGCGATGGCCCCCATGCGGCTCTGGGCCCGTGGGCCATCGGGCACATTGATGGCGTCGACGCCCGCGGCGGCGAGCGAAGCGGCATCCTGCGCGAGCTTCGTGGTGTCGACCCCGCGCGGAGGGACGATCTCCACCGAGGTCACGAACGTGCCGGCGGCGAGCTTGGCCCCGAGCCGCGAGCGGGAGGCAAGCGGAGCAGGCTCCCGGCCGATCGTGGCCGCCTCGGCGACCGGCGTCGAGGGCGCGGCGACCACCACGCCGCTGCGCGGGACGAGGGGGCGAATCCCCTCCGCCATCGCCTTGATGTGCTCCGGCGTCGTGCCGCAACAGCCACCGATGACCTTGGCGCCGGCCTGAATGAGATGCCGGGCATAGGTTGCCATGTACTCCGGGCTCGCCATGTACATCGAGCGCCCTCCAACGTCCCGCGGCATCCCGGCATTCGGCTGGGCCGACAGCTTGCGCGTCGTGACGGCCGCCATCCGTTCAATTGCCTCGAGGATCGTCTGGGGACCGACGGAGCAGTTGAGGCCGATGATGTCGGCGTCCCAACGGTCCAGGACGCGGGCGATGTCTTCCGGGGTGGCTCCGAAGGCGGTCCGCAGCTCCACCCCGACGGTAGCCTGCGCGATGACCGGGATGGTAGGATCCACATCGCGAGCGGCCCGAATGGCCTGCTCAAGCTCGGCAAGATCCGCAAAGGTCTCGAGGATGAAGCAGTCAGCCCCGCCCTCCGCCAGCGCCTCCAGCTGCTCCCGGAACATCGCACGCGCATCCTCGCGCGCGGTGGGTCCGTAGGGTTCCAGACGCACGCCGAGCGGCCCCACGGCGCCGGCCACGAGCCGATGGGCGCCGGCCGCCTCGCGGGCCAGCTCCGCGGCGCGCCGATTGAGGCTCGCCACCTGCCCCTCGAGGCCGAACTGGGTCAGCTTCGCCCGATTGGCCCCGAAGGTGTTGGTCTCCACCACTTCGGCGCCCGCGCGTACATAGGCCGCATGAACGTCGCGGACCAGATCCGGTGAACGCAGCACCAGCTCGTCGTAGCACTGGTTGATGAAGACGCCACGGTTGTAGAGCTCGGTCCCCATGGCCCCGTCGACGAGGATCGGGATGGCGGGATCGAGCAGTCGGTGCAGCAGCGCCTGGCGCGGCAGCGTCTCAGGCGCGGGCAGTGAGGTAACCTGGTGTACCATACCCCAAGATAGCACGGGCATCAGCGCTCGAGGACGCCCAGCAGATCGGCTCCCAGCCCCTGCAGGGGCCCCCAGCCCGTGGCCCGGATGAACTGGCACTCGAGCCATACCGCCGGCGCCGGGGCGCGCAGGAAGGGGATATTGCGCAGGACCCGCAGTTCGGCCCGCCGAAAGCCCGTGCGCGCGGCGAGTGATGCGACCGTGCGCACCGTATTCGCCCGGTAAAACGTGGGGAAGACATGTCGCGGGTCACGTGTTTCCACCCGGATGGCTGCCCGGCGACGGGCGCGTGCGGACAGGAGCAGGCTCGCCATCCGGATCCCCGGGTGATTCCGGTTGGGAGTCACGAAGATGAACCGCCCGCCGGGCATGAGTATGCGGGCCACCTCGCCAAAGACTCGAGCCGGATCCTCGAGGTGCTCGAGGACCATGTTGGCCGAAACGATGTCGAAGGCCCCATCGGCAAAGGGGAGCGCGTCGCCCGAGGCTCCCACGGCCGCCGAGAGGGCCCGATTCTGGGCGAGGTGCGTCACGACCGGATCGGCCCCGATCAGCTGCCGCGCCCGCTGGCCGAGCTCCGCCGAAGTTGGCACACCGAACCCATCATGCAGCTGGGCGCCCGCACCGAGGTCGAGCCAGCGGCATCCGGCCGGTACGAGCGCCGCGAGAGCTGTAGCATAGTGGTTCTGGTGAAATCCCACATCGGGAATCACCCGGCGCCTGATGTCTTCGATGCTCATTGAGATGCGAGGATACGCTTCACGAGGTCGGCATGCAATCGATCCGCGCCCCGGAAGAGCTGGGCTCGGATGCGGGCCGCAGCACCGATCTGCTGCCGAGCCTCATGGTCCGTGTTGAACCGCCGCACGGCAGCCCCGAGTGCGACCGGATCTCCCGGTGGGACGATGACGGCGCAGGTGGAGTCGATGATCCCACGGGTAGCCGGCCCATCGGAGATGATGGTGCACTTGCCCAGTGCCATTGCATCGAACAGGGTCCCGCATCCGGCCGGTGTGATGGTCCCGGGTCGTACCGTTACTACCACGAGGCGCGCCGCAGCGAGGTGAGCTTCGAACGAATCGCGGCTGTCCTCATCCCGGACCACCTCGACCCATGGCGGCACAGCGACAACGTCATTCGCGGTCCCATGCTGGCGGAGGCTCTTCGGGGCCTGAAGGAGGAGCCGCGTCGGGACCGCCTGATAACGGCATGCCGCCAGAAAGCACCTCAGATCGCGGTGTGTCCGTCCCGCATGCAGCACGTACCCCGCGTCGGTGGGCACCAGGTCCCCCCGCGTGATGCGATCCCATGCATTACTCTTGAAAGGGACGTACTCGCAGCGTGGGCCGATGCCGTAGAACCGGTCGAGGTCGACCACGTCGCGCTGGAAGAGGTAGAAGCGCTGAACTCGCCGCAGAAGGTGGCGTGCCAGATGTTGACGGACTCGCCCGACAGGGCCATCCGGACGCGGCAGGAGGATGTCAATGCCGATCAGTCGTGCGCGACCACGCACGGCCATCAACTTAGCGGCCACTTCCATCAGCAGTCGACCATCCGTATTCACGGCCACCAGATCCAGCGAACGCAGCACGCGGATCTGCGCGGCCGGGGGAAGGGCTAGCGTGGCCTCGAGCGGTATGGTGGCCCAGCCGGCGCGGGTACGGAGGGGCTCGGCCAGCCCCGACATGTTGGTGGCACAGTGCCGCATGGATTGCCCATTGAGAGTCGGATATCTTTCGGCATCGGGCGCGTGCGTTCCAGCACCCACGCGCGTGAGAGCGCCACCCCGACCTCGGGCGTGGCACGCGCCTACAGGAGTTGCCACCTTC
>Ga0315902_10011536_pt1 | contig 11587 bp, 22 predicted proteins | sample LakEriMetagenome_9_FD_203523 | JGI IMG/M metagenome (GOLD analysis project Ga0315902, IMG submission 203523) | Freshwater fungal communities from buoy surface, Lake Erie, Ohio, United States - Buoy 12 MA117 | ecosystem: Environmental > Aquatic > Freshwater > Lake > Lake biofilm | place: USA... | reverse complement strand
ATCTTTTGCATACTCTGGGAGAGTGTCTTTGATCGTATCAACCCAACTCATAGTTTATCCTCTTCAATATCTCTATCATCAAACATGTCTGCTTCAGATCCGCAATGTGGGCAACTCCAATCTTCAGATAGATCTTCAAATCTACCATAAAGATTTTCTTCATAGACATAGCCGCACACATCGCAAACTTTCGCTTTCATATATTAGGCGTTCTTTGGTGTTGACGCGCAGCGAGAGAAAAGATATTCTTTTGCTGTACGCATTTCAGTATTCGTCAAAAAGCCATCACTGTTCTTGTCAGCACGATCAAAGAGTGCCTTTGTAACTGTGCAAAAACGATTGACATCTTCGAATGAGACTTTGCCGTCTTGATCAAAGTCATATTGTGCAACACGATCAACAGCCAATGCTGGTGTTGATGCGAGAGCGAGTGCTAGAATAAACTTCTTCATTTTGTGATTTCTCCAATTTTCTTATAACCGTTACCAGTGGGATGTATGCCATCTTTTGATAGAGATGGAATCCTAATAATCCAATCGCCATACATCTCCGCAATACTTTCTACATACTCTTGAATTCTCACAACAGGGATTTCGCTAGTCTTTGAATTGCCAGCGGGAAGAATCCAATAAACTTTTTCTGCCTGCACTCTTTCACGCAAATTGAATAGTTCCTTCTCAGTCTTAATATACATGTGATCATTACTACCAAGACTGATTACAACAATCCTACCAGCAAATTTTTGCGGATACTTCTTGTTGAATTGTGTAGTATTGATTCCACTCGTGGCATACACAACACACTCGGGACGAGCCTGAGCAGTGCCAACAGCAATACTATCACCAAGGATTAGACACTCAATCATTCTTCATTCCTATGTCCACAATGTGGGCAGTACCAACCTTTTGGTTTCCATTCATCTGTAGTTCCAAAACTCCACCAGAGTTTACACTTTGAGCAAATGAAATGCCAAAGTATTTCTCTGAATGGAGGTTTGGATTCCGTTTCCATTAGGCAGCGTTGAGTGTCGCCTCACCAACCTGGCGGTTGCACTGACAGAGTTCGCCAGTTTGCAACGCATCGAGGACTCGTAGAGTCTCTTCTGCATTACGACCAACATTAAGATTGTTGACTGTAACATGCTGAATGACATTCTCAGGATCAACGATAAAGGTTGCGCGAAGAGCAGCACCTGCTGGCTTGAAGAAAACTCCAAGTTGTTCAACAAGACTGTTGGCACTTTCGCCCCAGTTATCTCCAAGATCACGCTGTGTATCAGCAAAGAACCATGAAGTGGTTTTCTTGAGATCTTCGTGAGCATTCTTCCATGCCAACTTGCAGAACTCGTTGTCTGTTGAACCGATCAAAAGAACCGCATCGCGATCAGCGAAGTCCTTGTTCAACTTATCATAAGCAACGATTTCTGTTGGGCAAACAAAAGTGAAATCCTTTGGATAGTAAACGATGACCTTCCACTTACCAGCGAAAGAAACTTCATCGAGATTTACGAATGCATCTTCTGGCGTCAATGCTCCTGGCTTGACTCCAGTGATCACAAAACTTTCTAACTTATCACCGACTGTCTTCATTTTCTAACTCCTGTATAACGAAAACCTATACAAAACCTATACGATGTATATATGCGCAGTGCAGCGAAAATATACCGTATGTACGATAAATTAATTTAATTGAAACGATTGATAAAGACTATCAGGCGACGATATTGTATTCTTCGCGGAGAATCTTTTTGTATGGCTTGCCTTCAGCCATTAGTTCAGAGACAAGCAGCAAACGATCGCGCAATTCCCAGCGACCATCGCGTTCCAATGCTTCAATGATCACTTTGAGTTCATAATCATTAATTGGCAGGTCCATTGAGAGCCTCCTCAAATGCTTGTTGTTCAAGTTCAGCCTGACGTTGCTCAAGACGAGCAACACAACCTTCTACCCAAGAACGGGCAACTCCAAGGTTGTTTCGGTAATGGCTAGGAACCTTATCCTTACAATAAGATTCGAAACGTTTTCCAGCATAACGATAACCATGACGATCTCGTGCCATACCTGCGCCGATCAATCCACCAAGAACAGTGGCAATCTTTTGACCATCACCATCACCGATAGTACTGCCGATAGCAGCACCAGCGGCAGCACCAAGAAGCACATCGATATCTTCGTTACTCTGAGCAGAAACAGTTCCTGATCCAACCAAGAGTAAAGCCGAAGCAACAAGTACAGTAGATTTCATTAGGTTCTCCAAATAATCATCGACATAGTCTATTGTACTATAGAGTCAAGCAATTGTCAAGTTATTTTTGCCAATATGCGTCGATATACTTTTGCAATTCTTGGCGATAGTAATGAATCTCATCGCCCCTAATGATTAGAGTCTGGCAAAAATTGGCAGTATCAACGCCAATTAGAATAACAATTTGATCAATGTTGAGACCAGTCATCTCATTAAACATTGTTGCATAGGCTGCACCCTGCATAAAGTATCCGCCGATGTTTTCTTTTTTCTTGAGACGAATGGAAGTCTTGAAGTCGATAACTGACAACACGCCTTTATACTCAGCGATACAGTCTACGGTGCCAGCAAGTTTAAGATCATGGGAGAACAAACGATCTTCAAGGCAATGAATGTTATTGACCTTGTCGTCCAACTCTTGCTTCATGCGTACGAATAAAGACTTGACGTTGGGCATCATGTTGAGCCCAGAGGTATCTTCGTTATTCAGATACGTCTCCAACGCCTTATGGACGCCTGTACCGCGAGTCGTAGCCTTACGCGAGACTTCGTTAGCCTTCTCGTCACCGACCCTTTTGCGCCACTCAAGAATTGCTTCTTTACCGTGATCAGCAATCACGGTAGTCACCGAAGGATACTTCTCTCCATTCGGCGCAACATACACTCGCTTACCATCCGCGTTTTCTTGCAAGAGTTGCGGAAACTCATGACGAATATGATTAAACACTGTTTTCTTTTTCGTATTTCTCAACCGCAATCAAGAAGTCCTTGACCAGGCTAGAACGTACAATATCCTCTGTGGTGAATTCAATATTAGTAAACGATTGCATCATCTTTGCGATTTCATGGAACTTCTTCATACCAGACTTGTCTTTGTTATTGCGATACAAGTCTGTCTGCTTATAGTCTCCGCAAAAGATAATCTTAGAACGATAACCTACTCGAGTCATTATAGTTGATAACTCTTCCCAAGTCAAGTTCTGGCATTCGTCGACTACAATAATTGCATCATCGAAACTCATACCGCGAATGAAACTTGTTGAGATGAATTCAATTCTTCCGCACTCCTTTAATGCATCATACGCATCTCTTCGACCAAAGAGAGTATGGCAAATTTGCATATAAGGTTGCTCGTAGAGGCTCATCTTTTCTTCAACAGATCCAGGTGTGAATCCGAGATCTCTTGATTGAACAGCAGAGCGAACAATAACAACACGATAAAATGATGACGATCGATCTAACACTTCTTGAAGTGCTTGGTAACAGGCAATGAATGTTTTACCTGTACCTGCTGAACCGCAAAGCATTGTAAAGTAATCACCACGCTTATATGTTTCAAAGAACTTTGCTTGGTTCGTCGTCAGTGGTTCAAACTGCTTTAGTTCTGTTGCTTTAATTCGCTGAGGTTTTTTCTCAACGTGCCCTTCACTAAATTCAATAACAGTATTTGAATTTTTCTTTTTGCTCAAAACTCCTCACTTCCCTGCGCGTGCAGCGGCTTGCTTCTTGAAATGTTTTTGTAGAGCCTGGTCTGTCTTGGTTCTTTTCGCGTTTTTCTTTAAGACGTTATCCGCAAGTGGACTTCTTGGATTCTGTTCAGCAATTTTATGCATGACTTCTTTCCAAGTGTTATCTGTTTTTTTGCCAGACATATCACCTGTTCCTGAATAACTGAAAGCAGGTGCGTCGCTATAGTAGCGCTCGAGATGAGGATTCTCTGCCTTAAAAGAATCATAGGCAGAGATAGACATAGTATGTTCTTCAAGTTTACCATTTTTCGTATTCACAAACTCATAAGTTGGCATAAATCACCCAGTATAACGTTTAGACTTCCCATCAGGTTTCACGTGATGCGCATTAAATTTAATTTTAGGAAACTCATCTTTGAGTTTCAAGAAATGCTGCAAGTTATGTTCGCTGTCATCATACAAAGAGGCATGCGAATAATCACCACTCGTTAAATGTTTGCGAATAATGTTTGCTTTCTTTTCGGCGACAGTCCCTTCGCCCTTATCATTGCCAGCACGATAGACATGAATGTTATCAATGTCAACACCATGTTTACGGAACGTGCCTAGGAATTTGTCACGATCGTCAAAGTCTGCTCGGGCTGTGTTTATGATAACCTTGCCGCCAGCACTTTTAGTTTTGGTGTGCAGATTCTTCATCTTCTGAATCATACGTTGATTTGGTTTTGATTCAGAATCAAATTTTTCTGCTGATCGGAACTCAGAATAGTCATACGTGTGTCCTTTCGGAAGAGTATGAGTATTGTATTCTGAGTTGGAAAGAGCGGCAACCTGCTTCTTTCCTTTCATGACACGAATCTTGGCTGTCGTGTGAAACAATGTATCGTCTACATCGAATACATGCAGACCTTTATCGTGAGAGATTTCTTCTTTTAAAAAGTCTAGGAATTTCTTCATTGCCTCTTATTTATACCAGTTCGGGGTTTCCCGATTGGTCCATTTAGCAAACCGAGCCTTATGAACCTTGTAATAATTACGATACGCTGTAATAGAGTCCCCAGGAACCTTAACATCATCGGGCATAGCCTGTGGTGGTTCAGTCCAAGGAGAATACATATCGATGTTTTGTGGACGGAAACTCAATGGAGCAAGAAGCAGCGAAGTCTTGTGTTCTTTGTTTTCTTCGCCACCATACCGATGCCGATATTCTTCACAAAGGTGCTTAAACAATTTCCACAGCCATTGGTAGTTGTCGCCGCACTGACGAGCCCAGATTGCTGAGGGATGATTGATATGTGACGCCTTGTAAAGAATCGGCTCGCGATAATCTTCCAACTTCCATCGCTTCATCTGACGATTATACTGGTTCGGCTGGACGTATTGCGCACCGTCCAACAATCGATGCGCAGTAGAAAGTAACTGAGCATACTCAATGATCATCTTAACAACATGTTTATCGCAATGTTGTTGGGCTGCAATTTTAGGATCCGTATCCAGGAAGAAGATGTTCATGTATCACCTCTAGAGTTCTATCTAGTTCATCCCAATATTCTTCAATGGCTTTCTTGGCAAACTCCATCTCAATATACTGACCAAGAATTAGTTCTTCAGTCGGATTGGTTCTAGCCTTTGCGCCCCAAACGATAGTGTGCGCATAATTATAGACCTGACCAATCACCATTCCATTGTGTGTTTGGAAATAGTAATGATTGTTTCCATCAACACATCGCCATTGACGTTTCATAAGTTAAATTAACCTCAGGCAGCAAGTTCCTTTATAGACAACACTTGATGTTTTCCTGCCCAACTCTGAGTCATATTAGTAAGATCGCCAGTAGTTGATGAAAAATAAAAGTGCAATCCAGTTTTCCGCATCGCTTTCTTCCACGCATTAAACGGTAGACGAAACATTAAAAATTTATGTGTGTTAGTTGCGTCATGATGGAATGTTATAAACACACGAAGAGCGCCGCGCTTCGTCTTCAAAGCAGAAGCAGGAAGCGTTGCAAAGTTACGATACACTAATCTACCATTTTCCTGTACGCTGTGTTTCTTTAATCTAGCAGTCAAATACTTTGCGTCTGAACCATCATCAAAATCTTCGCCAATCTTATTCGAATGAGTAAGATTTCCATTGTCTAACAACACTCTCTCGAGTAGATTAGACATAGAAATGATTCCCTCTGCAGCCATATGCTTAACAGCAGCAGAAGAAACTTTCGTTTTTCTTTTATATTTCCAAAGAAATTGAGCAGCCAAAGCATCGCAAACAGAAATTTCTTGAGTGTGATTCGTAGCCATAATGTTCTCACATATAAAAAAGAGGGGAGTGTTACCTCCCCTCGCCAGACCTAATTCTTACTCCGAATAAGAATCAGCCAGACCCAACTCTGCCTTCAAAGAGGCGAGTTCGGCATCACTGTCGATCTCCTGAACGTCGAGCGTCGGGATATCGGCATCAGCAACCGCAGTTGCCTTTCGCGAAACCGTAGCCTTGGTCTTGAGAACTGCAACCTTGGCGACCTTCGGCTTCGCAACCTTGGCGACCTTCGTCGGGATCTTAACCTTATCAGCATTCAACAACTGATAAGACAGAACCTTACGACCATCGCGCACGGTCTCAACCTCCGCACCGAAATCGTTTCGGAGAGCGGAGATCAAACACATAATAGAACCCTGCTTCACATTGAGAGTTTTAATCATACTCTCAACATCTACAGGCTTACCACTCTGCATCATCGTAAACAAAACTTCGACTTTCTTCATAACAAGATACTCCAATAATTAAATGAAATAACCAACGGACAATACAATTATACTACCAACAATCGCAAAAGTAAAGTCAGCAAGAATTACGAGTTCACACACTCTTGCTGCGCTTGCTCTCGCACAAGCCACTCGCGCAAACGAGTCCATCTTGCTTTCTTGCCATCAGCCAAACTCTTGCGAGCCAGCACCACATCAACACGTACGATCGCATCAGCATGCTTCACCATACCAGTTGAAACCAGAGTCTTAATATCGGCGACGCTCGCCGCCGCAAGATTTACAGTATTCATTAGACCTCCAATAGACCAAGAGTTTTATTCAGTTCAGCAATCTGCTCGGGAGAATAGACAACAGCGTCACTCGCCTTACGATAGTTCTTTCGGATCTGCTTCGGCGCAGATGCCTTCAGACGCAGGTCAGCAAGACGCTGCTCCATCGCAGCAATTTTCGCAGCACGCTTCTGCTCACGCGCAACCTTACGAGCCTCGCGCTCAGCCGCACGAGCAGAACGATTCATCGCACGAGCAGCAGCCGCATCGAGTCGCAGATTCGCAACCTTCATACGGAGTTCCTTCACACGCTCAAGGGCATCCTTGAGTTCCTGACGCGCATTGACCAGCGCGACTTGGCTTTGCAATTTAGTCTTCATACAATTATTATCCTATAATTAGATAAAATTAGCAATAGTAAAATATCGTTAGAAATCAACGACTTACGCTGCAGCCTTGACTTTAAGAGCAGCGAGTTTGGCTTCCATCTTCTCGATTCGAGCGTGCATTGCAGCGGCTTGTTTCCGAGCACGCAGATGACGCTGCTCTTCCTTCACGAGTCGAGCAAACTTACGCTCATCAGCGAGGACTTCCTGGTGCATCGTGATGTTCAGACGCGACTGCTTGATCGCGGCACGAATCCGCTTCTGGTCGTCGAGCAGATTCCGAATAACATCGCGCTCGACCTGAACCATCTCACGACGCATTTTCAAAGTGATACCCATAATTCTATTCCTTCCTACTTCGGGGGGGACCAATTTCCCATCCCATAAGACTATTATCGCCTAAACAGACGAAAAAGGCAAGAATAAAAACTCTAATGAAATCAATGACTTACACAACCCCAAGAATAGGGGTTTTCGGGGAAAAAACTCTAATGAAATCAATAACTTGCGTGTCGGCTATTGCGACCTCAGGAGCCATATGAGCGCGATCGTCCCATACAGGACCAGTACTAGCGCCCCAATCTCCAGGACCGCCCTGAGGACTCCATGGATAAGCGGTTTGTTCTGTTTGTCTGTCACAAGAACACCTGTTGGAATTTTCGCATCACATTGGCTGGGGTGAATGATTCTACGATGGCTGCGTAATCGCCATTCTTGTAATCTCTGATACTCAACAACTTTTCGCGCAATTGCTTTTCATCATCATAAAGCAATCCTGTGTGCTGTAACATATGGACATGATTTCTATCAAACCCACCACTCCAAGCCAACACAGGTTTGTTGTGAAATAAGAACTCACTGATTGCGAGTCCGAACGATTCACCTAGTTCTCTGCCATGTAACATGGCATCACATGAACAGATAAAATCTGATTTGGTTTGTTGATCGAAAAACGCATCAACGTGAATAATGTTTGGGTGCGTGTAAAACGGCAAAGTGTGCGCAAACAAAAAAACTATATCATCTCGTTCATTGACAATATCATACACCGTTCTTTTCACGAACTCAATATCAAACGTACCCAGACCACCTAATCTACCAATTACAATTTTATCTTCAGGTATTCCTAACATCTGTCGCATGTCCCAAATAGGCTGCGGCAAATCGACAATGTATGGGACGAATGGTGGTTCTTCTTTTATACCATAATTTTTATGAACTGATTTAGACAACCATTCAGAGATGTAAGCATAAACATCACCATGCGGATCATGATATTGAAATACACAGTGAACGCCAAACTTCGTTGATGTTACTATTGGCTTGACAATCCTCTTACCGTTAACTGTAGCATCATCAACCTTTACACCTGCTCTCTGGCTGTAACAAACATCAAACTTGGAGGCGATGTCGTTTAATTGATCTACAGAGTTATAGGTATACACTGGGAACAGTGTTTTGATGTGCTCAATGACTTTAGGATTACTGCCAACTTCTACGCCAGCAATACCAGATGAATCTATGTCGTATACGATTGCGCTTTCGTTACCAAGGATTTCTTGATTGTATCGAGCGTAGTCAACAATAGAATTTGTTGTGCCACGATAATTTAATTGCTCAGCATGAAAAAGAATTTTCATCATTCACTCGCAGGAAATTTAATATCCCATTGTTGCTGAACGCTGGTCTTGACGGTTTTATTGGCGAAATACAATTTCAGATCATCATATCCGCCAACATACTCACCATCCACAAATATTTGCGGCACTGTTCTGGCGAGTGGCACTGCTTCAATTAATTGTTCTCTTGTGAAACCATGACCGATCACACGCTCTTCAATATCATATCCTTTTTGCTTTAGTAATTGTTTTGCGCTTACACAAAAAGGACATGACCCTTTAGACCACACGACTGCTTTCATAACAACTCCAAAATGGTAGCGGGGACAGGATTCGAACCTGTGGAACCCAGATTATGAGTCTGGTGACTTGACCGCTAGTCTACCCCGCAGTTTTTTGTTGACCCTCTTTTTTCTTCGTTCCGAAGATGCGCTCCCAGTTATCATCAAACTGTTTGCGTGGAACACTTAATGGACGTGGCTTACTTCCCTTTCCGCCAGTACTCATATTAAAACCTCACTTTATTGACACCGAATGCTGCTTCAAAATCCTCAAGTTGAATTTGAGTGTATAATGCACCGAGTTCTGAAGTAGATTCGCCAACATAGTTTACTGTGACGTGCCATGGTGTGTAGACTTCACAGTTTACAATCATATAGTTTTCTTTTGCTGTTGATATTCTTTTCCACAGCATAACTTCGCCGTGGAAAATTCTAACTTTCGGGATAGGTGTATAGTCGCTCTTGTTTACAAAGAACATACAACCAATCCCAACAATAGGTGGTCTGCGTGTACTATCTCTATCATTTGCAGAAATGAACTCAATAGAACCATCAGTAAGGAATCTGTGATAGGAATGATCTTCACGATCATCAACTAGAAGCCCAACCATTCCAGTCTCAGGAGTCATAAATGCATCTGTTTTATCAAACACATCTAGATCAACTTCTACGTCATCTGATAAAAAACAAAGTTTGTCGTAGTGTGCTAATTCCGCACCAAGATTCCATGCTGGAGCAACAAAAATATTTTTTTCGCAATTATGCATTCTAATCTTTTCATGAGATAGAACATCAGACTCGGGGGTGTCGGCAACATCATTATTGATGATGATAACTTCACCAACAGAATCTTGTTCTATAACTCCTTCCAAATAATCTAGAAAGGGTTCGTATTTCCACATTGTCGGAATGATGACTGAAAGCATTAATTTCTCCAGACTCTGCTATTTTTCGGAATGCTCGCTTTCAGATATTCCATTTGATCAGCAAGCACTTTGCGATTCTTTAATAAGATTCTCTCATGTACAGTCGGAGCATAAGGTACATAAATCAAATGCATCTTTGCTTCTTCTGGCGTGCGATTACCTTTACGATGATTACAAGGACGGCAAGCAGTCACACAATTGTTCCAGTGATTCGTGCCTCCACGAGACTTCGGATGAACGTGATCAATTGTTAATTGGCTAGTTGAAAACTCATTACCACAATATCCACATAGGTGATGATCGCGAGCATAAAGAGTCATACGATCAGCAAACAATGTCTGTTGATTGTAGAACTTATCTCCCAATAATGGACCATTTACGCCAATGATGCATGAGATGTCGATGCGAGACTGTTCACCATGCTCATTATGTCCGCCGAACATGGTCTTCATCTTTTCGCCCAATTCCCAGAGAACTTTATTCTTAGCGTAATAACATGCCGCCAGTTCAAAGTTTACCCAGTCTTTAGGCATTCCACCTTTATCTACAACTAACACTAAACTCATAATGTATTATTTATCTTCCGCAATTTCAAGTTTGTGGAAAAGTTTTCCCTCACGTGCTTCGTCGTTGATATAAGTTGCTTCAGTCAACAACCATAACTCGGCTCCCTTCTCAGCGGCATATGTTAATAGTGCTGAGGAGTCTTTCGGGAAACAAGATCCACCAAATCCATATTTTCCATCTGGACCTGGAACACGCCAGTGTGTATGCCCAAGGCGTTTATCCAACACTGCGATTTCGGCAATCTTACCATAGTCAACATCAGCCTTATCGCACAACAACTTAAACTCATTGGCGAAAATGACTTTCGTTGCCAAGAAGCAATTAGCCAAATACTTGAATAGTTCAGCTTCTTTAGTCGTGCGCTGAACAACATGAGCAACGTTATCGACCTTTGTGTTGAATTCGTAATACAACATTGTCAATACAGTTGCGATACCAGGATCATCCGCGCCAACAACAATCAGAGGCTGGCGACGGAAATCATTAATTGCATTTGCCTCTGTCAAGAACTCTGGATTGAATGCAATCGTCATTCTAAAATCCTCAGCCAATCGCTGAGTTGTTCCTGGAGTTACAGTTGACTTGATTACGATATATTTTTGTCGATCAATCTGAGCAATGTCATCGATTACAGATGAGACGATTGAAATATCACACTCACCAGATTCTTTCATCGGAGTCGGAACACAGACGAAAATGATGTCAGATGTTTCTACAAACTTTCTAAAAGTTGCAACGTTGCGCTTTACCTCATCTGTATCCCAAACAAGGGTGTTGAATACATCCTTGAAGTTTTCATACATTGCGCCGCCGACAAATCCTTTGCCGACAATACCAACTGTGTAACTCATATCATATCTCCAATTTGGTGCCCAGGAGAGGACTTGAACCTCCATGCCTTTCGACGGCGGCTTCTAAGACCGCTGCGTATACCGTTCCGCCACCTGGGCAATAAACTAAATTCTGGCGGAAGTGGAAGGATTCGAACCTTCGGTTCCCGTGAAGGAACGACAGTTTTCAAGACTGTTGCGATCAACCGCTCTGCCACACTTCCTA
>Ga0315902_10011533_pt1 | contig 11589 bp, 9 predicted proteins | sample LakEriMetagenome_9_FD_203523 | JGI IMG/M metagenome (GOLD analysis project Ga0315902, IMG submission 203523) | Freshwater fungal communities from buoy surface, Lake Erie, Ohio, United States - Buoy 12 MA117 | ecosystem: Environmental > Aquatic > Freshwater > Lake > Lake biofilm | place: USA... | reverse complement strand
CGGCGCGACCGGGAGGTACTGCGCCGAGGTCACCCCCATCGAGACGTAGATGCTGGTCAGCGCTTCGACGCCGACGTCGGCCGCGCTCACCCATTCTTCGGGCACGTAGATCAATCCGCCGCCCACCGGCACCGGCGCCGTCGGCACCAGCACGGCCAGGCAGGGTCGGCCGCCGACCAGCACGGCCTGGGGACTGGACAACAGTGCCAGCACGGCAACGCCGCTGGAGCCTTCGCCAAGACCGCCGAAATGGCACCAGACGGCACTCATCGCCTTCGTGCCTTCGGCGTCGCGTTGCGACAGGAGGCCGACCATGCGGTGCACGAAGTCGTAGACCGTGTTGACGATCGGGATGCGGTCGAGCAGGGCGCGGAAGGCGCGCGCCATGCCGCGCTGCAGCCCGGCTTCGACAACGGCACCCAGCGCCATCACCGCCAGCACGAGCAGGCCGATGCCGATCAGGTAGCCGGCGATCTCCGAGCCCGTGACCCCAAAACCGACGGCGACGAAGACCGAGCCGACGGCGCTTTCGGGGCCGAGAAAGCGCAGCAGCAGGCTGGCGAGCCAGCCGAAGATCGCCAGCGTGGCCGCCAGAGGCAATGCGGCGAGCAGCCCGGTGACGAAGATGCGCAGCAGCCGCGCCTTGGTTTTGGTCATGCCGGGATTATCCGAAGGCACCGGCTGCGGTATGGTCCGCGCCTTCCTTTGACCTTATCGCACCGGCCTCCCGCGGCCGCACCCGCCCGATGAACACCCCCGAACACCCGGCCAAATCAGAACCGAGCGACGCCGAAAAGGCGATGAAGGCGAGAGTCGAAGCGCGCCTGACACGCCCGACGGCGCGCAGCACCGGCACTCTCACGACGAGCAAGCGGACCTTGGCCTACCGGACCGAGGCCGGCTTCATCCCGGTCGCCGGCAAGGACGGCGAGCCCGAAGCCGCCGTGATGACCACCGCCTACCTCGAAGAAGGCGCTGACCCGACAAGGCGCGGCGTCTGCTTCGCGTTCAACGGCGGGCCGGGTTCGGCCTCGGTCTGGCTGCAGTTCGGTGCGCTCGGCCCGAAGCGCGTGGTGGTTCCAGACGACGCCAGCGTCGGCATGCCGCCGTATGCCGCGGTCGACAACCCGCTGAGCTGGCTCGAGCACTTTGACCTCGTGTTCATCGACCCGCCCCACACCGGCTGGTCGCTCACCGCCAGCGACGCCGCGCGCAAGAAGATGCTGTCCACCGATGGCGACATCGCCGCGCTGGCCGAAGTGATGCGGCTGTGGCTGGTACGCAACCGTCGCCTGTCTTCGGCGCTGTACCTCTGCGGCGAGAGCTACGGCACGACCCGCGGGGCCGGCCTTGCGCTCGCGATGCTGGAGCAGGGACTGGCGTTCAGCGGGTTGATCCTGGTGTCCTGCGCGATGGACCTGCAAAGCATCGTCTTCGGTCATGGCAACGATCTGCCGTGCGCGCTTTTCCTGCCGGCATTTGCCAACACTGCCCAGTACCACGGCCTGCTGCAGGGCGAGCTCGCGTCGTCGCCGCAGGCAGCGCGGGCGGCGGCCGAGGCCTTCGTGCAGGACGAGTACGCCGCCGCGTTGCTGTCTGCCGGGCGCCTGAGCACGCACCAGCGCGCCCGGATCGCCGGCCGCATTGCCGAGCTGACCGGCCTGTCGCGAGCGCAGGTCGAGGAGCAGGACCTGCGGATCACCGATGGCTTCTACTTCGTCGAGGCACTGCGCGCCCGCGGCCAGGTCGTCGGGCGACTGGACTCGCGTGCAGCGGGTCCGGCAGCCGCCCAGCGCAAGGGCGAAATGGAGTTCGACCCTGGCATCGAGGCGCTTTCGTCCCCGTACACGATGGCCGCGCTGGCGACCTTTGCCGGCACGCTGGGGCTTGATCTGGAAGACCGCTACCAGGTGCTGAACCTCGAGGTCAACCGGCAATGGGACTGGCGTCGCGGAACCCTGGGCGCCGAGATCGATGGCCTGCAGGGGTACACCAGCACCAGTTCTGACCTGGCGACGGCGCTGCGCCGGCACCCGCATCTGAAGGTCCTGGCCGCCAGCGGACGCTATGACCTGGGTACGCCGTACAGCGCCACCGACTGGTCGCTCGCTCGACTCGACGCACCGGCCGAGGTGCGGGCGCGCATCGTGCACCGCTACTACGACGCCGGCCACATGATGTACACGCGGCAGGCGGATCTGGAACAACTGAACGCCGACCTCGCGGCCTGGCTCTCGACTTGACGGGCTGGGACTACAGCAGCCGCATGGCCTGTGGTGCCAGGCGTTCGAGCGCGGCCTTGAAGTCCCGCTCGGCACGGCCGAACGCAAAGTCCGCGAACTCGAACCCTGGGCCCACCGTGGCACCGACATAGGCGTAAGCACCCAGCGGTTCGGCCGCTTGCCACCACCGCGCCGGCACCACGGCTCTGGGCCGGTGGCCGCCGTGGTCGACCGCTGCCAGCGTCACTGTCTCCAGCCGCGTCAGCGCCGGGTCCAGCAGCCAAAGGCGAAGGGCCGCGGGCGCATCGTCGCCAGGACCCGAAGCCGCTTCCAGAAGGTGCCAGGCCTCGTCGGAGTCCACCCGGTGCCAGGCCGAGAATTCACCTGCGGCGAGCAGGAAGTCGATGCTCGTCAGCGCCGACCGATGCGGCCGACCATCCAGCGGATCGATGGCCTGTGCAGAGCGGTGCAGCTCGGCGAAGTGGCCACCTTCCGGATGACGGCGCAGGTCCAGGGATTCGATCAGTTCAGCCGCGCGGGGATGCAGCGCCGGGGTCGACGTCATCATGCCGACCCGCGAACGTCCGTGACCGGCTCGCTGCCGAAGTCAGCACTGGAGAGCACCCGCAGGACCTTGGCGGCGGCGGTCTCGGGGCTGTCCAGCGCGCCGCTGGCATGCAGCCCGGCAAACCGCCCTTGTTCGGGGAAGAGCGCTGGGTCGGCGCTGCGCAGTTGCATCTGCATGTCGGTGGCGATCACGCCGGGGGCCAGCGACACCACCTTCGCCCCGCCGGCCTGCTGCGCTTCCTCCAGCGCCAGGGCGCGCGCCAGATGGTCCATGCCCGCCTTGGCCGCGCAGTAGGGCACGGCGCCGGCCATGGCCCGGTGCCCGAGGCCGGACGAGATCAACAGCAGCTTGCGCATGCCACGGCTGGCAGCAGTGCTGCGCAGGAAGGCCGCGCTGAGCACCAGCGGCGCTTCGAGGTTGACACGCATCGAGACCGAGAGCTCCGCGTCGCTCGCGGCGGCCAGCCAACCGGGCGCGCTCAGCATGGCAGCGTTGTGGATCATGCTCACGGCTGCATCGGGCGATTGGGCGACGGCGGCCTCCAGCCAGTCCTGAAGCCGCCGGGCCAGGGGCACCGGATCGGCCAGATCGGCCCGCCAGGATTCGTAAACCTGGCCTGGCGGACCGATCAGCGTGGTGTCACTGCGTGCAATGGCCAGCAAACGGGTGCCGGGCTGTGCGAGAAGCTGCGACGCGATGGCGTGGCCCAGGCCGCGCGAGGCGCCAGTGACCACCACGATGTGCTGGATGGGAGCGGTGTTCATGGCCTGCGAGCTTACGCGTCCCGAAAGGGTTGCCGATGACCGGGCAGCCGCATCAGAAGCGGGCGGGACTGTGCCAGCTCTGGCGCTGGCCGGTCCCGGGATGCGCCAGGGTCAGCGTCTGGGCGTGCAGCAGAAGCCGGGGCGGGTGCGCGTCGGCATCGTCGCCGTACAACCGGTCGCCCACGATGCCGTGGCCGATCGCCCGCAGGTGCACGCGCAACTGGTGGCTGCGGCCGGTCAGCGGCTCCAATGTCAACCGGCTGCGGGGGCCGTCCAGGTGCTCATTCAGCGTCCAGCGTGTCAGGCTGGGCTTGCCGTGCTCGGGATCGACCTTCTGACGGGGCCGGTTGGGCCAGTCCGCCGACAGCGGCAGGTCGATCATGCCGCTGGGTTCAGCCATATGGCCATGCACGACCGCCACGTAGGCCTTGTTCACCTCGCGCGCCGCGAACGCACGGTGCAAGTGGCGAAGCGCCGGCAAGGTCCGCGCGAACACGATCAGACCGGAGGTCGCCTGGTCAAGCCGGTGCACCACGTGCAGTGGCCCAAGGTGCCGCTCGAGCAGGGCCAGCAGGTTGTCGCGCCCGGCCTCGCCACGGCCCGTGACGGCCAGCTGGCCGTCCGGCTTGTCGGCGACCACGAGCCAGTCGTCGACATGTAGGACAGGCAGCTGCATCGCGGCCCAGCATAGCCGCTGGCGTTGCCATATCGCCACGCGGGTGGAGGCGTCGCGTTGACGGCGCGCGCAAGCGCGTCCACAGTCCGCCGCTCGCGCTGCCGCCTGCGTCCTGCACCCGGAACCGGCAGCTCCCGCCAGCCCCACCGAAGGAGACCACGATGAATGCCAAGCCAGACCTTGCCATCCCCGCGTCGCGTCGCCCGGGGGCCTGGATGACGAGCGACATGCAGATCCGCGGCCTGAGCCGCTGAGACCCTGTCGCTGAGGTTCGCCGCTTCCGGCGGACCCGAGGGGTTGACGGTCCAACCGTCCACGCTCGAACCGTTCGTTCATCGCACCGCGCCGGCGTCGCAAAGCCGTTGCCTGGGCCACGCCTGTCGTGGCGGCCGGGCCCGCCGACCCGTATCCGAACGAACCGCAATGAACATCCCTGAAACGCTTGCACCCCTGCATCGCATCGGCCTGCAAGACCACGAACTTTCGATCCTGAAACACGACCCACCGCCGCCCGGACTGGTGACGATGAGGGTCATCGAAGTGCAGCGCGACCGCGTCGTCCTGCACGACGGAAAAGCCGAGCACGAGGCCCAGGTCCTGCCCGCGTTGTGGCGCACCCTGGCCACGGCTCAGGCACCCGGTCAGCTTGTCCCTGGCGACTCGCTGGCGGTTGGCGACTGGGTGCTGTCGGGTCGCGAGCCTGACGGCAGCCTGTGGGTCCGCCAACGACTTCCGCCGCGCAACCAGATCGCCCGTCGGCACCGAGACGAATCGCTGCTGGTGCGCCAGGTGCTGGTCAGCAACGTCGACCGCGTGCTGATTGCGATGGGCCTGGACAGCGACTTCAGCACCACTCGGCTGGAGCGCTATCTGCTGCTCGTGCAGATGGCCGGCGTCGCTGCCGCGGTGGTGTTGACCAAGGCTGACCTGTGCCCGGATGTCGAGTCAAGGGTGGGCCGAGCGCAGGCAGTCGTCGGAGACGAGGTGCCCGTACTTGCGCTGGACAGCCTGGCCGAAGCCGGCGCTGTGGCCCGCGCGGCGCTGGCCCCGTGGCTTTCGCCGGGTCAGACCCTGGTGCTGCTGGGCGCCAGCGGGGCCGGCAAGAGCACGCTGACCAACGCCCTGGTGCCGAGCGCGCCGGCCGCCACCGGCGCGGTGCGCGACGGAGATCGCCGCGGCCGCCACACGACCACGGTGCGCACGATGCACCTGACGCCCGAAGGCGCCTGCATCATCGACACCCCGGGCCTGCGCACCCTTCGGCTGGACACCGACCCGCAGGCGCTGGAACGCGGCTTTGGCGACGTGGCCCAACTCGCCGCGGCCTGCCGCTTCCGCGACTGTCGCCACCAGGGTGAGCCGGGTTGCGCGGTGCGCGATGGCGTCGGCGAACAGCGGCTGAAAAGCTTTCACAAGCTGGTGCGCGAAGCCGAGCGTGACGAGCAGACCGTGCTCGAACGCAAGACCGAGCGCGGCCGCTGGAAGGCGACCGGCCGAGCCGTGCGCGCGTGGATGAAGGAGAAGCGGGGCTGAGCCGGGCGAAGCGGCGCGGACCTTCGCGCCGCCCGCTTGTGCGCACAAATCCTCCTGAGGGATGACCCCGCATCCGGGGCCGCGAGGGAAGGGGGGCGGCCCTGCTAAATTCAAGGGCTAATGCCGTCCGACGCCGTCAGCCCCCCGACCGATTCCGCCAGCGCCCTGCCGATCGGCTCCCGGCTGGGCGAGTTCGAGGTCATCGGGATGCTCGGCATCGGGGGCTTCGGCATCGTCTACCGGGCCTTCGACCACGACCTCGAGCGCGAGGTGGCGGTCAAGGAATACATGCCGGCGATGATGGCCGGCCGCACGGAAACGCTGCATGTCTCATTGCGCTCGCAGTCCGACGCCGAGACCTTTGCGCTGGGCCTGAAGTCCTTCGTCAACGAGGCCAAGCTGCTGGCGCGCTTCAACCACCCGGCGCTTCTCAAGGTCTACCGGTTCTGGGAGGCCAACGGCACCGCGTACATGGCGATGCCGGTTCTGCAGGGCCGCACGCTCAAGCAGATCCGCTCCACGCTGTCCGAACCGCCCGACGAGGCCTGGCTGCGCGGCATGCTCGATCCGCTGCTCGGGGCCATCGACCACCTGCACCAGGCCGGCGTCTATCACCGCGACATCGCGCCGGACAACATCCAGATCGAGCCCGACGGTCACCCGGTGCTGGTCGACTTCGGCGCCGCGCGCCGTGTGATCACCGACAAGACGCAAACGCTGACGGCGATCCTCAAGCCCGCGTATGCGCCCATCGAGCAGTACGCCGAGGTGGCTGCGGTCAAGCAGGGGCCCTGGACCGACCTGTACGCGCTGGGCGCAACGCTGCACTTCATGCTCCTGGGCCGGCCACCCTCTCCGGCGACGACCCGCGCCGTGTTCGACGACGTGCAACCGCTGGCCCAGCAGGCGCTGCCAGGGTGCCGGCCCGAGTTCCTGGCCGCGATCGACTGGATGCTGAACCCGCGGCCGGTGGACCGGCCGCAGAGCGTGTCGGCACTGCGTGAGGTGCTGGACGGCATGTCGGCCTTGCCGCCTTCGGCTGCGCTCAGCGTTGCCGCTGCCCGTGCTGCGGCCGAAGCCGCGCCCATCGCCTGGGACCGGACCCTCGTGGCCGGCCGCGCCCCGCGCGCCACGTCGCCTGAGGCCGCCAGTGACATTGATCTGCCGCTCGCCGGTCTGGCTGAACCGTCGCCTGTTGCGCTTGACCTGCCGCTGAGCGACGGCTCGCAAACCGGTGGGCTGACCGAAGACGACGAGGGGACGCGGATCGTGCCTCGCCCATCGGCACCGGTCATGGCGACGCCCGCGGCCGCCGTGGTGGCTGAGCCGGTTCTGGAACCGGCAGCGAATGGCCCGACCGCCAATCGAAAGTCGCCACTGCTCTGGATCGGCGTGGCCGCGTGTGCACTGGCGGCAGGGGCCTGGGCCTTGTGGCCCAAGCCGGCCGACCCGGTTTCAGCGGCGGCGATGCCGGCCTCGGCGGCGCTTGCTGCCTCCAGCGTCGTCGAGCCGGCGTCGGCCCCGACGGCCGTGGTGCCAAGCACGGCAGCACCCACGACTCCCCGGGCCACCCCGTCGCCCACGACTCCGCTGGTTGCATCCAAGGCTGCGCTGGCGGCCGATGCGCCCTCGCGACCTCCGTCGCTGCCCAGTCCCGCCGCGCAGCCAACCCCGGTGGCCCCACCGTCAGGTTCACAGCGCCAGGCGGGCGACGCTGCGCCGGCCGCGACCAGTCCCGGAAGCCTGCCCGCGGTGTCGAACGTTCCGCTTGCGACCACAGCGCCCGCAACTTCGCCGGCCCCGGCGGCCCTGACTGCGGCAACCTCGCCCGCGGCTGCGGGCCCGGCCGCAGCGGTGCCCGCGGCCACGCCATTGACACCGCCTGCGGCCTCGAACCGGCCAGCCGCAAGCGCAGGGCCAGAGGCCAAGTGCGACGGTCGCAACCCCGTGTCCTACTTCCTCTGCATGGAACGCGAGTGCCTGCGCGGTGCAAACCAGGACCACGCCGACTGCCGGAAGTGGCGCGCCGAGGCCAAGCCACGCGAGTGAGCGGGGCCCGGCACCCCGCGGCGTGACATGGCCCCCGAGCTGGAGACCCCATGACCGACCCCACAACGCCCCAGGCTCCGCAGGCCCGATTTCGTCCGGCGCCGCATCTGCGGCACTGGCCGGCGCGACTGCCACGCGAATTGCGTGTGCCGCGCACGACGCTCTGGCGTCTGCTCGAAACCACCGCGCAGCGCTATGGTGGGCAGACCGGCTATCTGTACCTTGGCCAGACCTGGACCTGGCGGCGCATGCACGACGATGCGCTGGCGATTGCCGGATGGCTGCGCGCCCAGGGCGTGCGCCGTGGCGACCGCGTGATCGTCTACCTGCAGAACTGCCCGCAGTTCGTGCAGGCCTGCTTTGCGGTCTTTCGAGCCGATGCGGTGGTCGTGCCGGTCAACCCGATGAACCGGGCCGAGGAGTTTGCCCATTGCGTCGCCGACAGCGGCGCTCGAGTGGCCATCTGCGCCGGCGACGGCCTGGCGGTGGTGCAGGGCGCGCAGGCGTTGCTTGGCGACTCGCAGCGGCTCGGCCGCGTGCTGGTGACCACGCTGGCCGATGCCTTGCCGCCCGGCGCCACGATCGACCCCGATCTCGCCCCCGCGCCGGCGGTCATGCAGGCCCTGGCCACCGCACCGGCGCACCACGACTGGCCGGAACTGGCCACCCCCTGGGCCCAGGCGCTGGCCCACCCGGTGTTGGCCGACGCGCACGAGGCCGAGCCCGGTGACCTGGCGTTGCTGCCCTACACCTCGGGCACCACCGGCAATCCCAAGGGCTGCATGCACAGCCACGCCAGCCTGATGCCCAACGTCATCGGTGGCGCTCAATGGAGCCATGTCGGGGCCGAGAGCGTGGGACTGGGCGTGGTGCCGATGTTTCACATCACCGGCATGGTCTACAACGTGCTGAGTCCGGCCTGGACCGGCCACACCGTGGTGCTGATGCCCCGATGGGATCGCGAACTCGCCGCCCGCTTGATCGCGCGCCACCGCGTCAGCCACTGGGTGTGCATCCCGACCATGGTCATCGACCTGCTCGGCAGCCCGAATGCCGCCGGGTTCGACCTCTCGAGCCTGCGCTACCTGTCGGGTGGCGGCGCGGCGATGCCCCAGGCCGTGGCCGAGCGGCTGCGCGAGCAGTACGGGCTCGTGTTCTCTGAGGGCTACGGCCTGACCGAGACCGCTGCGCCCAGCCACGGCAACCCACCCGAGCGCGCCAAGCTGCAGTGCCTGGGAATGCCGATCTTCGGTGTCGACAGCCGTGTCGTCGATCCGGCCACGCTGCAAGAGGTGCCGCTGGGCGAAACCGGCGAGATCGTCACCGCCGGGCCGATGCTCTTCCTGGGCTACTGGGGCCATCCGGACGCGACCGAGGCGGCCTTCTTCGAGGTGGAGGGTCGGCGTTACTTCCGCACCGGCGACCTTGGCCGTTGCGACGAAGACGGCTACTTCTTCATCGTCGACCGGCTCAAGCGCATGATCAACGCCAGCGGCTACAAGGTCTGGCCGAGCGAGGTGGAGTTGCTGCTGTTCAAGTGCCCGGGCGTGCAGGAGGCCTGCGTCATCGCCGCCCGCGACGCCTACCGCGGCGAGACCGTCAAGGCCGTCATCGTGCCGCGCCACGACGCCGTCGGCCGCGTCGGTGCCGACGACATCGTGGCCTGGGCCCGCGAGCACATGGCCGCCTACAAGGTGCCACGCATCGTCGAGTTCGTCGATGCTCTGCCCAAGAGCGGTTCTGGCAAGGTGATGTGGCGGCTGCTGCAGGAACGCGAGCTCGGCCCGCCATGACGCTGCGGCTCTCTGCCAACCTCTCGATGCTGTTCGTCGAAGTCCCGTTTCTGGATCGCTTCGAACGCGCCGCGCGAGCCGGCTTCCAGGCGGTCGAGTTCCAGTTTCCTTTTGCCTGGCCGGCCCAGGAGATCCGCCAGCGCCTCGACGCGTATGGTTTGCAGGCCGTGCTGCACAACCTGCCTGCCGGCGACTGGGACGCGGGGGATCGGGGCATCGCCTGCCAGCCGGAGCGCCAGGCCGAGTTCCGCGCCGGCGTGCAACGGGCGATCGACTACGCGCAGGCCTTGGGAGTCGACCAACTCAATTGCCTAGCGGGAAAGCCGCCTGCCGGAGCGGACCTCGAACGCAGCCATGCCACGCTGGTCGACAACCTGCGTCACGCCGCGGCCGAGTTGCATGGGGCGGGCCTGAAGCTGCTTGTCGAGCCCCTCAACACCTACGACGTGCCCGGCTTCTTCATGAGCCGTTCCGCACAGGCACTCGCGATACTGGACGAGGTCGCGGCGCCCAATGCCTTTCTCCAGTACGACATCTATCACGCTCAGCGCATGGAAGGCGAGGTCGCGGCCACGCTGGAACGCCATCTGCCCCGAATCGGCCATGTGCAGATTGCCGACAACCCGGGCCGGAACGAGCCCGGCACCGGCGAGCTGAACTTCAGGTTCCTGTTCCGCCACCTCGACCGGATCGGATACTCCGGCTGGGTGGGCTGCGAGTACAAGCCTGCCGACGGCACCGAAGCCGGCCTGACATGGCGCCAGCAAATGGCCGTCTGAGCCTCATGGGCGACAGGCGCCACACGCGTCCTGCGGCCCGGCAGTACGCCAACGAACAGACTCAGAGGGCGAGGGCGCGCAGGCTGCAGCTTCAGACCCTCCGGGCCATGGTGGTCATTGCGGCCAGACAGGCCCGCCGCAGGCCGAAGGTCCCATCCCCCCCCAGGAGTTCCTACGATGCTCTTCGACAAGTTCTCTGCACGCTCTCTGCAACTCGCCAATCGCATGGTGATGGCGCCACTGACGCGCAGCCGGGCCACGCCCCAGCACACGCCGAATGCGCTGATGGCTGCCTACTACGGCCAGCGCGCGACGGCCGGCCTGATCATCACCGAAGGCACCTCGCCCAGCCCCAACGGCCTGGGCTACCCGCGAATCCCCGGGCTGTACGACGCAGAACAGGTGGAGGCGTGGAAGGCCACCACGGCGGCGGTCCATGCGCACGGCGGCAAGATCTTCGTGCAGTTCATGCATTGCGGCCGCGTGGCGCATGTCGCCAACCTGCCGGCCGGCGCCGAGGTGCTCGGGCCTGGCACCGCCGTGTGCCCGGGCAAGATGTACACCGACACGCTCGGCATGCAGCCGCACAGCCCGCCCCGTGCGATGACCGGCGACGACATCGCACACGTGATCGACGAACACGCGGCCGCCGCAAAGCTCGCGGTCGAAGCAGGCTTCGACGGCGTCGAACTGCATGGCGCCAACGGCTACCTCATCGAGCAGTTCCTCAACCCGTTGGTCAACCTTCGCACCGACGCCTACGGCGGCAGCAACGAAAGCCGCAACCGCCTGGCTCTGGAGATCGCACGCGCCACGGTGGCCGCCATCGGCCCCGACCGGGTGGGCATGCGGCTGTCACCCTATGGTGTGTTCAACGGCACCGGCGAGTTCGCCGAAGTCCAGGCGCAGTACCTCACGCTGGTTCACTCGCTCTCTGCGCTGGGTCTGCTTTACCTGCACCTGGTCGATCACTCGTCCATGGGTGCACCGCCGGTGCCGGCCGACTTCAAGCTCAAGCTGCGCGCCGGCTTCGACGGCCTCTTCATCTTGTCGGGGGGCTTTGACCGCGCCAGCGCCGAACAGGCCTTGCTCGACAAGCGAGGTGACCTTGTCGCCTTCGGGCGGCCGTTCCTGGCCAACCCCGACCTGGTGGCGCGCCTGCGCCAAGGTGCTGCTCTCAACACACCGGACGAGGCCACCTTCTA
>Ga0315902_10011531_pt1 | contig 11590 bp, 10 predicted proteins | sample LakEriMetagenome_9_FD_203523 | JGI IMG/M metagenome (GOLD analysis project Ga0315902, IMG submission 203523) | Freshwater fungal communities from buoy surface, Lake Erie, Ohio, United States - Buoy 12 MA117 | ecosystem: Environmental > Aquatic > Freshwater > Lake > Lake biofilm | place: USA... | reverse complement strand
TTAAAACGATTGTCTGATATAGTCTTTTAAAAATGTATTACTGCTGTTGCTGAACCTGCTGGTCATTACCAGGGATAAATTCAGGTTCTTCCTCTGTGTCAGAAACGATTTGATTTTGCTCCATCATTACATTGTTCATCTCTTCAAATACATGTCCGTCTTCATATCCTACAGATACGTACACTGATAATTGTTGTCGTCCCGATCCTTTAAAGGTGCCTTTCACCGGTGTGCAGTCTTTGAAATTTCTTCCTGCTGCTAATTTGATGTGGTTTCCCAGAACCCATGTATTATTCGTTGGGTCAATACCTGCCCATCCATAATCCGGAATCCATGCTTCCACCCAGGCATGCGTAGCACCTTCTCCGCGCATACCATTCTTATTCGGACAGATGTACCCGCTCACATATAAGCATGGAATACCAATTGTCCGAAGGATTTGTAAAAGTACATGTGCAAAATCCTGGCAAACACCGCTTTTATGTTCCAGTATTTCATCCACTGTTGTTTCATAATCTGTAATGCCTTTAATGTATTGAAAATTCAGGTATACATATTCACTGCATTGACGAATAATTTCTGCATGAGATGTGCCTTCTTTCTGAATTTGTTCAACAATTTTGAGTATTTCTTCCTGCTTGCTGATGCGTTCTGATTGGCATAGTTCTGTGAGCAGCAACTCGTTTCCCGGGATGATCCATGCAGCAGTGTCGGTTGTATTTGCTACAGGTGGCTCTCTTTCAATTGTCCTGACTAAAAGTTTGCTTTCAATCATCAATGATTTATGCGGTTCTGCAACAGTGAAGATGCCGGTTCTGTTTCCCCAGTAATCATTAAATAGATGCAGATCAGGTTGTCCGCTGATGATCAGTTCATGTTGAAGAATTTCCTGAGCGTCATTATTAAAAGGATGAATCTTAATCTGATTCAGACTTTCTTTAACGGGTCGGGTATATTCGTATCGGGTAATGTGGTGAATGCTGAAAATCGCCATGATGAAACTGCCGCAAAATTAGGTGTACGAAAAGAATAATTGTCCCAGTTTGCTGGTAAACTGATAAAGATTGGATTGAATCATACTCATGAAGTTTTTCAAGCCAAGCTGTCTGATATACTGCAGATCTGCGAATTGAATCTGACTGTTAAAACGACTGAATTCCAGATAGAGTTGTTGGCCTGACTGGGAAGCTGAGCCGTCACTGTTCACTACATCGCGCAGGTATTTTTCCATCCGGTTCAGAGCATATTTAATTGAGCGCGGAAAGTTTTTATCCAAAATAATTTGATCAAGTACATTGTCGTTGGTAGAACTGCTTCTGTAGGTTTTCAGATGATGTTCATAGCCAGAAAGATTGAGCAATAATTGTCTCCAGTAAAGAATGTCTCTTTCTGTTTCTAGTTCATACGAGATCTCTTCAAATTGCTGCATAGTCAACTGTACAGTTAATAAACATCTTTCCGTAAAACGTCCAAGACTCATAAAACTCCAGCCCATTCCTCTTGGCATTGTGGTATCGCTGATGCCAATGTATAGGATAGTTCTGCTGATTGCTTCATCCAGGAGTGGCACGATGTCATAATTGTTGAGCCCCTGTTCAAATTCAGGGTCGTGCATCCAGTGGTAGAGACGGTTTACATGTTCCCAAACTTCTTTAGTGATATTGTCCTGAATTCCTCTGGCATTTTCTCTGGATTTTAATATGAGTTGTTTGACAGAATTCACATTCTGAGGATCTGAGATAAGGTAGTGCAGGGCTTTATGTTTGTCATTAGACAACTCTTTTAATTGTTCTTCCGAAATATGTGTGAATAGTGTGAGCACTGCTTTCCAGAAATCAGGCTTGGTTCCTTCAGCATCAAAGGAGAGGATATACCGGGTATGAAGCACGCGCAGCATTCCCTCACTTCGTTCCATGTACCTGCTCAGCCAAAAAAGAGAGTCTGCTATTCTACTCAGCATATAGTTTTAGCTTTTTCGTTCTTTTTATATTATTCATCAATTATCCATGTGTCTTTACTGCCGCCGCCCTGCGATGAGTTTACCACCAGAGAACCTTCACGTAAAGCTACTCGCGTTAGTCCACCCGGAACGATTTGTATTCCAGAAGGGCCGCAAAGTGCATAAGGGCGCAGGTCTACATGACGGGGTACAAACTTTCCATTAATCAAACAGGGAACCGTAGATAAGTTGATGCGTGGTTGTGCGATAAAATCTCTGGGATTTTTTTCGATTTCTTTTTTGAATGCTTCAATTTCTACTTCATCTGCTTTGTTGCCCATCAGCATACCGTAACCTCCCGACTGGCTGGTTCGTTTGATGACCATCTTTTCGATGTTCTGATACACGTGTCTTTTCTCTTCCGTATTTCCCAGCTGATAAGTTGGTACATTAGGAAGAATCGGTTCTTCATTTAAGTAATAGCGGATCATGGCAGGCACATAAGCATAAACGGCTTTGTCGTCGGCGACGCCATTGCCTACAGCATTTATTAAGGCGACGGTTCCCTTGCGATAAGCGCTCATAAGACCAGGAATACCAAGTACACTGTCGGGACGAAAAACGAGTGGATCAATGAACTCGTCGTCTATACGTCTGTAGATCACATCCACCTGTTGTGGCCCCCTGGTTGTTTTCATATAAACCTTATGCTGATCAATATAGAGATCTCGACCTTCTACCAGTGGTATACCCATGGTTCTGGCAAGGAAAGTATGTTCATAATATGCCGAGTTGTAAATGCCGGGAGTTAATAATACGACTGTTGGGTTGGAAATCGGGCGTGGTGAAAGTGATAAAAGGATATTGTGCAGCAAGAGGGGGTAGTTGTTTACCATTCTTACTTTGTTGCCGGCCAGAATATCGGGGAAAAGACGTTTGGTGACTTCCCTGTTCTCCAGCATATAGGAAACTCCTGAAGGAGTACGCAGGTTATCCTCCAGAACATAAAACTGTCCGTTTTCTCCCCGTATCAGATCGATGCCTGAAATATGTACATAGATAGAGTGGGGGACCTGAATGTTTTTTACTTCCCGGTTGTATCCGGAGCAGGAGGCAATGAGCGCAGCGGGGACAACGCCATCATTCACGATATTCTGTTCGTGATAAATATCCTGCAGAAAAAGATTCAGTGCTTTCAGTCGTTGCTTGATTCCGTTTTCAACGCCGTTCCATTCTTTTGTTGTAATAATACGCGGAAGAATATCGAATGGGAATATCCTTTCAATTCCCTGGTTGTCGGAATAAACAGTAAATGTGATACCCTGGTTTATGAATAAACGGGCGGCAAGTGCTTCTTTTTCGTGCAGGTCGGACAATTGCAGATTTTTGAGAGCATCGAGAAGGGCCAGATAGGGAGGCCTGATACCATCAGCGCCACTCATCTCATCCCAGAAGCCGGGTTGTTGGGTATATTTTTTTATGAGGTCCGAACCAATCATTAATAAATTTAAACCTGATTCTTACGAATATAATCTTTTTAAGTGTTTAAAATAGATTTATTTAAGCAATCGGCTTCAAAAATTAATTAATAGATCAACAGAACATAAACATATAATTAAAATTAATGTGTATATAATTTTAAAGCTTGTTCAATGTATACCTGTGCTTATAGGAGCTGATTGTGTTGCGTGAAAAATGAATAGCGTTTTTATCCAATTCATCAGATTCATATAAAAGAGCAACCCCGGCACGAAAGCCAGGGTCGGATTTAACCTGATAAAACCAAAACGTATTATTTCGATGCGACTTTAATTTCTGTATTCGCCTCTTTTACTTTTTTGAGCAGCATCACATAACCGCTGCAGTTTTTCCTTTCTTTATTAACCTGCACCGGCCGGATCATATGCCATTCGCTATTTTGCGGCTGGTAGCTGTAGGAAATGATATTCCCTTCTGACTGTACCCATTTTTTTTGATAGAATACCTGTTTTTCATCGTAATCAAACATCCGTACTTCCTGTATACGACTCGTAGGATCGCCAATGAAAACAACGTGATACAAGGAGCCTTCTGTAAGTGGAACAATCACCGGGATTTCGTATTCACTTTCCATATTCATAGCTGCTTCCCGCACAACTTTATAGCCGTATTGCGCAAATATTTGCCGGATACTGTCAGCCTGTGAAGGGATTTCTGTTTGCTTGTCCTGAAGAACCGGATTGGGGTCCAGTGCAAGAGCGGGTATGCTTAACAAGATCAAGAAACTGTAGAACAGCTTTCTCATTGGATACGGATTGAAGGGTTTGTCTCTGTCGAGACGATTTGGATACGATTACCATACAAAAGTAAATGCTCTTTAATTTCTAAAATCATTTCATAAAGGATTCCTTTGAAGATTAAGGGTGAACCCTTAACGGGTGTTTGTTGATAAATCTTTTTCAGATGTACTGATTGAAGGAATAGATACCTCTAAAATTTTATCCTGTAACCATAATCTTCATAAATGAAACTTGTTCATTTCTGAATACGGTAATTGAATCCTAATGCGCTATGAAGAATACGTTAAAAATGCTATCTTTTCTGAAAAATCTACATGGTTTTTAGAAAATCAGTTATTCTTATTTTTTTCATTGCAGTATTTGTTCTTGTTGGGAGAAGTCAAGAGAAGCCGGAACTGACTCCATCTGCACTAGAAAACTTTCATTTTAAATGGTCTGAATATGTTTCTTTGGAGGATTCGGTGGCCATGGAAAGAGAACTTATGGCCATGATAAAGTCCTTAAATACCTTCCTTCGTAAGATTGATTCTTCCTATGAGATTACCGATCCAACTTTAAAAGATCAGATTGGTCTTGCGCGAATACTGGTTCCTTTCTATGAAGGAAACTATCAAGAATCTTATACATATCTGCAGCAATTGAATCTCGAGAAAAAGAATCCTGCCTACAGAGCTCCCTATATGCTTGATCTCGCTTTGTATTGCAGAGTGAAAATGCAGCAGGAAAGTTCCAGTCAGCTCTCTTTGAATGAGCTGATGCATCTTACTTTTCAGGAAGAAATGAGAAAGGTGTCAGCAGATTTTCGCAACGATATATTGTATCAGCTGAAAGGCACCTATACGAAGCCATTCATGCAGGTTATGAAAAGTATGATTCAGGATTTGCTCGATCAAGTTCAAAAAAACAATGATGGTCTGGTTTCATTCGATCAGTCTGTAGAGATGATGCATTACAGCATGTCCTATCGGTTTTTAAACCAATATCTTCCTTCCATCCGGTCTGCTTTTTCAAAACTGGCACCATATGAAGTGATCGAAGAAAAAGTAATGATCCCTCTCCGGGACGGAATTCGTTTGAATGCATTTGTCTATCGGATAAAAGATCAGCAAGAAGCGCAACCTGCTATTTTATCACTCAGCCCTTATCCGAGCGGCAAGGAAGCCGTCGTTGGAAATGTATATGCAACGAATAGCTATATCTACGTTTATGTGGATACCAGAGGCAGAAGAGAAAGTGAAGGAAGTTTTATGCCTTATGAACACGATGCGCAGGATTATTATGATATCATTGACTGGGTCAGTAAACAACCATGGTGCAATGGGAAAGTGGCAACCACAGGAGGCTCTTATCTGGGGTTTGCGCAATGGCAGGCTATCCGGAAAAAATATAAACATCCCGCTTTAAAAGCTATCAACCCAATGGTATCGGTAGGGTTTGGCATCGACTTCCCTAAACTGAATCAGATATTTTATCCCTATGCATTGCAATGGGCCAATTATGTGAGCGGAAAAGAAATCAATGATGCGCTGTTCAGCGATTGGCAATTTTGGAACGACCTTTGCTGGAATTTATATAAGAACAGAATCCCGTTTTGTAAACTTGATTCAGTGGCCGGCATGCCCAATCCCTATTTTCAGAAATGGATCAGCCACCCTGAAATGGATAATTATTGGACTGGCATTCTTCCCACTAAAGACGATTATAAGAACCTGGATATTCCGGTATTTACGATTACCGGATATTATGATGCTGACCAGTTAGGGGCATTACGATCATCATATGAAATATGGTAATAAAAATTCGAAAGAGAAACATCAGGTCTTAATTGGTCCTTTTGATCACGGAGGTGCCCAGTGGAAGCCTACCTCGTTACAGGATGGACGAACGATTGATCAGGAAGCATTGATACCGATTTACAAATATGTCATTCGCTGGTTTGATTATGTATTAAAGGATAAAGATAAACCGGATTTTATGCAGGACCGGGTACATTATTATCACACTGGTAAAACGAAATGGCTTTCTGCATCTGATTTTTCATCCATTACAAATGATTCCATTGTTCTCTACCTCAGTAGGCAAAAATTAGCGCATCAAGAAAGAAAACAGGGTTATTACGCATTACAGTCTTCTGTCAGCAATAGGGATACGCTTCATTATAATCATGATATCACCACGATCGTGGATTCTTCGATTATTTATTTTCAGGGGAACCCACTCACGGATACGACTTATATGCGTTCGCCACATAACCTGATTTTTGAAAGTGCGCCGTTTCAGAAAGAGTTTACGTTAGCAGGCTCCTTACTGATGCGTCTGCTTTTGTCTATCAATGTGCCGGATGCAGATATGCAGGTTAAGTTTTATGAAATCGATTTAGACGGCAACTCTCATTTACTATGCAATGATCTTCAGCGATTACGATACAGAAATGGTATTGATAAACCTAGGCTTGCAAAAGATGGAGAAATACTTCAATGGAATATTGATAAAACATTCTTTGATGTACGCAGAATCAGAAAAGGCCATCGTCTTCGGGCAGTGCTGCAGTTTGTAAATGAGCCGTCTTATCAGAAAAATTTTGGTTTCGGAGGGGATGTCAGCCGGGAAACGACCGATCAGCCGAGATGGTTCCGTTCAGTCATTTATACAGGCGATAAAAATGCAAGCAGGGTGGTGATTCCGGTCAATCGCGATTGATCTTTTCCTACTGCGTTGTTTTCAGACGTTTATATTCCTGCATCAGATTCGGAAAATAAAATTCCGATAGATGCCAGTATTGAAAGGGAGGAGTTGTGGCCGGATAGATGCCTTTCCCTAATTTTTCAACGCGAAAATGCAGGTTTGATTGTGCGGTTCATCGAAGTGTATTAAATAGTAGGAATAAAATCAAAAGCATTCGCATTAGACTCTACGATTTGAGTGGCAGAAAGGTACAAATATTATCCACCATTAAAACCTAGCTTCTTTCAGCTATGTAAGTATATGAATGATGCGTGTGGATAGCTGTTATGAAAAGGAATCAAAACTGGTATAAGGGAGTATCGTATATTGAACTGCATCCACTCGTGATAGGGGAGAGCCGGTTTTACACCATTCGCGCAGCTTTTGAAGTTGTTCATCTGTTCCGGTGGCAACGATACGGACAGTTCCATTATCAAGATTTTCAACCGTTCCATTGATACCGAGATCTTGTGCGGTTTCACGGGTATGGTGTCGAAACCAGACACCCTGAACTTTTCCGGAGATGATGAGTTCGATCGTTTTTTGCATCAGGCGATATCGGCAATCGTTTTATTCTCGAGGATTTTGAGGTTGGCATCTCTTACTTTCACCATCATGTCGTGCAGACCGCAATGTTTTTCGTCGCAATTTTTACAGCGTTCATAGAAGTGAAGACTTACACAGGACAAGGGAGCGATGGGGCCGTCGAGTAAACGTATCACGCGTGCCAGCGATACATGTTTGGGTTTTACTTTGAAGAAATAGCCGCCACCTTTTCCTTTTTTACTTTCCAGGATCCCGTCTTTGCGAAGAGTCAGTAGGATATTCTCTAGAAATTTCAGCGGTATCTTTCTTTTTCTGGAAATCTCGGCAATCAGAGTTGGTTCATTTTCTGGTTGCTGGGCCATATAGGAGAGGGCCTGGAGTGCATATTGGGTTTTCTTCGAAAGCATGATAGCAATGTTAATAAAAAAAACGGGTTGACCAAAAGAGTGGCTGGATTTTTAACAGGGAATATGGGAAGGTTGTTAGCGGTTCCAGGTATGGATAAAGTAGAAAACATAAGCTGATGGGTAGATCAACTCTGTTATTATCTCCTTTTCTCCGTTCTCTGCGTAATATGAGATGCAGATTTTTTATTGGATAACAGAGGAGTCGAACCCCTGACCTTCCCGCCTTTGGCGGGACGCTCTATCCTAGGGTTAAAAATTCTTGTTGTAAGTATTCAATTAACAAAAAACCCTCCAAGGTATGGAGGGTTAAGTGGAGAATACCGGAGTCGAACCGGTGACCTCTTGCATGCCATGCAAGCGCTCTAGCCAACTGAGCTAATTCCCCGAAAAAGCAGAGGGCAAATATATCAAAAAAGCCAAAACCAACTTTACTTCTTACGGAAGAACAACCGGATGGGAACACCTTTAAACGCGAATGCTTTTCGTAGCTGGTTTTCAAGATAATTTTTATAGGGTTGCTTTACGTCATCCGGATGGTTGCAAAAGAAAGCGAAGGAAGGAACAGCAGTTGGTAGCTGAGTTGCATATTTTATACTTACAGGAACGCCTCTGACTACCGGAGGGTGGTAAGCCTGGATCGCTTTTTGAATCACCTCATTTAGTTGTGCGGTTGGGATTTTTCTTTGCTTGTTTTCTACGACCTGCAATGCTGCTTCAATTGCCTGATAGATTCGTTGTTTCTCAGTAGCAGAAGTAAATAAAATCGGGATATCGTTGAAGGGGGCCAATCTGTCTTTTAATTCTTTTTCATAATCACGAGCAGTATTGGTTTCTTTGGTCATCAAATCCCACTTGTTTACCAGCATTACAATCCCTTTACCCTTTTTGGCAGCGAGGGAGTAGATATTTAGATCTTGTTGCGTGATACCCTTTGTCGCATCCAGCAGAAGCAAACAAACATCGGCTTCATCCATTGCCTTAATAGCCCGTATTACCGAATAAAATTCAAGGTCTTCGTGCACTTTGGTTTTTCTGCGAATGCCGGCGGTATCGATCAGGATAAATTCTTTCTGAAACATATTGTACCTCGTATGGATGGTATCCCGCGTTGTACCTGCGATCTCGCTCACGATGGTGCGTTCTTCTCCTAAGAGCGCATTCAGTAAAGAAGATTTACCAACATTGGGTTGGCCAATGATAGCAATCTTCGGTACTTCCTCTGCTTCGGCATCTGCAATTGCATCCGGTATAATATCGGCAATGGCATCCAGCAGCTCTCCGCTACCGCTGCCTGTCATGGAGGAAATGAAATAGATCGGGTCAAAACCCAGCGCATAGAATTCGCTCGCTTCCAGCAGTCGGTCGTGATTGTCTACTTTATTTACTGCCAGAAAAACGGGCTTGGTGGTTCTTCGCAATAAATCGGCCATCGAATTATCGAGATCGGTGATGCCGGTTGCGGCATCACACATAAATACAATTGCGTGGGCTTCATCAATGGCGATCCGTACCTGTTTGCGAATTTCTCTTTCAAAAATATCTTCACTTTGCGGTACAAAACCTCCGGTATCGATTAAATTGAAGGCTTTCCCATTCCAGTCTGTTACTCCGTATTGTCTGTCGCGGGTAACGCCACTGATATCATCTACAATCGCTTTGCGTTGTTGCAGCAAACGATTGAAGAACGTGCTTTTGCCAACATTCGGCCTGCCCACGATGGCTACTGTAAATCCACTCATAATTCGATTTTCGATGTTCGTTGCTCGTTATTCGTTACTGATGAAACTAAAACACAAACCAATCAACAACTGATCATAACTATTGCAATAAATTAGAACGGCAAAGATAGTTGTAAACGGTTGTCTGTTAGCAGTAATCTGTTACCGATAACCGCAAACTGTTAACCGCCTAACTAATAATACCCATACTCTTTCAAAAACAAATCATTGTCACGCCATTTTGGCCGCACTTTCACAAACAACTCAAGAAATACTTTTCTGTCGATAAACTTTTCAATCTCTGTACGAGCGGAAGAACCAATTTTTTTGATCATTTGTCCGCCGGCTCCGATCAGGATGGCTTTTTGTGTTTCACGCTGGACGATGATATCAGCAGAAATTTTCGTCAGAGTATCTTTTTCCTGAAAGGCTGTGATCAGTACGGTTGTGTGATAAGGGATCTCATCTTCGAAAAGATCAAAAATCTTTTCACGGATGATTTCGCCCACAAAAAAGCGAGTATTTAAATCCGTTAGCTGGTCTTCTTCAAAGAAAGGTTCTCCTTCAGGAAGATGTTCCAGTATTGGTTTTAGAAATTTTTTGATATTGATTCCGGATAATGCAGAAATCGGGATGACGCCCTTGCAATAAGATTGTTGTTGAAAAAAAGCTATTGCTTCCTGAAGTTTTTCCGTATTTGCAAGATCGATTTTATTGAGTATAACCAAAGAGGGTACTTTCAGTTGAAGTGAAGCGAAAAGCTCGTTGTTTTCTTGCCAGTCATCCCGGATGTCGAGCATCAGGAGGGCCAGGTCGGCGTCTTCCAGTGCGCTCTTCACACTTTGCATCATTTTTTCCTGGAGTTTGTATTGGGGATTGATGATGCCCGGGGTATCGGAGAAAACGATTTGATAATCGGGGGTTGTGAGGATGCCCTTGATCCGGTGTCGGGTCGTTTGCACTTTTGGGGAGATGATAGCCAGCTTTTCCCCTAAAAGTGTATTTAATAATGTGCTTTTGCCCGCATTGGGTTTACCGAATATGTTGACGAAGCCGGTTTTCATTCAACCCGCAAACTACAAGCAATTATGAAGAAAAAATAGTTTTTGGGAAGTTTTGGAACGGAAGGGCATCAGGCCTACCTTTGCACCGCGAAGTAGAGCAGCGGTAGCTCGTCGGGCTCATAACCCGAAGGTCGGAGGTTCGATCCCTCCCTTCGCAACAAAAGTCATCGTAAATGGTGGCTTATTTTTTTTGTAATGGGCTCATATCCGCCAGCTTTCGGGCGGACGGAGGTTCGATCAGCTCGCACTTCCAGTGCAATCTGACTCAGTCCCCTTTTCGCAACAAAAGTCATCGTAAATGGTGGCTTATTTTTTGTTTAGCGTTGAATAGAAGATAATATGTCTGTAGGTCCGAGAGATAAAAAAGTTAATTGATGCGGGTTAAGTATTATGGTTAGTTAAAAGTTCTATCTAAATATATTTTTCACAAAAAATCTTATATCCCGTAAGGCATAACCAGAAAAAATCCTCCGCAAAACCCTCCGCGTTCTTCATTCTCTGCGCCTGATAAGTCTGAAAATCATGGACACAGGAAGAAAGCAGACCGAAAGACTGGGAGTCCAAAAGACCAAGGATCGGAACTCGTAAGTTTCAAAAAATTAACCCTGTCGGCGATCATCTATTAATTCATTTTGCTTTTGTACTTTTCCGTCCGAATGGATAGTATTACACATATAGCTATAGGAGCATGCATGGGCGAGGCCTTTGCCGGCAGAAAGCTGGGTAAAAAGGCTTTGTTATGGGGTGCACTGGCGCAAAGTGTTCCGGATATTGATTTTGTAGCTTCTTTCTGGATGGATACCTCTTCTGATTTGTTGGCACATCGTGGGTTTACACATTCCATTCTTTTTTTGTGTCTAATATCTCCGGTGATGGCAATGGCTGCAGAACGCTGGCATCGTCCGCACAATAT
>Ga0315902_10011529_pt1 | contig 11590 bp, 11 predicted proteins | sample LakEriMetagenome_9_FD_203523 | JGI IMG/M metagenome (GOLD analysis project Ga0315902, IMG submission 203523) | Freshwater fungal communities from buoy surface, Lake Erie, Ohio, United States - Buoy 12 MA117 | ecosystem: Environmental > Aquatic > Freshwater > Lake > Lake biofilm | place: USA... | reverse complement strand
CTTATATTACCATTTAAACTATCCATTTTATTATCCCCTTTATAACAAACTAAGGTGGCATTAAAACCGTCTTCCTCTGTTTCAAAATATTGTTGAATATAAAAAGAATAATCACCTTTTTTAAATGTGTAGAAAATGGACTCTTCATTAGTTAATTCTAGTGAAAATGAGTCTGGTGAGAGGGAAATTAATTCGCTAATAATACCTGACGTAATAGATATAATATCACCCAAGCTAATGTTGTCGTAAAATGCTGAAATTGCCTTGTATTGTTCAGAAAGAAGGTTAGTGAATTTTAAAAACATTTTGTTTGTTTCATTATGTTGGGTACCCGCTTGCACTAAAGAAGATCTACAAAAAACCTCACCAAGATTGCTTTTTAAAAAAGAGACCGTCAAATTATTTGTAATAAACGATGAGCTACCAGTGGAATAACTATAGCTGTCATGGTAATTATAGAACCTAACGTTTTCCTGAGGTTCTTTTTCAATATTAACCGGTATTGGCAAAATCTTAATATTTTGGGTTTAATGACTTTAAGAAATCTTCTTGAAGTAAATTGAAGAAAGTAATTTTTTCCATAGTGTGGACTTGTTCGATTATCTCAAACAAAGAACTTAAATCGACAATTTCAAAGTTATCACTAATCACATCAATATCAATTGAAGATATAGTTTTGTTAAGTAAATCAGCATTTACGGTAGGAATTTTACTTGACAAATTCAGTATTACTCTAAAATCTTCATTCTTATATTCTGAACGAAACGAATAGTTGTCCGAATGCACCTCAGGCATACCAAATGAAAAACTAAACTTAGTAATTGATTTAATATCGGTTTCGGGGTATTCGCTAATGTACCTAAGTCCAACCCGATTGAAAGATACAATGCATTTAGATGTCTGTATCTGGTTTAAAACTTTTTTTATTTCAGGTAAATATAAATCCCAGGTGATATACTTATCAATACAATTGAAGATTATCGAGCCAGGCTGTATTTCAAATTTAATTTTTTCGTTGAAAAACAAAGATAAAGGTGCACCAAATGACAGTTTTAATTCACGTGGGCCATCCACTGGGAGTTGAATATTTTTTTGACCTGAAGCTGGCCTGTTGGTATATTTATAGGTTTCGTCTAATGATTGGTAAATTTGACCAAGGTAAATCTCATAAGGCAATGGAGAAGTGAATTTTACTTCTATAATTGAGTCTTTAATCCTATCTTGAACTACTTTTACTGGTAATTTCATAAGGTAAATATAGGTGAATTTTACAATAAATGTTGTAAGGGTAGTGTAATAAGGAAATAGAATTGACTAAAAGTCGTTATCTAACTCATCTTTGAGTTCCTTTCTTATCATTTCATCATTCCACGGAGGAAGGATTTGCATTTGTTCTATTAGACTTTTCATACTGACTTGCCTTTTTTCTTAGGCTTCTCTTTCGTAAATAAGTCTGCTGTATATTTTTCGTAAAGCTCAAATAGAAATACCATTCTGTTGGCTTCACTGGTAAATGGTTGTGGTCTGTAAGCCAGGTCCACTGCTTTGTCTAATTCGTTGTGGGCTTTTACTAATGCCGGTGGCATTGTCAAAGGATCGTAAAGATCTGCAAGTGAACTGTTTGGAAATTGTAGTCTTGTGTCTAGTACTTTTTGTGCCGCTGTTTCAATGGCTTCTACTCGATTGTCACTTGGATTGTCTGGCCAGGGATAGTTGTTGTAAACAATATCTTTTGAGTAGCGGAAATCACTTTTTAAACGTCCGCAAACTGCTTTTACCCAAGCCATGTGCATCATTGAATTTAAAACCCCAAAATGAAAGAGTTCTCCATTGAATATTGTCATACACGTATCTCCTGCAATGAAGTTGCTATCAAAGAAGCCCATTGGTATGTATTTTCTATTCTCTGATGAAACTCTTGGTATTACTATAAATGAACTTGGATTGTTTTTATCTCTAAACAGTGTTGGTGTTGTAGCGTAGCTTTGGGTTTCTTTTCCTGGACTGTTTTCTCTAAACTCTTTTACCTTTTTCACAATATCCATTACCATTGGTAGCTTCTTAATTTCGTCAGGCGGCGCATCTTTAAGCCATAAGCAGTATTTATTTATACCGTTTATAAATTCTTTTGCACCCAAAAAGTGTTTGAAATACATTAAAGCATCTCCTTCTTTTTTTATGAACTCATTTTTTTCATCTTCTGAAAAAAGAAAATTACCGCCATCATAAGGTGAATTTCCCCGTTTAATTTCGGGAACATTATTTAAAGGTTTTGAGCGACTAGATAATGCAAAATCTTTTCCTTCAACTAAATATGGATTTATATTCTTTACCAATATTTGGTGTGCTACACCATTTATGTGTTCATATTCAAAAATGCTTTTGTTATTAATGTCGTAGTTGGCGAAGCCAACTATTACACAATGCACAGCTGCATTTCCCTTTGCTTCATTTTTCCAATTAAATGTTTGATGGGCAAAATGAATTTTCATTTTACAAACAGAAAATAAATAGTTCCATAATATGCCCGCTTGTTCTCCTTGACAAATTGAATTAGTTGAAACAAAAGCCGTTTTTATTTTGGTGTTCTGAATATACTTAGCTGCAAGTAAGTACCAAGCTGCAACATAATCTAAAACGCCTGAGCCATCTAAATTCCCAAAGACTTTAACCATATCTGCCTTTTGATATGAGTTTTGAAGTTGCTGTCCAATAAAAGGCGGATTGCCTATTATAAACGAAAGTTCATTTTGGGGAACTACTTTTTCCCACTCAACTTGTAAGGCATTACCATGAACAATTCTTGCAGTTTTTTTTAAAGGCAGGCGAACAAAATACTGCCCAAACTCATTACTTACCAACATATTCATTTGGTGGTCAATGAGCCACATGGCTACTTCGGCAATTCGTGCAGGAAATTCTTCATATTCAATGCCGTAAAATTGGTCAACATCTATGAGAATGATACTGCTTACATCTATTACTCTCTGTCCTGACTTGTTTAATACTCTCAATACTTCCAATTCGAGCAAACGAAGTTCTCTGTAAGTTATGATTAAGAAATTGCCGCAACCACAGGCAGGGTCAAGAAAATGGTAAGTACTTATTTTCTTGTGAAATTCACCGAGTTTATTTTTGTTGTCTTTGATGTTTTCAAACTCTTTCCAGAGGTCATCAAGGAATAGCGGTTTAATAAGTTTTAATATGTTGGTTTCGCTGGTGTAATGTGCGCCAAGATTTCTGCGTTCCGTTGGATTCATTACACTCTGAAACATTGAACCAAAAATGGCAGGTGAAATTTTGCTCCAATCAATGTAAGTGCAATCCAAAAGGGCTTGACGCATTTTGCTATCGAAACTTGCCGTTGGCAAATTTTCTTCAAATAACTTTCCGTTCACATAGGGAAAGTCCGCAAGTTGCTCGTCAAGATTTTTAAATCGGCTGTCTTTTGGTGTATTTAGCACCTGAAAAAGTTCTTGTAGTTTTGCTGCGAGGTCGCTTCCGTCAATATTGGTGCGTTGTTCAATGTATTCTTGAAATTGTTGTTTTTCAAAAATAGTCGTGTCTTCGGCAAACATTAAAAAAAGTAAACGAACCAAATAAACCTCTAAGGGATGTCCGGTGTAGCCAATTTCTTCCAGTCTGTCATGAAGTTTACCCATTAATTCGGCCGCTTTGATGTTTGCCGGATCTTGTTCTTTGTAAACTTTCTTTTGATAGCCTAATAAGTAGCCAAAATGCTGAACGTTATTTACCAGGTCATTGAGTTTAAACGCTATGTTCTTTGTTTCTTCAAGGTCGTGAAGTCTGAAATTTTCAAAGTCAGAAATGAGAATATATTTCGGTAATTCGTGTTCTTTCAGTCCGTGTAAATAGTCCTTTGCTTGTTCGAAAGCTCTGTCAAGGTTTTTGCCCCGACTTTTCATTTCAATTAAAATCATTCCTTTCCACAGCAGGTCAATGTACCCGTCTTTGTCGTTAAGTTTCTTAACCCGGTGTTCGAAGGTGGAAACGCGTTTACTTGTAATGCCAAAGACTTTAAAGAATTCGACTAAAAATGGTTTTGCGTCCGCTTCTTCGTTTGAGGTATCAGCCCATTCTTTTGAGAAATTTAATGCTCTATCTTTTATTTCATTCCAGCTTAGTGTCATTCTTTTACTGTAAGTTTGTTATTCTATGATTAATATTTAATAAAACGTCAGAAAGTTTAATGGGAAAGTATGGCTCCTTTTGGTAAATATTCTGGTAATTTAGTTCCACTTCTATAAAAATAGTCATTTTTTTTAGCTTTTTATTTTTTCTTTTCCACAGAATCGACCTAAAGGAGGAGGTACTATAAGTTATCATCCCCTAATGATGATAAAAATATTGTTTAATGGCTGTAAAAACAATATATATTATGCCCTAAAATTAAAAAAGCATTAAAGGAAATCGTAAAGAATAGCAACAAGGCTAGCAGTTTTTATTCATCCGACTTCACAAAGGCCTTATTGGACTATACATTCTTAAAAATCATAAAGGTTTACCCAAATTTAAATATTGGAAAAATTATTTAATCCGAATTCATAAAGTAGCATAAAAAATAGAGGCTGCCTTTTTAGACTGCCTCTACGTGAACCATTTAACGATGTTATTGGGTATCTTGTCTTGAATCAGGATTTACATGATTTCAATGAATATTGAGGACGTTTTCTGTCTGGGTGTATGGATTATTCGTAGATTGGGTACTTTTTAGCCTTCTTTTCGCCGATGCTTAACACATCGGCGAAAGGCTTCGAAATGAAAGCACCGATTAAATATTAATCTTCCCATATAAATCAACGACTATTCGTATCAAAATATCTCTTGAAATGGCCCAAGAAAGAAAAACTGGAAGCATTTATCCATAAAGAAATGGCAGTAGAAACAAATAAAAGCGATGTTGACATGAGTAATAATAAATTAAATTTTGGATCTCTGGTTTCAGTGATCGAACAAACGCATCAGCATTTTCAGCAACAAGCTGTTAATGCGGTAAATGTATCCTTGACTGTTCGCAATTGGTTGGTGGGATATTACCTCGTAACATTTGAGCAAAAAGGAGAAGATCGTGCGGTCTATGGGAGCAAATTACTATCTAATTTGGCAGAAAGTTCAAAAATATCAAAGGATTTGATGAGCGTTCTTTTAGAAACTTCAGGATGTTTTATAAGTTGTATCCGCACTTGCAAACCTATATAGCAAGTAATTTGCCGTCAATGCCAATTTGGGGGTCGCTGACCACCGAATTGAGTTTAAATCATGAAAATGAGGATTTTGCAATTATGCAGTCGCTGACCACCGAATCTAAATCTTTAGATTTTTTGGTGCCTGCTGAAAAAATTATTAGCCAGCTTTCATATTCACACATTGAACAATTATTACCGATTCAAGACTCTCTCAAACGGGCTTTTTATGAGGTAGAATGTATAAAAGGAATTTGGAGTGTTCGCGAATTGAAGCGCCAAATCAACAGCCTCTATTTTGAACGCTGTGGGATGAGCCTTAAGCCTGAATTACTGAGCGAAATTACCCAAAAAAATATACGACCTGCAACACCTTCAGAAATGTTTAAATCGGTTTACATATTTGAATTTTTAGGATTAAAGGTAAAAGATGCCGCAGAAGAAAAAGATCTCGAAACCGCTCTGTTGGATCATCTTCAGGAGTTTATGCTGGAAATGGGACATGGCTTTTGTTTTGAATACCGCCAAAAACGGATATTAATAGACGATGAGTACTTTTTTGTTGATTTAGTATTTTATCACCGGATATTGAAATGCCATGTTATAGTAGAATTGAAAATAGATGCTTTTAAGCAAGAGCACATGGGACAACTCAATACCTATGTGGCTTTTTACAATGCCGAAGTGAAACGAGAGGATGACAATCCCGCGATTGGAATTTTACTGTGTACCGAAAAAGGCAAGAAACTCGTAGAATACGCCACAGCAGGTATGGATCAACAACTATTTGTATCAAAATATCTCCTGGAATTGCCCAAGAAAGAACAACTGGAAGCATTTATTCAAAAAGAACTGGAAAAATTGAAGTAGAAACAAATAAAAGCGATGGATTTTGCAGAGAATATTGGGTTATTGGAAATATGCAGGTAAAAGGGAATGACGTAAAGGTTTTGTAACTTGTTTATTTTTCTGAAATGTAAATCCAATTAAATAATTACTTTTAAGCCTTAATAAATTCGCCTATCCATAACGTATCCACTTAAAGTAAAAATAGTCATTTTTTTTAGCTTTTAAATTTTTCTTTTCTACAGAATCGACCTAAAGGATAATCCTTGAGAAAATTACTAGAAGTAATGACAAATAAATATCTTTGATTAAAAGGCATTAATGTATGATTCATAAATTAATATTAAAAAACTTTAAACGCATCAAAGAAGAAACATTTGATTTTAATCAATTTGATTTAATTGTTGGTGCAAACAATAGCGGTAAAAGTACAGCATTACAAGCTATGGCCATTTGGCAATATTGTGTGGATCAATTCAATTTATCTAAAAGAAAAGGAAGTAGAGGTATTCAAGTGGTTTTGCCTAATTTTACTGCATTACCATTACCAGAGTTTAATTTACTTTGGACAGATAGAACAGATAGAGAATATTTAGAAAATCCCACTAAGAAAGGGGCAAAGACACAAAATTACATATATATAGAAATTGATTTATATTGGAAAGATAATCAGAATAAGGAACATAACTTTTGTGTTCAGATGAGATATCAATCTCCACAGGCAGTTTTTGCTATTCCAAAAGGGGATTGGAAAAATTTTGCTGAAAAAATCGCTCTTTCAAGTTTTCCTAAAATAGTTTATGTTCCGCCTTTCTCTGGTTTAGAACCCCATGAAAAATGGATGGACGATGGTAATGTAAAACAACAAATAGGTAAAGCACAACCAGGTTCTGTACTCAGAAATCTATTGTATAGAGTAATAGATAGAGAAAATACAAAACCCAAAGACAATAAGGATTGGCAAGCAATTATAGAAAAAATAAATGATTGGTTTGGCGTTGAGTTACAAGTTCCTGATTATGAAAAAGGTATTAGTACTGAAATTGTATCTGAATACAAAGTAGGTAAAAAAAGTTTTGATATAATTTCAGGAGGTAGTGGTTTTCATCAAATACTTACATTGTTAGCTTTTGTTTACGGTTATTCCGAAGTAAGTACCATTTTATTTGATGAACCCGACGCTCATTTACACGTGAATTTACAAAGACAAATGGTAAATTACTTTAAGTTGAAAACAAATAAACAATGTATAATAGCTACACACTCAGAAGAATTTATAAAAGGAGTTGAAATTAGCTCCATTCTATCCATTTTATCTGGAAAACCGAAAAGAGTTCAAACCAATAATGAAGTTTTACATGCTTTGAGTGAAATAGATAATTTTGATGTTGTAAGAACGGAGCAAAGTCCTTTTATACTTTATGTGGAAGGCGAAGATGACGAGCGTTTGTTATCTATTTGGGCTGAAAAACTAGGAAAATCAGATGTGTATCAAAAATTTTATCCATTTATATTAGGAGGTTCCACTAAAAAAGAAATGCAAGAAAAAGCGGACAGGCATTATAGAGCGTTAAAACAAATTGTACCAAATTTAAAAAGAGCCATTTTATTAGATTATGATTCTGATGATGTAGCTATTCTTCCCGGATCAAACAATAAGGTACTCAATGAATGGAAAAGAAAGAATATTGATAATTATTTATTGATACCTGATGTTTGGAGAAAAGCAGTTTCTACCAGTTTAAATGAGCATCAGGATAGTTTATTTTTTGAACCTTACAAATCAATAATTAATGAATTTTTTGTGAACGAAAACTTACAATTGCCTCCAAATTCAAGTTGGAAAAATGTAAACGCAAGTATTTTTAAGGTTTTAGATGGTAAAAAATTATTATTCGAAAATAAAGATTGCTTATTTGAAAAAATAAAAGGACACGCTAAAAATAGTTTAAAAATCAATAGAACCATTCTGGCACAAAATATGGATTTTGAGGAAATACATATTGATATTAATCAATTTTTTGATAATTTAGCATACATAGTAAATGAATAGCATTGCAAATATCAAAAAATAACCAATGATGAAAAAAGTATTTATACTATTCGCCCTTACTATGTTGAGCATGAAGGGAATCTCTCAGGTAAAACTTGATTATGCCAAAACATGGGTTTTTATGGTCGGTGTCTTAGAATGGGCGGATGTTAAAACCTTTGCTCCGTTTGAAAAAGAAGGTAGAGTGGATGCTAAAATAATGAATTTCTTTGAAAAGCAAGGCGTTCCCGCCAACCAAATGCTTTATATAAAAGATGAAGGTGCTACCACAAATGCAGTCAGGGAGGCATTTGTAACTTTTTTGAAAAAAGCTAAGAAAGGCGATATGCTGTTTTTTTATTATTGCGGGCATGGGTATAAAAATACTGCCGGAAAGGTATGTTTTGCTAATTATAAAGGGGCAGATTGGACAACGGAGGAAATTGTGAAGACCGTAAACGAAAATTTTGCTGGAAATACCGCATTGTTTACCGCCGATTGCTGTAATTCGGGTGGCCTGGCAAAAGAAGTCCAGAAATACAAAACCCGAAATTATGCCGCCCTAAATTCGGTTGTGCCGACAGATGTTTCGACGGGAAACTGGACCTTTTCAAATGCCCTGTTATATGCCCTCAATGGTAAAAGTTATGTTGATACCGATAATAATGGAATGATTCAGCTCGGCGAACTATCTGAGTATATTGATACCGAAATGGCTGTTGTGGAAGGACAAAAAGCGTCCTATTTTGTGCCTGCGAGTATGAAAAACTGGACTTTGAGTAGCGGAGTAAAAGCCAAGAGCCATGCCAGCGTCGGTGAGCGGGTGATGGTAGATTATGACGGAACAAAATGGCTCGGATTTATAGAAGGGGTAGAAGCCAATAAAAAAGTAAAAGTGAGATTTTACAGTTATACCAACAACGAAGTTGATATTGTGGAGCCTTCGAGAGTGAAACCCTTTAGATGTTCCAGCGATTTTCCGATAGGAACATCGGTAAAAGTGTATAGCACAAGTTACAAAGCATGGTATCCCGCAGTGATTTTAAAGAAGTTTTCGTGCATGCATTATATACACTATTCAGAATATGGCAGCGAATGGGACGAATGGGTATCGCCTGCAAATATTAAAAAATGATATAGCTTTTATTAAGTATAAATAGTTGGGTAGATAATCTGGTAGCGATAGGTTCTTCGTGGATGTTGACTTATTTTAAGCACACTTTCTGGTCAGTGATAGGTTTTTATTATTTGGTTTCCAAATTCTTTTGGAAATGAAATAGGGGACTTCACCGAAATTGACAGAGAACCCAATATTACCGGATTACACATAATGTCCATCAAAGATTGAGGAACAAGGGTGTTTTTGGGAATTTTGTTTGTTAACCTTTCCTGGGTTAGTATTTACTCATCTTACATTTGATTTAAATCAAATGCATATTCATAACTGATGACACTCTTATTCTTTTCATTTTTCTTCCAGGCTTCTTCCAAATGACTTATTTCAATTATTTGGTTTGTACTTGTTGGTTTGAATACGGTGGCTACCTTTTCTAAAACGTTTAATTCATTTTCTGAAAACAATTCTGCCCTAAAAGGCCTATTTTTTTTTGCCTTGAATTGTTCGCCAATGTAACCTTGAGGAAATTCTGTGGTGAAAATATCAATTTCATCTTTGTTGGCTAAATACTCAAAGATACTTTGAAAATTAATAGGTACGGGGCCCATTTCAATAGCTTTGTAACGCATTCCGCTAATAGAAAAACAACTTTGCTTAAACATTAAAAAATCGGCATAAAACAACAGTTTATTCATCTTTGTCTTGAAAGGTGATAATTTATCTGAAAAATAAACGACCATTTCGGTGATTTTTTCAAAGTTTGGATTTCTATACCCCGAATATATATCTGCCAAATGATTGCCAAGTAAATATTCTTTGAAATTTATATTGAAAATATTCCTTTTCTTTTCTTCTGCAAGAAATATTGCTTTCTGAATGTATTTACCTCTGGCTTTTTCATCCAATGTGCCACACAATGCTGTCATTTCCATAAAATTTTGCGGGTCATCCACCATTTGTATTAGCTTGGCATTAGCTACACTAGGAATTTCGCCTGCTTCATATTGGCGATAACTGTTTACTCCAAATCCTAAAATTTCCGACATCTTGGATGCTGACAAACCATACTTACCACGAATATTATTAATTTCGTCAGGGAAAGGAATATTGAATTTATCCCGGTATTGATTATATACCTGATTCATATTTAATTCATCTAATGCTGCTGAGGTAAATTGTTCTCTGCTATCCTCGCATTGGTAATAATGAAAAACAATGTCAAATGTTTCCTTTCTGAAAATCATTGACCTTTGTTCCTTGGTCAATTTCATTTCCAGACCTGTGATTGGACTTTTCATATTCAATTATTTAAAAGGATAATTCATTTTGTGTTGTGCCAAATGAAAAGAGATGCAGATAACACTGCTACCAATTGGTCCCATCGTGATTTTGATATATACTTCCCTTTTCTTTATTGTTTTGCCAAACACCCACATATCAGCACCTCCATATATTTTTTCTTCGACGGGTCCTTCACTGTAATCTTTAATTTCCAGTGCTTGCAGCACAATATTTCGATCTATTGGGCGAAATTCTAAATCCAACAATGCCTGGGCATTTTTCCCCCTTTCGTCCCGAAAGAGTACATCCCAAAACCTCATTTTTTCACTGAAGTCTTTTAAAAAAGAGGCTACTTCCGTTTTTGAAATCATTTATTGGATTAGAAATACAAAGGTAGAACTGTTTGTTTTAAAAACAACTATAAAGTTGTTAAATAAATAATTATTTTATTTTTAACAATTTTAAAGTTTTATTTTATATTTTTAAATGCTGTCAATTTCCCCTCTAACTCATTTTCAACATACACAACTTCAACGTTTATGGTTACTGGCATTTTGAGCAAACGCCCTGCATGACGTAATAAGTTTCTTTGACTTTAAATCCGGCTGGATGAATTATTTTGGGAAATTCTACGCCATTCAAACAAATGGTTTTTGTACATTTTTCACAATGAAAATGAGCATGGTTATGTTTGTGATTTTCTTTGTCACATAAATCTACACACAAGGCAAATCTTAGCTTGTCGGTACCATCAATGGCTCTGTGAATCAATCCATTGTCTTCAAAACTACGGAGCGTCCTGTATAAGGTGATTCTATCAATCTGGCCTACATTTTCCTCAATATCGCTTTGGGAAAGGGCTTGCTCTTTCTTTAAAAATACAGATAAAACTTCCTTTCTGACTTGGGTTAGCCTCAAATCATGATGTTTTAACAAGGTGACAACGTCATTTTCCAATTCAAAATCAGTCCTCATTTTCTTTGTATATATGAAACTATGTTGCAAAAATGTTTATATTTGTAAAGTGAACGGAATTTAATCCATTTTTTTTAATTATTCTAAGAAATACGGCAATATGAGTTTTTCCAAGATTATTGGATGTAAATATGG
>Ga0315902_10011527_pt1 | contig 11591 bp, 26 predicted proteins | sample LakEriMetagenome_9_FD_203523 | JGI IMG/M metagenome (GOLD analysis project Ga0315902, IMG submission 203523) | Freshwater fungal communities from buoy surface, Lake Erie, Ohio, United States - Buoy 12 MA117 | ecosystem: Environmental > Aquatic > Freshwater > Lake > Lake biofilm | place: USA... | reverse complement strand
CTGCTTGTTGAGGCCGGTGATGTCGGCGAGCTTGCCGGCGGCCATGACGGTGGTGCGCAGGTCGCCATCGGAGAGGCTGCGGTCGATGACCTCGTTGAGCACACCGGACAGGCGGTCGAAGGCCTTGGTGCTGTGCTTCATGGACATGCGGACGAGGCGCTGCGCTTCGCGCTCGCATCTGGCCATGCCTGCCATGCTGTAGCCGAGCTCCTTGAGCAGCTCGTCGCGTGCGTCGGTGGACCACTGGCCGGCGTACATGAGCTTGGCGACGGCCTCGACGGCCACGTCGTGCTGGGTGGTCCTGGTTGGTAGCAGCGGACGGTCGAGCTTCGGCACGTCCTTCGCTGCCTGCACCGACTGCATGATGGCTTTCTTTCTTGCCACGACTGGTTCCTCCAAATTCCCTGGTTATTTACGCGCTTGCCCTTTGCTGCGCTTATACGCCTCAAGGAGGCGTCTTCCCTTCGCAGCCAGGGCAGCCATCGATCCGGTCGACTTCGGCACCGCCTCGCCCCACGCAGCAGCCGACAATGCCCGTCGAGTGGGCTGACCGTTGGGCTTGGTTGCACCACCGGTCGGGTTCGAGAACATGCGGACGAGGAACGAGCCCTTGCGACGCATCTTCTCGGGGGTGTCGGCGGCACCCCGGACACCGGGCTTGAGGTTGGAGCCGGTGGCGCGGTTGTAGGCAGCGCGACCAGCGGCGGTGAGTCCACCCTTGGGATCCTTGTGCTTCTTGGTGAGGCTTACGGCTTTGGCGAGATTGCCCATGACGTGTTCCTTTGCTGGTGATACCTGGCGGGGATGGCGACTGGTTCCTCCCCTCCTATGCTCGTCGCCACTCGGGCTCGTCAGACTGCATCCTGACGGGCTCGAACTATTCGGACGACTGTTTGCGTGCGAACCGTTCAACGCGCCGCATGACGCGAGGCCGAACGACACGGTCACGGTAGCACTCGACGCAGCCCTTTCGCTGCGGCTTCTGTGCTGCGCTGTAGAGCGCCTTCTCGGTGATTGTGTATTCACGGTCGCAGATGGTGCACGCTGCTTTCCAGATACGCCCCTCGTGCTTCTCGCCTGGGGTGAGGCATTCGATGGGCCGGTACTTGGCGCGTTTCCACACGGTGGCTTCGTAGTTCGGACCACGGTGCAGGCAGCCACACGACTTGCAGCCATTGCGCAGGTTGCATGGGCGGTAGCGTTCGACGACGTTTCCGCACGAGCACTGGCAGATGAACGGTTTCAGGCTGGTAATGGTAAGACGACCAACAACGTCGCCCAATGCAAAATCTCTCACTGTTTCTCCTTCAACGCCTCTAGCGTCGTGATGCGCGCCTTCAGCTCGGCGATCTCGCGCTCCGCAGTTTTGCGCAGGTCGTACTCGTCCACGAACCGCTGCTCGGCGACCGCGATGCGGTGCGCCCATTCGGTCTCGCCCACGGTGTAGGTCGTGCGGCGCTCCAGCTCGTCGATGTACGCGAGGAGCGCGGGGGTGTCGGTGCGGGCGTGGCGCTGGAACTCGTCCATGTCGGCGAACGAGTGGTTGCGCTTTTGCCACCGCGCTCGGATGGCGTCCAGGTCGGGGCGCATCAGTTGTTTCCCCCTCTGGCAATGTCGAGCCATCTGCGCACCATCTGCGCGTGGCCTTCGTTTGCATCTTCCGGCGTGTTGTACGCGGCGAAGCCAATGTGCTCCATGCTCGTCTCGCCGCTTGAAAGGATGGTCCACACCATCGTCTCGTAGGTGCGCTGGTAGCCAATCGGCTCTTGCTCGGTTGCCGAGCGGGGCCAGTAGTCGCCCACCGTCGAGACGCAGTACGGCCCGACGTGCGTGTGCAGGTGAAATCGGCAGTAGTTTGAGCCGACGAAGTGCCCAGCGTGGCCGATGTGGATAGGTTCAAGGTCGGGGCGGGTCATGTGTCGTCCTCCGGCAGTCGCACGGTGAAGTTGTGCGACGGCATGGTGGTTACGATGCGCACCTGCGGCGCTGGCTCAAACGGAATGGCGTAGAACGCCTCGCACGGAGCGCAAAGCGCCTTTCCTGCTGCAAGCGGTCTCGCCTTGCACGTTGGGCATAGATCGGGGCGGGTCATGGCTCCCCCTCGCACGCTTCCGCGAGCTGCCTAAGGTCCGCGCGCATGTCCGCCGCGAGCGCACGCAAGAGCTTCTGCGCGTGCTCGTATGGCAGGAAGAAGCGCGCCTGCTCTTCGCTATCGAGGGTGACGACGACACGGAAGGAGCGCCGATCGCGGTGGTCCGAGTGCCCTGCCTCGAACGCGATGCGCACGCTCATCGCCTTACCGGCGCAGTCGTTGTCGCCGATCATCGGCATTCGTTCAAAGTAGCCCATCACTCCTCCACTCGCAGGTCCGCCAGCGCATCGGCGATGGCCTCTCCGTTGTTCTCCCACGCCCTGCACCACTCTTGGCAGGCAAGGCGCATGGCCTCCGCGCCTCGGCGGAAGGCTCGCTTTACGTCGTTGTCCTGCATGTACTGCTCCCAGCTTTCCAAGTGCCGCTCAAGGTGTTGAGCCTTCAACCGCTCCACCTCCGCCCGCGCCTCGTCGCGCTGCGTAATGACCGCGCTAAGGCAGCGTCTCAAGTCGTCGGCCTCCGCAACCAAGTCCTCGACCCGCGCGCGTGCCGTCGCACACGCCTCTTCCATGCCAGTGATTGCTGAGAGGGTTTCTCCGCAGACGCTCATGTCTCCTCCGGGATCGGCAGGGCGCTCAGGATGGCGTCAAGCTCCTCGCCTCGGTGATTGGCGCATACGGATGCCTTGCGCGCACACGCCTCGCGCATGGCCTCCGCGCCTCGGAGATAGGCACCTCCTATGATTCTCTCCCACCTGTCTTCGTAGTATCGCACGTCTGCCTCCAAGTCTTCCATTCGAGACAGAGCCTCGTCGCGCTCGCGCTCCATCTGGTTCCGCTCCTCCGTGATCTCGTCGCAGTGCCGGACCTTTCGCTGCAACGACGCAGCAAGCGCCTCGCACTTGTCTCGCCAGCGGACGAGTTCATCAATGTCTCTTTTGCTCATGGTTTGTCCTTCTTCTTCTCGGCTTCGCCAAACGTCGGAAGCGTCTGGTCTTCGAGCCACTCGATGACGTCCGCTCGCCCATCGCGAGCAGCAGCAATGCGCAACGTCTTGATCGTGTAGTCGCGCCCGCGAATCATGAGCCGACGCTGCATGCCGAATTGAGTGAGTTCTCGGAACTCCTCACGGGCCATCTTGTCCCGCTCATCTGCACGAATCCTATCCTCCTCGGCAGAGGCGTTGGCGTTTGCGGCGGCTCGCTCCCGCGCTTGTCGAGAGGCCCACTCGGCGTAACCGTCGCTCATCGCTTTCCTCCAAGCAGGTGGACTGCACCAGCAAACATGCGTCGGGCGAACTGCTCGCCGTAGGACGACGCGGCCTCTCCTCGGTTGAACCCAGCGGTGATGATCGTCGGCATGCCCTGCTCCTCGCGGTGGCGGATGACGCGGTACAGGTCGCCGGCCTCATCCTTCTGACCGATCACGTCATCGACGATCACGAGCCGCCTCGTGCGTGCACGGTGCAGCGTATCGGGCTCGTCGCCGAGACGGGCAAAGCGGCGGGCGGAGCAGATCTCGTCGGCGTGCACGAACATCGGGCGTTCGAGACGACGCTCGCCAGCGCGAAGGACGAGGGCGATGGGCATCATGAGCGCGAGGGTGGTCTTGCCGGAGCCGGTCGGCCCGACGATGACGACGAACGGGGTGCGTCCGTCGCGGACGGAGAGCTGGTCGAGGAGCGGGTCGAGCACGGCAGGGGTTCCGTTCTCCATGAGCTTGGCCACGATGGGCCGGTAGCGTTCGGGCAGGTAGGTTGCGCCCTGGCTGGCGAGGATCTCGGCCAGCGAAGGCGGAGGAGGAGCGGCGGCAGCGGGCGGTGGAGCCTTCTGCGAGGCCTTCATCAGGGCGGCGATGGTTGCCGCGAGCGGGTCATCCCCAGTCAAATCGTTGTTCATCGGGTTCTCCTAGCCAGTACTTCCTGGCTTCCTCGGGGTCGGTGGGAATATCTCGTGGGTGCGGCTGGCGCAGGTTGTTGCCAGTGTTGACCGGCGCAAGGCGCTTGGTCGTACGGTCGCCCGCGTAGTCGTTCATCATCCAGTGCAGCGTCAGGCTCTTGCCGAGCCCGTGCCTGCGTCTCACGGCGTCCGTCATGGTCTCGCCCGCAGAGGCAATGGCTTCGGCAAAGGCAGCCGCGCGCGTCTCGTTCGCCATGCCAGTCACGCAGGATGGGGAACCGGTGATAGCCGTGACGGCAGCGTTGAACTCAGCCAAAGCAAGCTTCCCCTTGGACGGCTGGCGGGGCTTGCGCGTCTTGCGCGCAACCTCCTTCTCCGCAGGAGAAGAGGTCTTAGTCTCTACTCTCTCTCTAGGTGCGTAGGACTCTGCGTTGGATTCGACGACGTGTTCGATGTTGTGTTCTACGTAGAGCGACTTCTTCTTCTCCTGCTTTTTCCTGTAGTACGCTGCGTCTCGTCGCTTCTGCGCAAGCGCGGATCCGATAAGCGAGTCGAGCTCTATCTCGATACCAGCGTCTGACAACTTGCGCAGTGCTGCGTTGACTTCGCGATACGGCGACCCGAGTCCGCCTGTCAGAAGTACGTGCTCAAGGACGACAAGAAGTGCGTCGCCAAGCTTGGCCGCACGGGCGGACTGAACGAGCGGGAGGTGGAGTTGCGCGAACGTGGCCATGGTCTACCTGGAATGCGGCAAGGCACTCGACAGGTGGAGGGGTCCACGCTATCTTCGTTCTTGCCCTGGATTGTGCCGCCCTCGGAGTCTTGCAGGATTCCGGGGGCAAGTTCTTTCTACGCTACTGCCCACCCGCGCGCAATCAGTTCATCGCCCCGGAATTTTGCCGGGTGTCGACGGGCACCAGTTGGGGCAGGGGCGCTTCGTCGGGTTCGAGCATGGTCCCGAACGCCGCGTGGACGGAGAGCAGCGCGTCCATCAGGGCGTCGTTCGTGTGCTCGATGAGATCCTCGTTCTCAACCTCGGTGTTCCCATCGGCCCGCATCATGCGGGTGAGCAGGGCCCAGCCGTCCTCGTCGCGCAAGTACGTGCGCTCGGCGGTACGACCAGAGTCGTGGGTGATGAGGATGTGGATTTGCACGGGGTGGGCAGGCATGTCGGTCTCCTCTCAGCGCGTCGAGGCGCACATCCAGATGCAGTTGTACGAGAAGTCGTTGTCGCACACGCAGAGCGGCGACTGGCCGTACGGGCAGAACGGCGGGTAGGCAAGGCACCGAGAAGCCTGGGGCTCAGCGGCGGGGGCGGAGCTCGACGCAAGGGCGAGCATGACGGCGGCGATGAATGCGATTTTCATGGTGGTCTCCTGGGTCAGAACGGGAAGTCAGGGTCCGAGGTCTCGCCGAGAGCAGCGGGCGCAGCGTCCCAGTCCTCGCTTTCGGCAAGCTTCTTGGGCGCGTTCTTGCGGATGCGCTCGGCCCACGCACGGGCACGGGCGGCGTCCTTCGCGGACCAGTCGGCGTACTTCGCCTTCGCCGGGTCTTGCGCCTGCTTGCGGCTGACCGCGTCAAGCATCCCGGACATTTCGTCGAGGAATTCGGGCGGGCAGTCGGAGAACTTCCAGCCCTTGTAGTCCGGGCCGGCCCACTTGCTCGGCACCATGCGCACCTCGGGGTTTCCGTACTTGCCGTCGAGGTCGGCGTCGTCGACCGTCTTCTTCTTGTAGTCCACCGGGGTGGTGGGCATGGACTTCATGATCTTGAGGAGTTCGTCGAGCTTCTGTTCAATGCGGCGGATTTCGTCTTGCATGGTCGTGTCTTTCAGCGGGAGGAGCGGAGCTTTTCAGGGCATCCGATAGCGGGGCAGTAGAAGCAGTGCTTGCCAGGGTTGGGTTCGGGAGTCTTCGAGCCGATGAGTTCGCGGCAGGTGCGCACGATCTGGCCGGCCTGCATGTGCAGGTCGAACGAGTCGAAGAGCCAGGTGACGGGCGTGACCTTGCCGGATTGCAGGCTCACGTAGACGGCGGTGGCTTTGACGGTGGAGACCTTCTCAGCCTCGGCGACCATGAGCGCCAGCGTCAGCAGCTGGGCCTCGTGGTCATCCGACTTCCGCCCAGTCTTCCAGTCGATGACGTGCGCGGAGTTCCTGCCGAGCACGACCACGTCAGCGGTGCCGTAGACGTGGCCAGCCTGCGCAGGGTATTCGCGGTGGCCCTTGAGGGTCAGCCGCTCGCAGAGCATCGAGTCCCGCCAGTGCGGTTCACGTTGGCCTTCGACCTTGGCATACCCGCCGAGCGGTGCGAGGTCGTAGGCCTGCTCGGCCAGAACCTCGGTCGCGTCGGCGAGCTCCGGGTTCAACCACCCCAGTGCGTTGCGCACCGGGATCTCGTACCCGGAGTCAAGCGGATCGATGGGCACCCATTGCTTGGCCACAATGGGCCCTTCAACGAGCTTGTGGAACTTGTTGCCAGCTTGGGCAGCTGGGCCCGGCAAACTCTCTTCCTGGGGCAGCCAGGCGCTAAGAGAGCATGCCAGCCAGCGACGAGCAGACGATGCGGTGACGAGCCGGATCACGTCGAGGCCTTGAGAGCGGCGACCTTGGCGGTGTACGCGGTGCGCAGGGTAGCGCGGTCGGTCTCGTTCAGGGCAGCAGCGGCCACGCTCACGGGCTTGAGTGCGTCGGGCGTGGCAGCGGCTTCGACCTGGGCCAGGAGTTCGGCGAGGCCTGGGCCCTTGGGCTTCTCGGCCTCGGCCACGGCGACCTTGAGGTCGGACACGTACTTGTTGTCATCGAAGAGCCCCAGGTGAACGTCGGCGGAGAAGCCGAGCGACGCGAGCGCCTTGCTCTCGGCGTCCGTGAGGCTCTTCTTGGGCGCTTCCTCGTCGGTGTACACACCGTGCTTGTTCTGCCCGACGAACGTGGTCTGCCCGAACGCCTCGACGCTGCCACGGTTTCCGTCGAGCACGTACCAGAGCTCGATGCGCACGACGTGCACGACCTCGCGACCGATGACATGGTCCTTGTGCAGGATCGGCGCGCCTTCCTGGTACTTTTCATCCAGGATTTTAGAGCCCCAGCCGATACCCTTGGGGCCGAACGCCTGGGTTGCGCGCTTCTGCTGGTAGGTGTGGTTGATCGCGGTCCCCCTGAATCCGCCGGAGCGGCTGAACGACTTGGTGTAATCGGGGTCGGTTGCCTGCACCGACTCCCACAGGGCGAGGTTCGGGTGGGTGGAGTCAATCGTGGTGACGGCGGGAGTAGTCTTCTTGGCGGCCATGTTCAGCGTTCCTTGATGCGCCACTTCTTGGCGCGGGTTGGGGTGCGTTCGACGCGGTCAGCATCGATCAAATACGACAGGTCAGAAAGCAGCACCTCGTGCCGGGTGCGGGGCAGGTGCAGGTAAGCGGCGAGCTCGGCCAGGGTCATACCGGGGGCGTCAGCGGTGGCGAGCACAGCCTCGACAATCGAGGCGCGTCTCGCGCTGGCCAGGTTCCCACGCCCAGGATTTATCCACTCGGGGTGGCAGGTAGAGCCGAGATGAAGGGCGCTCACGCGCACGTTCAGGGCCTCGACTTGTGCGGCGAGAGCCCGCACCTGCGCGCTGAGCCGTAGCTCAAGGTCACGCAGGGCGGTCTCGCTCACGGGTTTCGGCGCGACGAACGAGGGCATCAGGGGTGCAGGTCGGAGCCGTGAACCTCGCGCCATTCAATGGCGTCAAGCACGCGGGCGAGCATGAACGATGCACCAGGCTCACCGTCGCGCACTGCTCGGGCAGCCTGCAGGAGTTTCCCGCGCTCGTGCTTGGCGCGCTCCAGTTGGGCTGAGAGTTCTACGATCCGTTCCATGTCATCCTCCATTGAGCCACACCTGGCAGCGGATCAGGCTGTTAAGCTCTTCGCGGGCGTGGCGCAGTAGCGCCAGGGTTTCGAGGTGCTCCTCCTCGGTTGCCTCACCCGAAAGCCGGCGGTCGGCCAGCTTGTCTAGGCGGTCGACCTCGGCGGTCATCATGCGGCGAGCGGTGGGCAGGTGGAACCCAGCTGCGCGCATGATGCGGGATTCCCGCAGGCGCACGAAGCCGGCGGCGACGGTCGATAGGCTGGAGCGCTTGGTCTCCAGGTAGATCGGGGCCAGGTCAGACCCGAAATGGTGCTGGGCAATGAAGCGACCAAGCTCTTCGCAGGCTTTCGAAGTGTAGAGTTCGAACGCGTCGAGGCTGGTGACAGGTTCACCGTGCGCGCATGCGTCGGCGTGTAGTTCAGCGGTTTTCATCGGGGCCTTTGGCGAACAGTAGGACGAGGGAGAACAGCACGCCCCAGGTTACGGGGCTTGCCAGTGAGAAGAGAGCCAGGGCCCCCGCGCCGTTAGCAGCGGCGGACCCGTGGCCAGTTAGTGCGAGGAATACGACGGCCAGGATTAGGATCCCCATCAGCCCCACCATCCCCGCTCGTGACGGTCTTGAGCGAGGCGGTCCTCGTATTGCTCGCGGTCGCGGTCGCGTGCGGCCTGCACCTCGTCGCGTGCGCGCTCGTCCCACGCCCAACGCTGGGCCCGGAATTCGTGACGAACCTCGTCGAGGTCGGGCATTGGGCAGCCGAGTTCCTCGCACGTATCGTCGAACCCGGTCATGAGCTCGTCGATCTGGCGATAGTACGCCAGGAATCCCTCCGGCGTGTTGTCGCCGTAGATATACCCCAGGTGGAACGCGACGAGTGCGGGCAGATTGTGCAGGGGGGGCCTGGTGCGCATGGTCACACCTCCCCCCGGAAGTGCATCGTCTCGTCGTCGGCGCGGAGTGAGCCGGCCAGGTGACGCACGACGCGGGCGCGCTCGCGCTCGTTCAGCGTGGCGAGCACGGCATCAGGGATGCAGCTGACGCGCACGTACCAGGATTGTGCGAGCACGTTCCAGATCGTGACCGTGTGATCGCGGTGGTATATCGTTTTCATGGTTCCTCGAAGCGCCACGCGGCGCGGTTTTCCAGCCCAGGAATTTGGGCCGGAGTTGGTTATGTAGCAGAGACGGTGCGCGGGTGCAATTCTTTTTTGCACCCAGGTTTTTTGCTTAGGTTTCGGGGACGTGAATCGTCCCACCGTAGGTTTTTTGGAATCGCTTGGCGGCTTTCACGGCTGCGGAAAGCGTACGGTGCGACGATTCGTCGACCGTTTCGCCGATGGCGTTAAGATCGTCGGCTCGGACCGCGTAGCAGCGTGCGTCGAAACCTCGGCGCGTGGGAACAACGTAAGAATGCGGCGGATCAAAGCGTTTCATGGGCACCCCATGAGCGACCAAAGGAACGCGGCGGCAAAGATAGAGCATGCGGCGGCAATGGTGCCGCATACGTGCCGCACCATACCGGCGCGCGGCACCGGCAAAGCGTCGACGATGCGTGATTCTACCGCGCGCATATGCGCCGGCAATGGGCCTAGCGTGATAATGGTTCCTGGTTGCATGGTTCCTCCGTGGGTTAACGCGTGGACACGCGTCGACGTAGCGCGACCATGAGTCACGACGCGTCGACGCATGGCGAGCCTATCGGCTCGCAAGCGTCATGGGTTACGCGTAGAAAACGCGAGCATCATGCGTGCGCAGTGACGCGATCGCCGCTTGCGCGCGTTTTGTCGTCGCGCCGTGAAGCCTAATCGTGACGTCACGATTCGAAAGGCCTTCGCCGCGCGTTCCGTCGCACGCATGGCAATCGGCACAGTTACGCACCTTTCCAGCTTCCGCGCTTGCTGGGCACGTCATTTCGCCGGCAAGGCGTCGGGATTCCTCGTCATCCGCGACGCGGAACGTGCGCCACCCAAGTAGGCTCGCGCGTGAACGGTCGATTTGTAGCTCACACGATGCCATGACGAGACGTCGCCACCGGCGATCGGTAAGCCGTCGCCATGCGTGAGTGTACCCCGTGTGCGCCTTGCTGCGGGAAACCAAGGCTTCCCAGATTTCAACCGGTACAGCCGCCGGATCGCCGTATGCGCCAAGGCGCACGGTACGCTCTGCACCTAGCGCGGCGATCGCGTCGAGGTCGCCGGCGATAGACTCGTAACGCCCACGGCGGAACGCTCGCCAAATCGACAAGGGAGCTTCACCCGATCGCACGTAGCACCCACGTCCGCCGGCGAAGGGGCAATCGCCGCACACGGTGAAGTCACCCTGTGACTTGACGAGGTCGTTCGGTGCCGCGTCCGTCGAGAGTACCCACGTTTGAACGAGGTCACCCGTTTTCGCGTTCTTAGACTCGCGACCTAGGCCAGTGACGATGACAACGATTTCCTTTCCGTCGAACATCGACGGTCCCTGATAGACAATCATGATTCCTCCAAAGCGCCGCAGTGGCGCGCTAGCGTGCACGTGCACGCGTCGACGGTACGCGATAGGCTCGCATGACGTCGACGCATGGCGAGCGGGTTAGGCTCGCGAGCGCATATCAGCCTAGCCAATATCCGTCATGCGTCGACGCGCCGTCGTGACACAAACGAGCGAACGACGGTCCAATGGTGCGAGCAATGTATGTCTCAGCGTCGGCGCGCGACGAAAACGTGGCAAGAGTTTCGGTAAGGCGTCCCCACACGCGGCATCCCGTCAGCGTAAGCAGCTGGACGCGCCAGTCATCGTCGTCCATGCAGAGGATACCGACGGCCGTCGTGGGGATATCCCCATATGCGGCGCATTCTTCAATCATCGTTCGCGTGTTCATACCGAACACTCTGCTAGCACCATGCCAAGCCGAGTTTCCTCGCGTTTTCCTCGCCTTTCTACTCTCATGCAACCCATTAGCGTATTCCCTCAATCCCATGCCAAGCGCGACAAGCTTGTCATAGCGCGAAGCGAGAAAGAGGCGTTTTAGCGTCTTTCCCAAGCGATTCCCTACACTTGCGAGACCATGACAGCGACGTCATATCATATCGCAATACTTGCGAGGTTGACGTCGAGCGTATCAGCGGGTCACCCTGTGCCATTTGTGCCAGTGTGCGCCGCGCGGGCGTCGTGGTTCGGTGCGACACTCTACAGTGTAGCGACCATGGGCTCTGAGAGCCTCTGAGAGGCACCACGCGTACCATCGTCCCATCGTTCGAGCGCCTTTGCTGCAGCGCGTTTAACGCACGTTGTTAACGCGATGGGTCAATCGTGCCGGTGCCGTTGACCCGTGTCTGAAGTTTTAGGGGAGGGTAAGGGTGGGGTACCCCTCCCGAAAATTTTCCTACTTGGGACGTTCGGGGCTCCAAGCGCGAGGGCGTTCGGTGCCCACGGGCTTGTTGGAATGCCCGAGGTCACGCGAACAGTGATGTTCCCTCCCCTGCGGTTCCCAATGGCTCACAGATAGCGGTATGTTGGAAGTCAGATTCGACACTCTCGCATACGATTCTTGTTTCTCCTGACTCCTACTGGGGGTCCTTTGGCTCGCTTGCTTGTATTATGCAACACGTACCACTCTCTCACTGGCTTCTTACGGTACATACCTGCACTCTACACGGTACTTGGTATTTGCTGTTGGACGTGGTATCTTTGTTGACCGGGGTGCTTTGCTCTGCTTGTCTTCTTGGCGGAGGAACCATGAAGCAGAAACAACTCGATAACGTGCACGCGCTCGT
>Ga0315902_10011526_pt1 | contig 11592 bp, 10 predicted proteins | sample LakEriMetagenome_9_FD_203523 | JGI IMG/M metagenome (GOLD analysis project Ga0315902, IMG submission 203523) | Freshwater fungal communities from buoy surface, Lake Erie, Ohio, United States - Buoy 12 MA117 | ecosystem: Environmental > Aquatic > Freshwater > Lake > Lake biofilm | place: USA... | reverse complement strand
GGCCAGCCCGCCGCGGCGGCTTTCGGCATCGCATCCGCACTGGCTGGCCGGCGCCGTCCGCGGCGGGACGCCAGCGGCGACGCCGCTGCTCGCCGCTCAGGGCCCGGCCGCCTTGGCCGAGCTCGCCACGACCAGCGCAGTTTCAGAAGGCTGGACCGTGTGGGTCAAGGGTCAGTCCCAACGCCCCGGCGTGCGTGTCGTGCACCTGATTCCGGACGACAAGGCCCGCGCGTCGCCCCAACTGACGCTCAAGACCTGGGTGTTGCCACCGGCGGCGCGCTACGAGGTTGTCGTCCATCAGCCGGGTGTCGAGACCTCGGCGCGCAGCCCGGTTGCCGTCCGGCCGGACGGCACGCTTTCACTGTCGCTGGAACTGGCCCGCCCCGGCACCTGGACGGTCCTGGAGATCAAGGCCCTGGCGGATTGAAGGCGGCCGGCGTCAGCGGTTCGACGCCAAGCCCTGCAGCTGGACTTCGAAGCCGGTGAGGATCGCCTCACGCCCGAGTTTCTGCTCAGCAAAGGCCCGGCCGCCCGCACCCAGCGCCAGGCGCCTGGCCGGGTCGTCGGCCAGCGCGCTGATCGCCGACGCCAAGGCAGACGCATTGCCGGGCTCGACCCGGCAGCCGGCCGCCTCCAGGGCCGAGCCGAGCTGGGTGTCCGCCGCCGCGGTCCCCACCGTGGCCCGGCCGCTGGCGAACATGCCGGTGAGCTTGGACGGCATCACCAGGTCGGCGGCATCGGCGCGCTGAGGCAAGACATGCAGATCGGCCGAGGCGAGCAGTTCCTCCAGATGCTCCAGCGGCTGCAGTGGCAACCAGGCGATGGCCTCCAGTCCTTCCGCCGCCTGCATCAGGCGCTGTTGCGCCGCGCCGTCTCCGACCAGCAGGAATCGGATGCGGGTCCGGCCACGCAAGGCACGGGCCGCGTCGATCACGAGTTCAAGGCCCTGCTTCTCGCCCATGTTGCCGGCATACAGCACCAGCACGTCGTCGCTGGACAGGCCCAATTGCTGGCGATAGCGGTTCGGCTCGCCCGGTGGCCGGGGGCGAACGCGGTCGAGATCGACCCAGTTCGGGAACTCGAAGCAGCGCTGCGGCGGCACACCCTTCTGGTGCAGCCGCGCCACCATGTTGGGCGTGATGCTGCCCACGCGATCAAAGCGCGCCAGCAGCCAGCGCTCCACGCCGTGTGCCAGGCGCCGCAGGCGGCCGCCACCTCCGGCCATGCCGAGCTGGAACATCGCATCGACCTCGAAGTCCTGCACATGCAGCCAGACCGGGACCCGCGCCAAAGCCCCGGCGAGCAAGGCCGCGGGGGCAATGGCCAGCGTGGGGGCCACGACGAGCAGCACGTCGGGCCGGCCAACGACCGTACGCCACAGCAGCGGCACCGCACTGCTGGCGGCAAAGCTGGCCAGGTGCACGAGCCGGGTCATCGTGCGCACGCGCGAGGGAACCCACAACGGGCAGCGCCAGACCCGTACGCGGTTGCCCGGGCCGTCACGCTCCTGGCGCCAGGCCCACGCCCGGTAGCCAGCAGGCACGCGCCATTCGGGGTAGTAGGGCGGCGCGGTCACGACCTCGACACCGTGGCCACGCCCGGCCAGCCAGTCGGCGAGCTCGCCGCTGTACTTGCCGACTCCGGTCAGTTCGGGACGGAAGTTGATGCCGTACAGCAGCAGCCGCATCGCTTGCGTTGACCGGGACAGCAGCGCGTCAGACGCGCTCGAACAGCGCGTCCATCTCGATGATGGCGCCGGTGACGTCCGAGGTGTGGAAGTTCAGCGGCTTGACGAAACGGAAGCCATGCTCGCGCATCAGGTCCAGCATCGAGGCGAAGTCGCGCTCGCCTTCGTACAGGCGGGCGAACGCGGTCTCGATCACCACCCACTTCACCTGCTGCAGGAAGCCCACCGCTCCGGCCACGACCCGGTCCTCGTAGCCCTGGACGTCGATCTTCAGCAGGATGGGTGAGGCCAGCCCGGCAGCCGCGAACAGGCCATCGAGCGTGGCCATCGGCACCTTCATCGTGCGTTGGACCGTGCTGCCCGGGAACGAGGCCTTGCGGTCCTCGCCCAGCGGCAACACCGAGCTGACCTGCGAATCCCGGTTGACCTGGAACTCGACCGAGCCCTCACGCTCGCCGATGGCGCTGACGATCACGCGCGCGGCCACCTCGGGCGGCAAGTTCGCGCGCAGCGTCGAGGCCGTTGCCGGGTCGGGTTCAATGGCATGCAGCGTCGCGTGTGGCATCAGGTTCGTCGCCGCGACCGCGAACTGACCGACGTTGGCGCCGACATCCACGATGCTGGCCGGAGCGACACCAGCCTCCTTCAGGCGCTGCACGATGCAGTACGAGGCCAACGAGAACTTCTTCCAGCGCAGCAACGCCGGCAACGCACCAGGCGTCGCCAGCAGTTCGATCGCGCGCATCAGGCCGGGCATTTGGGTGAGGCTCCTCGGTTTGCGTGTGGGGTCAACGTGACGCCAGATCGGCGTAGAGCGCCTGCCACTGCGGCAGGACGGCTGCCCAGCTGTAGCGCCGCTCGACGAGTCTGCGGCTGGCGGCACCGCGCTCGCGCTGCTCGCTGTCGCTCCAGCTGCTGGCCTGGCGAAGCGCGGATGCCAGCGCATCGACGGCGGGCTCGATCAGCAGCCCGCCGCCTTCGGGCCAGTCCCACAGTCCAGTGGGATGGGTCGTGATCGTGGGCAGGCCGTGAACAGCGGCCTCGAGGTTGACCAGCCCGACGACCTCGGAGTGCGACGGCGTGGCCATGACCCAGGCCGAGGCCAGCGCGGCCTCCTTGTCGGCACCGAACAGCGCGCCGCGAAAGCGCGTGCGCGCCTCGATGCCGCACTGCCGGACGAGGTCGTGCAGCTGCTGCAGGTAGCGCGGCGACCACGACGGGCCGACGATCTCGAGCCGCCAATCCGATCCCATGCTGGCAGCGGCAAAGGCGCGCACCAGAAGATCGACGCCCTTCTTGGGCTCGATTCGACCCAGAAAGAGCACCGTCTTCGTCCGCGATCCGGAGGGCAGGTTCGTGCGCTCGGGGGGCACCTCGATGGCGTTCGGAACGACCTCGATGCGGTTGCCCGGCAGCAGGGCGCGCAACTGGTCGCGCTCCATCGGGGTGATCGCGTGCAGCACCCGGCAAGTCGCCAGGCGAGGGGCGGCGATCATGCGCCAGAACAGGTGCTTCTTGGCCTTGACGAGCCAACCCTGGCGGTTCCAGAGCCAGGGTTCCAGCATGCCATGGGCCGTGAACAGCGCCGGCACACCGAGCACCGAGGCCTGTTGCAGCGCCCGCATCTGTGGCGCCGACCAGACCCCGTGCACATGCAGGACCCCCGCGTCGGACACGAGCTCGCTCAGCATCGTCCGCAACTGCACCGGCAGTGCCGGACTGTCGGCCCAGGCCCGTCCCAGGCCCGCCGGCGGCACGGCAAGCACCCGCGCACAGTCGGCCAGATCCTGGGCATCACCGCGCGCGTGCAGCACTCCGATGCGGTGACCCGCCTGGGCCAGACGCCGGCTCAGCTGCCGAACGACGGCAGGCACGCCACCGGCGACCGGTGCCATCTCCTCGGCCACGTGCAGCACCGGCACGGCGGTCGAGGACGGTAGCGGCGACAAGGTCATCCAGCGTCCCCGCCGCGCAGGCCGCGGTGCTCTCGCATCCAGCCGACCGTGGCCCGCACGCCATCGGGCATCGTGTAGGGCAAGTCCCCGACGACGGCGCGCAGCGGCTCCAGGTCGTGCAGCATCGGCGTGATCAGGTTCGCCAGCCGGAAGCGCGTCAGCGGTGGCTCGCGCCAGCCGAGCGCCTTGGCGGCATCGCCGATCGTCGCCAGGCCCTGCAGCAGAGCCATCGGCACCTGGCGCACGGGCGCCGCAGCGGCCTCGGCCGCGATGCACGAGGCCATCTCGCCGACCTCGATCGCCGGGTAGTCGGCCAGGTAGAACATGCGTCCGGCGATCCGCTCTGGCTCGGCCTGGGCCAGCGTGCGCAGTGCGTGCACGGAGTTGCCGACAAAGCCGAACGACTTGGGGACCGCCAGGCCGCGGGGGTGCACATAGCGGCCCCGCGCCACGGCGTCGAAGAAGATCCGGTACGGCACGTCGAACCAGGGGCCCCAGATCGAGGTCGGTCGCACGATCGCCCACGTGTAGCGCGCATCGGCGCAGGCCGCGCGGACGATGCGTTCGCCCTCGACCTTGCTCGCGCCATAAGGCGTGGTCGGACAGTAGTCGGTGTCCGAGGTCGGCGCATAGCCGATGCGGCAGACCAGGCGCGACGACGCAAACAGCACCCGTTCGACGGAAGGCACATCGGCCAACGAGGCCACCAGGTTGCGCACCCCGGCCGTGTTGGCCTCGTAGTCACCCACCGTGGCGCCGTCGAGATCGGTCCGCGCGCCGAGGTGGTGCACCACGCTCGGCTCGAAGCGCGCAATCGCCTCGTGCAGCGCACGCGCATCGCGAAGGTCCACCCGCTGCCAAGACGAGGCGAGTGCCGGGTTGCGCGGCGCGACGATGTCCAGGTTCAGCACCTCGTGGCCACTGGCCTGCAGCCCGGCGACCAGGTTGCTGCCGATGAAGCCGGAGCCCCCGGTGACCAGCACACGCGCAGGCGACGTCGGGGATGCGCGAGTGGTGCTCATCGCCGGGCGAGCCGCGGCTGGGGCGTCGCGGTGGGCAGCGGGCCGGGCGCGGTCAACGCGGCGAGCAGGGGGGCCAGGCGTGCGGCCACGGCCGACTCGCCGTACTCGCCGGCGATGTGCCGGGCCAACGCGTCGATCTGCGATCGGTGTTCAGAGTCGAAGGCCCGCGCGGCGACGACGGCGTCGAGCAGGCCCTGCACCCGGCCATCGAAGAACAGCACAGCCCCGGCAAGCGGCGCGGCAATCGGCGGCAGCTCGGTGCTGATCAGCAGCGCACCCGCCGCCAGGGCCTCGCAGACCTTGAACGGGAACACGCCGTCGCCCATGTCGGCAATGGCGCGATGCGGGTTCACGATCGCGTCGCAGCTGGCCATCAACGGGGCCAGGCGCTCCGATGGCACGGCGCCGTGGTATTCGAGTCGGCTGCCCGGGGTCGCCGCGGCGGCAGCAAATGCCGGGCCGAGGTCACCCTGTCCCGTGACCACCAGGGTGCTGTCCGCCGGCCACCGCGCCAGCGCCTCCAGCAGCAGGCCGGCGCCCTTCTCGTGCGAGAGGCCGCCGAAGTAGCCGATGCGCGTCGTCTGCGCGTCGGCAAAGCGCCGGCGGCCGGCCAGGTCGTCGAACTCGCGCCGCAAGACCGAAGGCAGCAACAGAGACCGCCGAACCTCCGGCCGGTGCTCGTCGAGCAGGCGCTGGTTGACGAAGCTCACCAACCCCGCTTGCGGCAGAACGCGCTTGAACCACTGCTGGTCCCAGTGGGGCTTGGGGTTCAGGCCGCGCGGCCGGGCGAGCGGCAGGTCCTCGATCTCGAGGACAAACGGCACCCCCTGGGCGTGGAGGTGGTGTGCGACGGCGGCCTCAAAGGCGTACGCGTTGTAGATCCACGTGAAGGCCGGCCTCAGGCCTTGAAGCCGCCGCGCAAAGCCGGCCGCACCCAGGACGTTCAGCAGCTTGCCGAGCTTTCGATGCGGCACCATCGGCGGGCGCCAGAGCGTGACCGGGGTGCCCGCGACGCGACTCGGGCGGCCGTGCACGGCGCCCGCCCAGCGGGCCTGCCAGTGCGAGCTGTCGACGTAGTGCACCTCGTGACCCAGGCGGTCGAGAATGCGCACCAGAGCCGCGATCTTGGTCGCGGCACCCAGGTTGACCGGTTCCCGCTCGAAGTCCTCGGGCGCGATGAACAGTGCCCGTGGCCGCATGACCGAACCCGCGGCTGCGGCGGCAGCCGTTTCGGGGCGATCCGACACCTTCAGCCCCCGGGTGCCGTTGCCAGCAGCACAGGCCGCCTTGGTCGCGCCGGACGACGGGTCAGCTTCTGCACGATCAGGACCGCCACGCACATGTACAGGCCAACCGCAAAGCTCTCGAGCACGAACAGGCTGTGCGCGATGCTGAAGGCCAGCCAGAGCATCGCCAGCGGCGCCATCGCCATGAAGACCCCGCCATGGCTGCGTCCGGCCACGATCAGCAGCGCTTGGGAGGCCAGGCCGAAGAGCAGCATCAACGGCGGCACCGCATGCCAGCCGACGTCCAGCGCCAGGTCGCGTAATGCCGTGGGCCAGACGTTGTCGCCATAGCCGCGCAGGCGCAGGTCGCGCGTGACCTCGAAACGAATGTCCTGGAGCGTGCTCTGCTCGTCCCGGAAACCCGCCCGTCGCATCGCGAACGTCACCGGTCCGGTGAAGTTGTACTGCCCGAAGAACGGGCCCGGGAACCAACCGTGCCCGAGGTCGTAGTAGTAGCCGAAGGTCGTCAACGGCACCGGCAGGTAGCTCAGGTTCAGCGCCGCAAACTCCAGGCTCGGGATCCCGGCCGTCAGGTGCTCGAGCGTCGCGCTGGGCTTGGTGCGGTGGTACTGCTCCATCGCGGCGTAGGCACTGGCCGTTCCGATGCGCTTCTTGGTGAAGCCGGTCGAGAAGTACCACGCGAGCGCGACCCCCAGCAGCACCGTGACGGCGACCACCACGAACCGGCCCTTGACGACCCGACGCTTGAAGCCCTGGATCATGTGGCGCTCGCTGTCCAGCAGCGCGGCCAGGCCGATCGCCGACAGCAACAGCACCAGTTCCATCCGGCCGCCCCGGATGAAGACGCCGTTGAACGCGATCAGCAGCGCACAGCCGATGGCGATCCAGTACAGCATGCGCCGGGCGCCGGACTTGAGCTCGGCGCGCTGCAAGGCGCCACCGGCCACCATGCAGACGAAGACAAACGCCGCCGCGCCAAAGACCGCCAGACGGGTATGGCCGGTGCCGTCGATGCCCATCGCCATCGCGGCGTTCTGCAGGCGCACCGAGTCAAGGCCCTCGCCGGACAGGCGATCCAGCAGCGAGACACCGCCCGCAGCCAAGGCACGACCGACGATCGCCGCCTGACTGATCAGGCCCAGCAGTCCCACCGACCACAGCAATGCCGGCGAGTCACCGGGCACCTTGACCGGCGCCGCGGCGGTCGCCGCCCCACCACCGCGCAAAGTCTTGGGCGCCATCAGGAAACGCGCGATCAGGGCCCCCAGCATCAGGCACGCCAGCGACCCGCCAAGGTAAGCCGCGTGCCGCATCTCGATGCGCTCGCGGAACTCGAACAGCGGCAGCAGGTACAGCACGACGCCGGCGATCCAGGGCACGAGCGTCACGGCCACGACGTCGCGGTACCAGGGCAGCTTCAAGCCCAGCGCCGAGCCCAGCCGGGACGACAGCATCAGGGCGCACAACAGGATCAGCAGGATCCAGGCGGGGAGTGTGTTCATGGTCGGCCTACGAGGTACGTGCGGCGAGGAACTCCGCGAGCGATTGACGGCGGAACACCTCCAGCCGCCCGCCGTCGGTGGCATTGACGACCTCACCCCCGTGCTCGCGGAAGGTCTGCTCGGCCATGGTGTACGAGACCTCGGAGGTCAGCAGGTCGGGCAACTGCCACTTCACGCCGCCGGCGAAGTAGTTCGGATCGAAGTGCGAGTGGTCCACCGCGCCTGCGGTGACGGTGGCATTGGCCGGGCCCTTGGTCGCGAAGCTGTGGTCGCAACCGACCAGTGCGACACGCCTGAAGCCCATGTGGAACGCCAGTTGCAGCGCCACGAAGGTGACGGTTGCGCCCTGGCTGACGCTCAGCGAGCAGTCGCGAGCGAACTTCGCCTGGTGCGACGAATGCAGGAAGTGCACGTTGTCGCGGTGGCGGACCCGCGTGTGAGCGGCGCTGTCGAGGAACAGCGGGATCCCGGTGTCGTCGTAGAACGCCGCGTTCTGCTCGATGACGTGGCCATTGACGGCCACGATGCACGAGGGCCGGAAACTGCTGCGGGCAAACAGCAGGTTGATCTTGTTCAAGCCGAAGGTGAAGGCGCCCGCCTGTGCAATGGCGTCGAAGTCGACCCGGTTCAGGCTCGGCCCGTTGCACAGGACCACGGCCCGGTCGGCGGCACCGAAGCGGTCCCGCCAGGCCAGCAGCTTTTGCCGGCTCGGGCGCGACAGCGCGTTCAGGTCCCAGCGCAGCCGGTCCTTCACGTCGGGCCAGGCACCCACCATCGCGCCGAGCAGGTGGCGGTAGGGGCTGATCGTCGGACGTTGGTGCATCGGGACTCGGGAAAGGGAATCGGGTTCGTTGGCGTCTTGGCGGCCCCAGTGGCCATGCAATTTGCGGGCCTGCCGGGTCTCAGCCAGCGGTGCGACCGGGAGGCAGGGTCCAACTCTGGGAGGTATTGTCCCAGCGGATGACCTGGTCGTAGCCCACCGCTTCGCGCAGGCGTCGCGGTGAAAGCTTCTCGAAAACACGGCTGGCCAGCGCCAGCGTGCGATCCGTCACGCCCACCGGCTGGCCACAGATGGCCTGGACTTCGGCGGCGTAGCGGCCCGACTGTTCCGAGAGCTGTCCGGCGTGCAGCTTGAAGCCGCCAAGATAACTCTCGACGATGTAAAGCTCGTGTCGGGCCGCGAAGCGGTGCCAGAGGTAGAAGTCCCCGGCCAGCCGCCAACGCCGCAGCTCGGCCAGATCGACGTCCTTCAGCAAGGGCGTGCGCCAGAAGGTGCTCTCCTGCTGGATGTGCGCCCGGGCGCTGCCGTTGTACAGGCCGCGCCGGACCCAGGAGCGCACGATGCGCTGCGGCTGCTGCGCCAGCACGACCTGCGAACGTTCGTTGTAGATCACGTACATGCCGGTGAGCCACTGCACGGCAGGCTGCTCCTGCATCACGTCGGCCACGACATCGAATGCCGCCTTGTGGTGGTAGTCGCCGGCGTTGATGTAGCAGCAGACCTCGCCATCGACACGCTCGAAGCCCTTGGCCAGGGCGTCGTACATGCCGCGGTCGGGCTCGCTCAGCAGCTTGACCCCGTCGCGGGCATAGCGCTCGGCAATGGCGGCGGTGTCGTCGCGCGAGGCTCCGTCGATGACCCAGTAGTCGAGCTGCACGCGCCCGCTGCGCACGGCGGTCTGGGCGAGCACGCCTTCAATGGTCTCGGCCAGGTACTTGCCCGCGTTGAAGCAGGGGGTGACGACGCTCATGCGCATGGGCACTTCATCCTTGTTCGCTCAGCGGCCGCCGGTCCACGCGAGAGAGATCGCCATGCCGACACCCAGCGCCAGTGCCGGCAGCAGCGATGCCCGCCGTTCGAAGGTCAGCAGCGGCAGCGAGAAGGCCCGCCGGCTGCGGTGCATCGCGTAAGGCACATAGAAGCCGGCATAGCCGGCCAGCATGGCCAGCGGAAACGCCATCAACCCGAGTTCCGGGCCTAGCACCAGGGTCAGGCCGATCACGATCGCACCGGTGATGCCGTTGGCGATGTGCCACACGACATGGTTGGTCAGGCTGTAGAGCTGGATGTGCATGGCGCCCAGCCGCTCGGCAAAGAAGGCCAGCGCGAGCACGGCGAACACCGGTCCGGAGACGAAGGCGGTCTGGCTGTCCACCCAGGCCAGCAGCGGTGGCGCGGCGATGGCGGCGGCCAGTGCGCCCATCACGAACACGATGTGCGACAGCCGCATGCCGCGGCTGGCCGCAGCCAGCACGTCGTCTCGGCGACCCGCGGCGTGCTGTTCGGCCATCCAGGGCAGCTTGGTGTACAGCGGAGCCTGCGAGAACTGGCTCACCACCATCGCAAGGCGAAGCGCCAGCAGCCAGCTCGCGACCTGCGCCGCCGGCAGGATCTGGCTGTAGTAGACCCCGGAGAGCTGGATCACGCCGGTGCTGCACAGCACGCCGACGACGCTGCGCCAGGCCGGGGACCGTGCAGCCGCCAGCACCGCCGGGTCGGGCAGGGTCGGCGCACTGGCGATGTCCGGGTGCAGGCGCGCCAGCAGCCGGGCGTTGCGCCAGATGCCGAGAACGGTCCACAACTGGTACACCGCCAGCAACTCGAGGATGCCGGCGCCGAAGGCCAGCGCGACCACGGAAGTCAGCACCTGCAGGAGGCCGAAGGCGATCTCCCAGCGTCGCAACTCGGCGATGCGGTTCATGCCCTGCAAGGCCGCGCCGAACAGGCCGCCCCAGAGAGCAACCTGGAACGACAGCATCACCACCGCCCACGCCAGCCAGGCGTGCAGCGGCTGCGGCACCTGCGAGACCGGCCGCAACAAGGCCCAGCTGCCCAGGCCCAGCAACAACCCCGTCACGACCCAGGCCAGGCGCGGGTACAGCCAGTGCATGCTGCCGATGACCCGGCGCAGCGCAGCAAGGGCCTGTTCGGGCGACCGCGTCGCCGAGGTGGCGGTCGTGTCCCGGTTCCCGGCGATGCGGCCCATCGCCTCGGGTGCCATGCCCGCTCGGGCGTAGGACAGCAGGCGCACGAAGGTGGGCGCCAGGCCGTAGTCGAGCATCAAACCCAGCAGGAACAGGGCCGACAGCAACTGCCAGACGGCCACCTCGGCCGGCGTGAAGCGCACCAGCACCACCGGCAGCAGCGCCACCACCGACGCCAGCCGGACCAGCAGACTGCCCCAGGTGGTGAACGTCGGCGAATGCCACAGCGCGCGCAGGCTCCACGTCACGTCAAGGCCTGCGTTGACGAGACCATGATCCGGTCAGACCGGATCATGAAGCCGGGCCCCGATGCCGCCATCCAGCGCCAGGCAACTGCCGTTCATGAAGCCGGCGGCGTCGGAGCACACGAACACGGCGACCCGCGCCACCTCGGCCGGGTCGCCCAGCCGGCCGACCGGGTGGAAGGCCTCGAGCGCCGCCAGGGCCTCCGGCTGGCCATCGAATCCGGCCTTGAGCATCGGCGTCGCGATCGCCGCCGGGCAGATGGCGTTGACCCGCAGACGGGCGCCCAGCTCAACCGCCATCGCGCGCACCAGGCCCGACAGTGCGGCCTTGCTGGTGGCGTAGGCCACGAAGCCGGGCTTGGTGAGTTTTTCGTGGATGCTGGAGATCGCCAGCACCGACCCTCGGTTGCGTTCCAGCTCGTCAGCAAACGCCATCGCGAGCCAGAACGGCGACAGCAGGTTCACGTCGAGCGTGGTCCGCCAGTCGCCGGCGTCGAGCGCAGTGGCCGGCTTGACGACCTGGTGCGCCGCATTGGCGACCACGGCCTTGCAGCGCCCGCCGGTGGCCGCGCGCAGCCGGTCGACGAGTTCTTGGTGCTCGGCACTTTCCGGATCGACCAGATCGCCGATGTCGGCTTGAACGTGGTCGGTTCGCGCCATCGGCAGACGGTCGACGCTGACGACTCGCCATCCGGCGGCTTCGAAGCCCAGCACCAGGGCCTGGCCGATGCCCCCTGCGGCACCCGTGACCAGTGCCACGTCTCGCGCTTGCGTCGGATCCGGACCCATGGACGCTAGCCCTGCCCTTCAGCCCTGCGCCTGCCGGCCCAGGTAGCCCAGCAGCGTGTCGATCGCCAGATGGCTGCAACGGCGCACGGCATCGACCGTGTTGCTGCCGTTGTGGCTGCCGAAGATGGTGCGGTCGCCCATCGTGCGCAGTGGCGACCCG
>Ga0315902_10011524_pt1 | contig 11593 bp, 11 predicted proteins | sample LakEriMetagenome_9_FD_203523 | JGI IMG/M metagenome (GOLD analysis project Ga0315902, IMG submission 203523) | Freshwater fungal communities from buoy surface, Lake Erie, Ohio, United States - Buoy 12 MA117 | ecosystem: Environmental > Aquatic > Freshwater > Lake > Lake biofilm | place: USA... | reverse complement strand
GGCGGCGGTGGCGGCGGCTACGGACGGCGGCGCGGTCGCTATCGCCGCGGGGGTGGTGGCGGCGGGCCGATGCCGTCCGGCGCCGGTGCCGTGGACATGGACAGCGAGGGCATGCGGCCGCCGGAGGCCGAGCCCGAGGTGGGAGAGAACGGCGAGCCGATCCCGCTCGAGCCCGGCAGCGGCGTGCTGGAGATGCACCCCAATGGCTACGGGTTCCTGCGCAGCCCCGACACCAACTACACCCGCGAACGGACCGACCCATTTGTGCCGGCGACGATGATCGACCGGTACCGGCTGCGCGAGGGGGTGTTGATCAAGGCGCTCGTGCAACCCGGCCGGCGGCAGCAGGGGCCGCGGGTGCGCGAGATCCAGGAGGTCGAGGGGATGGCCCCGGACCTGTACTCGAACGTGAAGACGTTCGACCAACTCACGCCGATCAACCCGGAAACCTGGCTCCGGCTGGAGACCGGCCAGCAGCCGATCACGACCCGCGTCATGGACCTGCTCACGCCGCTCGGCAAGGGGCAGCGGGCCCTGATCGTGGCCCCGCCACGGACCGGCAAAACCGTGCTCCTGCAGCAGGTGTCGCAGGCGATTTCGACCAATCACCCCGAGCTCAGCCTCGTGATGCTGCTCATCGACGAGCGGCCCGAGGAGGTGACCGACATGCGTCGGTCGGTGAAGGGGGATGTGCTGGCGAGCAGCCTCGACTGCGACGTCGAGAGCCACGTCCGGCTCTCGCAGCTCGTCATCGAGCGGTGCAAGCGGATGGCCGAGGCCGGCAAGGACGTGTTCCTGCTGATGGACTCGATCACCCGCATGGCCCGGGCCTTCAACAAGTGGGTCGGCAACACCGGCCGGACGATGTCGGGAGGCGTGGACATCAAGGCCCTCGACATCCCCAAGAAGCTGTTCGCCACCGCCCGGGTCTTCGAGGAGGGGGGCTCGCTGACGATCGTGGCCACGGCCCTGATCGACACCGGCAGCCGGATGGACGAGCTCATCTTCCAGGAGTTCAAGGGCACCGGAAACATGGAACTGGTGCTCGACCGTAAGCTCGCCGACAGGCGGGTCTGGCCGTCGATCGACATCTCGCAGTCAGGCACGCGTCGCGAGGAGAAACTGCTCGATCCGAACACGCTCCACGCGGTGAACATGCTGCGGAGGACGTTGTCGACGATGCACCACGTGGATGCGATGGAGCAGCTCACGAAGCAGCTGGCGAAGTTCAAGAGCAATCGCGAGTTCATCGCGTTGATCGCCAGTTCGCGGGCCGACGACTGATCCGGCGCGGCCGTCACGCGAACCGAACGTCAGGCCCCGGCACGGGGCTTGGGGATGGCGTCGAGACGCCGCATCCAATAGGCGTACTGCGGGTCGCCTTCGCGAAACGAGAACCGGGCATCGGGCAGCGCCGCGGCCCGCGGGCCCGCGGCGGCGACGGCCACGACGATCGTGCCGTCGGCCCGCTTCTCGATCGAGAGCCGGTCGGCGGGAATTGCATCCGTTCTGCCGTCGTCAGCCATGGTGCCGTCCGCGATCGGTTCTCGTCGGGCATCGCCCGCCGCAACCGGGGGCATACCACCCGAGTATGTCCACCGCGGGCCGCCGATGCCAGCGGCCGGTCGGCCGCGCCGTTTTGACACGCTTGGAAAACGCTTTCTATACTGCTCCGGTCTCCCGCGTTCAGCAGTTTTCCGGAGCCCGTTCCGCATGGCGCCCTACGCGTCCCTGGCCGACGATTTCTACGTCAACATGAATCTGGCCACGGAGATGGAACTCCCTGCCCAACGGGAGACGATCCTGCACTACTTCGAGCGCGTGCAGAAAAAGTTTCCCACGATGCGAAAGTTCTACTGCCGCGACAAGCGCGACTACGTTCTCGAGGAGGACAAGGAACAGGGCCGCTACCGCTGGGCCGCCGTGGAGTCGAAGCGACTCTGCTCGGGCCAGGTGAATCCGCCGTCGCTGGAGGCGGTGCTGGAGCAGCACCGGCTGGTGCTCGACCTGGCCCCTGCCTTCCTCTCGGTGAGCCCGCTCGACTGCGAGGCGATCGACGTGCTCTTCGGCTTCGACTTCGCGTTTCGTGGCAACCACAACGCCCTCCTCGCCGAGGCCCTCGGCGTCGGCCCCGCCTTCGACCGCTTCGCCGACATTCCCGGCGGCCGGGTGATCAATTTCGAGCCCTCGCTGACCCTGGCGCTCGACGAAGACTGCCGAACCCAGGTCCGCATCAGCACGGAGACGCGAACCAACGCCTTCCAGGTGCGAACGGGGGAGTTCAGCGAGGAGCAACTGAGCGTCTACGTGACGGCCCGGCAATACGGCAGCCTCGACCCCGCCACGACCTATGTCGAGGCGATGGACCGGCTCGCGAAACTGGCCCGCGAGGTGGTCGACACCCACGTGGTGGACCAGATCCTCAGGCCGCTGGCACGGACGATCTCGCTCAAGTAGCGGGCCGCCACAGTCCGGATCGGCGGACGCGTTCCGCAGCCTGCTACCGGCCGACGCGGCCGCGGACCACTTCCATGTTCCGCCGCGAGGGCTCGTGCCGCGGATCCCGCTTCAATGCCTCGGCATACGAGCCGACCGCGGCCGCATACCGGCCCTGACGGGCCTGGGCCACGCCCCTGTTGAACCAGGCACGCACGTCCGCCGGGTCGTGGCGGATCGCCTGGTCGAAGTCGAACTCGGCCTTGCGCGGCTGGTCGGTGGACAGGTAGGCGAGACCGCGGTTGAGGTAGGCCATCGTGAACGTCCGGTCCCGGCGGATCGAGGCCGCGTAGGCGTTGATCGCCTCCAGCGGCCTGCCGAGTTCGACGAGCGTCAGCCCGCGCCACAGTTCCGGCCGCGGGTCATCGTAGGCGATGCCGGCCGCGTCCTCGAAGTCCTCCAGCGCGATCCCGTGGAGGCCGAGGTGGAACCAGGCGATGCCGCGCCGCAGGTAAAGCTCCGGGTCCTGCGGGTCGAGCGCCAGCCCCTTCGAGCAGGCATCGACGCTCCCCTCGAGGTCACCCATGCGGCGCAGCGTCACGCCGAGGGCGAGATAGGCCAGCGTGTACTTCGGGTCGGCCTTGATCGCGTCGCGCAGCATGTCGCGGGCCGCCGCAAGGTTTCCCGCCTTGTCGAGTTTTTCCGCCTCGATCACCAGTTTCTCGGCCGGCGAAGGCTCCCAGCCCTCCTCGCCATCCCGGGGATCGACCCGCAGTCGGTCGCCGCGGGGGGGCTTGGTCTTCTCGGCCGGCTCACCCGGCAGCGTCGAGTCGGGAAATGGAACCGGCAGCGTCGGCGCCGGCTTCGGTACCGATGCGGGCGGGACGGGCTTCGATCCGGACTCGGGCGCAACCGGCTTCGGTTCGGGCTTCGGCTCGGTGGACGGTTTCGCCTTCGGCTTTCCAAGCGGGTTGAGTTCGTCGGCGAACGGATCGTCCTCGGGGGCTGCCGACTCCTGGGCGGCAATCCGCTCCGGCAGAAGGCCCGCCGCGGCGACGACGAGACAGGCGGCCATGCAGACCAGCCCCGCGAGCCGCGCCCGACTGCGCGCTCCGGGCCTGTCCCCGGACGGTGCGTCGGGGAAAAAACTCGTGCGACTGCGGGTTGTGGTCTTTGTCATGATCCCTGGAACAGAACCCCAAAAGGTAATTCGGCACATTCCGCTGTCCAATCGGCCAAGGCCCAGTCGCCGCGCCCCTCGCCCGCGCAATCCGCACCATCCCACCCTTCAAACCGCGTCTCTCAGGCCCGCTGGGAGCCCAACAATCCTCCCAATCGCTCCTCGATGCCCTCCCGGATCCGGCCGGCGAACAGCCCGGCCATCCCCGGAACCTGGACCCGGACGACCAGTTCCGTCACCTGGATCTCGACCTCACCGTCGATTTTCATGCCCATCACCGTCAAAAGCAGGCGCAGCCGTTCCTCGCCATCCCAGGTGGCGTCCAGATCGCCGAGTTTCTCGCCGAACTCGTCCCGGGCCCGAACCAGCGCCGCGTCGAGCCGGCGACGCACTTCCTCGCGCCCCAGCTGGTGGGGAACCCGCACCTCGACCGCCTTCACGCTCGCGCTCCGCTGACCTTGCCGCCGAACCCCGCTGCCGCCGGCCGGCAAAGTGTACCCAGCCGGGCCACGCGTTTCCCGGAAATCCGGCCGAACCGCCCCCCGTCACAGGCCGCGGTGCGAAACCCGAGGACGGCGGGTCGGAGGCCGAGGGCGGCGGCAATATGCTCCGCGTCGATCCCGCCCGCCAGGGCGACGGCGAGGCCGGCGTCCCGGGCCGCGGCGTCCCACCTGGGAATACGGCCGGCGAGCGGGGAGTCGCCGGCCCCGCCCCCCTGCTTGTCGCACGTGTCGAAGAGCACGAGCCGGCAGCCGTGCCGGGCGGCAGCCCCGATCACGTCGCAGGGTTCCGGTGCCTGCGCCTGCTCCCAATCGAGGTAGGCCACCGGGACCGGATCGATGCCAGGCTCGAGCCCCGCCACGAACGCGGCCAACATCTGCTCCCAGGTCGGGCCCGATCCTCCCACTCCCGCGAGTCCCACCTTCACCGCGGCCGGCGGGGTGGCATTCGCGGGCAGGAGGCGGAGCACCTCGGACACGTGGGCCAGGATGGATGCCGATCCCTCACGCAGTTCGCCGGCGGCGATCGTCCACGGCCGCCGCCCCACGGTCCCGGCCACCGCGGCAGCCACGGCGGCGTCGGCCCGGCCGAGCGGCCCACGATCTGGTTCCTTGACGTCGATGATCGTCGCCCCGCCGGCGACCGCCGCGGCCGCTTCAGCCGGATCCCGCACGCTCACCAGCAGGCCGCAGGCGAGGTCGTCGGCCGGCTGCCACCAGTCCCGCCGGCTCATCGCGAACACTCCGCGCCGCCACCCGCGGCCGAGCAGCCGCGCTTCGCCTCGAGCAGCCGCCGGGCCACGTCGCGGGCCAGGTCGACCGTCAGCGGCTCGCACCATCTGCCGTCGAACACGACATGGCCGTCCTGCCAACTCCCCCACGCCGCGATGGTCGGCCGCGACTGCCAGGCCGTGGCCCGTTCCGCGATCCGCATCACCAGCGTGGCGACGCGGCCCGCCGGGTCGGGCTCGGCGGCGTCGGTGTCGCCGGCCAGCGGACGCGACCCGAGGAACACGCATTCGACGAACTCCAGCGGCACGTCGTGGGTCGCAAGCGGCGCGAGCCGGACCCGCACCGCCGACCCGCGCACCATGAGCCGCGGCCGGGCTGCGGCCCACGCCAGCGTGCCGGCGGCCACGACGGCCGTGGCGCCCGCCCCGCCCACCGCGATCAGCAGCCGGCGCGGCGCCCCCAGGGCTCCGGCCACGGCCAGGCCGATCCCCGCGGCGGCGGCGGCCAGCAGGACGAGCCCCAGGCCGGGCCGCACGTTGCCGCGCAGCCATGTTTCGCAGCGGCCTGCCGACGCATTCATGGTGACGCTTTCGCAACCGGGCGGACTGGCATACGATCTCGGTTCGCAACCGCTTTCCGGAGGGTCTCGATTCGATGCACGACGCGCACCATGGCAGTCCTTCGGGGTCGTCCGCGCCCCGCCGCGATCCGACCCTCGCCGGCATCGGACTCATCCTCTTCGGCTACGTCGTGGCGGCGGTCGCCGGCTGGCCCCAACATGGTCGTGATTTGCTCGTGCAGGCACAAGCCGCCCACCCGGCCGGACACGCGGCCGCCTCGGCGGACGGCCACGGCACCGACCACCCGGCCGCCGTGCCGGCGACCGGCGGCGACCATGCCGGCGCGGCACACGCCGGCTCCGCCCCGCCCCTCGCCACGGTCCTGCCCTTCGCGTTGCTGCTGGCGGCGATCGCCATCCTCCCGCTCGCCCCTGGCCTGTCGCACTGGTGGGAACACAACTCCAGCAAACTGCTGGTGGCCGGCCTGCTGGCCGCCGTCACGCTCGGTTATTACCTGTTCTTCCACCGCCATTCGGTCGATCTCCACTTCCCAGTCCATGCCGTGGTCGCGCCGGCGGCGGCCGGCCCCTCCTGGGCCACGGCGGCCGCCGTGCTCGCCAATGCCCTGCTCGCCGAATACGTCCCCTTCATCGCGCTGCTGTTCGCGCTCTACGTCATCACCGGTGGCGTGCGGATCGAGGGGGATCTGGCGGCCACGCCGACGACGAATGCCGCCTTCATCGCCGCCGGCGGCCTGGCCGCGAGCTTTATCGGCACCACCGGCGCGGCGATGCTCCTCATCCGGCCGCTCCTCGAGACCAACCGCGAGCGCCGGATCGTCGCCCACACGGTCGTGTTCTTCATCTTCGTCGTCTGCAACTGCGGCGGCCTGCTGCTGCCGATCGGTGACCCGCCGCTGTTTCTCGGCTATCTGGAGGGAGTCGATTTCCTCTGGACGCTGTCGCTCTGGAAGCCGTGGCTGCTCACCAACGGCCTGCTCGTGGCCATTTACTGGGCCTGGGACACGTTCTTCGCCCACCCGCGAGAGCAGGCCCGCGACATCATCCGGGACGAGCGGCTCGCCGGCCCGCTGCGGATCGCCGGGCTGTGGCCCAACGCCCTGCTGATGGCAGGCGTGATCGCCGCCGTCGCCTTCCTCGACCCGTCGAAGGCCGTGCCCGGCACCGGCTGGCATCCGTGGATCTTCCTGCGCGAGGCGGTCCTGCTCGCCCTCGTCGGCTGCTCGCTCGCCTTCGGCAACCCCGAGACCCGCCGCCACAACGGCTTCACCTACGGCGCCATCCTCGAGGTGGCGTCCCTGTTCATCGGGATCTTCATCTGCATGCAGCCCGCGCTCGCCCTGCTCCACGAGCACGGCGCGAGCCTGGGGATCGATTCGCCGCGGGCCTTCTTCTGGGCCACCGGATCCCTGTCGAGCGTGCTCGACAACGCCCCCACGTACCTCGTGTTCTTCAAGGCCGCGGGGATCGACCCCGGTGACGGGCTGACCGACGCCGAGGCGGCCCGCTTGGCCGCGATCAGCCTCGGCGCCGTATTCTTGGGGGCGATGACCTACATCGGCAACGGCCCCAACTTCATGGTCAAGGCGATCGCCGAGCAGACGGGGGTGCGGATGCCGAGCTTTTTCGGCTACGTGCTCTACAGCGTTGCCGTCCTGCTGCCGGTGTTCTTCCTCGTCTCCATGCTCTTCCTGTAACCCCGGCCAGCTCCGCGTGTCCCACGTCCGCAGACCCCGCGACGACTTCGAGGTCGTCTCCACCGTGCCCCAGTTCCACGACCTCGTGGACCGGCTGGCCACCCATCCCCACGTCGCCTTCGACACGGAATTCGTCTCCGAGCACACCTACCGCAGCCAGCTCTGCCTGCTCCAGGTGGCCGCCCCGGACATGCTGGCCGTCATCGACACCCTCGCGGTCCGCGACCTGGAGCCGTTCTGGCGGCTGCTGTCCGAGCCAGGACGGACCACGGTGGTCCATGCCGGACGCGAGGAGATGGGCTTCATCCTCCACGCCATCGGCAGCCGGCCGGCCGACCTGTTCGACGTCCAGGTCGCGGCCGGCCTCGTCGATCACGATTATCCGGCCGGCTACGCTTCGATCGTCCGCCGGTTCCTCGGGCAGGCGACGAGCAAGGGGGAGACGCGGACCGACTGGCGGCAGCGGCCGCTGACGCAGGCCCAGCTGCAGTACGCGGTGGACGACGTCCGCCACCTCGAGGAGCTCTGGCGCCGGCTCCAGCAGCAGCTCGGGACGCTCGGCCGGACGGCGTGGATGGCCGCGGAGATGGCGGCCTGGCAGGACGAGGTCGAGGAGTCGTTCGTCCGCAAGCGCTGGCGCCGGGTGGCGGGGCTCAACGGCCTGTCGCGCCGCGAACTGGCGGTCGCCCGCGAGCTCTGGCACTGGCGGGACGAGATCGCCGAACAGCGCGACATGCCGCCGCGCCGCGTGCTGCGCGACGACCTGCTGGTGGAGCTCTGCAAGCGGAAGAGCGCCGACCCGCAGCAGATCTCGGCGATCCGCGGCATGCAGCGATCCGACCTGCGGCACATTCTGCCCGGTCTGGCGGCGGCCATCGCCCGCGGCCTGGCGTTGTCCGACGACGAGTGCCCCGGCGGCGAGCGGCATCGGGCCCCGCCGCAGCAGCTGGCGGTGCTCGGCCAGTTTCTGGCCACGGCCGTCGCCGGCGTCTGCCGGCAGATGCAGCTGGCGCCGGCCCTCGTCGGCACCGCCTCCGACATGCGCGACCTGCTCGCCTACAAGCTCGGCTACCTGGAAGAGGATCGGGAGCCGCTGCTGGCGACCGGCTGGCGGGCCGAGGCCGTGGGCTCGCTGGTGGACGATCTGCTCGCCGGCCGGGCCAGCCTGCGGATCGGCGACATCCGCGCCCACGACCCGCTGGTGATCGACCGCGACGGCCCCCGGCCCCGCGTCTGACCGCCACGCCGTCATCCACCACCGGCATTCGAGGAGCCCCCATGACCTACGTCGCCGCCGCCGACCGGTATCAGTCGATGCCCTACCGGGCGAGCGGCCGCAGCGGCCTGCGGCTGCCGGCGATCACGCTCGGCCTGTGGCACAACTTCGGCGACACGACGCCCCTGGAGACGCAGCGGGCGATGCTGCGCACCGCGTTCGACCTCGGCATCACCCACTTCGATCTGGCCAACAACTACGGCCCCCCGTACGGCAGCGCTGAAAGCAACTTCGGCACGCACATGCGGCGCGACTTCCGCCCCTACCGGGACGAACTCCTGATCTCATCGAAGGCGGGCTGGGACATGTGGCCCGGTCCGTACGGCCAGGGGGGCGGCTGCCGAAAGTACGTCCTCGCCAGCCTCGATCAGAGCCTCGCCCGCATGGGCCTCGACTACGTGGACATCTTCTATTCCCACCGCTTCGACCCCGACACACCCCTCGAGGAGACGATGGGGGCGCTGGAGACCGCGGTGCGGCAGGGGAAGGCGCTGTACGTCGGCATCTCCAGCTACTCCCCAGGCAAGACCCGGGAGGCGGCGGCACTGCTCCGGCAGATGGGCGTGCCTCTGCTCATCCACCAGCCCGCCTACAGCATGCTCAATCGCTGGGTCGAGGCGGAACTCCTCGATACGCTCCGCGCCGAGGGGATCGGATGCATCGCCTTCAGCCCGCTGGCCCAGGGTCTGCTCACCGACAAGTATCTTGCCGGCGCTCCCGCCGACGCGCGGATCAACCGGCCCGGCGGCGGCTCGCTCCGGCCCGAGCACCTGAGCGCCGCGAATCTCGCCCGCGTCCGGGCCCTCACCGACATCGCCCGGGCCCGCGGCCAGTCGCTGGCCCAGATGGCCGTGGCCTGGGTGCTGCGGCAGCCGCAGGTGACGTCGGCGCTGATCGGCGCCAGCCGCCCGGAGCAGATCCGCGAACTGGTGGCCGCGACCGAGCGGACGACGTTCAGCCCCGAGGAACTGCGGGCCATCGACGAGCATGCCGTCGATGGCGGCATCAACCTGTGGCTGAAGCCCTCCACCGACCAGCGGCCGTAGCCGGCGGCGGATCGGACGTCTTCTTCGCGGGGTCCGGCCCGAAAATTCCGCCACCCGGACTGAATGCCGGGGGCGATCATGCCGATTGTAAGGGTGGAGCGGCCGACGGACCGGCCGTCCCGTGACACCAACTCCGGAGAACCGCCACCATGGGCAAGGGCAACAATTCGCAGAAGAACGACAAGAAGAACCTGAAGCCGAAGCAGGATAAGGCGAAGCCCGCCGCCAAGAAGTAGTCCGCGGGCTGGCCGGGGATCGGCGTCCCGTCGTCAGCCATACGACGGGCGCCGGTCGGCCAGTTTTCCGCCGGGACAGCCGGCCCATGGTCGTGGGACTGCCGACCGCGACTCCGTGGGAAGGAGCATGTCCCGAGCCGGGCCCCTCTGCCCGAGCCGGGCGCCGACTACGGCTGCCGGCCCTCGTCACCGGTCGGCCAGCCCCGGAGCGTGGCATGCAGGACGGTCACCTTCCCCATGTAGTGGTCCATGCGAAACGGCCCGGCGGCCTGGACGATGTGCCCGCGGGCCTTCTCGGCATCGCCGGCAGCCTCGTGGAACAGTCCGAGGTACAGGTGCGCGTAGCACATCTGGTTGCGCCGGGCCTCGGCCGGTCCCTTGTCGGCGGCGGCAAGCACGGCCGCCGCGTCGCCGCGGCCGGCGTAGAAGTCGAGGATCTCCCGCATCGGCACCCGCGGGTCCGCGCCGACCGGCAGCAGTTTTTCACGGGCGGCCTTGACGCCCTCGAGCCTTGCGACGCAGAGAAAGTGCCAGGCGGGATTTTCCACGTCGGCGGGGTTCACGGTCCGGTGCCGCTCGAATTGCTTCCGGCCGTCGTCGAAGCGGTCCGCGTAGTACAGGGCCAGCCCCCGTTGCCAGAGTTCCGGCTCCGCCGCGGGAACGGCCGCGACGAGCTGATCGAACACCCGTGCCGACTCGACCGGCTTGGCGTCGAAGAACAGCCGGACGGCCTCGGCGAACAGTTCGCGCGGCTCGGGATCGGCGGCGAAGACGACCGCGGCCACACACAGCCAGAGCGGGGCGACGGCCGGCAGGAATCGGCGCAGGGGTCTCATGGGCGACGGTTCCTCCGATTGGAGAGCCAGCGATAGGCGAGCCAGGGATTGCGATCCGTCAATAACCAGCGTGCGTCGCCGATAGCAACCCGCGACAGTCTACCTGAGCGCGGTCAGGCCCGCGGCGGCCCGCAGCCGGTTGAGCTCCGTCCACGCCGCCGGCGACTTTCTGAAGAGCTTCAGCAACTGCGTCGTGGTGACGCCCAAAACAGCGGCCGCAGCGGGCGCGTCGAATCTCCGTGCAGCCAGCTGGTCGAACGCTTCGGCCAGCAGGGCGGGAAAATCGGGATGCCCTGCCGCGATCAGCAGCTGCCGGTCCCGGGTCCGGGACTGCCACAGGCCGGAAGGCCCAAGGCGAGCGGGCGTGCGCTGCCCGAGGGCCAGCTTCAGCCGCAGGCGATGCAGGGCCACCGTCCGGTTTTCGGCCTGCGACCGGCGTTCGGAGGCCTCCGCGGAGATCCCCGTCGGGGCATGCACGAGAATGACGGCCGTCTGCGTCTTGTTTCGGTGCTGGCCCCCCGGTCCGGAGCGTCGGGCGTGCGACTCCCCGACCTGCTTCAGCAGATCGCTGCTCGGGAGTGCAGCGGGGTGCACGGTGACCGATTGGCCGTCGTCAGTCATCGAGCCTGTTCCCTGCCCCCAACCTCGACATGAGAAGCCGCACCGGCCGCCGCGGGACTACGCCCACGATCCTGACCGCGGCCACGACACTCTCGAGCACCTGAAGCAACCACCGTTTTTCAGCCCCCGGGTGCGCGGGCGATGACCGCGGACGCGAAACGCCCCACCGGACTCAGGCCAGCTTGGGATAGGCCGGCGTGTAGACATGGGAGCGGATCAAGGCCTCCACGTCCGCGGGACGCTCGACGCCGGCGAGGCCGCTGTCGAAGACAAGCCTGGCCACGCGGACCGCGGTCTTGATCTCGGTCTCCAGAATGTTGGCCTGGAGAGGATACAGCAGGCCCTGAGCTAGCAGTTCGGGCGACACCTGATCGGCCACGGCCCTGGCCGCCTCGATGAACATCTCGTCGGAGACCCGCCTGGCCTGGGTCGCATAGATCGCCATGGCGACCG
>Ga0315902_10011522_pt1 | contig 11593 bp, 14 predicted proteins | sample LakEriMetagenome_9_FD_203523 | JGI IMG/M metagenome (GOLD analysis project Ga0315902, IMG submission 203523) | Freshwater fungal communities from buoy surface, Lake Erie, Ohio, United States - Buoy 12 MA117 | ecosystem: Environmental > Aquatic > Freshwater > Lake > Lake biofilm | place: USA... | reverse complement strand
GACGGCCTCGTCGCCACCAACCTGCACGTCATCGGCGAGGCCCGCCCGATCACGGTCGAACTCGCCGACGGCTCGTCCCACGAGGCCACCGCGGTGCATGCGACCGACCGCGACGGCGACCTGGCAGTCGTGCGGATCGCCGCCCCGGGACTCGCCGCACTGCCGCTCGCCGAGGCGGGCACGCTCGTCGACGGCCAGGAGGTCATCGCGATCGGCAACCCGCACGGCCTGAAGCGCAGCGTCGTGGCCGGCCGCGTGTCCGCTCTGCGGGAGATGAACGGCATCGGCATGATCCAGCTCGCGCTGCCGGTCGAGCCGGGCAACAGCGGCGGACCGCTGCTCGACCTCGAAGGCCGCGTGCACGGCATCGTGTCGATGAAGTCGCTCGTCACGCCGAACCTCGGATTCGCGGTGTCGGTCGCAAGGCTCCGCGGGCTGCTCGACCGCCCCAATCCCGTGTCGATGGAGCGATGGCTCACGATCGGCGCGATCGACCCCGCGGAGTGGACGCCCATCGGCGGCGCGCGGTGGCGGCAGCGGGCCGGCCGGATCTCGGTGAGCGGGGCTGGAAACGGCTTCGGGGGCCGCTCGCTCTGCCTCGCCGTCGCCAAGCCGCCGGAGCCGCCCTACGAACTGGCCGTGTGGGTGAAGCTCGACGACGAGGCCGGGGCGGCCGGCCTGGCGTTCGCCGCCGACGGCGCCGACCGGCACTACGGCTTCTACCCGACCGCCGGCCGGCTGCGGCTCACACGGTTCGACGGCCCCGACGTGCTCTCCTGGAGGATCCTCGACGAGAAGCCCGCGACCCGATACCGGCCCGGCGAATGGAACCACCTGCGGGTCCGGGTCGAGGCGGACCGGACCTCGTGCTTCGTGAACGACGCGCCGGTCTTCACGACGGCCACCCCGGCGCTCTCCGGAGGACGCGTGGGGCTCGCGAAGTTCCGCGACACGGAGGCGGAGTTTCGCGGGTTCGCGGCCGCTCGAGACCTGCCGCGGGCCGCGCCGGCGGCAGACGTGATGGCCCGCATCGAGGCCGCCACGGCGGCCCTTTTCCAGGACGACGGCCGGACCGCCGACGAGTCGGTTCGGGAGCAGATCGTGCGGAAGCTCCTGCCCGACGGCCCGCTTGCGCGGGCCGGCCTGCTGCGGCAGGCCGCGGAGCTCCAACAGCGGGCGGAGCGGCTCGAGGCGCTCGCGTCGAGCGTGCACGAGCGGCGGACGCTCGACGAACTCGGCAGGCTCGTGGGGGCCGCCGACGCCGAGATCGACCTCTTCCACGCGGCGCTCTTGATCGCGAAGCTCGACAATCCAGACGTCGACGTCGCCGCCTCGCGCCGGGCACTCGACCGGCTCGCCGCCGACGTGGCCCGGGCGGTGCCCGCGAAGGCCGACGAGGCGGTGAAGCTCGCGACGCTCAACCGGGTGCTCTTCGACGAGCTCGGATTCCACGGCAGCCGCGGCGACTACTACAACCGGTCCAACAGCTACGTCAACGAGGTCCTCGACGACCGCGAAGGCATCCCGATCACGCTCGCGATCCTCTACATGAACCTGGCACGTCGGCTCGGGCTGATGGTCGAGGGGGTCGGGTTCCCCGGTCACTTCCTCGTGCGGTACGAGCCCACCGCGGGCGAGCCGCGTTGGCTCGACGTGTTCGAGCGGGCGGCCGAGCGGACACGCGAGGAGCTCGCGGCACGCCGACGCGACGAGGCCGGCGCGGAGATCACCGACGACGACCTGGCGGTGGCCACCCCGAAGGCGATCCTCGCACGGATGGTCAACAACCTGCTCAGCATCGCGGTCCGGGAGGGTGGCCAGGCCGACGTGCTCCGCTACCTCGACGCCATTCTCGTGATCACCCCCGAGTCCGCCTCCGACCGGGTGATGCGGATGGTCACGGCCGCGCGACTGGGCCGGCGCGAGGCCGCGGTTGCCGACGCCCGTTGGCTGCTCGAACGGATGCCGCCGGAGATCGACCTCGACCAAGTCCGCGGACTCCTCGACCGTCTCGAGAGCGACCGCCCCGAGACGATTCGGGCCGACGCCGATCGGCCGGGCGACCGGCGTTGATACCGCGGCCCGCCGCGGCGGTACACGCCCATCGCGATACTACGAGTGTCAGGAGTGTAGGAACAAAGAGGTGTCCGGGGCTGGCATACACCGTCATGCCAACGCCTAGTCAGTTGCCGGTGTCGGCATCATCCCACCGCCTGTCTGAATTGCTTGCGGTACTTCGCGGGCGTCATGCCGGTGTGGTCGCTGAACAACCGCGTGAAGTGGCTCTGTGAAGCGAAGCCGAGATCGAGGGCAGCGCCGGTCAGAGTGGACGTATTGGCTTTGAGCAGTTCCAGCGACTTGCCGATTCGCCTCCGATTGATGAAGCGATGAAGGCTCAAGCCCGTCGAGTGCCTGAACTTCCTGGCAAAGTGGCCCGGCGAAAGCCCCACGCGCACGGACATGTCGCTCAACGAGGGAGCCAGCCGAAGATGTTCGTCGATGTAGGCGACGAGATTCGCAAGGGTGCTGCGTTCAAACACGGTTGCGTCGGTCATCCACTCGGGACGACGACAGCCATTTATCTCCAAGAGTCGTCGTATGAGACTGCGGGCTGCCAATTCTCTGCCGCCATCCGCCGCCCCTGAAGGCTTATCAGCGTAGCGGGACAATCGTGCCATGCAGGACGTAAGCACGGCGTCTTGATGAGACAGCGACTGTCGCAACTCCGGGACAGCGGAGATGCCTTCTGATTCCGTCACGCTCTGCAAATGCGCACGCGGAATGAGAAGCATGTAGAACTGGTGGCCGGGATGACATCGGTAGATCAGCGCGTGCACCTCACCATCGGCTGGAACAAACTGCACCGTGCCAGCAGCGACTGCGAACTGTTCTTCCGAGCCACGGCATATCAATCGCACGGAAGCCGTGGAGTGACTCGTGTAGATGCAACAATGAGCCACCTGTCGCATGTGGATCGCGACCGTGGAACCGTGGCCACTATCGGTCTTCCATGCCCCAAGCCATGCGTAGTGCTGAAAAAGGGAATTGCATGTTTCGTCCATAAGGCCCCCCTTGATGTGCACTCCGGCATCCTAGCCAGCCTTCTGCGATAGCCCACAACTCCACCGCTGTGTTTGTTCTCAGACACGAACCGCACGTCGGCACGGTTGGTCTCTGCAGAACGGATGACTGGCACACAGGCCGCGTGCAATGCACGCCCATGACCGTGCTGTGACAAAACGGCCTGCCGGACAAGACGCCATCGAGAACGTCCTGTCCAATCGCCCCGATGCCCAGCGGGACGCTCGGCCTAACCCGGGGAACAAGGATGTCGCCATGAAGATGCCCAACGCTCTGCCCATTGCTCAGTCAGCAGTTCTCGCACTTGCCGAGATCAAAGCCGCGACGGAAGCCTTTGACCGAGGCGAGAACAACGTGTTCGACGCCTTGGATGCTATCGCCGTGGCCGTCGCGGCATATCTGAACGCGTTGGCATCGTGTCGAGATGCCGCGTAGCGCCGCCCCGTCCAGAAGCAAGACAGCACTCCATCCAAGCCCGGGACGTCCACTTCGAAGCGGTCGTGGCCGGCTCCGAAAGGCACGACGCAAAAGACGACGCGCGCACGACGCATTTGCCGACGCAGCAGGCAGCCGCCCCCAATCGCACCGTTTCGCCACGGTCGCTCGAAGACCATGGGGCGAAGGGACTTGCGCGAGGTGACGCGACGACCGGCGAAATGGTGCGAGCAACGAAAGTAGGCCCGGTGTGATTCGAACACACGACCAAGGGATTATGAGGACGAAAGGAGTCTCCGGCGAGAGTGACCGAAAAACCTGGCATTTCCTCATTTAGTCCGCGAAAGACTGAGGTTTTGGTCAAAGTCGGGCAGTATCAAAACTGTCTCGGAACCGTCTACGAATCGTCTCACATCGCCTCTTTTGGGTTCAAACCCAAACCCCTCCGCCCCTAGTCCGACTCCATGCCATCTGGGTCCATAGCAGGGTCTCATGCCCAGGCTCAGGCGGCGAGGCAGCGGCATGCGATTCTGCCGTTGCCCGATGTACCAAATGCGATACACTCTGAGCATGGTGTCAGGTGGCCATGGACGCGGATCGCGACGGCCGATTTTGGAGGTCGTGTTCTTTCGCACTGAGACCGGCAGTGAGCCAGTGCGGGATTGGCTGCGAGGCCTGGCCCGGGAAGACCGCAAAGCCGTCGGGGAAGATATCAAGACAGCTCAGTTCGGATGGCCGATGGGAATGCCGCTCATCCGCAAACTGGCGAGCGGTCTATGGGCAGTCCGGTCGCGGATCAGTTCTGGCATTACGAGAGTGATTTTTACAGTGGATGGGCAGACGATGGTTCTCCTGCACGGCTTTCAAAAGAAATCACAACGTACACCCCCGGCCGACCTCATGACGGCGAAGCGAAGGCTCGCTCAACTACGATCGGAGTGACGCATGAAAAAGAAGCACCTTGGTAGCAGTTTCGATAATTTCCTGCAGACAGAACGTCTCCTCGAAACGGCGACCGCCACGGCAACGAAGCGAGTCATTGCGCATCAGATCGCCAAGGAGATGAAGCGGCGGCGACTGACGAAAGTTGCCATGGCGACCCGTATGAAGACCAGCCGGGCTGCACTCGATCGGCTGCTCGACCCGGACAACCCATCGGTGACGATCGGCACGCTCGAGAAGGCTGCGACAGCGCTCAACCGCCGGCTTAAAGTAGAGTTGCGTTGAACGTTGCCGGGGTTCAGACCAAACCCCTCCGCGTTCAATGCGACCCCATGCCATAGGGAGCCCATCACAGGGTCTCATACTCAGGCTCAGATGCCGGGGCAGCAGGCGAACCCACTACCCCGGCACCCCAACGGCGTCCTCCTCGGGGTGGTCTGATTCATGAAAGGAGCCCAGCGTGGAGTCGTTTCATCGAAGACCGTTCTTGGAATTCACTCGTGCGGAGCACGGCCAGCGGGAGACGGAGCCTTTCCTGCTCAAGGCACGGGAGGCGGCACAGCATCTGGCCTTCTCCGAGAGATACCTCTACCAACTGACTGCATCCGGGGAGCTGCCCTGCGTCCGCATTGGAAAGCTCGTCCGATACAGCGTCGAGACGCTCCGGAAATGGATCCAAGACCGTGAGTCTGCGGAGCATCCGCCGCTACCTCGAAAAGGCCAGCCAAAACGCCCAGCAGTGCAGCCTCGCCAAGTGCCGGTACCTCGGGCCGCATCAAAGCGTCGTTACCCGGCAGAAAAAAAGCCCGTCTCGGCTCGTGAACCACGAGCTGTTCAAGGTAGCGCCAAGACGGTTTCTGATAGGAGCCACAGTGACGTCGAGTCTGCAGAGCGAAGTTCCAGGTTATCTCAGTTCCTGAAGGGCAAAGGCATCACACGGTCGACGGCGGCCCCCCCAAAGACATGCGTCACTTATGGCATACGTGCGACCCAGCTCCGCACGCTGGCGCACAAGCTCGTCGATCAGTGGATCCGTCATGCAGCATGCCGGTGAAATCCGGTTTTCCCCGATGAAAACGGGCATCGAGCATCTGGATTTCAATAAAAGGGGATGAAATGACGTACTCGCCGGCTTCGCACGCTGGCGTGCGGGGACGGCCTCAAAAAAAGTGACATGGTCGCGGCCCATCCGCGTCCAGGACCGCCACGCCGGCGGCATGACGCCCCGCCCACCACCACTGCACGCGGCGGCCCTCCGGAGCCACCAGCTCGCTCCAGACGCGCGTACGACCCCGGGCCCCTTCCTTGGCCCGCTCCCAGACGAACAAGCCTCCACAGGAGAAATGTCGCGCTTATGGTTGGTCCGGGGGGCACCTCTCCCGTGAAGGTGGCGACGTCATCGAGCGGCGCGTGTTGGCGGCCGGACATGGTGCGCTGGAATTGGAGCCGGGCGCGGCCTGTCGCATGGGATGTGGTTGGTTCTGGGCGGGCAAAGACTAGGCCTCCGTGAGAATGGATTGCGGAACCGGGCGGCGGCGGGGAACCTGTGGGCCGAATCTCCACCCGCCTACCCACTGAAGCCCCAGATGCTCAATCGCAGTGCCGTCGTAGTCAGATACCGAGACGCGTTTCGCGATTGGCTGAGGTCGATCGGCATCGAGGAAGAGGAGTTTGAGGACCACGATGAGAAGTCGGTCTACCTGATCAGCGAGTGCGAATACCAGGAAGACCAGGGGGAGGTCCTGCAGGAGTCGGCCGCGGCGATCTTCTACGAGGTGGTGGCGGCGTGGCATCTGGCCCCGGAGCAGCACCCCGACTTCAACGACTTCGCCCTTTTCCAGTCATGGTTCGAGACCGAGTACTTCGACATGGTCGCCGACGCCCTCGAGGAGCCGCTGGTCAAGGAGACGTGAAAGGTCCTCTTCATCCACAAACGGGAGGAAGCCGATATGCCGCTGCAATACATCCTCAAAGTCGCCCTGACGTCGGCGGTCGTCGTGGCTGTGTCGGAGATCGCCAAGCGCAGCACGCTGGCAGGCTCGATCCTGGCATCCCTGCCGCTGACGTCCCTGCTGGCGTTCGTCTGGCTGTACTCCGAGACCGGCGACGTGCAGAAGATCGGCAGCTTGTCGCACGGCATTTTCTGGCTTGTGCTGGCGTCGCTGCCGTTCTTCCTCATCCTGCCCGCCCTGCTCAACGCCGGCTGGGGCTTCTGGCCCAGCATGGGTGTTGCGGCGGCCAGCACGGTCGTCGCCTACGCCGGCATGACCTACTGCCTGAACCATCTGGGGGTGGTGGGCTGATCGAGCCGGCGGGCTCAAGCTGGGGAAAGTCCTCCGCCACACTCCACGCCCGTCACTTGTTGGGGTCGCGGGATTTCTTCGAGTCGGTCAGCACGAAGCCACGGCGCCGAATCTCGTGGAAATCCTCGCCGGTGACATGGGCCACGGCGTCGATAAGTTCGAGGTCACTCATGGGTTCTCGATCTCCTGAAAGTGGGAAATGGGAAACGGGAAACACACAGGGACACCGGCCGCCAACGCAGCGAGCCGGAAGAAGGGAAATACGCCCGGCAGCCCGCGGGCCGACGGGCAAAAAGCAACGCCACCCGCGGGAGTTACCCGGGGTGGCGAAATATGGATCGACGCGGCTACGTGATTCGTGGCCGCGCTGTAATCGATCGCGGTTATGCGGCCTCGCGATGCCCCTCCGGCCGAGCCGCCGCTTGGAACATCTGGATTGCGACTGCGATAGCGTCTAGCGCGTCAAACAGATTGGCGTCTCCGCGATTGAACGCTTCTGTTGCTGCCTTGACCTCTGCAATCGCAAGAAGCGCGGTCGTGGCAAGCGGGCGAATGTTTTCCGACGACATTGGAGTCCTCCGTGACGTGCATCCGGCCGATACATCCTGTTCGGCCCTGTGTGGCAACACTATCGATGGCTCTACGGCCGGTCTTTCACGACTCATGCACTGCCGGGTGGGACGGCCGTCGCTTTTTTGTCACCACACGCGCACCATGCCTTGCTCACTCTGCCAAAAATGTGGACGAGTGGCTGGGAACTGCAACAATGTGACGGGCGTTGACGACGCCCGAACGCCCGCGCCTCGCGAAGGCGGGAATTAGGGGCAGGGCGGCTATGGATGGAATCCGACTATCTGCTTACCCGCATTATTCGTGGTACGCGCACTGGCTCACCGTCCGGCCGCCACGCGTATTCGATGCTCACGACAGCCGATACGTCACACACCGGCTCCTGCTGACGACGAATGGCGATGCGGATGTCGCGTGGACGTCAGACGGAAACGACCGTCGATTCCATTCGATGGTCGGCGACATGGGGTTCTTCCCCTGCGATTTTGCCTCGCATTCGCTGGCCATCACAACGACGGCGGGATTTCAGGCGTATGAGTTATGCGTGCCTGACTCGCACATCCGAGGCGTATGCGATTCCGAGAGCCTACAACCCGTCGTTGGCCTCCATGCCATTCCGCTCTTTCGCGATGCCCTGATACGCGCGAGTCTGCTGCGGCTTGCGGTAGGGAGTGGTAGTCGGCAGATTTCCGAAGAGATCGGCGACGAGATTGCCGCGCGGCAGATCGTCATGGGCATCTCCCTGCTTGCCGGAGGCCGGGCTCCCGACTGGCGGAAAGACACGAGTGTGTTCGACCCGTGCGTCATGCGGCGGATTGTGGAACGACTGGATGCGCATCTAGGGGTGCATTTTTCATTGTTCGAAGCGAGTGAGGGCTTCGGCCTGTCTCCCAGTCACTTCGCGAGAAAATTTCAGCACTCGACCGGCTTGAGCCTAAATCGTTTCATGAATCGGCGACGCATTGGCTGCTCGCTCATCTTGCTGAGAACCAAAGGGGCGTCGCTCTCCCAACTGTCCCTTGATCTGGGTTTCTCCTCGCAAAGCCATTTCACTCGGCTATTCAGTGGTCTTACCGGTTTCACCCCGCACCAATTCCGAAGGCTCCACATTCGCATGGGCGAGTGATCACAAGGTGTGGCAGTAAATCCGCGAACAGCGGTTCGGAAAAGATTCGCCGCCGTGTCCGCTCTCTGATCCGCTACAGTGGTGGAGCAGCGTGTCACGGAACATCGAGATACAGAGCACCTTCAGGAACCATATCCATGAGTGAGCCGGTGTCGCCCGCCAACTTCACAAAGGAACTGGCCCAGATCGCCCTGTCCATGCAGTCGGAGCGCACGGGTCATACGCCAAAGGCCGTGACCGTAGTCGCCAGCGATGAGACGGTCGTGCTGACCCTCCACGAGGCGTTGACGCCTGCCGAGAAGATCCTTGCCCGCACCGAATCCGGGGCGGCCAAGGTGGAGCAGTACCACCGGGCGCTCTTCGCTGTGTCGTGCGACGAGTTGAGAAAAGAAATTCAGCGGTTGACTGGCCGTAGGGTGAGGGAAGCAGCGGTCGTCGTTGAACCTGCAACGGGGGCAATCGTTCATGCCTTCACCAGTGGCACAGTGGTGCAAATCTTTCAATTGGAACCGCACGGCATCGTTACGCACGTTTCGGCAGGCGTACCGACAGAGGGAGGCGAAGCCTCGAAGTGATTTCCCACCAGCCACCCCCTCTCCGCCCCCAACGCCTCCGTCCGACTCGTGAACGGCCCCAGCTCCGGCCCACCTGACGGCCCCATATCCGCCCGCCAGTAGCCGTCCCTATCCGGCTCGATATCGCTTGCCGCGCATGGCAGCCACAGTCGCCGACTGAGATGCGGGAGGGCCATCATCGCCACGAGCCACGCTACTGCTGCGGGTCGGCAAAGAACCGACGCAGCGTGAGCGACATTCACGCGTCGTGCCCACCCTCGCTCACTTCGCGAGCGAGGTCTAATTCCAGTTGGTCATGCTGGGCGTTTCGGCTATCGATGACACCAAAGCCTACGAGGATGTCGTGCTGGAGCTCGTGTGCGAGTGTCCGTGCGGTGTTTTCCTCAATACCGCTGTCCCTGAGCCGCCGGATGAGATGATCCTCCAGCCACTCGTATTTGTTTTCACGTCTCACGATCACGTTCTCCGGAGCCCTGAGTGCCCGAAAGGTCCTTGGTTCATGTCAGGCAACGAACCCATTATTCGCCATCAGGCCTCAGAAGTGACGGAATGTCTCGCTCGGAGCCCGCCCACGTCGCGGACACCCCCGCGAGAGTGCAACGACCACGGCGGCTGACCGCACATGAGCAAAAGGGCCGCTGTACGAAAGTGTCCTCGCGGAGATGGCACTTGCTGTACAGCCAATAACAGCTGGGGCCTCCTTGCTTCGGCCGCCTCGCCACGGCGGTTTTTCCGTTCGTCTCTAGTATCTGTGGTCGGCGGAGCCGTGCTCTCGCGTATGCGGCTCACGTGAATGATTGCGTGGCTGCATCTCGCGTCAGATCCGAGGTCATTCACTCACCTTGACCAAAGAGGGCTTCATATGTCGGGTACATGCAAATACTTGAGTGCAGGCTGCTTCTGGGCGGGTTTCGTTTCGATAGCCGCCTCGATTGCCATCTGGTTCTTGTTCAAGGGAGATGACCCGGCTCATGGAGAGCGGTTCGGAATCTTTGTGGGGCTTTGGGCACCGACGTTTTTTGCACTTTCAAGCCGTTTTGAAAGATACGCATCCTCTGCGAGTCCTAACTAGGGTGACCGCATGTGTGTCCATTTAATTCCATTTGCCATTGGGGAGTCTTTGCAATGATCAAAGCCGTTGTGTCGCTCATGTGTGGAATGCTGGTTGCGTTGGCGTTGAGTGCCTCATCAACCGCGACTGCTGCCGAAACGAAGATGGACCCTGTCGCCAAGGAAAACTGCATCAAGGCGTGTAATGAGTGTGTGCGGGCTTGCCGGGAATGCCTGATCCATGGTGACTGCCCGGCATGCGACATGACATGCCTGACCTGCATCGAGACCTGCCGTGCCTGTGTCGCGCTGATGGAGTACGACTCGCCGCTGGCTAAGGAGATATGCAAGGTCTGTGAGGAAGCGTGCAAGCAGTGCGCGGCTGAGTGCAACAAGTGCGCCGACATGCCGCACGCCAAGAAGTGTGCTGAGGCATGCAAGAAGTGCGAGGAAGCCTGTAGGACATTGGCAATGTGAAGAGAAAATCGCCATCTCGGTGCAACGACGCAGCTGTTTGTGATTCAGCGGACGAACCGGTTCCTTTCATCACAAAGGAGATTACCGTGGCATTTGTCTGGTTTATCGTGGTCGGCTTGGTGGCTGGCCTTCTCGCGGGCGTGATCATGAAGGGAAGCGGCTACGGGATGCTCGGGGACATCGTTGTTGGTGTGTTGGGCGGGCTGCTCGGCGGCGGGATTGTGCAGGCGCTTGGCATACCCTTCGGCGAGGGCCTGCTGGGGGCCGTTCTGGTCGCAACGTTTGGTGCGGTGCTGCTGGTGATGATTCTGCGGCTGATCAAGCGATTCTGGGGAACTAGCCTGACGCTCTGAATGATGAGTCGCCAACCACCCCCTCTCCGCCCCCAACGCCTCCGTCCGGCTTCCATAAGGCCCCAGCATCGGCCCGCCTGAAGGCCCCATATCAGCCCACCAGTAGCCCTCGGCATCTGGCTCGACATGACTCGCCCGGGTGATCTGGAGTTTCCCGATCTCGCGCAGGTCCAGTGCCTCGTCATAGATGCACCGGACGTCACCACCAGCATCCACGACCAACTCCATTTCCGTGGTCATGCTCCCGCTCCCGTCTGCCCGCGCCTGAGGATATTCCTGCGGGGCCGATCCACGAGCAGGTCACCCACGGCCGCTTGAATCTGCTCGAAGTCCCGGGCGACCATCGCGCGGAGCCGGTTGGAGTCCCTGAGCGTCTGCGGCTCGATGCCTGTGATCGTCTGCTGGGCCTGTTCGACGAGGGCATCCAACTCGGGGCTGGACCTAATGTTCAGCCGCCGGAACCGCTCGAAAAACTCCCTGAAATTCTCCACGGCTGAATCTCGGAAGACCATGGGCTGGCCGTCGTGGAGGCCCGTGAGGCGTTCAGCGAGGTGTGACGCCTCCCCAGTTTTTGTACCAGTGCTTATGAGAGAGTTGGGGAACAGTCCGCGTGGTGTGTCGGAGGGAGGGGCGTAGCCCCGACCGGAGACACACCACGCGACGCCGCCGGGACCGCCCCGG
>Ga0315902_10011521_pt1 | contig 11593 bp, 19 predicted proteins | sample LakEriMetagenome_9_FD_203523 | JGI IMG/M metagenome (GOLD analysis project Ga0315902, IMG submission 203523) | Freshwater fungal communities from buoy surface, Lake Erie, Ohio, United States - Buoy 12 MA117 | ecosystem: Environmental > Aquatic > Freshwater > Lake > Lake biofilm | place: USA... | reverse complement strand
CGTATTGCGCGTGAGCGCTGGGGTGGGGGTTGATCCTTGCACAGTCTGCGCAGTCGTAACCGTGCCGCTTAGACCGCCGATGTGAAAAAGGCGATCATACAAAGTGAAGACGCCCGCAACGCTTGACGTGAGACCAACCGTGAGCGCAAATTTCTCACGCCCGCCGCCTGCCGCAGTATATGGCAATGCGCCCTGCGTTGTGCGGGTAGGAATTGCGCCAGTCGTCGGAATCGCACCACCGCCGGGCATCCCATCGTAGCGCCAAAGCGAAGCCATGCGGCCCGCGATGGGCACGGTGGCGGCTGCGCCTGCAATACGGGGCGCCTTGAAAAAAAATGGCGTTTCAGGTGCGCCGTTGTTTCCGCCTGTACCTCGGTTGATAAGGTCGGAAAGATCGGTTAGCGCGGCCATGGGTTAGCTGCCTTGCCAAGTAATTCCGTTGGCGATTGCGTGAGCCTTCGCCTCGACAATCAAGGTCGCCAGATTGTCCAAATTCCGTCCGCTTTGATATTCCCACACACCGACTTGCGGCAAAATAATGAAATGGTCGTTGGAAATATCCAATCGCCAATCACCGCTTTGCGCGATGTAGACAAAACGCCCTGGGTAAGAAATGATGTCCATTTAAGCGTTCCCGTCCGTAAGGGTAAAGCCCGTAACCGTGACAGATTGTAGAGCGCTGATGCTGACGGATGAAAGCTCAAGATCACCACCGCCGCCAGTAGCCGTCACGCTGCCTTGCAGGTGACAAGTCGCGCCTTGCTTAATGCGAAAGTGCCCAGCCGTGCCGCCGGCGTCAGCATTCAAATCTTGCCATGTGCCGGTAAGTGTTTTAGTGCCGCCACTTGCATCGTTCATCCAATTGCTGGGCAAAGTCATGCTCGCCAGCAACGTGCCGCTATCCCCCGCCGCGCAATTCGTCGGATGCGCGCCCGTGCGGATTTCCAGCGTCGGGGCGGTGCCCGTCGTGCTTTCAATACTATCAAGCCGCGCATTACGCACGGCGACGGATAATTGAACGGCCATCAGTCCTCAATCCTTTCGCCTTCATAGCTACCATCAGGGAGCTTCACCACTTTGAGGCGCGTGTTGCGCGGCCTGTTTGCAACGCCTTTCATTGCCACCATTTCCTGCAAAAGCGAGGATTGCGTTTCACTCAAAGTTTCCAGCGCCTCGCTGGTTTGGGCTAAGGCAAGCGTCATCGCCTCGACTGTGGGCTGTATCACGTCAGCCATCTTGCCGTCACGATCCACAACAACCATCGGCGCTACGCTTGCGCTTTCGCGGCGCGGCGCTTCAATCGTGGCGCGCGTGCGCTCTCGCTCGCCTTCCAATTCTGACAACGCCTTAACCTTGGCAACGTCCGCCTGCAGGCGCGCAATCTCTACCTTCATGCGCTCCTTTTCGTTTTCCATGACCAGCTTTTGCGTTTCAAAATCGCGCTCAAGCTGGACTGTGGCGGGATCGTATTCCGTGGCCAGCTTCTGCGCCTCGGCCTTAATCTTCTCCACCTCGGCAAGCGTCTTTTGCGCCTCGCTCAATAGATATTGCTGCTCTGGCGTCGGCTGCTGCGCCTGCTGTTGCATCTGGGCAAGCTGTTGCGCTTCTTCCTCAGTCGGTTTCAAGACGCCAAGCGTCACAAGCTGCTTACGGAAATAGTCCCGAACATCGCTAATGCCCTCGCCTTCCATGTTCATCATGGCCATGGCTTGCAGCACTTTGGCGGTCTCCGGGTCACTGGTAATCGCCAGCATGCCGGTAATCGCCCGCACTGTGGCAGCGCGCCGGCTCTCGGATGTTGGCCCAACCGTCACGGCAACATCAAAATCAGCCTCGGATAAATCGTTATCCGTTTCCATTTCGCCATCGCGCATCATCGGCTTCATTAGCTCAATGCTGGTGACTTCGCCTTGCTCGCCCATGCCCTTCATGGTGCGGCCTTCCTCGACATAGACCTCTTTCGCCATGCCTAGCCAAATTTCGCCAGCGCGCTTCACGGCTTTGGCAAAGTTGGACATGTAAATGAATGACTGCATGTCAAGGCGCTGCTGGATCATCTCGACGGCCTTGCCCGAGATGTTGCTAACCATCTTGTCAGCTTCGTTCTGGCTGCCCAATATTTCCTTGATATCCATCTCCGTCACCTGCAACACAGCGGCAAGCGCGGGCGGGATGTTCGGCGCCTTGGTATAGGCCACAGGCGGTAGGTTTTGTTGCTGCCCGGTCGCGTCAGTCACCGGATTGATCAGAAGATAGGGGTAATTTTTGATGTTATCATCCGTCCAAATTTGCTGATGGCCGGCGACTTGCTCAGGGAATAGGATGGGTTTTTCAATACTGGAAAGCGCCGCAATCTCGCCAAGTTTTGAGACTTGCATGTTCTTCAAGCGCTGCGCGTCTTTGGCCAATCTAACCACACCCATGCACCGTTCCACGTTATCAATAAACCAGCGCTTGCCATAAACCGGCACGATGGGGATATGTCGCCCGGCGATGTAGCCGCAATCTTCCAGCACCGCATTACCGCTCAAGATGTATTTACGCACCCGGCGCCGCTTCACCTTCTTTTGCCGCACTTCCATCGCGCCAAGCGCTTTTAGCCGCGCTTCTAGCTCTTCATCTTCTTCAAAGTCTTTCTCCGAATGCCGAACCTCGCTATTGTCAAGGTGCCGGAAAATCCGGATAATCTCGGATTGCATTTCAAGCCGATAGTATTCCGCCACATAGACTATATCTGGCGTCCACCAATCAAACTCGCTGCGCTTGATATCCTTTGGCCAGCTTGACGGGTCATCGCCCCATTCTTCCTCATAGCTGGCGCGGCTTTGGCTTGTTAGAACAAAGCAATGCTTGGCGTCCGCCTTGTCTTGGCGCTTGGCGTCAAGGTCAAAGAACACGGAACTGTCAGCATCAAAGATCGGCGCAATGCGGATGCGCTGCTTTTCGTCGTCGTCGTCCTCTTCGTTTTCATACTCAGTATGCAACCGAAAGGCGCCAAAACCGCCACCTACAGCCTCTTCGAAAGCGTTGTCATAGGCCTCTGTCGCAACACTATCCTGTTCATCGGCCCGGAACAATTCGGCGCAAGTATCGGCTAGCTTATCATATTCGGCGCCTTCCTTACTAACAAAAGCGGCGCTGATCCTGTTGTTGCGGTACTCATTGATTACCCGCATAACTGCCAGGTGAACCTTGTTGACCTCAAAGCGCGGCTTGGCTTCAAACTGCGCCCCAAGCGGGCCTTCCCATTGCGCGCCGGCGATGGAATAAAAGCGCCGATCATCCAGGCATTGCAAGCGCTCGGCACGCAAGGCGCTTTGAATGCGGTCAAATTGCGTCATCGCCTCGGCGTGGAGGTTGGCGAGGTATTGCTCTTTAGACATCCGCGCCATGGGGTCAGGCTACCTCCAGTGATGCACTACCGGCTGCACCACCACCGGGGGAGGGCGCGCCACATTGGCCCTTCTAGCCCCTTCGCAAGCGTAACGCAAGGCATCTATGACATGGTTTGCCTTATCGTTAAGCAGGGGAAGCACCTTGCCTGTTAATGGGTCAGTTTTGAACGAGTAAGCCGTCAGCTCGTCAATCGTATGCCGGCACCTGGGATGCACCACAATATCGAAGGATTTCAACCACTCAATGCCATCCTCGACGCTCTTTGCCCCCTTCACGGCGGGCACAATCTTCGGGAAGCCGTGCTTTCGCATGTAGCTAATGGTCTCAGGCCTGGCACTATCCGCCGTTAAGGGCCACTTCTCAGCCTCGGGGATGGTCATGAACAGGTCCGGCGTGTCTGGTATCTCGCAGCCGATCCGATAGGCTTCATGATCTATGTAAAGCTTGCGCCCGACAATGTGGCATCGGACCAGCACGGTAGGGTCAACGGCAAAGCCCCAATCGGCGCCGAGGCGATGGATTGCGTCAGGCGGCGCGTCAAACTCCTCAATCTTCCAGTTACGGAAAACGCGCGCCTCGCTGTTGGACACATACCCGCCGCCCCAGACATGGGCATACTTGTCCGGGTCGCGCGCCCGATCATACTCCATTTCGCGGCGCAGCACGTCCGGAAACCATGGGTTATCCCACCAGTTGACAGACACGATAACCGCGTCGGGGGGCGGCTCCGGACCTCGTAGCAGCGCGTCAACCGGGTCAGTGTCTTGGTGCGGGTTCCATGAAAACCAAAGCTCGCTGCCAGGTCGGCGGATGGTCGGGCGCAACAGGTCAAGGCTGCGCTGCGATAGGGATTGCGCTTCTTCCACCCAGGCGCGGTCATAGCCTTCCAGTGACTTAATGCTGTCCGCCGTGTGGTTTTGCATCCCCTGGAATAGGATTAACCCCTTGCCGCGCCGGTTTTTAATCACGGCTTCCTGCACTTCGAAATGATCCGCCGCGCCGAGGCTCTCGATCTTGGCTTCCAGCAGGCGCTTGACGGATTGCGCTAGGCTTTTCTGAACTTCTCGGACGCATACGCTGGACGTAGCTGGGTCAAGGATATGCGCCTCTATCAGCGCCTCGGCCATAAAGTGCGACTTGCCGGACCCTCGCCCGCCCCATGCGCCTTTGTATCGGGCAGGCGCAAGCAGCGGCCTTGCCCAGCGCGGGGTTTCAATCCGTAGCGCGGTCATTCAGCCGGCGCGGCGCTCTTCCTGCCTGCGGCCAAACGCTGCGCTGCGAAGGCTTCAACGTCGGTCGCGTCATAGTGCGGGCGCTTGCCGATCATGACCACAGCCGGCCCCCTGCCAGCCTTACGCCAATTCCAGAGCGCCACGCGCGACACGCCAAGGCGCTGCGAGGCTTCGGTTTGAGTGATGACGTTTTCAGGGATCACGGCGCGGCCTTTCGGGTTATCGCGCCGTTAATGTGGCGCTAGGTTTGCGCCGTGTCAATATGCCCGGTCCCGACCATCACGGCAATGATGCCACCCCTTGGACCGTGTTGACGCTTGCGCGCTGGTCAGGTCGATCCGCCAGCCGGGCGCCAGCGGTGAAAGAACCAAGGGGCATTCAGTCCCAACCCTGCGTAGAGTTGTTTCGCATAAACTCCAGCAACGCCACCACCGGCCCCGGCACGGCGCGCGTCCCGTCGCACCAGCGGCGGACGGTGCGGGCGTCCACAAGCGCCACGCGCGCAAAGCCGGCCTGGGATAGCCCAAGGTCGGCAAGGGCGGCGCGGAATTGGTCAGCATTCATGGGGTGGCCTTCAACAGTGCGGCGCATTCGTCACAGGCGCACGGCTTCACCATTTTCATGGTGTTGCGAATATCGGCCTTAGTGTCTTCGCCGAAGCAGTGCTGCCCTTCATATTGATAGCCTGGCTTGAGATACACAAACAATTCAGGCGCTTGCCCCGTGATCTGGTCAATTCGGCGGTCTGCGGCGCGTTTGCTCATGGCGCGGCCCCTTATTTGAAAGCCTGGATTTTTGCGCCGCTGATCAGCACATAGCGAGGCTTGCCCTTTGACTGACCTTCAATCATCAGCGACTGACCGTCAGGGTTAGCTTTGAAAAACTCAAACCCAGCCTTGCGCCAGCTTTCGCGGGTTTTGGCAGTAACGCGGGTTTGGCGCAAATAAGTAGTAATTTGAATCATATGGCCGCTATCAATCGCGGCGTTGATTTTGTCTGCCAAGGTCGGGGCTTGTGTCATCTGTCTATTCTCTCGCAGCCGGGCTTGATTGCCCTTGCTGATAACTGGAACATAGGACCATTGGCCCGACACGTCAAGCGAAAAAATGCACGGCGCGCGAATTATTTTTCGGCAAAATAAAAAAGCGAACATAAATCAGGCGGAATGTTCGATTTATGTCCGATTAAGTGTCCGATTTATTTTTCAACATCATCCGGGCCGATGATCACGCGCTCAATACGGGTTATCATCGCGCCACCATCGGCGCCAGTCATTTCCAGCCCGGATTTCTCGTGCAACCCGATACGGTTCAGCACGGCCAGGGCCGCTTGCAAGGCGCGCGGGTCTTCCGTGTTGCTGGCAATGTCAATCACGGTCTTGATTGCCAGAGGCGCGGCTTGCTGCAATGCCTCGCGGGATTGCGCCACCTTGCCCTCGCCGTTCTTTACGCCAGGCGTCCGGCCAGGTCCGCCAATCTGGCCGGGACCATTCGCCGGGCCGCCCCAGCCGGCACCATTCGCGCCCGCGCGCGCCCGCGTAATTTTTGCAGGCTCTTGCGCCCCTTCGGGCTCGTTACCGCTTAGGCTCACGGCCAAGCTCCACCAAATACGCAATCGCCCCACAACCCCAGATTGTTGCGCTCATTTCCCACGGCGCGCCAAGCCAGAAGGTTACGCTGCTGATTAACCAGAGCGCGATGGCCGGCAGGAAGCGTTTTTCCATCAGTGTCACGGTTTGGCCTCCAATTTCTTGCGGGCACCCGCCGCGATGGTTTGCATCAGTTGCGCGCGGCTTGTCAAGTAATCCTTGTCAGCCGGCGCAAAGGCCCTAGGAACGGCTTCTAGGGCAATTTCAGCCTTGGTGATGGCCCATTGCTCCAAGTCCTCCCAAACGTGCCCAGCGGCCACCTTGGCGGGTTCTAGCGCCATTTGCGGGGGCTCCGGCTGGCGCGCGGGATCAGCCGCGATGCGATTGCGCTGGTCAGGCCGGCAGGCGGGCGCGGCCATGCGTCCGGGCCACCGGGGCAGCCCGCCGCTTCCCAGGCGAGGTATTCCTCATTCCATGCCTTGTCCGCCACCGCGATACTGGCCTTGGTCGGGAACGCGCTGGCAGGGTCGGCCTGATTTTCGTCGTTGCGCTTTTCTAACGCTTGGGCTTCGGGACACGGGACGCGGGACACTCGGGACACTGTCCCGGCGGGACATTGGACCCCCCCCTTTAGGGGGGGGGTTCCAGTTTGTCCCGGCAGACGGGCCTCAGCGAAACCAAAAATGTCCCGATTTGTCCCGATTTGTCCCGGCAATGTCCCGGCCATTTGGGGGTCAAAAAGTGATGGTTGATTGCGTTCTACTACCATTTTAGACTGCCCAAACAAGGTCATGATGCACCCCTATTTTGCCCTTTTGGGATAACCCTTCGGCTGCCCGGTTAAACGCTTTTTTCTTTGCCTCGTGACTATCGGCGGTTGATCGTGCAAAAAACGCTTCGCGCCATGCGTGCTTGGTTGCAGCGGTTTGCACCCCGGCTTGCGCGGCTTGATAGGGGGGCTGGACGGGCTGCGCGGCCATCACGTCATGAAGGATGCGTAGCGCCATCGCCTCGCCATTGGTGAGGCTCGCGCGGGCTTCCTGCGCCATTGTCTCGGCTGGGGTCACGATGCAGCTTGTGACGGGCTTGCCGCGATGGTTTTTGCCAAGTTCCACCCGCTCCAAGCTGAAGGTCCAAACCCCGTCAATCTCTAGCTCGCGCTGCTTGGTGACGCGGGCGGTGGATGGGCTGTTGCTGTCCAGGCGGGAAATCTCAATCTCGGTGTCTGTGGCTGCGCGTAGCAGGGAATGGCCCCGCGCGCCCTGGGCTTGGTCTTTGCCTGAATGGTGTATCCAGGCCACATGCGCGCCGGTTGCCTGCCGAATCCGGTCGCTGTTCATCACCAGCGCGCCCATGTCTTCTGGGCTATTTTCGTTGCCGCCGGCCATCGCGCGGCTTAGGGTATCCATCACCACCAAGGCGACGGGCTGCCCCATCTTGGCGGCGGCGGTTTCGATGGCTTCGATCAGCCTAGACGTGTCCGCTTCCGGGTCTTGCAGGTTCAGGGCGACCGGAATGATGGCAAAGGGAATCGGCACGCCTTCTAGGCCGTAATGCCGCGCCCATGCGGTGACGCGGTTGCGGATGCCGTGGGCGCCTTCCATCGCGCAATAGATCACGCCGCCTTGCGTCACCTCGCGCCCGTTCCAGGGCTTGCCATAGGCGACGTGCAGCGCCAGGTCGCAGGCGAAGAACGTCTTGCCGCAGTTTGACGGGCCATAGAAGACGCTCATGGCGGCGCGGATCAGGACGCCTTCAAGGAAATCCTCGCCGGATAGGGCGGGTTCCACATCCTCGAAATACACAAGAGGCAGGCCGGTGCCGGGCGCATCGGGTGCAACCCGCTCCACATCTGGCGCTGGCGGCTCCGGGTCAGGCTCTGCGCTCCAATGGTCCGGCGCATGGTCAAGCGGCGGCGGTTCTGGTTGGGTGGGGGCGTATTCCTCAACAATGGTCCGCCGGATCATCGGCGCGGGCGCTTGGCGGGGTTTGGCCATACCAGCGCGGAACGCGGCGCCAAGGGTCTTCTGCGCTGCCGGGTAATCCTCGCAGCGTGAGGCTATGCCGGCCAACGAGGACGCCAGCGCGTGAAGGGCTGGGCCTTCCGCCAATTCACCGGCTGCGACTAGACCGCCAATCGAGAACGCCGCCCGGTTTAGGGTGTCATGCTTGGCGCCGTCCGGGGCGCTCAAGATGGCCTGGCACTCGTTGTCTAAGGCCTGCAGGCCGTAGCGCGTGCCGTCGCCAGATTGGGAGGGGCGCGACTTGGGCAAGTCGGCCCCATACTTGGGCAAGTCAGCAACGCGCGGCGCGGCAGGAGGATCAATCAAGTCCAGCAACCACGCGGGCGCCTCGGCAATAGTGGCGGGGTCCACCACGTCATAGCCATCGCTCGGCGGCGCGATGATATAGCCACCTGTGCCCCGCACATCTACGCCCGGCCCGACCTTGCTGGCGCTGTTGCGGATGGTGCGACCTGCCGGCATGGTGAATAGCAGGTGAATGCCGCCGCTCCGGGTCCGGTGCCGGCGTGTCTGGGGCAAGCGGGCTTCATGCGCTGCCAGCCATTCCAGGCCTTGCGCGCCATTCTTGCAATCCAGGTCCAACACGAAAAACCCGGACGCCTCGCCCGTGGGAATGCCAATCATCGCGGCATTGCGGAAGCTGCGCCGGATTGTCTCCGGGTCTTTCGTCGCGTCTCGGAACCCGTGTTGCGTCATGGGGCGCTTTTGGTCATCGCATGGGAAGACGGGCAGGCCCATTTCCTCGGCAAGCCATTGGGCGGACGCGGCGAGGGTCATGCTAACGCCTCCACAGATCGAGCCATTGAAATCAATAAATCGCGAAACTCTAGCGGCGTAGCCGCTCGCGCCTTACGCGACAACAAGACGCAAATGCCGTCTTTCGCGGCGCGGGCGCGCCAACGCTCGGACCGATATGCCGGTATTTCGGGGGCTGACCTCCCCCAGCGCAGTCGGGGCGTATTTGTGTGGCAAACATAAAGCCAAGTTGGTTTGCGCGCGGCATGGCCGTAGGCGCCTTGGTCCACTTGACAAGTCCATCCACCGATCCAATCCGCCGTTACCCACCCGCCAGAAGCTACGGGCCGAGCAAGCCCGTTTGCAGCCCAAGCAAGTGAACCAGCCGGGTGTTCCAGCACGCCGCCCCACTTGCGAACGCTGGCAAGTGCCGCCGCAAAGCAGCCCGCATCATCGCCGAGCGTCTTAGGCTCCCCCCGCCAAGCTGGCCCGCCGTTATAATAGCGCCCCCAGCGCTCGCACGGCGGATGCGCGACAACGGGCCATGGGCCAGAGTATTGCCGCGCATCGCGCGCAGCGTCCCAAGGATCAACACCGGGCAGCCCATAATACGCGCCGCCTGGTTCCACATAAAGCGCCGCAATCACCGCTGCTTCGCCTTCCAGGTCTCAAACACCGCCGCCCGTTCCGCGTCTTCCACCGGATCAGGATCGCGCTCTTGCAGCGTTTCAAACACGCGCTTGACCCATTGCGTCACTTCGCTATGCGGCTCCGGGCCAAAGTCCAGCACGGTCATAGGCGGGGGGTAGGTCATGGCTATTCCTCCCACCTTACAAAGCGCGTAACAACGCCTTCATGTTGGCTGCGACATTGTATTGCCGCCGCCTCAGTCTTATGAACCGCGTAAATATTCACCCACCCCTCGCGCTTCACCGGCGCGTTGCGGATGAACGGCTCTTGGCGCTTGCTGTAAATGGCGCGGTCATCGCAGCGGTAGCCTTCAGGGTCCACAAGGAACACATCGTCTGACTTTCCGTACACATAAACGATGTGCTGAAGTTTCTCTATATTCGTTTCCACCAAACGCGCCGCGCGCCCGTCCACCGTCTCAATCGGCTTGTTCCAGTCAATCATTTCACGTCCCATCCCCATGCTTGCAGCCATATCACCGCCTGATCTTGCGAATGCACAACTTCCCATGTGTGCCCCATGCGCCTCAACATTTCGCCAATCTCAGCTTGCGCCGGTGACAGCTTGCCGCCCGGCGCCTTCACCTCCAGGAACGCAACCAGCCCCTCCGGCCCGACAACGGTCAGGTCAGGCCAGCCCGTGATCATGCCGTCCGCCTTGATGCGCCTGCCACCGATAACGCTGCGCTTGGCCGCGTTTGGCGAGTGGTGGCAGACAATGCCGGACATGCGAAGCCGCGCGATGATGGCGCGCTGGATTGCGGCCTCGGGCTGCGCCTTGCGCTTTGGTGCAACGGTCATGACCCGAACACCCAACGCGCTGCGGCTGAACCGATAAACGACGCGAAGGCGAACATGGCAAGCGCAATGGCTGCCTCGCGATACGGGCGCACCTTGTCGCGCGCGTCGTCAAGCCATTCTCGGAATGTGCGGCGGTAGGTCATTGGCTGTTCTCCTCTCTGGCCTTCATCATGGCGTCGGCTTGGCGCCACGCTTCTGCCGCCATTTCATCGCGGTTGTATGCGTGTGCATCACCAGCCGCCAGCAATCCTTCAAGCGCATGCCCGGCAAACCTATCCCGCAATTCGGCGCGGGCTTGTTTGGCGGCTTGCTCGGCTTCAACGACCTGCGGTTGCATGTCGCGCAACACAGAATCGCACATTTTCCGCATCAAGGTCTCAAAAGGCTCTTGTTCTTCACTCATCTCTGTCTCTCCATTGCTTTGCACTCAACATCCCGAAACACCGCCTCAGGATGCGCGCGGGATCGCGCGTAATCGTATGCCATTCGGCAAGCGCGGGCCTCGCCAATGCCTGCCGTGCGCTGGTAATGTATGCCCGGCTCGCAGGCACCGGCAAGGCATAGCGTGAAGGTCAGGGCGACTATCATGGCGCCACCGCATCCCGGAACATATCGCCTTGCCGCTGCGCTTCTTCTATGCGGCGGCAGGCTATGTCGAAGTAGCGCGGCTCGATCTCGATGCCCACGAAAGGGTGGCGCATCTGGACCGCTGCGACGCCCGTGGAACCGCTGCCCATGTAGGGGTCGAGGATGCTGCCGCCGGGGGGAACCTTGGCTTTTTCGATACACCAGCGCATCAGCGGCACCGGCTTTTGCGTGGGGTGTGCAGCCTCCCCAAACGCTTCCATAGCGCGCCCTGTTGGCCCACGCGCATCTCGAAAAGCGTAAATGCCATACCCGCCTGACACCCAGGCTAATTCAGCGTCCGACAAAAAAGAGCCAAGCGCCGCATCGTTGCGCTTCAACCAAATCAAGGTTGTGCCGACCGGAAGCCTTGCGGCGTAATGGTTCCAACCCCAAAGCGTGACCACATCAGCCATTTTCAGCCACGGCGCAGGGTCAAATGGCTCGCGGTCACCCACGATATGCCCCCCCAATTCTTCCCGCGCTTTACCGATTGCGCGCCAC
>Ga0315902_10011520_pt1 | contig 11593 bp, 8 predicted proteins | sample LakEriMetagenome_9_FD_203523 | JGI IMG/M metagenome (GOLD analysis project Ga0315902, IMG submission 203523) | Freshwater fungal communities from buoy surface, Lake Erie, Ohio, United States - Buoy 12 MA117 | ecosystem: Environmental > Aquatic > Freshwater > Lake > Lake biofilm | place: USA... | reverse complement strand
CCACCGCCACCTCGCCGGGCCGGCATCCACATTCACGCGCGATGAGGGCCCGCAGGGCGCCGCGCAGGGCCTCGGGGGCCGATCCGAGCATCCGTGACGGCGCCAGGCCGCACTCGGTGACGGCGCGCTCAATGATCGTGGCGGCCTCGTGGGTGGCACAGAGCACCGGGACACGTCCCGAGTGCCGGGCAATCAGCGTCAGCTGCGGCAGCACGGCGGCGTCGGTCATGGACACGGGGGCCCGGCCGGGGTCGCCCTCGCCGTCGGCGATGATCACGAGCGCGGCATTGGCGAGCACACCGGCGTCATCTGTGCCGCTGAGATCCGACGCGCTGCCGTCGACTGGCGCGCTCTGGCGCAGGTCGAGTGCCTTGCCCTCGGCCACTCCGCGCCTGGCGTCGACGATGACCACGGGCATGCCCAGATGCAGGGTGCCCAACTGCTGGGCGACGGCGCCGCCGACATCGCCCGCGCCCAGAACGACGATGAACACGGTAGGATTGTAGCCGCATGAGCTCAGTCAGTTTCATCACGGGTGGCACTCGGGGCATCGGACTCGCGCTGGCCCATCGCCTGCTGGCGCAGGGGCATAGCGTCACGGTGACGGGCACCACGGCGTCAGGTGCCGAGCGGGCACAGCAGCACCTGGTGGCGGCTTGTGGTGATGCGGACCGCGTGCTGGCCATGGCCTGCGACGTGCGCGACCGCGCGCAGGTGGGCCGGGCCGTGCAGGCCACGGTTGATCGATGGGGCGGACTCGACGTGGTGGTGAACAACGCCGGCGTCGGTGTGGGGCAGCCCATCAGCGAGCTGCCGCACGACGAGTGGGACCGCATCATCGACACGAACCTCACGGGCGTCTTCAATGTGTGCCGCGCGGCGATTCCGCACCTCGTGGCGCGCGGGGCCGGCTGGATCATCAATGTGAGCAGCCTGGCCAGCCAGAATCCCTTCGTGGGCGGCGCCGCATACTGCGCCTCGAAGGCCGGCCTCAACGCGTTCAGCGATGCGCTCCTGTTCGAGCTGCGCCACCAGAACATCCGCGTCAGCACGGTGCTGCCCGGATCGGTGGCGACCGATTTCATGGGGACGGCGTCTCCATCCGATGCGGACTGGAAGCTTTCGCCCGACGATGTGGCGCAGGCCATCGAGGACCTGCTGCGCCACCCCCTGCGCAGCCTGCCCGGGCACGTGGAACTGCGTCCCACCCATCCCCCACGGAAGAAGTGATCGCGGCAGCACCGGCTGTGCCTGCCACGCGGCCGAAGACGAACAAGTGGATCGTCACGCTCTCGATCACGTTCGGCACGCTGATGGGGGCCATCGACGCCTCCATCGTGAATGTGGCGCTGCCGCAGATTCGCGGGGCGGTCGGAGCGACACTGCAGGAGATCACCTGGATCAGCACCGGCTATGCCGTGGCGCTGGTGCTGGTGATGCCGCTCACCGCGTTCCTGGGCCGGCGCTTTGGCCAGAAGCGCGTCTACATGGCGTGCCTCGTGATGTTCATCGTCGGGTCGCTGCTGTGCGGCATTGCCGAGTCGCTGACGGCGCTGGTGATTTATCGGGTGATTCAGGGCTTCGGGGCCGGAGCGCTGCAGCCGACCGAGCAGGCCATCCTTCGGCAGACCTTCGCGCCGCATGAGCAGGCCACGGCCATGGCTCTCTTCGGGATGGCGGTGATGCTGGGACCGGCGCTGGGCCCCACGCTGGGCGGCTACATCGTCGACAACTACCACTGGTCGTGGATCTTCTTCATCAACCTGCCGGTGGGCCTGCTGGGCCTCTTCATGGTTGCGACCTTCGTCCATGAAGACCCGGAGATTCTCGAACACAACCGCGCACAGGCGGCCCGCGAGCGGGGCAATGTCGACTGGATGGGCATTGCACTGCTGTGGGTGGCGCTGGGGATGCTGCAGTACTTCCTTGAAGAGGGCAACCGGAACGACTGGTTCGACTCGCGCGAGCTGACGATCGTGTTCGTGGTGGGCCTGGTGGCCACGGCTGCCTTTGTGGTCCGCGAGCTCACGACGCCGTTTCCCGCCGTTGACCTGCGGCTGTTCAAGGACCCGGTATTCATGTCAGGCACGCTCATCGGCGGCCTGATGTTCGCCATGCTGCTGGCGAACATGTTCCTGCTGCCGGTGTTCATGCAGGAGCTGCTGGGCTTCACGGCCGTGCAATCGGGCCTGGCACTGATGCCGCGGACGCTCATCATGATGGCCGCCGTGCCGATTGTCGGGCGCATCTACAACCTGGTGGCGCCCCGGGTCATCGTGACGATCGGCGTGCTGATGTTCTCGTTCAGTTCGTGGCGGCTGAGTCATCTCACGCTCGAGTCAGGCACGGCCGATATCGTCGGGCCGCTACTGATTCAGGGCGTGGCATTCGCGTGTCTCTTCGTGCCCCTGACCACGGTGTCGCTGTCGAACGTGCCGAAGCACAAGGCTGCAGATGCGACGGGCCTCAACTCGCTGTTCAGGCAGATGGGCGGCGCCGTGGGCATTGCCATCTTTGCGAGTTTCATCGACAACTATGCCAAGCTGGCGCGCGGCGGGCTCGATGCCCAGATGACACTGACACGCCCTGAGGTGTGGTCGCGCCTGCAGATGCTGGAAGCGTCGTTCCGTGCGCGCGGCCTCGATGCGGCGTCGGCACACGACGCCGCGATGCGCGCCATGACCGGCACGGTGATGCAGCAGTCGGTCGTGCTGGGCTTCGAGCGCATCTTCATCGTGGCCGGGGCGCTGTTCCTGCTGGTGATTCCGATGCTGATTTTCCTGAAGGTGCCGGTACGCCCGGCGGGTCCGACACCCGATGTGCATGTGGAGATGTGAGCGATGAGTGAACCGACAACTTCAGGACCGCGTCCGGCGGGAGCTGGCGGCGGCGACAGCCGCAAGGCGTTTCTCGTGCTGGGTGGTCTGACGCTGATCGTGGGGGCCTCGCTCGGAGGCTACACATGGCTGCACGCCGGCCAGGAGGCCACGGACAACGCCCAGATTGAGGCCGACGTGGTGGCGGTCACCTCACGCATTCCCGGCGTGATTGCCACCGTGGCGGTGCACGACAATCAGGTGGTGACGAAGGGCACCGTGCTGCTAACGCTGGACGATGCCGACATCAGCGCGCGGCTGGCGCAGGTGCGAGCCGAGCTCGAGACGGCGCGGGCGCAGGCGGCCGGTGCGCGTGCCCAGGCAGCGGTCGTCGAGGCGACGGCGCGCGGCGGGTTGCAGGGGGCCGAGGCGCAGGTCGCGGCGGCGCGCGCGGCGGTGCAGTCGGCCGAGGCGCAGATTGCCGCGGCACAGGCGGGCGTCAGCCGGGCCGATGCGGAGCTGGCCAAGGCCACGCGTGATCTGGCACGCGCGCGGGAACTGGTGGCCGTGGATGCCATTGCGCCGCAGCAGCTTGATGCGGCGCAGCTGGCGCGTGACGCGGCCGATGCCCAGGTGCGCGCGGCGCGGGCGAACCTGACGGCGGCAACCGAGGCCAGGCAGACGGCGCAGAGCCGCGTGGGCGAGGCCCGGGCACGCGTGGCCCAGACCCGCCCGGTGCCCCAGCAGATTGCGGCGGCACAGTCGGCGACGGCGCTCGCGGACGCGCGCATCGCGGCGGCCGAGGCGGCGGTCAGGCTGGCCGAGCTGCAGCTGTCGTACACGAAGGTCGTGGCTCCGGCCGATGGGGTCGTGACCCAGATCGGTGCGCGGCCCGGGGGTATGATCCAGATGGGACAGCCGCTGGCGCAGGTGGTGCCCACCGCGACCTACCTCGTGGCCAACTTCAAGGAAACGCAGATCGATCGCATCCGCACGGGCGACCGCGCCGAGGTGCGCATCGACGCCTATCCGGGCCGCCGTTTCGAGGCCCGCGTCGAGAGTCTCGCGGGCGGCACCGGTGCGCGCTTTTCGATGATTCCTCCCGACAACGCCACGGGAAACTTCGTCAAAGTGGTGCAGCGCGTCCCGGTACGGCTGGCCTGGAGCGCGCCACCCGATGTCGAGCTGCGCGCTGGTCTGTCGGCATCCGTGACCGTGTCGGTCAGTGGAAAGTGAGGGCGTGATGCGCCGAATCGTCATCGCACTGAGTGTGGTCGGGCTGACGGCGGGGCCGGCGGTGGCCCAGCCGGGCGCGCTGCTGTCCGGCAGTGTGGCCGAGGGACAGGCGCAGGCTGAGGTGCTGCCGCTCACGCTGCCGGATGCCGTGGCGCGGGGGTTGCGGAACAACCTCGGGGTGCTGGCCAGTGCCCAGCAGGTCGACCTGGCGCGCGGCGCCGAGCAGCGCTCACGCCGCGAGCTGCTGCCGCAGGTCAGCGGACGCATTGCCGAGTCGAGGCAGACCAACAACCTGGCGGCCTTCGGGTTCAATACGTCGCTCTTCCCCGGGATGAGTTCGCTGGTCGGGCCATTCAACATCTTCGATGCGCGCGTCTACGCCTCGCAGCAGGTGATTAACCTGAGCGCCCGCAGCGATGCCCAGCGGGCCGCACTCGCAGTGGATGCCGCCGAGCTCGACCGCGAAGACACACGCGAGTGGGTGGTGTTCACGGTGACCCGCCTCTACCTGCAGGCCACCGCCAGCGGCGAGCGGGTGGCGACGACGCGTGCGCAGGTGGCCACGGCCGAGGCCCTGGCGAAGATGGCCACCGACATGCGATCCGCCGGCGCCGTGCCTGGCATCGACGTGGTGCGCGCCGGCGTGCAGGTGCAAGAGCAGAAGCAGCGGCTCATTGCGGCTGAGACCGAACACCGGCGCCTGCTGCTGCAACTGCAGCGCGCGATTGGGGTGCCGGTGGCGCAGGCCGTGAGCCTCACGGATCGGGCGCTGACGCTGGCCTCCCCCCCCATGGATGTGGCGGCGGCCGTCGCCCTCGCTGCCGGACAGCGGGCCGACTATCGCGCCGCCACCACGCGGCTGCGCGCCGCCGAGGCGGCGCTGGCTGCGGCGCGGCGCGAGTCGCTGCCGACGCTCGCGGTCACCGCCGACGTGGGCACGATCGGGTCATCGGCGTCGAATGCACTGCGCACGTACGCGATGGCCGGGGCGATTCGCGTCCCCATCTTCGACGTGGGTCGGCGCGGGCGTGTGGCCGAGTCGACGGCCGCGCTCAGGCTCCGCCAGGCCGAGGCCGCCGACTTCGTGCAGCGGCTCGAGGCCGATGTGCAGACGGCCTTCCTCGACCTGCAGGCCGCCGAGCAGCAGGTGGCCGTCGTGGGGGAACGCGTGTCACTGGCCAATCAGGAACTGGCGCTGGCCCGCACGCGGTTCTCAGCGGGCGTGACCAGCAACCTCGAAGTGATTCAGGCGCAGGTCGCCGTGGCGACGGCGACCGATCAGCAGATTGCCAGCGCGCTGGCGCTCAATCTTGCCCGTGCGCATCTCATGAAGGTGCTCGGCCAGACGCCCTGAGCCAGGCCGGCGCCACCCTCAGCGCGGCACGGGTGCAGGTGCAGGCACCGGCTTCGGCCCGAACTGCTCCCAGTACGGAGTCGGCAGCGGACGCGGCTCGGGCCACACCATCCTGAGGGAATCGCCCTCGTACAGTTCGCCGTTCTTCATCACCATCCGGATGGTGTTGGTGTGCCTGATGTTCTCGAGCGGATTGCGATCGAGGATCAGCAGGTCGGCCATCTTGCCCGGCTCGAGCGAGCCCACATCGCCCTGCAGGCCGATGGCCTCCGCGCCGTAGAGTGTGACGACGCGCAGCGTCTCGTGCGGGGTCAGCCCGTTCGAGCCGAGGTTCCACGTTTCCCAGTGCGCGCCCAGGCCCTGCAGTTGCCCGTGGCTGCCGAGAGCGGCGCGGCCACCGGCGTGCACGATGTCGGCCACCTGACGGCCGATCTTCGTGTGGCCATACTCTTCGGGCAGGAACCACTGCGGCCGCCGGCGGATCATCGTGTCGAGCAGCTCCTCGGGAATCCAGCGTCTCAGCTTGGCATCGCCGCTGGTGTTTTCCGTTTCGAAGTAGAAGTTCTCGGACCACGGTGCCCCGTAGGCCACGAGAATCGTGGGCGTGTAGAACGTCTTCGTGCGGGCGACAAACTCGACCACATCGCGGTAGATGGGCATGATCGGCAGCGAGTGTTCCTGGCCCGAGTAGCCGTCGGCCATCTGCGTCAGGTTGAGCTTCAGGTCGAGGGACCCTTCGATGGTGGCGGTGATGCCGTATTCCTTCGCGGCTTCGATGAGCCACTGCCGCACCAGCCGATCGCCGGCCACGTACTGCTTGATGGTGTTGGTGCGATAGGCGTCGCGATAGCGCTTCATGAACCGGAAGGCGCTGTCGCGGTCGTCGATGCCCGAGGTGCCGAAGATGCCCGGGCCGGTGGCATACACGCGGGGGCCCGGGATCATGCCGGCGTCGACCATGTCGGCGTAGGCGAAGACGTCTGGCGTGGAGGTCTGCGGATCGCGGGTCGTCGTGACGCCGTAGGCGAGGTTGGCGAGGTACTGCCAGACCTCGGTCTGGTGCAGGCCGCGCGGGGTCCACATGTGCGCGTGCGCATCGACCAGGCCCGGCATGATGGTCTTGCCTGACACATCGATGCGTCGCGCATCGGCGGGCACCTTGAGGCTGCCGCGCGGACCAATGGCGGCAATCCGATTGGCCGTCACGAGCACATCGCCCCTGGCGATGACCTCGTCGCCTTTCATGGTGATGAGGCGGGCGCCGGTCAGCAGCACCGAACCCGCAGGGCGGGCCCGCGGCCGTTCGACGACCACATCGAGCCGCGTGGGCGTGCCCTCGCCGGTGGCGGCCTGACGCGAGACCGAGGCGCCGAGTGCCCAGGTGACCTCGCGGCTGTCTGCGGTCCACTGCACATAGTCGCCGCCCTCGGGCGACAGGCGGGTGACGGGCACCGAGGCATCGGCGCGCCCCTGAATACGCACGTCGACCGTCTCGCGACCGGCGCGCGGCATCGGTACCACATAGTGCCGGCCCTGCAGCGACACGGCCACCCGCGTCCCATCAGGCGACAGCCGCAGCTCTTCGGCGGCGGGCGGCGTGCTGCCCGGCCCGCTGCCAGTCACCCGCAGGTGGGTGCGGCGGTCGTAGCCGCTGAGGTCGATCGACTGCAGCCCGCGGCTGCCGCTGAGGTAGATGCGGCTCGGCTGTGCCTGCACGAAATGCGGGCGGCGTCCGTTCTGTGCGGCGGCCACCACCGTCGACGCGCCGCCGCCGGCAGGCATCCAGCGAATCTCGAGAGTGCTGGGTGCCGAGATGCCGCTGATTTCGCCGACGCCGTCACCGTCGTGGTGCGGATCTTCCTCGGGAGGTGTGTCGCGCAGGATCGAATACAGCTGGTCGCTGACGGCGCCAGACACATAGACGATGCGGCTGCCGTCGGGGCTGACGACCGGGTCGACGTAATAGCCCTCATGCGGCGTGAGCGTCTCGGGATTGCCTCCGGTGGCGGCCACGCGCTTGATGTGGCCGCCGCGCGTGGTCCAGGTCGTGTACACGACGGCGCGGCTGTCGGGGGTCCAGGTCGGCATGAACTCGCCCTCGGCGACGGTGCCGGCCGGGGGAGTCAGTGGTGCCGATGTGAGCAGGCGCGGCGTGCCTGATGGCAGATCGATGACGTAGAGGCGGTTCATCGCGCTGAACACGAGTCGCCGGCCATCGGGCGACACGCCGGGCCACCGCACCAGTCTGGCCCTCACCGCGGGGCCATCGTCCATCCGCACTGGTGTGTAGACGCGCGGGGCAATGTCGGCTTCCACGGGCACGGTCATCGGAATCGCCCGCGAGGCACCGGTGGCAAAGTCGACCCGGTGCAGCTTGCCGCCCACGGGCACCACGAGCGACTGTCCATCGGGCAGGAAGGTGTAGCCGGGCAGCGTGTCGCGCGAGGCCCGCGATTCCTGATCGTCGCGCGTGACGGGCCACAGCAGCCAGCGCTCGGCGCCCGTCTCGAGATTCCGCACACGCAGCGCCGTGTCGGTCTTGTAGCGAGTGCCATACACGAGGTGCCGGCCGTCGGGTGACAGCACGGGACGCATCGCGCTGCCCTGGGCATTGGTGATCTGCGTCACGTCGCCGGTGTCACGATCGTGGCGGTAGATCTGCCAGAGCGGGAATCGCGCGTTGTAGGTGAAGCTGCCGGTGCGCTGGGCGTAGTAGATGTAGCGCCCGTCGGGCGACACAACGGCGCCCATGCGGTTGGCGGGTGGCACCGGAGGAGGGCCGCTGCTCTCGGGCCCCGGCTGCGGGGGCGGAGCGGCCCCGACGCGCACGCCGTTGCCCCCGTCGCGATGATAGAGGAAGAGCCAGAAGGTACCCGGGTCGGGAGGCCTCGACTTCGACACCACCAGGTATTGCCCATCGGGCGTCCATGCCGGTGACGTCATGATTTGCGGACGGTCGCGCGTGAGGCCGTCCTTCGAGACGGCGCGCGGGTTGCGCCCATCGGCATCGGCAATCCAGAGGTTCTCGACGCCGGTACGGTCGCTCAGGAACGCAATGTGCTTTCCGTCAGGCGAGAACCGCGGCTGGCTTTCGAACGAGAGGCCACCCACGAGGCGCGTGGCCGTGCCGCCCTCGACCGGCAGCGTGTAGAGGTCGCCGAGCACATCGAAGATGAGGGTGCGTCCGTCGGGCGAGACATCCACCGAGGGCCAGGTCACCTCGTCGGTCGTGAAGCGCAGCGTCTCGGCCGTCTTGAGCACCAGCCCCTGCTGGCGCGCGGGTTCGTCGGCAGCCCCGGCGGCAGGAGCCTGGGCCTGCTGCGCCCGAAGTGACAGCGCCGGAAGCATCAGTGCCGCCACCAGCGACACCGCGAGGATCAGACGGGGAAACACCATGGCGGCCTCCTCCCAGAAGCAGCCGCCATTGTAGCTGTGCCCCCGGCGCTGGCGTGCGCCCGTCAGCGGTCCCGGGTCTGGCGCATCCAGTCGAGCACGAAGGGATTGCCGCGGCGCTCGCGCCCGATGGTGGTGTCAGGTCCGTGCCCGGGGTGCACGACGGTATCGTCGGGATAGCCGAACAGCACCCCGGTGATGGCCCGCATCAGCGTGGGATAGTCGCCGCCCGGCAGGTCGGTGCGCCCGATCGAGCCGGCAAAGAGCGTGTCGCCCACGAACAGCCCCTGGCTGGCAGGTGGCTCACCTGCGCGCGAGACGGCGAAGCACACATTGCCCGGGCAGTGCCCCGGCGTGTGCTGCAGGGCAATGTCATAGTCGCCGACGCGGCCCCAGGCGCCTTCAGCCTCGAAGTAGTGATCGACCGGCGGCAGCGGCTCGATCTCGAGACCGAACAGCCGACCCTGCTCGACGGCACGGGCGTAGACCGGCGTGTCGTCGGGATGCAGCCAGATCGGCGCGCCCAGTTCGCGGCGCGCACGGGCCACGCCCGACACATGGTCGACGTGGGCGTGGGTCAGCAGGATGGCCACGGTGTCGAGCCGCTCGGCGCGGATGTGCGCGAGCAGGTCGTCGACCTCATCGCCGGGATCGATGACCACGACCTGGCGCGTGCGTTCGCAGCCAATGACGAAGCCGTTCTTCATGAACGGCGCAACCGCAGAGGAATACAGCAGCATGGGTCAGTCCACCACGACCGTCAGCGTGACGCGGCCCACCGTGAGGACGTCGCCAGCTGCCAGGCGCGTCGCACCGGTCATGCGGTGGCCGTTGACCTCGGTGCCGTTGGTGCTGCCCAGGTCTTCCACGACGAGGCTGCCATCCGCCGAGGCGGTGACGCGGCAGTGCACCCGTGAGACCAGCGGATGATCGACGATGAACTGGGCGCCGGTGGCGCGGCCGATGGTGCGGACGTCGCCGGGAGAGAGACGGAAAGACACATCGGGCTCGGACCCGCGCAGCTGCCACATACGCCGCCTAGTTTACGAGACATGCGCTCCGCGGTGCGCGGCCGGAGATCTCACGACGGCCGGTCTGTCGGTGGCCCTGCCCCGGCTGGCCCTGCCCGGGTCGACACACGCCGCCTGCCGCGCAGACGGCAGGGGCGGTGATCTCCGGTCAGGACGGCTCAGGGAACCTGAACGTGCGTCCTGCCGTAACAGCAGGATGTCATGTCGTTGCGTCGCATCGTGCTGCTGGTGATGGTGATGGCTGCCCTCGGTGGCGGCTGGGTGCTGCTGCAGCGGTCGAGGGCGTCCGCACCCATCGACCCGTCGAAGCTGGCCGCCGTCGAGCGGGGACCCATGGTCCGCTCCGTGGTCGCCACCGGGAAGATCGAACCGATCAGCAAGGTGGAACTTAAGTCGAAGGCCAACGGCATCATCGAGCGGCTGCTGGTCGATGTCGATCAGCCCGTGCAGGCCGGCCAGGTGCTGGCCGAGCTCGACAAGGAAATGCTGCGCGCGCGGCTGCGCGAGGCTCGCGCCAATCTCGAGGCGGCCAGTGCCTCGCTGCAGGCGGCCGAGGCGCAGGAGGCCAAGAGTGCCGTCGAGGCCGAATCACCCGACGTCGCCTTCAGCAAAGCCGCCGTTGATCGCGCCACGGCCCTGCAGGCGCAGCAGCTGGTCTCGCGCGAGGCGCTCGACCAGGCCACCTCGGCGTACCAGGTGGCACTCAACCGGCAGCGCGCGGCCGCCTCGCAGCTGCTGATTGCCCGGGCCCGCGTCGCCGAGGCCCGCGCCCAGCGCGCCCAGGCGCAGGCTGCGGTCGAACGTGCGGACGAAGAACTGGCCAATGCCACGCTTCGTTCCCCCATCCAGGGCACCGTGCTGACGCGCGACGTCGAGGTCGGCAGTGCCGTTTCGTCCATCCTCAATCTCGGCGCCAGCGCCACGCTGGTGATGACACTCGGCGACATCGGCAAGGTATTTGTGCGCGGCAAGGTCGACGAGGCCGACATCGGCGTCGTCCGACTGCAGCAGCCGGCCCGCATCACCACCGAGAGCTTTCCGGGAATGGTCTTCACCGGACACGTCACGCAGATCTCGCCGATCGGCGTTGACAAGGACAATGTCATCACCTTCGAGGTCGAGGTGTCGATCGACAATGCCGACCACGCCCTGAAGGCCAACATGACGGCCAACGCCGAGATCGTCCTCGAGGAACACGTCGACACCCTGCACATTCCGGAAGCGGCCATCACCTACGATGCCCAGCGCACGGCGACGGTCCAGGTGCACGATCCGAAGGCGCCCGCCAGCCGTCGCACCGTCACGGTGCAGGTGGGCATCAGCAACGGCACGCGCACGGAAATCACGGGTGGCCTGAGCGAGGGCGACCGGGTCGTGCTGCCGGGCTAGGCCCGGCGCCGACGCTCGTCTGAGGAGACTCACCGTGCGGGACGTCTTCGCCCAGGTCTTCGATAATCTGCGGGCCCACACGCTGCGCAGCGTGCTGACGATGTTCGGCATCCTGTGGGGCGTGGTGTCGGTCGTCATCCTGTCGGCAACCGGGGAAGGCTTCCAGCGGGGGAACCAGGCCGTCCTCGAGACCCTGGGCAAGAACGTCGCGATCGTGTGGGGCGGACGCACGACGATGCAGGCCGGGGGCGAGCGCGCCGGCACTCTGGTGCGCCTGACCTACGGCGATGTCGAGGCCATCAGGCGCGAGGCGTCACTCGTGGCGGTGGCCAGCGCCGAAATCAACCGCTCGCTGCGCATCAAGAGCCCCTTCA
>Ga0315902_10011518_pt1 | contig 11594 bp, 9 predicted proteins | sample LakEriMetagenome_9_FD_203523 | JGI IMG/M metagenome (GOLD analysis project Ga0315902, IMG submission 203523) | Freshwater fungal communities from buoy surface, Lake Erie, Ohio, United States - Buoy 12 MA117 | ecosystem: Environmental > Aquatic > Freshwater > Lake > Lake biofilm | place: USA... | reverse complement strand
AGAAGTTTAAGCGAAACTATTTTTGAATTGAGGAAGCGCCAGCACCATTCTGCCAGCTTCAATAAAATTTGTTTCTGATTCTCAAAAATTACTTCCTTACACCTGGAAAGTGTCGCAAGAATCATAAATACCAATCTCTTGATCTTACTAGGTGAGAACGTACTCAAACAAACAGAAGCCAGGCTCTCAAAGAGCACCATTTCTGTAGCTTCAGAAACCAGTTCACGACATTCAAAAATGTATTCACATATATCGACAAAGGAAGAATAATTGACGAAATCAGGCTTTCTGAAGCATTCAAGAGCAAGAGGAATGTACACCATAAATTTGAATGCGATCTCTGGTCTCAGGACAGATGTATGTAACATGATATCAACGATTTCTTCGTTTCTCCAGATCCATAGGTTGGATAGTTCTTCGATATACTTCGCCAAACATTCAACAGCCTCAAGAGACAACAGATATTCCTTGATCGTTTGAACTAAATATGTGTGCTGAGGCTTCGGTTCAACTTGGGAGCCGTTGAAGATTCGGAACACCCACATCAGCAACTGGATTCTTGTTGAGGAAGATGCACTGCAGTTTTTACCTAGGCAATTTGAAATCACGTCACAAAATTCATCTGCATTGGATAGAGGTCGTCCAGTGTCTTCAAGTTTTTGTGAAAGCAGAAGTAGATATACAACAGACTCGCGAGGATCTTGTGTTTCAAGAAGATTTCTCAGTGTCTGCTCTTCAGAACGACAATTGGTTATTGCAAGAGCTAGAATCGACAAAGCATCGAAGTCAGCCTTAAACATAAAGGAATCATGAATGAGGAATGGGAGCAGCCTGTTGTAAAGAGTTGCTATCGAATCGCACCATTCCTGCACAGAATCGAGAAAATCATGAAGTCGACAGAAGATCCTGTTTCTTCTCAACTTGAGCACCAATTTCTGAGACAGAGCCTGAGGAACCATTTGAAGAACTGTAGACATCAAATTGAAGTAAAAGATGAAGAATTCGGATTCTGACAGTGGTGCCTAAGAATCTTATTCAGATACTTGATGAAGGAGTGCTTACCACGAATATAAGCGGAACAATCCAGGATTCCCATGAAGAAAAAATAGAAACATTTCGATGCAAAACCTGGTCGTTTCTACGAAGAAAGACATCACAATTGTGAAGAAAGTTACCAAGAGCTTGAATGGTCAGATTGGAGTGATCAGACGAAGAGAGGGATTCGAAACTGAATTTAAAGCCCATGGATACAAACTTGATGCATCCGTCAAGTTCCACGCAATCTGAGCTTAGACTTTCCACTATTCGCCCACCCCATTGAAAAATGAGAATCTCGTATTCACTATGAATATGAGAATCGAACAAGGAGCATAGAGAGTCAATAATGCGAACACGAATAGCAGAAGATAGATTCTTTAGGCCAATGTCCAAAATCCTATCCAGAATCGATATGCAGAGATGTTGAATCGCGTTTTCTTCTCGGTGGACAACTTTCAACAGCGCATAAATCGCGTTTTCATCCACTGACGATTTAGTGGCTTTCAAAGCCTCGAGAAAGGATTGAAGGAAGGTAAGAATTTGATCTGAGGAACCATTTTGAGAGATAACAGAAAAAACTTGATAGACAAACGTGAGTAAAAACTTAAAGTTTCTAGAACAGCATTTCTTGATAAGACCTGTAACAAGAATTAGGCATGCTTCCTTATCAGTTAAAGCATGATCATGAATCTCGCTTACAGTAATCTGTGCGCAACGAGTGAATGATAGAACTTTGAAAATCGTAGGAAAGACCTGAACATCAAGTTCAAGGTGGAAATCATCGAACTTCCATACAAGATGAGATAGAGCGGCTATCCATTGGAGAGTTTGGGATCCGGAAAACTGGGAGAATGCATCCATGCACATTAACATATCTCTGAATAACTCTGACACTTGAAGATTGGGAAAAACTGAAGGATTCCACTCGCAAAAAATGTTGTTCAGGATCGCTGCAAACGAAGATTGCATTTCAGGACTATATTTCTTGAAGGATCTCAAACTTGCAATCATCATGTTGACAAGAGGAACGAAAAGAGTTTTGTTTTCCATAAGTGCACGAAACCAAAGAGTTTGAACCTTGCAAACACTCTCGAGCAATTTAAGGTAAATCTCTTTGATGAATTCTCTTTGGCAAGATCTTTCCCAGCAGAATTCAACAATTGCTGAAACAAGCGAGAGAAAATCATGAACAGATCGAGAACAACGGAACAATTTTTCAATGACATTCAAGAACGAACTCATGGTAAGTGGCGATAAAAAACCATCTTCATCTAGTGCTATAACAATGGCATGTACAAGATTCTGATAGACGATATCTGGAATACAATCAAGTCGATGTTTTTCTCTTTCAAAGCTCAAAACCTGAAAAATGAGATACGAAGAAAATCATTAGGCTACAGTCTTCAATGCTTCGAGAGTCTGCAGAGTCGTTGCTTCTGGTCGCGTATACTTGGGGATACGGATGATCTCAACCGCACACCAGAAGCAGAGACAGTTACCAGAATCAGATACAAAACAAACCTCATGTGGAATGCCTTGATAGAGATTCTGGAGACAAGGTACATCTGATATCATCATTGAGTTGATGTCTCATTGTGATCACATACGAGGAAATTCGATACCCGGAAAGTCAACCTTCTTCATCACACACCACTTCTGATTTGATGTGAGAGTCAGAGGGAAAATTGTGAAAATGACCTCATGAGATGCACACAACCTCTCGACAGACTGAGACTAGACTGTGGCTGCGATATCACTTTGCGTGCGGTGGTCTGTACAAGATGGCGATTGATGCCGAGGAACGTACGCGAATATGCGAAGAAATGGGTGAGAGACCGGTTAAGCTCAACGAAGACCTAGGAGCCGTGGTTTTCGTGGACGGTGTTCCCATTGCCCCCGTTGCCAAGTACCAGAAGCTGGTTCAGTTCACTCTCAACATGTTTGGCAAACTTGGAGCCAAACCCAAAGGTGGAAGTATGTTTATGCCTCTCGATGAAGAGGGTAAGAACACCAAAGGATATTGCTTCCTGGAATTCTCCTCCAGGAATGAGGCGCAAGAGATTGCGGCCAAAGCAGACAAGATGATGTTTGACAAGAGCCATATGCTTCGAGTGTCCACGTGGGATGACGTGGAGCGTACTCTGCAGACTGAGGAGAAGGAGTACGAGCCTCCTCAACTCTCTGATCTTTCGAGCCAGGGTAACCTGCGATCATGGCTACTCGATCAGTTTGGGAGAGATCAGTACTTGGTTCGTCATTCTGACGAAACTGAGATCTGGTGGAACGATCCAATCAGAGGAGGCAGGGATCTTGTTTATGCTGGAGAGGCTCAAAAGGAAGAGAACAAAACTTGGACGGATTCCTATGCTGTTTGGTCTCCTCAAGGATCTTATGTGGCTACTTTCCATCAACCTGGACTAGCTATTTGGGGGACTGACAGCTTTCAGAGATTTGGGAGGCTTCCTCATCGAGGTCTTGAACTGGTTTCCTTTTCTCCTTGTGAGAGGTACGTTCTCACGTTCAACGGATTGGATTCGAAAGAGAAAAGTGACCCCGACTGCTTTATCTTTTGGGACATTCGTTCTGGAAGGAAACTGAGAGGTCTTAGTGGAGGAGCTGCTCTCATATCTCGCAGATGGCCTGTGTTCAAGTGGAGCTACGATGGAAAATTTGTTGCCAGGATTTTTGAAGAAGAAGAATCTATTCAGGTGTTTGAACTCCCTTCAATGATCCTTGTCGGTAAATCATCTATCAAAGTTTCCAAGATTGTTGATTTTGAATGGTCTCCTTCGGAAAACATTCTTGCATACTGGGTTCCTGAGCAAGACAACGTTCCTGCTTCTGTTTCTCTCTTAGCTCTTCCTTCCAAGAAGATTGTATCTGAAAAGCACTTGTTCCAAGTCACTGACATCAAGTTCCACTGGCACAACACGGGAGAGTATCTTGGTGTTCGTGTCACTCGAATGAAGAAGAAAGGAAAAGCCACTGGTCCTCTATCTTGCAATCTCGAGATCTTTCGAATGAAGGAAAAGAATATTCCTATTGAGTCAGTTGAAGTGGATGATGAAGTCACTGGCTTTGAATGGGAACCCAATGGACCACGATTCGCTTATATGAAGAACAAGCCTCCTCGTACTGAGATTGTTGTTTGCTCTATGAAGAAAACCAAAGTGAAGCAAGAGTGTAAGTGGAATCGTGAGTGTACTTGACCTCGATTAGTTTCTGTTCCGAACAAGTCTGTCAATTACATCACTTGGTCTCCTGCTGGTAACTTCATGGTGTTTGCTGGCTTGGGTTCTTCTCTGAATGGGAGTTTGGAGTTTTTTGCTGTGAATTCCAAACACTCTATGACTACACAGGAACACTTTCAATGCTCTGATCTACAATGGGATCCTTCTGGAAGATACTTGGCTACTTTTGTCAAGCAACCTTTACATCCTGATGCCAACTCGTGGAGGTTTGCTAGCAATAATGGATACAGGATCTGGAATGTCATTGGAGAACTCTTGTTTGAACAATCTCTATCAAGTCTGTATCAGTTCCTGTGGAGGCCCAGACCTCAGACTTTGTTGTCTCCTGAAAAGACCAAGGAGATTTCCAAGTCGCTCAGGGACAAGTATTATAGACAATTTGATGAGCAGGATACTGCTGCTCGAGAGAGCCAGTTGTCTGGAGAAGCTAAGAAGAAAGCTGAAGCTAAAGCTGCATTCAAAGCTCTGCGTGAAGCCCAGATGGAAGAGTACCGTAAGCAGGAAGATGCTCGCAAAGCTCTTCGTGGAAGCAAGGAATCTATTTGGGAAGAAATTGACATTCAAGTCGAAGAAGAGATTTCCACAACAGTCGACATCTTGGAGGAGTAGTTTACTCAACCATTTCATAAACTGTTTGTTGTGTTCTGGAGTTTTCTAAGTAGAACAGAATTCTGGGAATGCTTCTTGGAGAAGCGTTATGCAGCCTTCTACCGTTAGACCAGGGTGTTCAATTTGAAGAGCAACTTGATGCTCCAAAAGCAATTTGATGTCAGGACCCTTCACTCTGAAGTGTGATTGCAACTCTTTTCCCTCATAACTTAGAAACGAAACACTCAAAGCTCCATACATTTAAAATTGGTTTCCATGACGCAATATCAATGAGTTTGTTTTGATGGACCCAATCAAGTAACGCGAAAAATTTGGTTTTCAAGTTCAAGTCTCGAGAACAGGCAATGCAGGCTAAAAGAGCTTTCGGCCAATTTGTACCCAATGATCGCAAAGTCATCGCTGAGACATTAAGGAAGAAATTAGAGATTGCTGGTACCAAAGTCTACCTTTGATTTCGATTCTGATGGCAAAGGATCGGAAAGAATAGCAGTATGTGTTGAAAAGGAATTGAAAATGAAATCAAGAAACTGCGCTTCCTTTGCAGTGAACTAGAAGAATTAAAAAGAGCAAAGGAGAGTTAAACCTTAATTGACTCCAATATGATATGAGACCCCAATGATACAACTTTTGACTTTGATGATCGAAGTGTTTCCTCTCGGAGAGGAATCAAAAGGCACGAAAGCAACAAAGCAGCTCGATCTGAAGAAACATCAGGACAAAGCTTGATCAACTCAGGATCTGCCAAAATGCTATCAACTGAGTCGAGCCACAAGGCAAACTTACGTTTCCATGATTGACATTGCTTGAAGACCTTCATCTGAAATTCGCCGAAAAGATTCTTCATTGATATCAAGTATTGTTTTCAAGACACCAAATCGAGCAAGCGTGTCAAAGCTCCTAGAAGCCGATCCATTTGGACTCTCAAGAATCTTTCGAATCTCGATTCCAAATCGTTCTCTGCTGACAAGAGCCAATCCTTTCTGCACTTCTTCAGATTGAGCAGCTAGCATGATCTCTGGATCCATTTCAAAACCCAAAACTTGAGCAAATCGGACAGCTCGAAGAATTCGCAATGGATCATGAATGAATGTTTCTGTAGGTGACAAAGGAGTTCGGATGACTTTGTTCTTCAAATCTTCAAGTCCCTTTTCTGTGAAATCCTCAACTTTCTCTAGATTTACATTCCAATACAAGGCATTGATTGTGAAGTCTCTCCGAAGTGCATCTTGTTCAATCGATATTGATCTCGGCAACACAGTCACATCGATCCAGAGATCTCTGATTCTAAATGTGGCTATATCCTGGTGTTTGCCTTTCAGCGGATTACCCTTGATCAAACCAAACGATGAAACTTGTTTCTCAACTTCCCCTACTCGTCGTGCAAAGTCTTCTGGAGAGACATCGCCTTCGACGAGTAAGTCGACGTCATGACTCTGAGTTCTTCCCAGCAAAGCATCGCGAACCCATCCTCCAGCGACTCTGAGAGTGTACCCCATCGTCAATCCCGCCAACTGACTCAGTATTGCACGTTCTTTGTCTCCGATCCTCAAGCTCATTCTGTAACCAACCAAACCCACTGGGACAGAGGATCACACCATGTTCATCTCTTTACACTTTTTCACAAATGAATCACCCATTCATCTCGAAGCCTTGTCTCGAGGTCATTTTGCAAAGTGGTGTGCATGCGATGAGTGAACACCCACCTCCTCCTCCACTTACCAAGACATCTCCTCAGTCTCCCATTAGAACCAGATCGAAAAGAAGGCTCACTGACGAGATGTTTCCAAGTCAAACTTTCAAAAAAGCGAAAGAAAACCTCGAGTCTCGTGTTCTTGACACACCTAGTGACGACACTCCGAAGACCCCGGTCCTCAAGGAGGCGAGAATCAATCCTCTCTCGTCCCAGCTAGAAGCACAAGGACTGATTCCCTCTTTGAATCTGAGAGCTTCTCTCTTGCCGTGGGCTCCAAACAGCTCGTCTTCGGCGTTGTTCCATCAAAGCCATGATCCACAGACCAAAGATCTTGTGATGCCTAAAGTCATGATGGGACTTCCTGAGATTCCCATGGGTCCTGATATACCTCAAACATCACGTCCCAGCCCCCTTTCTAAACAGAAGCTCATTTCTACAGATTCGCCTTCTGAATCGATTCTCTCAGAAATGAATGCAGATTCCAGGCAGCTTTGGAAGTCGGTAGCTGATGCAAGGATTTCTCGACAATCCACCAGAAAGAATGTCTTGAATTCCCAAGAAGATTCGAAGGAGGACCAGAAAGATGCTCAACATGAAGCTGATTCTTCCAATACTGATATGGGGACTCCATTAGTCTCAAAGAGGTCTGTTGGAAAGGATTTAGTTTTAAATCAGCCTCAAAGTTTTTCTGAAGATTATCATGGCAATTTGGAGTTACTTAAATCTAAGTCCGTCAATCAAGAAAAATCACTTTCTGACAACTGTACTGAACCTGAAGTTTCTTCAGATTTCAAGAACAGCATTATTACCCAGGCTAATCCTGCCGTAGCTTTGTGGATGCATGCTGTCAAATCTGCTGAAAAAGAGAAGGGAAAGGCAGGTAAGTCTAAGGCTGCAGCCGAAAATGCATCTCGTCGCAACAATGATGTGCGAGCTGATGTCGTGAAAGCCTCAAAAGAAAAGAAAGAATCTCTTCGACCTCGGAAACCTGTCTCTCTTGAGGAGAAACTCGAGATCGAGCAAGCAGAAAGCATGATTGCAAACAAGAAAGAGAGGGACAAAAACACGGTCAAAGAAAAAGAGAAAAATTCTGAGAAAAGCAAAGAGAAGGGAAAGGACGGAGAAAAAGATAAAGAAAAGGAAAAGCAAAAAAGCAAAGAAGAAAACGAGAAAATGAAAGACAAACAGTTACAAGACGGATTGGTTGCTTTAGCATCCCAAATTGTGGCGCAAAAGAGATCTCGTCGCCCGTACTTTATGGAAGAGGAAGTCAATGAAGTTCTGGAAGTTCGTACTTTTTCTCGAAGGTCCAGTCAAAGAGATGCTGTGATGAGCGATTGGGCTCAAATGTCTTGGAAAACTCCAATACTGAAGATTGGAGATTTAATCTTGCCTTCACGGGATGTGAAGATTTGTGTCTCAAGAAGTGCGAGTCGTATCTTGAGAGTTGATTTTTTCTCTGCTCTTGGTTTCGATTCTAGCTCACAATTTTCTCAGTTTGGAAACGAACTCATCCCTCCATGCTTTCAAGACCAAGATTTGTACATAGTTCCAGGTCTCAATCTACCGTGTTCTACGTTGACTGCGTATGCCGTTGCTGCGTATGCTCTTCGATGTTCCAGTCGTCCCGATCCTCTTGATTTAGAGACAACCACTCATTACTTTGATGCATTTGATGACTTGATCAAGCTCATGGGTGAACAGCCTTCAAAAGTTTGGAATTGCATTTATCAGCTTGGCACTGCAGCCATTTTAGAAACAACATATCATCCTAATTCAGTTGTTCAGAAAAAGATGGCTCTCTTCGATCGAGTAGCCAGACCCACACCAGAAGAGGAGATTGGGGCCTTTGAATCCTTGTATCTTCCATTTGATGATTTTTGTGAGAATTGTCATCGTCCGGAGCGAGGAACTGAGTTGCTTTTATGCGATGGCTTGATTGTGAACAGGGAAAAATTGAATGGAAAACCTTGTCCCAATGTCACACATTTTGGGCCTCAAGGTTGCAGAGATCCTCCTCTGGATTCGACGGAAATCAGAACTCTAATGGTGTATCCGGATCGTCCTTTCTTCTGTCGAGACTGCCAGATACGTCAAAGAGAATCTGCTCAATTCTTGAATAAGCCTGCTGCTATTGGGCAAGATCCTCAGTCTGTTAGCTTTCTTCGGAAGAAGCGGGTCATGGCCTTGATCGATTACTTTATTCTTTATGAAGGAGGGTGGATGTACTATTCCGCTGACGAAGAAAGCTCGGCTCTGGACCTGAAAGAAATCATTATGAAAGTGCTGACGAACAAGTATCATTGGACAAACTTCCTTGGTGAGTTTGAAAGAGATGTACAAACCATGCTCAAGAATTGGAATTCCGTTCCTCCTACATCACAACTGGCGATACGAGCTTCTAATCTTTTTTCTCGTCATTTGAAGGAATTCTCACAAGACCTGAGTTTGAATTCGTTTGTCCATTCAGCCGCTGCCGACATTCATGCATTCTTGTTTGATTCGAACTACTTGGTTCCGGATGAGAGTGCCTATATGCCGTTCAAATTCTTTCTCTACAGCTATAGACGGTTCTGTGCCAGAAACAACAAGTCCGCTTTGAGTCAGCACGAACTTATGAAATTGTTGGAGTCTTGGGAACTGAGATGTTTACGATTGATCGATTTTTCGCAAGAACCAACTCTTCGGGAATATCCTCTCGATCTTCCTCCTGGACTACGCCAGTTTTGCAAAGACATATGGGTGGAAGGATATGATATTCGATCGGATCTTTTATTCACAGAGAAACAATCCTGACTGCGGAGCCATACACATGTGTCGTGAGCACGTGGACTAGACACCACTTCCACTTTCGTGTCACTTGTCTAATCCAGTTTGCAAACATGAGTGGAGCTCCTCGATGTCCTCGTTGTCATGACCGCGTTTATCATGCTGAAGAAGTGGTGGCTGCTGGTCACTCGTTTCATTCCAAGTGCTTCACATGTGAAGAGTGCAATCGCCGTCTAGACTCAACAATTCTTGCAGATAAAGACGAGCACATCTTCTGCAAGGTCTGCTATGGTAAGAAGTATGGACCAAAGGGATATGGCTATGGAGGTGGAGCTGGAGTTCTCTCGACTCACGCATATGCTGGGCACGATGACGAGGCTTCTCCAGAACCCAAACTACTGAAAGAGAAGCCCAAGTTTTGCGCGGGATGTGGAGAACCTAAGAGAGCGGGCAAGTTTTGCGGCAGTTGTGGAGCACCTCAAGTGGATCATGAAAAGATTACTACTCCTGCTCCTAAAGTCAAAGCTTCTACTGGTCACAAAGGATCAGACCTTTCTACCTTCTCTGGTACTGCTGCTGCAGCCCCTACAAAGTCCAAGTTTGGAGGAGGTGAGAAATGTGTTCGCTGTGGCAAGACTGCTTATGAAGCCGAACGAGTTCCTGGTCCTGGTGGATTCTATCACACCCGATGTTTCAACTGCGTGACATGCAAGAAAGGTTTGGCTGCTGCTGATCTCTGTGACAAAGATGGCGAGGCTTATTGCAAGGCTTGTTATGCCAAGAACTTTGGTCCAAAGGGATACGGATACGGAGTAGGAGCTGGAACAATGGCTTACACTCAATAGAGCAACTCTGTAATACAGTTGCACTACTTGGCGAATAACTGAGGCATTAAGGCATATCTCAATGCAAACGCAAAGCTACAAGCAACCGCCTGCACGAACAAGACGACCAGACAGAGAGTAGATTCTTGCATGGGACCAGTGACCAACAGAATCAAGTTAATCAGGTTCATGTGTGACTTGATTCCATGCAGCAGACCAGTCTTGGTGTCATATCTAGGCAAACGATGTCGAGGACAAAACACGCATCCTAGCAACTGAGGAATCGAGTAGAGAAAGTTGATAGCCTGAGGAGCAAAGAACAAAAGTAATACTTTGTGATAATGACCTAAAATACTCCCTACAGCAAGAGTAGCTCCAGAAAACAAAGTGAAGCTATCACCAACAAAGACTTGGGAAGGATACCAATTCCATACCAGTAGCCCAAGAGTACTGGCAGCAAAAGGTACTAAAACCAGGAGAGACAGAAAGTTTCCCAAGTACGAATCTAAAAGCATAGAGTCTGGAGCATGATACAGCTGCACAAGATTAAGAATGATTGAAGCGATTGCAATGAGAAAGCTTTGTCCAGCTTCAAGTCCGTTGACACCAGCAAGAATATTGATGGCATTGGTACAAAACACAACTAAAAGCAAAAGAAACCCCAAATACAAGTTACCCAAGTCCAAATAGCCTTTTCCTCCCAGAAACTCTGGAACAAAGACCATCGTTGGTCCCGTATACGAAACAAGCAAAGGAATGGCTCCAAGAGAAGGCAAGAGCAGTTTGTATCTCCAAGGAATGTCAAGCACATCGTCTGCAAAGCCCAAGAAAAGCATAAAAGACATCGAATGTAGAGCTGCATTGAACTCCGAGCCCGAGGCAAATGGAAGTAGTAGCTGGAGCAATACTGAGCCTATAACACAAATCGTTCCTGACACATATCCTAAAGACTCTGGGATTGGCTTTTCTCCTTGTGGAGTGCCTTTCTTGTTGATATCGAATCCACAGAGCTGAGCTCTAGCTGAATACTTGCTGAAGACGGGAACAGCCCAGCGTGTAGCCCAAAACACTGCAAGACCCATACTCCATACAGGGACAAGTCTCGTGGCCAGCGTAGGATGTCGAAGTGATACCAGTCCCACAGCGATACCCAGAGGCAACAGACATAGACCAGCTACCACCCTCACCATGGGTCTCAGCCAGATCTTTGTAACGTGGGTCTCAGAAGATATTGGATGCCAGGGGGAGTAGAGCGAGTGGAGCGAGTACTGGGTCAGTTGGTCCCTTGGGAGCAACTCGTTTCCATGCAACACACCAAGTTCAAGACATTCGAAGAGCTCGATGAGGACTTTAAACAGATCAAAATCAACAACGAGCGGTGGATTGAGCGCGTGACTTCCTCAGACCCCA
>Ga0315902_10011515_pt1 | contig 11597 bp, 8 predicted proteins | sample LakEriMetagenome_9_FD_203523 | JGI IMG/M metagenome (GOLD analysis project Ga0315902, IMG submission 203523) | Freshwater fungal communities from buoy surface, Lake Erie, Ohio, United States - Buoy 12 MA117 | ecosystem: Environmental > Aquatic > Freshwater > Lake > Lake biofilm | place: USA... | reverse complement strand
TCATGCTTCACCAAATCCAGCATAGCGTTTACCTCCCTTTCATTGGTAAATACTTCCCCATGGTCAGCTACCCGCTTTTTTGATTTTACCTGTTTTTTTTCATTCATTCCGGACATGGACAAATCATTTAATCATTTGATTTAGATGGTAATTTAAACGAAGTTAAATGAAAATGGGTGAAAACGGGTCAAAAAATTTGAATGTCATTGGTACTACCTTTTTAAAAGCCATTGTCTGTCCGTTTTACATGCATGAGTAGGGTATTAACCCATCAGCATTTTCCATACAAAATAGGCCATAATACTTTGGGACCCAATGAAGCAAACAAATATAACCAGACATCCTTTACTCGTTTTATTATACACTTTATTGTAAATGGCTTTCTCCGGGTCCGTTAAAATACCTAAACCCTTCGGTGCTTTAAATCCGAGATTATGCCTGATTATCCGCTTTATGGAAGTGCGGGCAGCGGTTCTTTTCGTTAAAGAGGGAATTCGAAATCCAAATTTCATAGGCTAGTTATTATAAAATGACTATTTTCATACATTATAATTTATATTCCCTTTGGAAACTACGCAAAGTTAAGCTATATTTAGACACTAACATCACTCAAACAAAAATAGTTCTGCCAAATAGGGTCAAAATGAAAATATTTTTGGTATAGCTCCTTTTAAACCATTTCGCCGCGACAAAAGTACATGGCATATTCATTTTGTTCAGGAATTAACCTCTGGATATTAGTGCATGGCCCGCCTTCACTCAGAATAACCAGGCAAAGGCGATAACTATTTAAACACGAAATTTAAAATTATACTAATGATGACAAATCCCAAGGTCACAATTAATAGTTTTTTCAAAATTTTGATTTCTTTAGCTTGCTTTTCTAGACGGAACGTAGTTTGGGTTGTTTGTTTTTCAACTAAGAAATTTAGATAATCAAAAGCCAGGAAAGTTTTTTTTGATTGTTCTTCAAGGTTATTTGATAGTGTTATTTTTAAGTAACTACTTGTTTCTTTTATTTTTTCGACAAGTAATTGAATTTTATTGTCGTTATTCACCATTAACTGGTCTTTGGCTATGTTCGCTTTTTCAATAATGGAATGATGAGTTTCATTCAATTTGATTTCTAACGCTTGTTTTGCACCTGTAACGGACTCAATAATTAATTGTGATTTAGAAGAAATTGCATCAAGTTTTGATGGAAAATCAATTGCTCTAAGTGTCTGAATCAAGGAGTTACCTTCTTCAATAACATTTTCGTAATGCTTTAAAAGACTGTTTATGGCTTCTATTTTTTCGTCATTGGATACCAAAACTTTATTAGAAATATTTTCAAAATTGTATACTCCTTTACTGATGGTTTCATCCGATTTAGCTACTAAACCTTGAAAAGACCTTGTATTTTCAATTTCTAGTTTAGACAGGAAGTCTGCCAATTCGTTTTTTAAAATGTTTACTCTAACCTCATAATCTGATTTTATAATTTGAAGATGTTCAACATATTTACGTTGGACTTCTGATATACTGTCGGTTATTTCAAGAGATTTCTTTCTGAAAAAATCAACTTGTTCTTTTGCAGATGATAAGTCTTCAAGATTTTTCTGGAGTTCAAAAAGAACGGAATGTGTATTGTTATTACTCATATTCTAATAAATATTTTTCGTTAAAAATCTTTAACCAAGCGTTATGAAATTCTAAATATAATTCATCTACAAGAAGATTTAGTGTTTGGGTAACTTCCTTTCTGTCAGTAGCATTTTCAATGATTATATTTTTATACTTTTCTATATTTTCTGCTAATTCATCAAATGAGAGATTTGTGAATTTTTCTCTGAAAAGCTTGAAGCCTAAAGTAAAACTTTCTTTAGCCTCGTTCTCAATATTTTTGTTTTGTTCAAAACCTAAAACAAATAGGGAATAAGCTTTTAGTAACAATAATACTCCGTTTTTAGGTTCAATTCTTAAAAGCCTCAAAGTAGCACCTCTAAGATGTTTTATGTTGGTTTTTTGAGCACCACTTGGGTCAATTGTGGTAGCCTCGATATATTTCCATAAAATATCAAATGAAAATTCTTTTGCATTATCAGTATCTATCGTTAGGGAATAATTTTCACCGTCTATTTCATGATTTTTTTTAGCATATTTCGAATTGAAATACAAATGAATAAAGTCTTTTAACTCCTCATTTCCATTATTTTGTCTTCCGATTTCGCAAGCCAAAATCATGTCTTCAATAGAACACAAACGTTTTGCTTCAATTTCTTTATATACAAAATCAGTTAAGAATGACAAACACTTTTGCAGTACACTATTACCATTTGAGGAGTAAATTTTTTCAATTTCTTTATCTACTCGATTGGAAGAATAATACTTTCTCATAAATACTTTCAGGTGTTCAATGTATTCATCATCTTTCTTTTTTAAGGTATGTATTTTGTAACATTTTTTATTGTAATCTACAGAATAATCATCTACAATTCCAATAGATGAAAGTCGGAAAATTGCTTTATCTGTATCAGGTTTATTTCTTGGACTATAATAAAGCTTCTTCAGTAATGTTAAATCTTTTTCTACTGCATCAATATCAATGTTGGTATTTTCTTTTAAATTCTTGGAGAAATTTTCAAATGTCCCCTCAATAGAACTTAAAATAAGCTCGTCTCTTATATTGGTAGTAATTAAAGCACTGAATAGTTTCATAAACTCTTTGTGAAAGATATTTTTGTCAGCATATTTGTTTTCAAATGGTATAATAATTTCAGGCTTTACTTCCTGGTTGAAATCAATTTCTTTTAAACGTTCTTCTATACCGCTTTGGGATTCATCTATTTTCGTAAAATTTAGCCATTCTTTTAACTCTATAATATCATTATAATTTGCAAACCTTGATTTTATCGCATGAACTAAAAAATCCAGAACTTGATTGGAGTATAAAGTATCAAATGTAGCAAACCTAGTGTTGGTGCTTAAATCGATTAAATTTATATAACCAAAATTTTTTGGAAACTCTTCATTAACATAAATTCGGTTAGTATTTACGTTCAGATTTAGATATACATTCTGATTGTCAATTTCTTCAATAAGAATTCTAGTCAGTGAATATAAATGATTTTTGTTTGGGAATAGTATTTCTTCTAAAAGCTCATTGATAACTACTAATTCTTTATCTTGACCTTTGAATGAGTTGCTATGAAAAAACAACAAATTATCTTTATCTGTGAAAATTTCTTCTAAATTATTTAGGATTTTTTTCTCATTCTGAACAAGTTCTTCATTTCCGCAATTTTTCAATAAATCCGGAATATCTTCTTTAGAAATTTGTTTATTTTCAAATATTTTTAATAAGTCTAGTGCTTTTTCACCTATTTCGTCCTTTATTTTCTCATAAAAATTTTTGTTGAAAACGGCTATTTTTTGTTCATTGAAAAGTATAGTAGATAAGGCAATTTTTCTGTCACGACCCGCCCTTCCAGCTTCTTGAACGAAACTTTCTATCGAAGAAGGAATATTTACGTGAACTGTAAATCGAACATTTGATTTATCTATCCCCATTCCAAATGCTTTTGTCGCAACCATGATATTTTGCTCATTGTCAATGAACTTTTTTTGATTTTCAAAAGATTCGTTTTCAATTTCTTTTCCATCTTTTTCAGCTTCATCAGAACTTCCCATAAAAATCCCCACGTGATATTTCTCTGTTTTAGTTAAGATGTCAGCCATTGCTTTCCGTTCTGGAAGTGGAAGTTTTATTTTTCTTCCATTTAAGTCCAATTTAAATGTTCCCCGACGATGGATTATATTTCCAATTTCATCTCTGATATCGTCATCATAAGTATCAAACTTAAATTTATCAGTTACGCCAAATAAGTCAGTTCTATGTGGGCAAAATATTATTCCTGCGTTTTTATATATTAAAGTATTGTAATGTTTATTTGAACTAAAGAAAGAAGTAGTGTCAAAAGAATCAAGCTTGATATTTGGTAAAATGCGGTCATCCTGGAACTTCTCTTTTGACCACGCTACTATTGAGTCGGTTTGTTCATTTAAGGATAAAAGCATATCAGGAATTAATTCGACTACTTTTATTAATTCAGATTGTTTTTCAAGAGCTGTTTGTCTTTTTACATTTCCTTTAATGGTATTAATTTTGATTTCTTTTTGGCCGTCCAATTTTACTATTTCTTCTTCACTTTCAAAATTGACAGTGGTATTGACTATCTGATATTGCAATTCTGTTCTATTGATATTTTCAAATCTTACGATTGCATCTGTATCAATAAAAGTAAGGCCATTTCCTGATAATTCTCTTTCTACATCAGAAAGTACGTCAAATGAGGCCGTTGCAGTAAGACCAAGAATTGGAATAGTTGCTTTATTTTTAGTTTTACAGTATTCGATTGCATTTTTACCTAAACTTAAATATGAAGTTCTAAAATCGTGTCCCCATTCTGATACACAATGCACCTCATCAATAACACAGTAACTGAAATACACCTTATTTTTATGCATTTCAAGTAATGAAAGTCTGAACGCTTCTATTTGTAAACGCTCGGGTGAAACGAATGTAAATATTACTTTACTTTCAGTTACTTGATTGGTTGCAACTGTTTTTTCTTCACGAGTTAATTTTGAGTTGATGAAATTACAACAGTCTATTCCATTTTTCACAAGGTTATCATATTGGTCTTGCATTAATGACTTTATTGGATCGATAACTATAGTAACACCAGGTTGTAATAAAGAGGAGATTTGATAAGTTAGGGACTTTCCACCGCCAGTTGGCAATAATCCGATTACGCTTTTACCTTGCAACGCTCTATTTAAAATAGGTAGTTGTCCTTCTCTAAAGCTTTCTTTTCTAAAAATGTTTTGTAGAAAATAAGTTAGACTTTCTTTGGCTTTGGGAATATCTTCATAAATTTCATTCTCTAATTTAATTGTGACTGGCTTGTAATCGACAAAGTCAGTAGTGTACAGTTTCCTTTCAGAATTTAAGTAATGAGAAGAACGAATTTTTACTTTATTTTTGGCTAATACCGGAATTTCATTTTTAACTATTCCTCGCCTCTGAAGAATAGAAATATCGATTATCAAATCGAATGCTATATCACTTTGAAATTCATTAATAAGCTCAGGTTTAATATCGTGAAGTTTTGAGTTCACAAATTCATTTGTACTTAAAACTTGTAAATTAATGGTTGGGAAAGACCGGTTAATACCAGCCAGAATTAAAAGATGTTGGAAATGTTGTCTTAGATCTTCAATGGCTAATGCTACGCAAGGTACATCTCTTTCAAAAGCCAAAATATTCCATTTTTCTGCACTTAAGTCCAGGTTATTTGAAAGAATGAGTTCGATAACTGTTTTTTGAACTCTCGCTATAGCAAAAGGAGATAATGTTAATTGTAATATATCAAGCCAATTATCGTCCAATTTCTTATTGAAATTATGGCTGATTATTGTTAATGACCTTGAACGCTTAATCCAATTTGCGAATTCAGTCTTTTCTAAATCACTGATTCTTTTAGTTATCCACCTTGTTTCTTTTGTTTTTTTATCACGGAAATCGTCCAATTGTTTTTGTGAAGGATTAGAATGAAATTTTGTGCCGTCAATTTCAATAATTAAGCCTTGATTGTATGTTTTTACTTTTTTTTCTCCAAATAATTCAGTTTCATTTTCGAGTTCGTAAGGAAATTCAAAAGAAAAATCAACTCTTTGAGAATGAAAATTATGTCCAATGTCGGGCGTTACAATTGTGCTTAAATATCTTTGTGATTCTAAAAGTTGTAGTAAAAAGTCTAAATCATTGTTAGGCAAATATTTAAAGATAAAATCCTCTTCAAAATCACTTTCAAGTTTAGGTTCGTAATTATATTCAGCCAGTCTAATTCTAGGGTCAATAATATGAAGTGCTGAAAAAATACTATTTTTTTCTTCCTCGTCAAACTGTGATAAATACTTTATATTTCCTAATTGTTTTGCGTTGTCAGAGTCATCAAGTTTAAATTTATTAAAAATTTCCAAAAACTTGTTTTCAATAAAAATACTTGGTCGGGTAGGGATACCACGAACGATTAAATTGTGAATAATTGAAGTTAAACTATCAAATGAATTAGAAGAAATAGGACAATCTGTTTCTATGTCAAAGCACGACAAGTATTTAATAAGACCTTTTACTTCTTTTGGCTTACCAATATTTTTAAGAGTTTCGTTAATAGCGTCAAGTAAATATCCTGCTTGAAATTGGATTTGATTCATAGTTGATTTAGCTTACTAATTATAGATTAGGTACATTTCAATGGATGCGCAAAAGCAAAGCAGGTGCGATTGGATAATTAATTCCCCAATTTAAAACATGACTTAACCAAAGTTAGGTTATATTTTCAATAATTTCGTAAAACTATTCATTAGATTTCTGTTACCTTTAAATTGGTAGAAACGTGAAGTCTAAATAACTCGCAGCACTTCGGCTAAAAAGTTGCCATTGCCAAATTGATATTCCAGTTCAAAGTGAGCCATTTTGAACCAGAATATCCTGGTCAGTGCCTCCTGATGTAAAATATCTAGTTTTTTGCCCCCTAGCTTTAAACAACTGGCACATATCTCTTTTTGTATTTTGCGAAACCCAGACCTGCTATGAACACATTATTCGATTTATTGAAAAATTCACTCCTCTTGTCAAACAATTGAACGCCAGCTGTGGAAACCTCTGCCAGCAATATATATAAGCGATTTAATGGCACAAAGGCAAACTCAATGTTTGCTTAGACATAGAAGTACAAGGAGGCGGCCCTGGAAAGGAGATTTGGGAAATTTCTGAAACAGTATTTAAAGAAACCATCATCAATGCCTTTTCACACCGTGATTATTACGGTAAAGGTGCTGTGATTAATGCAGAAGTATTTGATGATAGAGTGGAGATTAGTAATCCCGGAGGTTTGGTGAGTGCCATACCCGAATCGGAGTTCGGCAAACGTAGCCATTCCAGAAATCCATTCATCTATGGATTATTTGCCCGTATGCAATTGATTTTCACAGTTATGCTTAAACGACCTGTAGAAAGTTCGTTGAAAAGTTCGTTGAAAAGTTCGTTGAAAATTATTGAGTTAATCAGTCAAAACATACAAATTACAATAATCGAACTGGCGGACCAAATAGGTATAAACATCCAGTTTTTCCTTGATGGAATGTAATTTGAGCGCATTTTTATACATCCGATCCTTGTTCATTTTCTCCGCATCGGTGCCAGTCCATGCCATTACTGTTGAGTTTTCTAGTGACCACCTGGCTGTGGCCAGTTATGATGCTGGATACCCCGCACAACTAATAACTTGTGATTGAGCTAGTTGAATTTCCATTTCATTGAACCCGTTGGCTGTAAGGACTTCGTTTATTTCCAATGGATGCCACGCGTTGTAGAAAATTCATTCAGTACCTAGCTCTCGGACATTACGAAGGGTGTGGCTATCGGAATCAATCAGCCGGCTTTAAGAATAAATCCAGCAAGGACGTATGAGCAAGAATACGACATTACCGTTTTCTGGAAAATTCCACTTTTTTTAAGTTAATTTTAAAACAGTAATCTCTTGGAATTGCATCAATTCCATAATTTAAACTGAGGGCTATGGAAATATGCCTGCAAAAAGTGTACGCTAGTTTAGTATTTATAGTTCCTAATTATTAAAATATTGGTTCAAATTGTCTTTCACTGGGGCAATAACCCTGCGAAACTGCCCGTTATTTGGCTAGTGTTTTTGTTACACCTCTTTTTAAAAAAGGCAGCATAGATACTAAATTTCGATTTAAAACAATTACCTTAGTGCATTAGTATTTAAACAATGAGTCAATTTGATTACATAAAAGATATAGCAAAATTTGGTCTTGAAAATGACCAGAAAAGGCTATTGTGTGTACTCAACGAACTTATTGAACATTCTAAGAAAACCAAAAAACTAAATTTTGCAATTCAGCTCCAATCTATTCTAAAAGATGCAATAAGACAGCAAGATACAAATACGCTTACTAAAGTAGGTTCTGACAATTATTATCAGAAGTTAGATGGCAGAGACCTTGCTGACTTAATTCTTGAGAAAATTACGTCAGATTATACACTTCAAAATATTATTGCAGAGGGAAGCGTTAAAAACGAGCTAAAATTTTTTATAGAAGAACACCAAAAAATTGAAATTCTAAGAAGATTTGATTTGCCTGTATCCAATAAAGTTTTAATGTATGGACCATCTGGTTGTGGAAAAACATTGGCTTCTTATGTCATTGCAGGAGAGTTGAAGAAAATGATGGTCGTTATTAATTTAGGGGCAATAGTATCTTCTAAGTTAGGCGAAACAAGTAAAAACCTATCGAAGATTTTTAAAAAAGCTGCAATAGATGATTGCATCGTTTTTTTGGATGAATTTGATAGTCTTGGAAAAGTAAGGGATTATAGCCAAGATCATGGTGAAATGAAGCGTGTTGTAAACACAATTCTACAACTTTTTGATTACTTACCACAAAGTAGTATTGTTATAGCTGCTACTAATCAAAAAGATATGCTTGATGAAGCACTGATTAGAAGATTTGATAATATAGTTGAGTTTAAGTTACCTAATGAAAAGGAAATTCAAGAATTAATTGCATTAACTCTGAAGAATGGTGTCTTCTCATTTGATAAAAAAAATATTTCAAATAAAATAATAAAAGAATGTTTCGGTCTTTCCTATTACAGCATTCAAAAAACATTGATTACCGCCATAAAGAGAAGTTTATTTGCTACAAAAGAACCTGAAAAGACATTGAGTGGTAAAATTGATACTCAGATATGGAAGGATCTTGTTGAAGCTGAGAAACAAGCTCTCAATAAATAAGAGTTATACATCAATAAAACCATCCATTTCAACATCACTGATTACTTCTACGTTGTTTATTGCACACAATTCATTATAGAGTTTGCCTGTTTTGTTTTTAGTATTTTCTTCAATGGTAATTGCCATCGAAAACGGAAATTGGTTTGGATAGCTTGTTGGTAAACCACCAACAATTTGCTTTGAAACCTTAAAATGAATAGCTAATTTCAGTACACTAACAAAATAGTTCAAAATCCCTTAGGGGCATGCCCCTAAGGAATCATTGGTGGTGCATTCTTGTTGCCAAATATGGTGCATTCTTATTTACCGAAATTGGTGCATTTGTAATTACCGATTACAACAGTTTTATTGCTGTATATTAACGTCCCCCCTTGCTTTAAGCCTCCTTTTAGACCTTCCTTATTTATTTGATTTAAACATTGTCAGTGCCATTTTATGTTCTGCTTCATAAGGCAAATTTAATTGTGATACCATTTCAGGAAGTGCCAATGCCCAACTCACATAGTAATAAGCTAAAATATGGTAGCCGGAAAAAGTTTTGCCTTTAACGGAGTTAATGCTATAATCTTCTTTGTCAGGCCTATATCCCTGGGCTCCTTGCATTGCAATTTCATAGGCAATCTTTTTAATTTCCTCTTTTGGTTTACCATAAACATAGTGACAGCCATATTTGAACCTACTTGCTCTTGCGATTTTTGAAATTTATCCATTTCCCTTTGTTTGTAAGGGTCAATATCTAACCTTTTGGTTCTATACTCATGCTCATTAACAAGTTCAAAGTTCTTATCAAGTTTTAAGTCTTCAGCCCAATGTAAAACCAATTCATATTCTTCAGCAGGTTCTTTGTCATCTTTGTACTGAAGATATTCGTCGTAAAAATCTGTAGCAAGTTTCATTTCTGCCGGAGTAGCATTGAAGTCTTTAATAAAGTCAAATCCAAATAATTCCTTGAACTGAATGGCATTTACAATATTATATACCTTGCTTTTTGAAATGATATCTTTTGGGGAGTGTTCAACAATCTTTTTATCTGTAACAGCCTTTAGGCCTTCTTGTAACATATTGTAAAGAGAAATAAATTGAAAAGGTCTGAGTTCGGTGAATTCAGAATAAAGGAAATTTTCAATAAACAAGTCAATCGGTGTATTGTATATTTGACTGTTCATACCTTCAAATAGATTCGAACAATAATCCGCAATGGACTTTTCTGAAATTCCCATTTTGTTGAATTTCTTGATGGTCGGTTCAAGTCCTTTCTTGAATGCTGTTTTATGATGCTGATTTGAAATAAACAATTGATTTAAATTACCTTTTCTCGCTTCAATAACAAAATCTAAATGCACCAACTCATGCATTATTAAGTGTTCAACCGCCGGTTAACTTGGTTTGTATTTTACAATATGATTTTCTCTGTCATAGTTTTCGGCAAACTCAAATTTTGCTGCGGTACGAATTTGTTCATCTTGAATAATCTCAATTTTTCTGTCACCATCAAATTCAAGTTTATGCCTGTATTCCCTAAATATTTTTTTCTACCCTCAGTAGCTATTATTTTTTTAGAAATCTCGAACGCTTTTCTTACAGTGTTCTGATATAAAACATCCTTACTTTTATTCCCTTTAATTGCTTGAATGGTACTGTAAAAAGCGGAATGCAAGTCTTCTTCCATTTCAGCAACCATTGCCAATGCAAAATGAGTGTTGGCATATTGGTCGTTAATCTTTAGTGCTTCATAAAAATATTTTTTAGCTTCTTCCAATTTGCCATGTTGCATAAGTTTTACACCAATATTGTTTATGGTGATATAGTCCTTTGGATTTGCAATAAGTGCCTGGTCATAATAATTCATTGCAGTAGGAAAATCATCGTTGAACTTTGCAAAAATATTTCCCATCATAAGCAATGCCCATCCATTCTTTGAATCCCAGCGTAATGCATCTATGAGGCAATTTATGGCTTCCTCCTGGTCGCCTTCGTCAGAATGAATTTGTCCCATAATTCGGTGATATTCCGAAATAGAAGGATTATTTTCGATGAGTTTTTTAAGAATGGGTTTTGCATCAGCATATTTACCTTTCTCACAAAACGCAATAACTTTTTGGTAGTCTTTATCTTGTGCCAAAATTGCAGGCGTGACAATGTCAATTTTCACAAAGTCATAATCAATGGTTACGCTAGGTTTGTAGGGGCCAAAAGTATAATAATCTTGAATGGCATAGAGCAATGATTGTTGATCGCCAGGAATAACCGATGGAAATATCGTGTAAAGAAAGTTGTCTATTTTATGAATGATTTGCATCTAAATTAATTCTTGATTTTGGTTAATGCTTTTTTTATTCCTTTCGTCGCCAAAGGGTCATTATCAACCACTTCAATAACTTTGTCGCAAAGTTCACCTTTTTCAGCCTTACTCATTAACTCACGTTTCTGTATTTTGACTTTTCAATAAGTATCAAATATAATAATTAATTTCGGTCTGTTAGGGTTGTTTATAAAATTTTGCAGCTAACCTGAAGGGCTGGATTTTTACTGTCCTTGGAACACGAAACCCTGTCTTTGTGGTAGGTGCTTTATTGTCTGAACTGTGATTCATTTGATTCCTGGATTATTTTGATTTTTTTTGTATGAATCTAAATCAGAGGCTTCCAGATAGTTAATTTCTTTTAATTCAATAGCTATAATTCTATGTATTAAAAAATCAACAAGACGCATTCCGATCTGATTATTCTT
>Ga0315902_10011512_pt1 | contig 11598 bp, 6 predicted proteins | sample LakEriMetagenome_9_FD_203523 | JGI IMG/M metagenome (GOLD analysis project Ga0315902, IMG submission 203523) | Freshwater fungal communities from buoy surface, Lake Erie, Ohio, United States - Buoy 12 MA117 | ecosystem: Environmental > Aquatic > Freshwater > Lake > Lake biofilm | place: USA... | reverse complement strand
AGTAGAAGGCGAGGGCCGACGGTTGATTGGTCAGCACCGCGTTGTTCTCGGACACCACGAAGATCTGGCTGAGCGCGAATGCCACGCGCTGGCGGAGTTGGTCCGGTCCGTCGACCGAGACCTTCCACCATGCCGCCTGACGGTTGTTCTGGGTCAGCTGCGCGTTGCCCGCGGGCTTGCTGTAGGCGATGAAGTCGGCGTCGGTGGCGGCGTCATGCGACGACATCGGCACGGCCATCTGGCTCGTGATCCATTGATCGAGTGCGGCCGCCGTCTTGCCGGTCAAGGCGGTGATCTCGTCGGGCGTCGGGCCGAACGTGGCCTGGGTGAGGAAGCGCGCGGCGTCCGTGGCGGTGAGCGCGGCGGCCGACATCGCGGGCGGCGCGGCCGGCGGGGTGAAGGCCAGCGAACCCGTCGTGCGCACGAACGATCCACGCAGCTCGCCGGTGGGAGCGTTGGCGGTCTCGATCGCCACGAAGACCCGGCCTTCGCGGATGGCGGTGACGATATCGCTGACGCTGAGGTTGGCGGTGGGGGAGATGTTCCATTGCAGGCCCGAGATCTGGCCGTTCGGCAGGCGCAGGAGGTCGATGCCGACCTGCCCGGGCTCGCCCAGGCGAAGGTACGCGATGGTCTGGGCGGAACTGAGACCGTTGAACGTGACGTTGATCACGGCGTACGAGTTGTCGCTGCTGAGCTGCAGGGACGCCGATCCCGAGGCGCTGGAACCGGTCACGCCGGTCGGCACCCGCAGGCTGGAGCCGTAGAGCGTGCCCGGGTTGTAGAAGATGGTCGCGGTGGCGTTGTTGCTCGCGCCGACCGAGTAAGCGGGTCCGTTGGCGAGGCTGACGATGACGGACTTGTTCGGAGTCATCCCGGCGGATGCGTCCTTGACGACGGGGGTCAGGTTGACCGTTGCGCTCTCGGCTCCGGCCGGAATCGTGACCGAATCTGGGAGGGCGCGGTAATCAGCTCCGCTTGCCGCGGAGCCGCTGGCGGTGAAGTAAACCGTGAGCGGAGCGCTGGTGGAGCCGGTGCGTGAAACCGTGAACACCGCTGGCGGAGCGTTCAGCGTATCGGTGGTGGCGACCGAGGCGGCGATCGCGACGGTGGGACGCTGATCGGTGGTGAGATCGTACAGCTCGACGAGTGCAAGGCCGGTGGTGTTGTTGACGCCGGAGACCTGGACGCTGTAGCTGCCCGGGGTGAGTTCGGCGATCACGGACGCGTCGCGTGAACCTTGGGCGAATGCAAAGGCGCCTGCCCGCGCCGCGGCGGCGTTCATCGCGGCGGCGCTCACCGAACCCCAATTGTCGTTGGTGGCGACCGCGACGTTGGCACTGTTGAGGACTGAGATGGTGGGATCCGCCAGCGTGTCGGTGAGGCCGAAGTTCGAGAGTGCAGGGCCGGCGGCGCGGACGAGGAGTTGCCGATTTCCGGAACCCGGAGCGACCACGACACCGGTGATGAGGATGCCGCCGCCGGTGCCGACCACGGCGCGCGTGGAGAGGTTGATCAGGCGCGACGATCCACTGACGTCATACACCTCCAGCAGAGAGATGCCGGTCCGCGTGGTGCCCAATCCGGTGACCTGCGCGGTGTAGCCGCCCGGAGGAAGCGTCAACAAGATCGCGGCATCACGGCTGTTGGCGGCGAACGGGAAGGCCCCGACCGCGGTGAGCGTGCCCGTGCCGCCGATGCTCGTCGCGGTCCAGTTGTCGTTCACGCCAATCGACTTGTTCTGACCATCGAACACCTCGAGCCGCGGGTCGGCGAGCACGCCGCTGACACCGAAGCTGGAGAGGGCCGGACCTGACGCGCGGATCAGCACCTGCTTGGGCCCGCCGGCTTCGACGACGAAGCCGATGATCGGTGCGCTCGCACCGGTCCCGACTTGCGTGCGGGTGGAAAGGTTGGACAGGCGCTGCGCGGACAGCGAGGCGGCGAGAACGGATCCGAGGATCGCGAGGCGGAGGGGGCGCGTCAGGAACTTCATCGGGCGGGGTGGGGTCGGGGTTCCCATTTCCAGGACCAGCTCACATGGCTGGCCAAGAACGGTAGAACGATTGCGATCAAAGACTTGTGCCTTCCGAGGGCGAGCCTCAAGGACATAAACTCGTGTAAATTCTACATTGCTATTTTAATTCAAAGCGATTGCAGGCAATCGAGGATTCTGATGTAAATGATTGCACTAACGGCTCTGGGGTAGGACTTTATGGGTCTATTTGCGGCCGATGCTTCGGTTCATTCGGACTGTCCGTGCCGTCGCCTAGGTGCGCCGCTGGATGGTCTGGGCAGCGTTGCGAAGTCCCCGGCGTCACGCTGGACTCTGGTTCGCCCCCTTTCCCCTATGCGTCTTCTGCTCTGGTCTGGTCTGCTTGCTGGCAGCGCTCTTTCGTTGAGTTCAGCCGAGTCGGCACCTTCCGAGGTGCCGCGGGAGTGGGTGGATGAGGCGACGGGTCATCGGGTGCGCCGATTGTCGAACGAGGCCGGCACCGCTTCGTTGTATTTCCATCAGGATGCGTTTCTGCGTGACGGACGAAGGATGCTGGTGACTACGCCGCGAGGAATCGCGGCTTTGGATATCGAGACGGGGGCCGTCCGCGTCCTGATCCCGCGGGAGCAGGCGTCGCTGGGTGGCTCATCCGGCCTCGAAGTCGGTCACCGCACCGGGCATGTGTATTTCGAACGCGAGCAGGCCGTCTGGGCCGTGAATCCGGACACGGGGGAGACGCGGCGGATCGCCGGCTTGCCGGAGCGGGGAAAAATGTCGGACATCAATTCCGATGAGACGCTGCTGGTCGGCACGACGTCGGCGCCCGGGTATCCACCCGTCAATACCTGGCCCCCGAAGGGTACCGTGATGCACGGGCCGGATGGACGTGAGCTGACCTTTGCCGAGATGCGCGAGGTGCTGATCAACCGTCGGCTCGAGCAGCGTGTGCCGATGACGCTCTTCACGCTGGACCTGAGGACCGGCGAGGTGAACACGATCCGACGCACGACGGACTGGCTCGGTCACGTGCAATGTTCACCCACGGATCCCGGCCTCATCATGTTCTGCCACGAGGGAAACTGGCACAAGGTAGAGCGTCTGTGGACGATCCGGACCGACGGCACCGGACTGGCGCGCGTGCATGCTCGCACGATGAACATGGAGATCTGGGGTCACGAGTTTTTCTCTCCTGACGGTGGCACGATCTGGTACGACCTCCAGACGCCGCGCGGCGAGGTCTTTTGGCTGGCGGGCTACGAACTCGCGACCGGACGCCGCACGTGGTATCACGTCGAACGCAATGCATGGTCGGTGCACTTCAACATCTCGCCCGACGGCCGCCGTTTTGCCGGTGACGGCGGTGATGCTGAGATGGTGGCGAAGGCTCCGGACGGAAAATGGATCTACCTCTTCGAGCCTGAGGGCATTCCGGACGTAGCGGGGATCAGCGCTCTCGGTGCGGATACGCTGGTCCATCCCGGCCGCCTGCGGGCCCGGCGCCTCGTCAATCTCGGCGCGCACGACTACCGCGTCGAACCCAACGTCCGTTTCAGCCCGGATGGACGCTGGGTGATTTTCCGCGCCAATCTTCACGGCGAGGTGCACACCTATGCGGTCGACACCCTTCCGACCGCGCCGCGCTCTTGATCGAGACGGCGGCGCGATCGGCCGATGGGGATGGTTTGCCTGATGCCGGCTCCCCGGAGCCGGAAACCTCAAGGCAACCTCAGCCCTGCGTGAACGCCGGGAGGCGGACAATGCGTCCGCCGCGCAGAGCGGACTCGTGGGCGCACAGGCCGACGCAGGTCCAGTTCGCGGACTGGCGCGCGTTCGGGTAGGGTTCGCGGCCCTCGACGAGGGCGGTGACGAACTCGTGGGCGAGGTGCGGGTGTGATCCGCCGTGACCGGCGCCCTGGGTGAAGCTGAGGTGGGTTTTCTTTCCGAGATCGTAGACTCCCTTGGTCGTGAACGGACGGATGCCCTTCGGCAGCCGCTTCGCGTAGTCGGGCACGGTGATCTTCTTCGGGATCTTGTGCTCGGGGAGCTTGGCCGTGTGGAGCACGTGGGGCTCGTTTTCGACCAGCGTCCACTCGAAGGACTTCTTCGAACCGTAGACGTCGATGCTTTCGCGGTACTGACGTGCGGTGTCGAAGAGCGAGCGAATGATGCGCGCGGTTAGATCGCTATCGCGAAGCTTCACGTGTGCGGTCTCCACGGCGAAGGGCGACTTGTAGTGCTTGACGAGTTCGCGGCGGATCGTGCCCGAGCCGAAGCAGGAGACGTACTCCGCCGCGGCGTTGGTCAGCGCGAGCATCGGGCCGACGCAGTGGGTGGCGTACCACATCGGGGGCAGGCCGGGCCAGTAGTTCGGCCAGCCGTCCATGTCCTGCTGGTGGCTTGCCTGCAGGAACTGGATTTTGCCGAGCTCGCCGCGGTCATAGAGCTCCTTGATGAAGAGGTATTCGCGGGCGTAGACCACGGTCTCCATCATCATGTAGCGGAGCCCGGTGCGCTGGGTCAGGTCGACGATGGTGCGGCAGTCGGCCACGGAGGTGGCCATCGGCACGGTGCACGCCACGTGCTTGCCGGCCCGCAGCGCGGCGATCGACTGGGCCGCGTGGTCCGGGATCGGCGTATTGATGTGCACGGCGTCGATCTCGGGATCGCGCAGGAGATCCGCGTAATCCGTGTAGCCCTTGGCGATGCCGAAGGCCTTTTGGATGGCCGCGAGCTTCTTGGGATCGCGCTGGCAGACCGCCACGAGATTGGCGTTCGGGTGCGCCTGATAAATCGGGATGAACTCTGCCCCGAAGCCGAGGCCGACGATCGCGAGGTTGATTTTCTTGCTCATGGGATGGGAAAGGAAGTGGCGGAGGAGGCGGATCCGCAATCGCAGACCGTTCGTCGACGTTCAGCCCGCCGATGCTCAGCGAAGGGGGGTGGTGGTTTGGAGGTAGGCGATCAGGTCGGCGACGTCGGGCTCGGTGAGGGCCGAGAAGAGACCGGACGGCATGAGTGAGATCTCCAGACGCTCCTGTCGGCGAATCTGCTCCTTGGAGAGCGTGACGGTCTCCGCCTGATTCACCAGCGTGATCGCCGCTGCCGTCTCCGCACGCACGATGCCGGCGGCGACGCGCCCGTCTGCGAGCTCGACGGTGACCAACTGGTTGTCGCGACCGATGTCCGCATTGGGATCGAGGATGTTGCGGAGGAGGTAATCGAGATCGCCGCGATTCGAGCCGGTCAGTTCCGGTCCCACGGCGCGGCCGTCGCCGTAAAGCACGTGGCACGAGGCGCAGGTCGCGAGATAGAGTTCGCGCCCGCGATGGAGATCCGCCGCGGCGAGGCGGGCGGGCGTCAATTCGGTCTTCCAGCGCGCAATTGCCGCCGCCGTCTCGGCGGGGGTCTCCCGGGCGACGCCCCAGACGCGGGTCAGCGCGAGATCGAGTTCGGGTTCCCCGTGGAGCCGCATCTGGCGCGCGAGCGAGGCATCGAAGTCGGTCCGGGGAATGCGTCCCTCCGCCAGTGCCGCGACCAGTTCGCGGGCGTACAGCGGGCGGGCGGCCAGCAGTCCGAGGGCCACGCGCTTTTCCTCCCGCGTGAACGACGCGTACACGGCGAGGATCGCCGGTGGCGTGGCTGGCACGTCGTAGGCGGCGAGCCCGCGCAGGGCGTCGCCGCGCAGGCCGGGTTCGGTGAGGAGGCGGTGGTAGATTGGCGCGAGCTGGAAGTTCTGCGTCTCGAGCATGACCTTGAGCGCCGCTTGCCGCGCCGGCAGGGGTGCGAACGCATCGGTCACGATCGCCGCTTTGCGCCAGGCGAGCTGGCGGTCGCCGAAGCGGACCGCGAGGGCATCGGCCTGCGCGACGACTGCTGGGTCGGTGCTCAGGCCGAGGTTGGCGTACGCCGCGCCCCAGGCTGCTGGGGCCGTGAGGTTGGAGCGGCCTTCGGTGGCCGCCACGAGGCTGGCGAGTAACTCGCGTTGGTAGGAAGGATCCTGGGTGCGGGCGAGGGCTTCCGCGAACGTGTCGAGCCCGCTGCGGTTCGCCCCGCCGTTGCTGACCGCCGCCGTCTCGTCGGCGAGTGCGGCCGCGCGCCGAGTGAAGAAGGAGCGCAGCGCTGTGAGCGGCGTTCGCTCGGCGAGTGCGGCCGCGCGCGCTGGGTCCGCCGGCACGAGGGGCTCCGCGGCGTACCAGTAAAGCAGAGGAAGATTCGGGTCGTCCGCATCCTCCCCGCGGCCCAAGAGCGCTTCCACGATCGGCCAACGCTCGTCCACCGCGATGCGGCGCGCCGCGGAGGCGAGGAAGCGACGCACCACCGGAGAGGGATCGTTCGCGGCGAGCGTGGCGAAGGCCGCACGCAACGTGGGCGACGGAGCCCGGTCCTCGGACATCAGCTGGACCGTCCACCCTCGCACTTCAGGGTGAGGCGACTTCAGGCACTCCAAGGCCAGCTCGCCGGTGAGGCCTCGCGTCACGTGCAAGGCCCAGAGCACGCGGAGCTGGCGCGTCACCTCGGGCGTCGTCCGCAGCAGCTCCCGCAAGGCCGCATGCACCGCCGGATCCGGCCCGCGTTCCTGCAAGAGGAGACGCGCGCGCCGCACGTGCCATTCGTTTCGGTGCAACTGCAGCCGCACCAGTTCGTCGCTGGAGAGCGCAGCGAGGTCGATCGCGACCGGCTTCGGATCGCCGTAGCTGATCTTGTAGATGCGCCCGTTCGTGCGGTCCTGCGGGTGTTGCTGATGGCACGCCCGCGCGTCGTACCAGTCGCTGTTGAAGAGTGAACCGTCGGGCCCAGTCTCCAGACGCAGCCCTCGGAACCACGCGTCGTTTGCGCGCATGAAGTCGGGCAGGTGTGAACCGATGTAGCCCGAGCCACTCGGGCGCAGCACTTCGCGATTGATGCGGCTGCCGAGGACGTTGTGCGTGAATAGCGTGCCGCGGTACTCGTCAGGAAAGTTGTCACCGAGGTAAACGAGCGTCCCGGCGTGTGCGTGTCCGCCGCCCGCCGAATCGGTGCCGCCGGCGCCGAAGCGCGCGTCCGACCACTTGACCCCGCGATCGTAGTGGAAGTGGTCCGCGATCGTCTTGATGTCCCCGTAGGCGAAGCGGTTGAAGTGTTGTCCGGCCTGGCGGTGGTAGTGGCCGCCTTGGATGACATGATACAGGTGGGGAATCACGCAGGCGGTCACGAAGGCGTCGCCGACGTCGTTGAAATCCAGACCCCATTGGTTGCTCATGCCCTCGGCAAACACCTCGAAGAGTTTCTTCGTCGGATGATAGCGCCACACGGCAGCGTTGAGCGGCGAGCGCTCGGCGTCGCGCGCGCCGGGGCGTCCGACGTTGGAATGCGTGAACACGCCTTGGTTTCCGTAGAGCCATCCATCGGGTCCCCACACGAAGCTGTTCAGCGTTTCGTGCGTATCCTGCCAGCCCCAGCCGTCGAGCACCGGCTGCGGCGGGCCGTCCGGGACGTCGTCACGATTGCGATCCGGAATGAACAGGAGGTAGGGCGGGCTGCCCACCCACACACCGCCGTGCCCGACGGCGATGCCGCTCGCGAAATTGAGCTGATCGTAGAACACGGTCGAGCGGTCATGGCGGCCGTCGCCGTCGGTATCTTCCATCACCAGGATCCGGTCGCGGCCGTACGGGGACCAGGTGGGGTAGGCGTAGTTCTCCACCACCCAGAGGCGGCCGCGCTCATCGATCGTGAACGCGATCGGCTGGTGCACCGCCGGCTCGCCCGCGAAGGGCACGGCGCGAAAGCCGGGCGGGAGCGACATGGCGCGTGCGGCTTCCTCGGGGGTGAGTCCCTTGCCGGCGGCGATGGGGAACTCCCCTGCTTGCGCCGCGAGGCGGACGGACGTCGCGTCGGTCGCGAGCAGAGAGAGGAGCAGCGCGGCGAGGGCGCCGAGCGTGCTCGGTCGGATCAAGGGGAAGCGGGACATTGGGGCGAAGTCTCCGGAGGGGAAGCTCGGGGAACGGACCGGGCAACGACGTGAGTACTTTCGCTTCCCCGCTTGTGCTGCGTCAACCAAGGAGGCGCGACAACCGATGCGCTCAAACCTCGGCACGATGCACGCCTTGCGCCTGCGCGGCCACGACCCGCGGCGTGCGGCGTGCAGCAATCGGTCAGCGCGGCTCCGTCCCAGCCTGAGGATTTCGCCGATGAAATTTCAAAACTACGGCCCGGATTCTGAAAGGCTTGGCTGGCGCCGCAGCCGAGCGGTGTGTTGAGTCGGAGTGCGTTCACGGTGATGCGTGGACGGGAGGATCGTGCCCCCTCGGGCGCGGGATCCTTTCTGCTTCGGATACCCCACGAATTTCGACCATGCCCGTCCCCCGTCCTGTTTCCCGCCGCCGCTTTCTCGGCGCGGCGTCCTCTGTCACGGCGGCCCTTGCCTTTCCGGCTCTCCTGCGGAGTGGGCCGGGTGGATCGCCGGGTCAGCGGCTCAACGTGGCCTGCGTCGGCGTGGGTGGCCGTGGCTGGGCGGCGGTGCAAGGGGTGAGCAGCCAGAATCTCGTGGCGTTCGCGGACGTTGATGACGTGCGGGCGGCGCGTACCTTCCGCGAGCATCCGGACGTGCCGCGGTTCCGTGATTATCGCGTGATGCTGGAGCGGTTGGGCAAGGAGATCGATGCGGTGACGGTTTCGACTCCGGACCACATGCATTACCCGATCGCGCGGGCGGCGCTGGAGCTGGGCAAGCACGTCTTCGTGGAGAAGCCGCTAGGGCACACGGTCTGGGAGGCGCGCGAACTGAGTCGCTTGGCGAGCGAGAAGCGAGTCGCCACGCAGATGGGAAATCAGGGCCATGCGGCGGAAGGCATGCGTCTGCTGCGCGAGTGGTATCAAGCGGGTGTCTTGGGAGAGATTCGCGAGATTCACTCGTGGACCGATCGTCCGATCTGGCCGCAGGGCGTGAAGGGATTCGATCACAGTCAGCGCATCCCGGTCGTGCCGGAGACGCTTGATTGGGACAGTTGGCTCGGCGTGGCGGCGGCGCGGCGGTACGATCCCGGATACCTTCCGTTCAACTGGCGCGGATTCTGGGACTTCGGCACCGGGGCGCTCGGCGATATGGGATGTCACCAGATGGACGGGGCGTTCTGGGCGTTCGACCTCGGCGCGCCGGCCTGGGTGGAGCCGGTGAGCGCGAACGCGACCGAGCTGAGTGCGCCGACGTCCTCGATCGTGCGCTACGGATTTCCTGCGCGCGGCGCGCGGCCGGCGGTTCAGTGGACATGGTATGACGGCAACCTTGGTCCGCCGCTCCCGCCGGAGTTGGAGGAGGGGCGAACCCTCCCCGAGAACAGCACGTTGATCGTCGGCACGCGGGCCTCGGTCATCGCACAGGCGAACTACTTCACCGTCCGCATCGTACCTGAGGTCAGGATGCGCGAACTGGCCCCGACGCTCCCGCCGAAGACGATCCCACGGATTCCCGGTGGGGATCACTTCGCCGAGTGGATCAATGCGTGCAAGGGAGGACCGGCGGCGGGCTCACACTTCGGCTATTCCGGACCACTCACGGAGATGGTGCTGCTGGGTAACGTCGCGCTTCGGGCGCGGCGTCGCATCGAATGGGATTCCGCCGCCTTCCGCATCACCAACCTACCCGCAGCCAACGCGCTGCTCACGAAGGTCTATCGTCCCGGTTGGGGCGTCTAGCGATCGCCCGGCTTCCCGCGGCCGTGATCCGGTGGGTCCGGTCCGATGGGCGTCCGGTGCGCGGGCGGTCTACCCGCGCGCCGGATCTCGCCGCTGTTCCATCACGGCTTGGCTAGCTCGGCCTCGATGAACCGGTAAGCCTCCTCCCGGATCTCGGGAGGAAAGTCGTGCCCGCAGTCCGGGTAGCGCACCTGCAAGCGCTCCGGTACGCCGAAGAGGGCGTAGATCTTCGAGGCTTCCTGCACGGAGTGCCGGACGCCCTCGACCGCGAAGTTGGTGTCTCCGATGGGGGAGTTGGAGAAGAAGGCCCGTGGGGCAAGGGCGGCGAGCAACTCCGGGAAATCCCAAGGCACGCGGGTCGGATCGTTCCCGTACCTCTCCAGGAAACGCGGCAGGTAGCGCTCGCCCTCCCAGCCCTTGAGATCTCCGTTCTTGTAGTTCGGGATCGCGGTCCAGCCGCAACTCGACACGACCACGCGGATCCGCTCGTCCACGACGCTGAACCAGATCGCGTTGTGCCCTCCGAGCGAGTGGCCGATGGCGGCGATCCGCTTGGGATCGACGTCCGGCAGCTCGACCAGCAAATCGACGCAGCGCATGTGGTTCCACATGCCCTTCAGCGTGCCGGAGGGATAGCGATCCTTCGCGAAGTCGTACTTGTATTCTCCGAGTGTCGGGAACTCGGGGGCGATGACCACGAAGCCGCGCTGCGCCAGTTCGCGGGCGTAGGCGAGGTTGGGCGATCCGGCGAGGCCGATGATCTCATCCTTGCCGAACCGGAAGTGCGTCTGGTGCAGCGCGATCACCGCCGGGCCCCGGGTGCCGGGGGGCGTGTGGGTCGGACGGAGCAACCATGCCGGGATGCGATCGCCGTCATCCGCGTCGATCATCAGCTTCTCGCGCGTGAAGCCCGGGCCCTCGGCGCGGCTGCCTTCGACGACGGTATAGCGCACCGGACCCAGTGCGCGGCGATCCGGGAGTTCTCCCGTCGAGGCGTAAAGCCCGACCAGAATGTCGGCACGTCGCTTCGCCCAGTCTGCCTGAGTCCGCACCGGCTGCTCGCGTCCGGAATCATCAATGAAGTAATCGACGCGGAGATGATCGCGGGCGCGGGGTTCGATGACGGTGTCGGTGGAGGCGGCTGTCGACCCGGGTGTCGCGGAGGGCGGTGGACTGGTCGGCGTGGCGGTGCCGACGCTTTCCGTCAGCGCAAGGAGTGAGACGAGCCACATCGCTCCACTGAAGGAACGCCGCTGGCGGCGAACGAACGGAGCAGATGGCGAGCGGATTTCCGGCGGGAGCGGGGTCTGATTGATGGAGGCAATGGGGGAGTTGGGGTACATGGCGTGGGAGAGTCGGTGGAGTGCGCAGCGGTCAGCGCGCGGGGGAGACGCACGTCAGGCTCATGGCGAGGATCGCGAGGTGGGCGAGGGAGCCGGACGATGAGGACGCCAGACGAAACCTGTCGCTCAAGACTGCACTCATCTCTCCGGGCATCGCATTGAAGGGCACGGCGCCGGTCAAGCGTCTGCGAGTCTATCCGAAGAAGAGGTAGGCCACAAAGATCGCCGCGACCACGCCCGCGAAGTCGGCGAGGAGGCCGTAGGTCACGGCGTAGCGGGTGCGCTTCACGCCGACCGACCCGAAGTACAGGGCAATGATGTAGAAGGTGGTGTCCGTCGCGCCTTGGAAGATGCACGAAAGTCGGCCGACGAACGAGTCGGCGCCGTGGGTCTGCATGGCGTCGATCATCATGGCCCGGGCGCCGCTTCCGGAGAGCGGCTTCATCAGCGCGGTCGGCAGCGCCGCCGTGAAGTCGGTTGGCCAGCCCAGCGCTCGGAGCGCAACGTCAAAGCCCGACACAATCATCCCCATCACGCCGGAATTCCGGAGCACGCTGATCGCGACCAGCATCGCCACGAGGTAGG
>Ga0315902_10011511_pt1 | contig 11599 bp, 5 predicted proteins | sample LakEriMetagenome_9_FD_203523 | JGI IMG/M metagenome (GOLD analysis project Ga0315902, IMG submission 203523) | Freshwater fungal communities from buoy surface, Lake Erie, Ohio, United States - Buoy 12 MA117 | ecosystem: Environmental > Aquatic > Freshwater > Lake > Lake biofilm | place: USA... | reverse complement strand
CCGGCGAGGTCGTTGATGAATCCTCCCGTCCCGTTGGTCGCGCTGGACGTGATCAGGAACTTGTCGGCCGCGAAGCCGGTGATGCCACCGGCGGCCCGGGCGATCGTCCAGCTTCCGCTGGTGGCCGGGTTGAAGTTGGCGGCCGAGCCGCTCGTCCCGGCCGTGCCGGTGATCGTCGCCAGGTTGATCTTGAACGGATCAGCGGAGGAAGAGTTGATCGACAGGGTGCCGCTCAACGCCAGCAGATCCCACGCATCGGCGGCACCCGCGACGCCGGTGCCCGACATCATCTGCCAGTTGTAGTTGACGCCGCTGCCGAACGAGAGCGAGCCGGACAGCGTGAGCGTCCCGACGCTGAGCGAGCCCGGCTTGAGGGTGGCCGTGGAGGCGAGCGAGACGAGGCCACCGACGGTTCCCGAGCCGCCGAGACTGGCGCTGGCGGAGACGATCACGGGCCCCGTCGCCAACGACTGGTCGCCGTTCACGTAGAGGTCGCCGGTCGTCACACTCGTGGTGCCGGTGTAGGTGTTCGAGCCGTCGAGGACCAAGATCCCAGACGCACCCGTGCCCGATTTGATCAGGCCTCCCGATCCGCTGAACACACCCGAGAGCGTCACGCGGCCGGCTGCGTTGGTGCCGCCCTGCGTCGTGTCGATCGTCAGGTTTCCAGTGAGCGTCCCCCCCGACAAGATCGTCAGGCGGGTCGTGGCGCTGTCGTCCTTGTTGAGGACGATTGAGCCGGACGATGGGAAGGTGACATTGGTATACGTCACCGCACCTCCCGACGAGCGGGCGGCGATACCACCGCCACTGTCAACGGTGATGGCGTTGGTCACGGTCCCGACCGCGCTCGACTGGCTCTCCAGGCGGACACCACTCCGGATCCGGACGCTCCCGGTGCCGAGGGCGTTCGTGCTGTTGAAGAAAATCCGGGAAGCGTTCCCCGTCAGATCCCAGTTGACGTTGGTGGCGGTACCCGTGACGTTCGTGAGGGTCAGCCCGGAAGCCCCGGTGGTCGTGAGGGTCTCGCCCTCCCCGGTGAAGCGACCGCCATACGTCAGGGCGCCGCCGTTGATGCTGAGCGTGCCGCCCCCGGCACCGATGGTGACGCCGCGATTCTGTGCCAGCGTGACGGCCGCCGTGGTGCGGAGCGTGGCTCCGTTCGAAATCTGGAGCCGGCTGGGATCGAAGGATCCGGGGGCCGCGCCGAACTGGTTGTCGTTGCTGATCTCGAGTGTGCCGGCGGAGATTGCGACTTTATTGCTGATTGAGTTGGACGCGGACAGGATGAGCTTTCCAACGCCGTCCTTGGCAAGCAAGGCGTTGTTCGCCGACGATGACGCGATGATGCTGGCGATGGTGACCGTTCCCGCACTGTTGACCGAAATGGTGGCGGCGGTTGACGTGCCCCCGTTGGTGAACACCAGATTCGAGCCGGTCACGAGCCAGTTGCCCGTGCCCGACGCCGGCGCGGCGGTACCGAACACGAGGCTGCCGATCACACGCTGCGCGTTGTTCGTCACCGTGACATCAGTGGTGATGTCGGGGGCGAACGTGGCGGTGAACCCCGTGCCCGTGCCGATGATGCCGCCGGACCAGTTGCTGATCGTGCCCCAGGAACCGCTGGTCGTCGCAGTCCATGTTCCGCTCGCCCCAGCGGCATCACGCGGAACCGATGCGACCGCGAGCGGGAAAACCGCTAGCTGCACCAGCACGAGCGATCGCATGGTCGCGCGGAGCGACGTCTTGGGTGTCGCGGTTCGCATGATCCGCCACCTTGTCGAGGAGTGTGAGACGAGAGAAGAGAAGATAGCCATTGACCCCGGACCATCAGCGTTCGAGAGGCTGCGCCACGCTCGACCAGGTCGGACCGATGCACAGGTCACCGACCGCGATCTGACCGCTGCTGGAGAACTCGAGCGAGAGTTTTTCGAACCGAAAGTCGCTGTTCACTTCCTCGCTCACCACGGACCATTCGGCAGGTTCCGTCGAGCCAGGCAGTCGCTCCGCCGCCATCAGACTGAGCAGCACCTGATCGGGCTGCGATCGGCCCGCGACAATCTTGGCAACCACGGCATACTCCTGACCTGGAGTTTGGGGGAGCGAAGCACGGGCAAGGGCATCGGCGATCCGCAGAAAGACGCCGTCGTGCCTGCGAAGGCCAATCTGAATCAGGGCGCTTCGGTCGATCTCCTCTTGCGTCGTCAGGCCCCGCATCCGCAGCACGACCAGTGCGAGGTGGTCGTCCCGGGGCGGGGCGGGTCCGCGACGTACGAGGAATCGCAGATACCAGATTCCGTCCGTCGAGAGATCGATCGGGACCTGCAATCTCCTGTGGGCGGACGACCGTGACTCGACCGATGCCGCCCCATCGTGGATGACGGCCGCCGATCCCTTCCCGGACAAGCCCGGCGACGACACGTGCAAGCCACCTCGAGGCGACTCCCATGGGCCGTCCCATCCGATGCCCGACGCCAAACCGCCGATCTGAGCCGTGTCGCCGTGAAAATCGTCCCACACGTCAGCATGGCTGACACTCGAATCAGGCGAACGTCCCTCGAGCGATCGCGACACAAGGGCTCCGTTGAGAGGCACCGACTCGCCCTTGGCATCCTCAAGGTCGTAGCGGCGACCGAATCCAGCCTCGATCAGTTCATGCTGCTCTGACTCGGGTGCATCACCGGTCGTGCGCCGCACCGCGCCTTCGGCGACGTGCACCTCCTCCCGCTGGGCGTCGATCACGGCCGCGTACTGCGTGCCGATGTTCTTGAACACAGAGTGCGGAGTGACGATCTCGATCGACTCGCACGTCTGATCACCGTGAAAAACGAAGGTGCCTTCCTCGATTTTCATCTCCCGGCGGGAATGGATCGCAAACCTCGACGTGCCGTCCAAGAGAATGCGAGCGCCGCCGTCGAAACGGATAGCCACGCCACCGGCCGTCAGCTGAAACGCCCCCGGAGTGAGCCGCGATCCCGGCACCACGGCCTTTCCGTCGAGGATTGCATCCGCACTGGCTGACGCGATCGTCGCCACATAGCCGGCTGGCGCGGCAGCCACGACCGCGACGCGGGGCGACATTGCCAGATCGTCGCCAACTCCGCGATTCATGGTCGGCACCATAAACGCCGCAACCAGCAGGGACGCGGCGACAAGCGATGCGGCCATCGCGACCCACGGCGTCCGGCGACGCCGCATCGTCCTCGTCGCCCGGGGCAGATGCCCGCTCGTCAGCGCCGCGTGCATGTCGATGTAGCGCACGTAGAATCGCCGCGCCTCGGAGTCCGACTGAAGAAGCCGCCCGAGTTCGTCGGCCTGTTCCTGGCTGGCCGTGCCATCCACCACGGCAGACAGGAGCGCATGAAGCGCAGAGCGATCCGGCCGATTCATACTTGCCCTCCCAGCACGACCGAGCGATCGATGCAATCGAAGAGGAGTCTTCGAACCCGCTCGAGGTTGCGAAACATGGTCCGCCGGCTCTGACAGAACGACGTCGCGATCTCATCCGTCGGAGTTCGATCGACGTACCTCGCCTCGATCAGCTTCCGGTCGCGGTCGCTCAGCTTCTCAAGGCACTTTTCCAGGGCGACGAGTCGCTCCGCGAGCACCGGCTCCTCCTCCTCCCGGGCGATGGCGAGCAGTTCGAGCACCTCGGTCGGCAGCTTGACCATCCGACGCGGGCGCTGCTGCTCATGAAACTTCAATACCTTGAGGTAGGCGAACCGACAGGCCCATGGCAAAAACGGGCGGGATCGGTCGTACTCGGCAAACTTCCGCGAGATCGAGATGCACACCTCCTGCATCACGTCCTTCGTGTCTTCCTCATGGGGCAGAAGCGTGTACACATAGCGGCGCAACTGCTCATAGTTGGCCGTAACGAGGTTGATCAACAGTTCGTTGTCGGTCTCAGGAAGCCCCTGCATCGAATGCCCTTCGTGAGAGGGGGGTGCAAGGACGAGATCCCCGCAGAGATATTCCGACACCGTTGGTGATTGTGCCATCAAGTGGCACTTTTCCCGATCCCGGCGGAACTCAGGGGTAATCCGGCACCAAGGACCAACAATCATGGCTGGCAATGCCTCTGCATCCGGGCCGCGCGGCGGAAACAAGCCGCTGGCGAGCGGCAGCGACCGAACCTCCCACGGCGGCACCGCGGGCCCCTTCGCCGCGATCACCGTGCTGTTCTTCTTCTGGGGGTTCATCACCGTCATGAACGACGTGCTGATCCCGTTCCTGAAGTCGAGCTTCGAACTGAGCTACTTTCAGGCGGGGCTCGTGCAGTTTGCGTTCTTCGGCGCGTTTTTCGTGATCTCGCTGATCTACTTCGCCTTCTCGGCCACTGGTGGCGACCCGATCAATCGTGTCGGCTACCAGCGGACGATCGTCACCGCGCTGGTCATCTGCGCGGCCGGCTGCGGACTGTTCTCGCCGGCTGCGGCATCGAAGTCGTACGCCTTCTTCCTCGGGTCGCTGTTCCTGCTGGCGACCGGCGTGACACTCCTGCAGATCGCGGCAAATCCATACGCGGCAATCCTCGGCAGGCCGGAAAACGCCTCGTCACGGCTCAATCTGGCCCAGGGGCTCAACTCCTTGGGCACCACCATCGCCCCCATCGCGGGCGGGCTCCTGCTGTACAAGGTGTTCGCCAAAGATGGCAGGGTGACACTCGACGCGATCCAGATCCCGTATCTGATCTACGGCGGCATGTTCCTCGCCCTGGCGATCGTGATGGCGTTCATCCACCTTCCGCGGATCCAGCCCGAGAGCTCTGCGCCCGCCGAAGCCTCCGTGAGCGCGCTCGGCTATCCCCAGCTCACGCTCGGCATGGTCGCGATCTTCATGTACGTCGGCTCCGAAGTCGCGATCGGCAGTTACCTCGTGAGTTTCATGGGCGACCCTGCCGTCATGGGCTGGGAAGAAGGAACGGCGAGCCTGTATCTCGCCTTCTACTGGGGCGGAGCCATGATCGGGCGGCTGTGTGGCGCGATCGCCATGGCCCACTCCGCCAACCCCGCCCGCAAGCCGGTGCTGATGGTGGCGACCGCCGCCATCCTGCTGGGACTCGTCTACGTCGTCACCGCGCTGCGGTTCGAGGATGGCAGGCTGGTGACCAGTTTCCTGCCGATCGTCGACCTGTGGCCGTTTGCGCTGATGATCGCCCTCTGCCTGGGTTCGTTCGCCGTCGCCCGCGGCAAGCCTGCGGCGGTGCTCGCCCTGTTCTCGGGCATCCTGTGCCTGCTGCTGCTGGTCGCCGCGTGCGCGACCGGCAAGGTCGCCCTCTGGGTGGCGCTCGGCACTGGGCTGTTCAACTCGATCATGTGGTCAAACATCTTCACGCTGGCAATCGATGATCTCGGAGAGCAGACGTCCCAAGGCTCCTCGCTGCTCGTGATGATGATCGTCGGCGGAGCCCTGCTGCCACTGCTCATGGGAGCCGTCGGCGACGCGGTCGGCATCCGCCAGGCGTTCCTGATCCCGATTCCGTGCTACCTGTACATCGTCTTCTACGGCTGGTGGAGCCACCGCCGGATTGCCGCCAAGGGGTCTTCCGCGTGATCAGAGACGACAAACTCGCCGACGACCCGCGGGTGGTACTGACCCTCGACGCCGGCGGAACGAACTTTTCGTTCTCGGCGATCCGCAGCGGCCAGCGGGTCGGCGACTCGATCACACTTTCGGCTGAATCGCACGACCTCGATGCGAGCCTGCGGAACATGGTCGCCGGCTTCCAGGCTCTCATCGATCAGATTGGCGAGCCGCCGGCTGCGATCAGCTTCGCGTTCCCCGGCCCGGCCGACTACCCGAACGGCGTGATCTTCAACGTCGGCAACCTGCCCGCCTACCGCGGAGGCGTGGCGGTCGGGCCGATGCTCGAGGAGCGGTTCGGGGTGCCGGTCTTTCTCAACAACGACGGCGACCTGTTCGCCTACGGCGAGGCGATCGCCGGCCTGCTGCCGGAGATCAATCGCGAACTCGAGGCCGCCGGCAACCCCAAGCGCTACCGCAACTTGATCGGACTGACGATTGGCACGGGGCTGGGGGGTGGAATCGTCGTCGACGGCCGGATGCTGACCGGCGACAACTCAGCCGGCGGTGAGTTCTGGCTGCTGCGAAACAAGCTGCGCAGCGACTGCTTCGCCGAGGAGGGCGCCAGCATCCGCGCGGTGCGGTCGGCCTACGCCGACGCGGCCGGCGTCGCTGCGGACGGTCTCTCTCCCAAGCAGATCTGCGACATCGCGCTGGGCACGGCGGTCGGCGATCGCGAGGCCGCACGACGGGCGTTCGAGACGCTCGGCGAGGTGGTCGGCGACGTGCTCGCAAACGTGCTGACGCTGATCGACGGCGTGGCGGTGATCGGCGGAGGGCTGGCCAATGCGGCCCCGCTGTTCCTCCCCCGTGTGATGGCCGAGCTCAACGGCACGATCGCAAGCTACGGCGGCGGAACGACCAGCCGGCTGGTCCAGGAAGCCTATGACCTGGGAATGCCAGCGCAGCGGCAGGATTTTCTGCGGGGCGAGCCTCGTGTGATCGCGGTGCCCCACTCGAGTCGCACCGTGGTCGCTGACCCGCGGAAGCGGGTCGGCGTCGGCATCTCCAACCTCGGCGCCAACCACGCGGTGGCCGTTGGCGCCTACGCGTTCGCGCTCAACCATCTCTGACACCCGTTTCGCTGCCATCGACAGAGGCCTCACGATATGAATCGCTTTCAGTTCACCGCCTGCCTCCTGGCCGCCTTCGTGACATCGGTGGCTTCCCGCGGAAACGCGGAGGACTTCACCCGCCACGTCGATCCCTTCATCGGTTCCGGTGGGCACGGCCACGTGTTCGTCGGCGCGAACGTGCCCTTCGGCGCCGTGCAGGTCGGCCCGGCGAACTTCCACCAAGGCTGGGACTGGTGTTCGGGCTACCACTACTCCGACCACGTCCTGGCGGGGTTCACGCACTTGCACCTCGGCGGCACCGGGATCTCCGACCTGGGTGACATCCTGGTGATGCCGTACACCGGCGAACTTGCCACCAACCCCGGCTCGCGCAAGGACCCCGGCACCGGATACGCGAGCCGCTACGCCCACGACCAAGAACAGTCCCGCCCCGGCTTCTATTCGGTCGTGCTGCTCGACCACGACGTGCACGTCGAGTTGACCGCCACGGAGCGGGTCGGCCTGCATCGCTACCGCTATCCGGCCGACGAACAGGCGCACCTGGCGATCGACCTCCAGTTCGAGAACGGCGGTGGCCGTGTCGTCGAGTCGCGGCTTCGCCGGATCGACGAGACGACGGTCGTCGGCTACCGCCGTTCGAAGGGCTGGGCGAAGGATCAGCGGGTCTTCTTCGCGCTGAAGTCGTCCAAGCCGTTCGCTGGGTTCCGCATCTTCCTCGGTGACAGGGAGGTGGTGGACGGGGCGGCCGCCGCCACGACTGCTGCAGCTGAGGGCCGCGGGCTGAGGGCCATCGGCACGTACGACGGCTCCCCGGGCGAGGTGCTGGTGCGGGTCGGCATCTCGCCGGTCAGCGAGGAGAACGCACTGGCGAATCTCGAGCAGGAGGCCGGATCCGCGGATTTTGATACCGTCGCCGCCGCTGCGAAGGCCGCCTGGAACGAGCAGCTCGGCCGCATCCGGATCAAGGCCGATGAGCGGACCAGCCGCATCTTCTATACCGCCCTCTACCACACCATGATCGCGCCGGCGCTGTTCAACGACCACAACGGCGACTACCGCGGCGCCGATGGAAAGGTCCACAACGCCGCCGACTTCGACAACTACACGATCTTCTCGCTGTGGGACACCTACCGCGCGGCACACCCGCTCTTCACCCTCACGCAGCCGGAACGCGTCGGGCAGTTCATGCAGACGATGCTCGCCATCCGCGACCAGCAGGGGAAGCTGCCGGTGTGGCATTTGATGGGCAATGAGACCGACACGATGGTCGGGTATCACGCGGTGCCGGTGGTGGTCGACGCCTACTTCAAGGGCCTGCTCAAGGCCGACCCGGAGCGGGCCTACGAGGCGATCCGGAACTCCGCGATGCGCGACGAGCGGGGCCTCGATGCCGTCAAGGAGATTGGATACATCCCCGCTGAGCGGGAAGGCGAGTCGGTCGCCAAGGCGATGGAATACGCCATCGACGACTGGTGCATCGCCCAGATGGCCGAGGCACTCGGGAAGCAGGACGACGCCACGTATTTCTCAAAGCGGGCAAGAGCCTACCGCGAGTACTTCGATCCCACGACGCAGTTCATGCGGGGCAAGTTGTCCGACGGCACGTGGCGTGAGCCGTTCGACCCGATCAAGTCGTCCCACCGCCGCGACGACTACTGCGAGGGGAATGGCTGGCAGTACCTGTGGCTGGTGCCGCAAGACCCCGAGGGGCTGATCGAAATGCTCGGCGGCGACGGACCGTTTGCCGAGAAGCTCGACCAGCTCTTCACGGTCGAGTCGATCAAAAGCGAAGGCGCCTCGGCCGACATTTCCGGTCTGATCGGCCAATACGCCCACGGCAACGAGCCGGGACACCACACGACGTACTTGTATGCCTTCGTCGGTCAGCAGTGGAAGACCGCCCGGCTCGTGCGGCAGATCCTCACGACCCTCTACTCCGACCAGCCGGACGGCCTGTCGGGCAACGAGGACTGCGGCCAGATGTCGGCGTGGTACGTCTTCTCGGCGATGGGCATGTATCCCGTCAATCCGGCGGCGGGCATCTATGTCTTCGGCAGCCCGATCATCGACGAGGCGACGATCGCCGTTCCCGGAGGCAAGTCCTTCACGATCATCGCCAAGAACAACTCGTCGGAGAACATCTACATTCAGTCGGCTGAGCTGAACGGAAGGCCGTACAGCAAGTCGTACATCACCCACCCGGACATCGTCGCGGGGGGCGAGTTGACCTTCGTGATGGGACCGGAGCCGAACAAGGCCTTCGGAACCGCAGCGGAGGATCGCCCGCGGTCGGTGGTGATGTCGCGTTCGGGGGAATAGCCGACCGGCCGTAAGGCCTCGGGCGCACCACGCTGGACGCAGCGCCTCGTGGCGGTTCACCCCACGCCTCACGGCGTTGGGATGGATCCGGGGCCGGTCCTGACCGCACCCCACGCCTCACGGCGTTGGGCTTACACAGGCTCCGTGCAAGCCGAAGGCCGTAAGGCCTCGGGCGCACCACGCTGGACGCAGCGCCTCGTGGCGGTTCACCCCACGCCTTACGGCGTTTGGAAGGATCCGGCGCCGGTCCTGACCGCACCCCACGCCTTACGGCGTTGGGCTTACACAGGCTCCGTGCAAGCCGAAGGCCGTAAGGCCTCGGGCGCACCACGCTGGACGCAGCGCCTCGTGGCGGTTCACCCCACGCCTCACGGCGTTGGGATGGATCCGGCGCCGGTCCTGACCGCACCCCACGCCTTACGGCGTTGGGCTTGGACGGGAGTGGGCCGACCGGCTGCGGCGACGCTGATACGTCCGACAGACGACGCAGGCGAGCCCAGAGAGCCCTGCGACCGCCATGGCGGTCGTGCCGGGCTCGGGCACGGCGGCGATGTTCGCCGCGGGAGCGTTGTAGGGGCCGGCGTTGAACAGGCCTGACGACATGAAGTCGGCGATGTCGAGCATATCCACGACGCCGTCATAGTTGAACTCGCCCTCGGCCCACGATGCCGACAGGCTGGAGTTGAACTTGCCGCTGCCGATGAAGTCTGCCACGTCGAGAATGTCGATCGACCAGTCGAGGTTCGTGTCACCCGGAGCCGCGTAGCCGAACGTCATCGAGCCGTCGCCGTTGTCGAGCCAGCCCACCGTGAACGCTCCACCGCTCGCGGATGCGTGGCTCGACGTGATTCCCGTCGTGCCGCCGTTGACGATCCCGTTCATGATCTGGTTCACGAGGCCCGAGGCGGTCTGACCCGACGCGACCGTGAGCCTGCCGAGGCCGACGTCCACCTGGCCATTGTTGATGAGGCCGGGCACCGTGGCCTGCACCTGCGGCCCGACCGCGAGCGTGGCCCCGGCGGCAACCGTCACCATGCTCGCGGAGAGTGCGTTGGCATGGCCGATCTGGAGCACGCCCTGGGCGACCGACGTAGACCCGGAAAACGTGGTGGCCGCCGCGAACACCTGCGTGCCGATGCCGGTCTTCACGACCGAGATCGTGCCGGTCGGGTTGGCGATCAACCCCGCGAAGGTGCCGGACCCACCGGCGACGCCGATGGTGACCACGGTGCTGCCGGTCGAAGTCTTGGTGATCGACCCACTGCCGAGAAGGGCGTTGACGAACACCCGCGGCGTCGTCTGCACGTTGAACCGGGCCGCAGGCCCCAATGCGAGGTCGGCCTGATTGTTCGTCCAGTCGATCGTGCCCCGGCCGGCAGACCAGCCCGCCCCCAGCACGCCATTCACCTCCAGAGTGGCCGCCGGACCCAGTTGCATCAGGATGTCGCCCTGGCCGGTCGTATTGGGGCCCGTGAGCGTGGTGCCCAGCCCCACCCGCACCACGCCATCGCCGGCGAGCGTCGTCGTCCCGGTGGTGCCGAATCCCACCGATGACGTCCCGGAGATGGAGAGCACGGCCCCGCTCGCCACTGAATAGCCGCGGCCGGGCCTCGCGAACGACGTGGTGTTCACGTCGAGCGCCCCGCCGGCGACCGTAATCGTGCCCGGCGACGCGCTCGACCCGGTGAGGAAGAGCGTGCCGGCACCGCTCTTGAGGAACCCGCCCGAGAGCGGAGCGGTGATCGTGAGCGAGTTCGACACCAGCACGGTCGCGCCTGTGCCACCGAACGCCAGCGAGCCACCGCTGCCCGCGGCGATCGTACCCGTTGCTGCGTACGAGAGGATATTGAGGGTGATCGGCGCGTCGAGGGTGATCGTCGCGGGCGCTGTGAAGGAGGAGCCGATCGTGGCCACCGAGGCGGAAGAGTTCGGCACTCCCGCCGACCAACTCGTGCCCGTCGTCCATGACCCACCGGTGGCCGGCGTCCACGCCGACGACAAGGCGGGCGGCGCCACGATCCCCCGCACCGTGAGCAGCATGCTCTGGCTTGTCGCGCCCGGCACGTTTTCGTCGGACAGGTTCAACGAATACGTCCCAGAGAAAACCCCCGTCGTCGCGGTCTGCATCAGCAGGTTGAAGGCGCGCGACGATCCCGACGCGAGATTCGTGAACGGCGCGAGCGTGGTCGAGAACACGCTCGGAGCGCTCGCCGTGACCCCATCGAGGTCGAGTTTCGCCGTCCAGGCAGTCCCGAGCGAACCCGCGCGATTGAAGATGGAGACACTTCGCGTGGCCGTTCCGGATCCCAGCGCGAGGGTTCCAAAGTCGATGTCGAGGGTCGTGAGCGTGCTGCCCGATGAGAACGACCCGATGGCGTGGTCCAGCACGCTCATCGTCGCAGTCTGGCCGAACGTCGGCGTGACCGTCTGCGGACTCGTTGCCATCGCCGAGACGGTGCCCGTGAACAGGCCGGCCGTATCTGCCTTCACAGAGAGGACGTGGGTGCTGGCCCCGCCGAGGGCCATGTCAGACCCCGTGCCGGAGCCCGCCAGGAATCCGGACGAGCCGTACGTGTAGTCGAGCCGGGCGGCGCCCGTGGAAGAGGTGACCGGGATCG
>Ga0315902_10011506_pt1 | contig 11602 bp, 5 predicted proteins | sample LakEriMetagenome_9_FD_203523 | JGI IMG/M metagenome (GOLD analysis project Ga0315902, IMG submission 203523) | Freshwater fungal communities from buoy surface, Lake Erie, Ohio, United States - Buoy 12 MA117 | ecosystem: Environmental > Aquatic > Freshwater > Lake > Lake biofilm | place: USA... | reverse complement strand
CTGCCGGAAGCGATCTCGAACGTGGCCTTCACCACGCACGTGGCCTCGCCCCACCAGACCTCGTTGAGGCTCTGCGCCTCCTCCGGCTGGGCGGTGAGCGGTCGCCGCGGATCAGTCGATCGCGCCAGCCTCACACGCTCGGCCCGCGACACGTCGAACAACCCCGCGGCGCCCGCCACGGGCCGCCAGGCACCCGCCGCGTCGCCGCGGTCGCACTGCCAGCGATCGGCGAGCGGTTCGCCGCCCGCGTCGGCCTCATGAGCCGCATCGACGGTCGCGGTGGCCGATGGGGGAAGGCGAAGCGTCACCACCTCGATGCCTCCCTCCTGCACGGGCCTGGCCACCAGGTCGATCGCGATCCGGTGGAACCCGGCGGCAACCGTCACCACGCGCGCCGTCGCGCCGTCCGCAGACACCTCCACCGACACCCCGGGGACGGCCGCGGCCTGAACCCAGCGGACGCCCATGCCCCGCTGGTCGAGCGTGAGGACGCCGCCGTGGTCGCTGTCGACGTCGAGTTCGAGCCGCCAGCGTCCCGACGACGCCACGACGAGCCGGCACCTGCGCACCCGCACCGATTCCGCATCGACGGCCGCCTCTGTGAGCCGACGGAACAACGGTTCCGGCACGAGGGCCATGCCACCGTCTGCGGCCGGGGTGACGTAGACCCGTAAGGGCCCCGGATCCAGATCGGCGCGATCCAGATCAGCGGCACACGTCGCCGACGACTGGAGCGCGACCGCCATGCTGATCCCAACGGCGGCCCGCCGCGCCAAACCGGCCGCCGCGCCGAACCAGAGCCCGGCCAGACCTCCCCACCATGCCGCCCTGGCGACCGTCGCCACGGGCATGGGAATCCAGATCGCGACCAGCGCGAGAGCCACCACCGCCGTCACCGCCACGCGCGGATGCCGCCGACTCGCCGCGGCAACGACGGCTGCGGCGATCGCCGCGGCCATGATTGAAGCCGTCGACACCAGCCGACGCCGGATCACGAACAATCCGCCCGCGGGAGCTCCCGACGGCGGCACCGCGAGACTGCGGAAGCCGGCCTCGCTGCCGAACGGCGTGAGGCTCTCGTAGCCGGGCCGGACGATCGCGGCATCAAAAAGACGCTCGACCCAGCCATCACCCGCGGGCAGGCTCCGCCCCGGCGCGAAGAGATCGAGATCGGCGGGCATCTTCACCTCCCGATCCCTGCCGAGGGCCGGGACGTCGATCGCGCAGGCGATCGGGTCGATCCTCCAGACGCCGAACGACGGATCGCGAACCGCGACGCCACGAACGCCGAGACGCACTCGCCCCCGGCCGGTCGGCAGCGGCACGTTGGTCGTACCACCGGCCTCGGAGGGTATGTCGAAGGGGGTCGGCTCACCGTCGATCGACACCTCGTCGAGCCGCAGTCCGGCCGGCACCGTCAACGCGACAGCCGGGCGGCCCCGATTCTCGATGTCGAACAGGGTCTCGCACTCGATCGATCCGGAATCGTGACACCAGGCCGTCGTCGACTCACGCCACACCCAGGCCCGCTCCTCCGCCACGTCCGGAGGCACGATCACGACCGGCGGCTCCCCGGTCCGCTGCGGCACGTCGGCAGCCGCGCCGTACGAGAGTTCCGTGACCACCGCGGCCGAACGGTCGTCGGGAATCTGGGGCGGCCGCTCGGCGAGGCCGCGATTGATCACGCTCGGCCTGGTCCCACCGGCCCCTCGCACGACGATCGTGCCGCGGGCGTCGGTCGCGCCTTCAACCCAGGCGAGCGGCGCCGCGACGGCCGCCGTGAACGGCTTGGTGCGGGTCGCCCGAAACGTCACCGCGCCCTCCACCGCCGGTCGAAGCTCGACCAGCCACGATTCCTGGCCCGCCGTCGGATCATCCGCCGCGGTCCCACCAGGTTCGAGCCGCCGCGCGTAGAGCGTGCTGGTGTGGGGATCGACGAGCGACCATTCCACCGCGTCACCGAGAGGCTCCGACACCCTGACCACCACGGAGTCCACGGCGCCCGCGTCGGGCTCGCAGGAAAATGAGAGCGACTCGGTGATCCGCGAATCGCGGGCCACCACCTGCACCAGCACGTCGGCGTGGAGCGGCGGCCGCCGGCGCACGAGCCGGGCCGTTCCCTCGGCGGCCCCGTCTCCACCGCGAATCCGACCTCGCGGCGCCCCGGGTTCCGTCAGCGCCGCGAGCCGACCGTCGGCGGCCTCGACCCTCATCGGTCCGCCGTCGAGTTCGATGACGGCATCGGGCCCGACGCGATAGTCGACCAGCGACGACTCCGCTGTCTCTCCATCGAGCTTCACCATGTCGAGATCGGCCGTGAGAAACTCGCCGCCGATCGGCACGCCGCGGCGATGCCCCGTGATCCGCAGGCCGAGAGGCCGCGATGGCGTCGCCGCCTCCGCCAGCCCGATCCGCAGCTCGTTCGAGCCCGAGGCGCGGATCGCCCGCCAGTCGAGCGTGCGATCCCGCTCGGCGGCCGGCAGCGGCCGATCGCCGTCGGTGGGAGCCGGCGCCGTGTCCGACCACTCGACGGCCTCCACCGAATCAATGAACCATTCCGGCGCGATGCGGCCGGTGAGCACGAAGGCCTCGCCGGAGGCGACGCGGACGTCGCACGCGGCCCGACCGAGCACCGCCCCGGGAGACAGCTCGAGCGTCGTCACGCGGGCCGTGTCGAGCCTGGGCATGCGGGACTCGATCGTCACGGTCGCCCAGGCCGCGGCCGACTGCTGCTCGAGGTGAATCGTCGCGGCATCGCCGCGGACCGTCGCGCCGCCGTGGGCGACGGGCCAGCGATCGGCGGCGGACGGGGCCACGACCACGCACTCCTCGACATCGAGCGCCGCGACCGCGAACGCGGGATCGACGACGAGCGTCGCACCGCCGCCAGCCCAGCGATCCGCCGACGGGCGGATCGTCGGCACGGCGAACGGCTCGTCGAGCGCCGCCTCCGCGACACCGTAGACGTCGAAGGGAGTCAGCGTTCCAGCGAGGGCCGACGGCACGTCGATGTCGATCCAGCCGGCCGCGGCGGCGACCGGGGCGAGGACCGCTGCCGGTGCGGCGGCAGACCGCCCGCCGATCACGTCGAGCATCGAGTCGCAGCGGAGTCGCATCCGTCCCGCCCGCCACGGCCCTTCGGGCACGATCCGCACGGCGGCGTCGATCTGGCGGCCGCGAACCACGATGCGATTCCAGCAGCGGACACGGGGCTGGCCCTCACCCCGCGGCACGATTGCAAGATCGACCACGTCGACGCCGGCGAGATCGATCCGCCACTCACCGAGGCCGTTCGCCACGGGCGATACGACCACCGTGCCGGTGCCATGGGTCGCAACCACCGGCCATGCCGACTCGGGAAGCCGCAGGTCGATCCGCGTCACGAGCGCGGCCACGAGCGGCAGACGAAACTCCCCGGCTGCGAGCGGGGGACTGGCGATGTCGCAGGCATACGTCCCTGGGGACGGCGTCTTCACCGCCACACGTCCCCCGGGTATGCCGAAGACCACCGCCTCACCCACGCCGTCGTCGGAGCGAAGCACTGCCCGCTCCACCCAGAGTGCTCCCAACGTGACCGCGGTCCCGATCGCCGTGGACGTGGCGCCGAGATCGAACTCCAGGCGGCCCGAGAGCCGGCCGCGTTCGTCCGCCGCCAGCACGTAGCGGGCCGCGTCGGCAAGCGGTCGCGGCGTCCGCCCTTCGGCATCGGGCAGCAGTCCGGCGACCGCGCGGTCGAAGTCGGCCAACGGCATCGGAACGAGCCGGCCGCCGTCGAGCGGCACATCGCGAAACCGCTCGGGCGGCACCGTCACTCGCACGAACTCGAGGCCGCCCTCGCGGATCGGTTCCGCGGCTCGAGCCGCCCCGCTGCCGACAGCGACGCCGATGCCCAGGAACCCGCAGACCAGGCACGTCAGCAGCCGGTTCATGCGTCCCTCGCCTGAGACGTTGTCGACGCCTCGTCGATTCGCGAGGCGACGATCAGCGACGGCGGAGCTGCGTTGAGCCGCGTGAGCGAGCTGGCGGGCGCCGTCGGGTTCAACGTTCTCGGACGGCCGTCTCGGGAGCGCTCGGCGAAAGCCTGCAGACCCCACGCGACCGCCGCGAGGACGAGTCCCGGCACCGCCGCCTGGGCCAGGAGCGGAGCGACGTCCGGGCTCACGGCCGCGGCCAGCGCGAGGAGTGCCGCGAGCGCGACCCACACGCCGGACCTCCGCCACCACGGACGGTAGGCCGCCGCGAGCCCCAGTGCCAGCGCCGCTCCCGACGCGACCAGAACGATGCACCAGTTGGGCACGAGCCAGAGCACCGCCTCCCCCGGCGGCCCGACGCCAGAGAATACGAGCGACCGCTCGGCGAGCGGCGGCAGCTGCGCGCCTCGCGGGGCAGGATCGGCTCCCGTGTCCTGACCGATCGCCACCGCCTCCAGCCAGTCGGCGATCTGTCCGGGCATGACCGCGGGCCGCTGCCGCCAGCCGATCGTTCCGCGCTGCCAGCGCTGCTGGGCCGTCCAGCCTGCGGGCAGGCCGAAGACGTGCTCGTCAGGACGCACGTGAAGCGTCCAATAGAAGCGGCGTTCGAGGACGGGCGGTTCGAAGATGGGTGGCGCGAGGCCGACCGGAACCGGGAGCCCGAAGCTGGCGGCAAGCCCGAGCCATCCGGAGTCGCGCCTCACCGTCGACCGCAGATCGAGCCGCCACCGCCTCGATGGGTCGGCCCTCGGCAGATCGACGACGAGCCTGCCGCCGCGGACCGTCGTGGACATGATGTCACCGTCGAGCCGCACCTCGTGCATCGCGGTGGTATCGGCAGCACCGCCGCCGATGTCCGGAACGGTGATCACGATCGTGTCTCGGGCCGACGAGACCACGTAGCTGCGAATCTCCTCTCGGATGCCGCCCATCAGCCGCGTCTGCAGCCACGCCGCTTCGACCACCATGCTGCGGGCGGCGTCGGAGCCGCGGGCCGAGAGCGTGAGTGGCACGCTTCGCTGCGGCTTCATCGCGGTCCACCCCAGCGTGGCCGCCGCAGCTGGAGCCACGTCGCGCCGCCAGGCATCGCCGCGGACGCCAACGACGGTCGAGTCGGGCGCGGAGATCGCGACCGTCTCGCGTCCGATGGCGGCATCGAGCGGCTGCACCAGCGGCACGTCGATCGCCACGGTCGACTGCGGCGGGATCGCGGGCGTCGGAATCCGGAAGCGCACGGTCACCTCACCCTCGCCGATGAGCGGCTCCGGCAGGATCGCCCGCATTCGTATCTCGGGCACCGCATCCGCGTCGGCTCCATCGATGGGGCCGACCTCGGTCGGATCGAGCGGGGCGTCGTCCTGACGCACCGAGATTCCGCCCGCCTCGGCCACGGCGGACGGCACCGCGAGTTCGATCGACTCCAGCGGCACGTGGAGCACGTTCAGACGGATGACCTGCTCGACCGCGATCTCCGCGGCATCGACGGAGGCCTGGGCGGCGATCGAGGCCTCGACCCGCCGCGGCAAAAACCGTCGATTCGCCGCAAAGCCGCCCTCCGCGGCATCGAGCCGGTAGACGAGCGCCGTGGTGTCGGCCTCGGTGACCGCCACCGATGCCGCGGTCTGCCGCACCAGGCCGATGATCGACTCGTTGTCCGGCAGCAGTTCGATGTCGCTGCGGGCCCCGATCGCCACGACCGCGGGCCCCACCACGTCGGCGCGCGGCGTCGGCAGGTTCCAGGCCACGCGTTCGGCGGTCGTCTCGACCGGCAGGGTGGCCCGCACCGACAGGACGATGTCGCCCGTCAACGGCTGCGCGAACGGCACGCTGAGCACGCCGTCCTCGCTCGTGGCCCCTGCGGCATCCACGGCGCCCGGGGGGCCGATCTCATCGATGACCCACGTGGGATCGATGCCGATGACGACGCCGCCGACCGCCGCACCGCGGGCCGCCACGCGAAACTTGGCGTCGAGCGTGACCCGCGTCCCGGCCACGTCGTAGCGATACTCGGGTTCGATCACGACGCGGCTCCGCCGCGGCCGCAGACGGAGCGGCAGAGATGCCGGCAGGGCGTCGTAGGCGAACGCGGCGACGAACCCGGGCTGCCGCACGTTCGCCGGCGGATCGACCCGCCTGAGACGCGGCGTGTCGCTCCAGGTGACCAGCCACTCCCCGTCCACGACGAGGCTCACGCGGCCCCACTGCCGCCAGGCGGTGAGCCCCTCGACACCGAACCCGACCGGTTCGAACGACTCGCCACCCGTCGGATCGATCGCCTGTTCGCACACCAGCGCCACCGCCGCGGTGCCGTCGCCGGCAACGTCGAGGGCGATATCGACGGTCGGCGCCTCGGGTGTGCCGCCCCGGGACAGCAGGGTGGCCGGTGGCTTCACCTCGCGGAGGGCCGACATCGGCGGAAGCGTGATCGTCATCCGGCGGGGGCCGGCGACGAGATTGCCGAACCGGATCGTCGTCTCGGTGACCGCGTTGCGGCCGTCGATCCGCACGGTGCTCTCGCTCGTGGCAAGCGCGGCCGGACCACGATCCGCCGCCTCGTCGCCGACGCGCACGCGGACGTCGCCGGCGAGTCCACGGATCGAGACACTGCTGCCTCCATCCGAATCAGCCGTCACCGCAGGCTCGGCCGACTCGGGCGACACCGCAACGGCGGGCGCGCGGCGGCGCGACGCCACGTCGATCTGCGAGGCCACCGCCGCGGGAACGCGGAACGCGAATGCCTCGTGCGTTCTGGTCGACTCGACGGGCAACCGGCCCTCGAACACGACGCTGTGCCGCACGTCTCCGCCGTCTGCCGGAGTCGCATCGAACCACGCCCGATACCCACCATGACCGGGTTCGACATCCACGATCATCCGGCCGGGACCCTCGTGCCGTGGCGGCGCCGAGAGGATCATCCCGCCCGACTCGAGCGGGATCGGGGTCCAGCCGCCGTTGATCTGCCTGACGGTGAACTCGACGGTGGCCGGACAGGTGACCTGGCCGAGCCCCTCCGCGCGAGGAGCCACGTCGCGGGCATCGATCTTCACGACGACGTTCTCGAGCACCGCGCCCGGGGGCTGCAGGCCGCCCGCGAGCCCCTCCTTGATCCGGAAGAGGTCGACGAAATCGCGGTATCGAAAGCCCGGAACGGGCACCAACCGCCCTCCTTCGTCGGGCACGTAGAAGAGTTCCGGTTGGACTTCTTCGATCCCGCCGCTGGACGCCGCACGATCCTCGGCCACCGGCGGCTGGCCCCAAGCGATTCCGACCCACGCGGGAAGCGCGAGCCCGATCGCGCAGACCGCGATCCCAAGCCGGCGCGGCGGCCTCGAGCGAGACGACGTGATGGACGACAGTCGCATGCGAAGGGCGTTCAGGGGACCATGGAAAGCCTAGCCCGAAACCCGCCGCAGAGCCGTCATTTTCCCCATCCCGCGCAACCGGCATGACCGTCACAGTCGGCGTGCGGAAGCGGGCGTCAGCCGAGAATCCCGCGAAACTCGTCGTAGAGGCGGCCGCTACTGGCCGCGATGAAGCCGGGGTCATCGAGCGGCAACGTGGCAGGGCCGCCATGAAACGGCCCCACGACACACCCTGCCTCGCGGGCGATCAGAATGCCGGCGGCGGCGTCCCAGCAGCAGATCCGCCGCACCCAAAACGCATGGAGCCGGCCGCAGGCGAGGTACGCCAGGTTGAGGGCGGTCGATCCCGTGCGGCGTATCGCCTGGACGTGCGGAAGCACGGCGAGGAAGTCGGCGACGGCGGGCGAGTCGGTCGCGACCTGGGCTGGAAAACTGACCGCGGCGACCGCCCCGGCCAGCGTTTCCACCGCCGGAGCGACAAGGCGTTCGCCGTTGAGCCGGGCGCCGTCCCCGCGACTCGCGGTGAAGCACTCGTCTCGGAGCGGATCGTAGATGGCCGCCACCACGAGATCGTCGCCGTCAGCCAGCGCGATCGACACGCAGTAGGCCGGAAAACCATGTACGTAGTTGGTCGTGCCGTCGAGCGGATCGACGATCCAGCGCATGCCGCTACCCGAGTGCCCCGGCACCCCGGGCGGCAGCGGTGGCCGCCCCCCTTCCCCCTCCTCGCCGACGAACCCGTGCGTTGGAAACGCCTCGAGCAGGATCCGCCGCACCTCCGCCTGCGAGGCGTGGTCAGCCTCGGTGACGAGGTCGCATGGCCCTTTGGCCGTGGCCTTGAAGCGTCCGACCCACTCCCGAAGCACGCGGCCACCGGCCCGTGCGGCGGACTCGCAGACGTGCAGCGGATCGAGGGAGGAAGGCATCACGGGGTGAACGCGGAGTGAGCCAGGTTGGGGAAGTGCAAGCAGCCCATTGGGGGCGATCACCTAACAAGCCTCAGTGTAGCAGTCGCTGCACGCCACCCGGAGCGGCAGCCTCCCACGCTACAATCCGTGTCACGAAACGCTCGTCGGTTTCCACACCCGTCGGTTTCCAACTGTCTGCTCCCCCAACCTTTTTCCTCCTCGTTGAGGCGACCTTCTCGTGACTTCGTCTCCAACTGTCGCTCCCGCCACGTGGTCGATGTCGGGAACGATCGCTTCCCTGCCGCTCGCCGGCGGACAGGCTACGCTCGACGTGGCGGCAGCAGACCGCGGGCTGGAGATCCAGGCGGCATCCGGCGACCGCGACACGCTGCTGGGCGTCGATCTCGAGACCGTGGCCGATCAGTGGCTCCGCGGCGCCGACGTAGTCGCCACCTACGAACCCGATGACCAGCGGCGACTGAGATCCACCGTGATGTGGCGTTCGCATGGAAGCCACGCGGGGGTCGCGTCGTGGGAGGTCGTCGTCTCCGCGCAGACATCGCTGCTCGAGACGGAGGTGGCGGTGGCTGTCCGTTCGGACATCGCCGCCGACACTCTTCTCTGGTCGCCGGGCGGCGACTCCGTCCACTGGCGGTCGCTCGCGACAGGTGACACCCTGCCCGAGGGTGCCGCCGCCGTCCTCGCCCGCCGCCCTCGTTCTTCCTGCCTGATCGCGGTCCATCCGGGCGACGCGCGACGGATCGACATCGTCCGCGGTGCCGGTCGCTACGGGATCACCTGCAGGCTGTTCGCGGCGCCGCTCGAAAAGGGCGTGCTGCTGCGGAGCCGCGTGCTGACGGCACTCGGGCCAGCCGACGGCGACGAAGCCTGGGCCGACCGGGCGCTGCGGGCATTCGCCGCGTCGCCCCCGCCGCTCACCACCTGAGCAGCGCGGATCTCGGCGTCACGCGTGCCGGTTGCCGACGTGCCGGTTCCCCAAAAGCCCCGAGCGGAAGCGAGGGGTTCCGGCGCGGCGAACCACCACGCCCGTTCCTCACGCAGCCCGCCATGCCCTCGCTCGCGCTCGGGGCTTCCTGGCGGAGCATCGACCCTGGCCCGTCACCCAAAAAGCCCCGAGCGGAAGCGAGGGGTTCCGGCGTCGCGAGCCACCATGCCTCGTCCTCGCGCAACCCGCCATCCCCTCGCTCGCGCTCGGGGCTTCCTGGCGGAGCATCGACCCTGGCCCGTCACCCAAAAAGCCCCGAGCGCAAGCGAGGGGTTCCGGCGTCGCGAGCCACCACGCCCGTTCCTCGCGCAACCCGCCATCCCCTCGCTCGCGCTCGGGGCTTCCTGGCGGAGCATCGACCCTGGCACCTCGCCCAAAAAGCCCCGAGCGGAAGCGAGGGGTTCCGGCGTCGCGAACCACCACGCCTCGTCCTCGCGCAACCCGCCATCCCCTCGCTCGCGCTCGGGGCTTCCTGGCGGAGCATCCACCCTGGCCCGTCACCCAAAAAGCCCCGAGCGGAAGCGAGGGGTTCCAGCGCGGCGAACCACCACGCCCGTTCCTCACGCAGCCCGCCATCCCCTCGCTCGCGCTCGGGGCTTCCTGGCGGAGCATCGACCCTGGCACGTCACCCAAAAAGCCCCGAGCGGAAGCGAGGGGTTCCAGCGCGGCGAACCACCACGCCCGTTCCTCACGCAGCCCGCCATGCCCTCGCTCACGCTCGGGCTTCCCGGCGGATGGGCCGCGGTTTTTGACGTGGCGTGATCGGGGCGGGCGGCGTTACATTGCCCCCATCTTTCCTGTATTTCCTTCCGCCACGGATCGGCGCCTGGAAGGCGACGGTTCGGCGCGCCCTGTTCCTGACATGTCCTGACATGAAGGAGGTGACCCGCGTGGCCGACATCGTCTTTGCGTTTGACCCGGCGATCCATCGCCCGATCGCCGCTCCCGAAGGGGCGTTGGCCGACATCACCGAGTGCGTCTCGACAGCCGCCGTGGCCGCGCTTGCCGAGGCGGCGACGGTGGCCTCGCGAAGCCAAGCCGCTGCGCTGGTGATCTGCGGCAGGCTTCTCGACCCGTCCCGCGCGAGCCCCGCGCAGGCCGCAGCCCTACGGCGGGTGATCACCGACCTCGCTGCCGTCGGCTGCCGCACGGTGGCGGTGGTGGACGAAGCCCTGCTCTGTCACGAACTCGCGCGGATGCTCGGCGAGCCCCGCGGGCTGTTCTTCGTCACGCCGCTGGCGCCGCTGGAGTTCGAAGTCCGCGGCCTCGCCGTCGAGATCGTTTCCGCGCATGGCCCGGCGGGCGCGGGCTCGGCAGCGACCGTCTCGGCCGATCCATCGCCCCTCCACCGCCGGATCGTGGTCGGCTGGGACAACGCCCTGTGGAGCCAGCAGCGGTGGGCCGCGGACGAGCCGCAGTTTGGCGTCGTTCCCACGCCGCGGACCACGCCCTCGGCGGCGGCGTTCGCGGCAGCCGCGACCTCGTCGGCCAGCTGGTCGCAGCCGGGAGCGTTCTGGATCTGGGCATCGCGGCAATCGCAGGCCCTTCCGCCGGGCGTTCACTTCCTGCCCGCCCTGCAGGCCCGCGGAGTTGACGAGGCTTCGCCGGGAGCCTGCTGCACGCTCACGCTCCTCGATCGGGAGGCGATCGAGACGACGGCGGGCGACGCCTTCGCCGCCCCGCACGCCGACTGGCGAGGCACGTGGCACGAGGTTCCCACCCATCGCGTCGCCTGGCGGACGGTGTCGGTCGAGTCGTCCACCGGCGGCGACGAGGAACTCGCCACCGCCATCTGGGCGGCGCTCGAAAAGCAGCCGCCGGATCGCGTTGCGACCGTGGAACTCGTCCGCTGCTCCGTCGCCTGCGGCACCAACGTGGCCCGCCGCGTCCGCGTGGGCGAGATCGCCGCCGAAACGCTCGCCCGCCTCCGCGAACTCTACGACGCCAAGACCTTCCGCGTCTGGTGCCACGAGCTCGTCGCCGAACCGACGGAGTCGCTGGCCCCGCTCGGCCACGCCCGCTCCGGCGGCCGGCCGGGATCGACCACGTCGTTTTCGTCGGCGCTCGCCGACATCGTGACGATGGTCGAGGAGTCGCAGACGCTCACGGCCCCCGAGGCCCGCGAGGCGGGCTGGCTCGCCCTCGAACTGATCGAGTCGGTCTGACCGTCCGGCCGCGGCCCTCACCATCCTCCTGACACCGACGAATCGCGGAGCCTGTCATGTTCATCGAACGCATCGAGGTGGAACGCTTCGGAGCCCTCGACCGCACCTCCATCGACCGCCTCGGCCCCGGCGTGCAGGTGCTCTACGGCACCAACGAAACGGGCAAGACCACGCTGCTGGAGTTCGTCCG
>Ga0315902_10011504_pt1 | contig 11602 bp, 10 predicted proteins | sample LakEriMetagenome_9_FD_203523 | JGI IMG/M metagenome (GOLD analysis project Ga0315902, IMG submission 203523) | Freshwater fungal communities from buoy surface, Lake Erie, Ohio, United States - Buoy 12 MA117 | ecosystem: Environmental > Aquatic > Freshwater > Lake > Lake biofilm | place: USA... | reverse complement strand
GACGATGGACGGAGGAGTGTTGGATGAGGTTCTCATGGCGTCACCACCATAGCAAACTCACCTTCCCCCAGGGAATGACGCTGGAACCCTTGATTTTCCGTGCTTCATGTCGCCTGACCCCGTTTCCTTTTCGTTGACACAGCAGGTCTTTCTAAACGACAAATTGATGCCGTTCGCGCTGCTGCAGTCTCGCTTCAGAAAAAGTACGAACATTTTGGTAAAATATTCGAGCTTATAGAAGACTGATACGCATGAGTGGAACCATTCTAGTCGATGACAAAGGTAATGAGCGTCTCCGCGTTTCTACTAGTTCATTCGTGTTCGAAGTTATTTGCAAATTTTTGTTGGAACGGACTCACCAAAAACCCTTCGAGAATGACGCAGAATACCTCTGTAGCCTCATATGGTGTCAAAAAAGCTACGTCTGCTTTCTCGACTTGCGCAAAAGCCAGCGCTCCACGCTGGAGGCAATTCGTGAGTTGATGCGTCAGCATGTCGACCCCGAACATCCCTACTGGGAGACCTATTACCGTGACAATCTCGCCGCTACCAAACCGGAGAACAGAGCTGAGGAGGAAGCCAAATACCGGGTCTTTCAAGATTGGTCTCTCAAGGCTATGAGCCAGCTTATTGAAGCGATTGATCAACGGTTGGAAATGGAGGATGCCGCGAGTCGGAGCAATCTGCCAACTAGCAGCAATACAACATTAGCCTGCAATCCGCCCACTGATTTAAAAACGCCTTCGATTCGTTTTTAGTGCATCTCATTATGAAGACACGCTCCCAGCCTCAATTTCTGCTTCTCCTTCTCCTTGCGGGCCTGTCATCTCTTCACGCCCGCACCTTCACCGACGCTCAAGGGCGCAAGCTGGAGGCGGAGGTGGTGGCGGTGCAGCAGGGGCAGGTGCGCATTCGGCGGGCGGATGGGAAGGAGTTCACGTTGCCGGTGACGACCTTCATCCCGGCGGATCAGGCCTTTCTCCAGCAGTGGAAACCGGCGGCTGCTCCTGCCAATGCGCCTGCCGCAAAGCCTGATCCAGCAGCAGCTAAGGATGCGAAAGCGGAGGAACGGAAGGCGAACCGAGCGCTCGAAGATTCGGTTTTTCCCTCATGGCGCGATGGAGTCGCGTTTGGATGGAAGGCGAGGCCAGCGCTGAAGGTCACTTCAAACGATGCGGAGCTCGGCAAGCATGTGGAGACCATTTTCGCGCAGGTTTGTGAGGCTGCGGGCCTGCAAGCGGGTGGAGCGAATCTCACACTCGAAGTGCATTTGGGGCCGCTGGAGGAAATCAAGAAGCTGCGGGCCGCAGAAACGAATCCAGCTGCTGAACGCGGTGCGATCGCTTACTACGCGTATGTGGATGAAGCGCATGCCTTGACCCGTGCCGTGATCTATTAGGCTACGGACCGCTACGACCAAGACCACCGCCCTCACGCGAAAGCGGATCTGATCACGTATCTGCTGCAAAGTTTCGGTCTGGCCGATTACACCCGTGGTTTGGAAAAAACAGAGTCCTCGCTGGCCTTTGACATGTCTGCGGACCCTGGTCCGGAATCGTTGACTGATTTGGACAAGAAGCTTCTAGGCTTCCTCTACAAGTATCTGCCTCCTGGCACGAAGAAGGCGGATTTCGGACGTATCTTTCGCAAGAACTGGCAGCCTTAACGGCGATGATCCGTCAGCGGCGGAGTAACCATTACTTCTTCGCCGGTTTGGGCGGCGGAGGCGGGATGAAGGCGGGGTTGGTGTAGGCTTCGGGGGCGACTTGCTTCAAATTCGGCGGCACTTCGGCCTTCACGTCGCCATTGGCCCAGTTCAGCGCGCCGACGAGGATTTGCTGGAAGATGGGATTCGTCCACACGTCCTCGCGATGGCCCATGGCGGTGTAAAACACGCGTCCATCGCCTTCTTGGCGCGCCCAGGTGCTCGGATAGGCGGGGCGCTCGTATTCCTTGCCGGTCATGGGCGGATTGTTGATCACGCTGAGCACGTGGATGTCCGGCGTGAAGTCTTTGAGCGAGTACCACTCCTCCATGAAGCCGTATTCGCTGCCGATGCCTTCAAAGCCGGGGAATTTTGGGTTCACGACGCTGTTCTTCGCGTCCTGCTGCGCGCCGTGCTTGATGAACTCGCCACCGAGGAAGCGCACATACGGATCGGCCTTGTCGCCGTGGTTCACGTAGCGGTCCGGGCCTTTTTGGGACTCGTTGTTCGTGTGGAAGGTATCGCTGGCGCTGTGGGTGCCGACGAAACCCTTGCCGCTGCGGATGTGATCAAACAGGGCCTGCTTGCCCTCCGCGGACATCGGTGGCTGGCCATCGGTGCCGGGGCTGCAGAGGTCACCGGTGGTGTAAAACATCACGGTGTCGAACTGCGCGAGGTAGTCCTTGCTGAACTTGCTGCCGTCCTTGCTGAAGGTGAACTCCCAGCCGTTTTTCGCGCCGAGTTCGAGCAAAACCTTCTCCGCATGGCTGGGCTGGCCTTTTTTCCAAGAGATGACGCTGTGCTCAAAGCCGCTCGATTTGGTGAAGAACAGGATTTTGCGCTTCGGAGCACTGGGAGCGGCAAAAACGAGCGCGGAGACAAGAAGGAGTAGCGGGGCGAGGAGGCGCATGAACGGAATGAAGAATGACGAATCAGTTTTTCGGCTGGTCGGGCGGTGTGGGGCGGTCTTCGCGCGGTTTTTTGAATTTGGCAAATTCATCGGCGGCGACCTGGCGGTAGGTGTCGCGCAATTTCATGAAGACATCCACGCGAGAGCCGGGCGCGGCGCGCTCCAGTTCGCCGAGGACATCCTTCATGCGCTGGGATTGCATGATGCGATCGTGAAAGCGGCCGGTTTCTTCATGGCGGCCTGGTTTGGCGATGGACATGAGCTCCGCGCGGAGGCGGATGCCGACGAATTTGATGAACTCCGGCGATTCCGGCTTTGGCATGAGCGGCAGGCCGCGGTGATCGAGCGGGTAGGGAGGCTTGATCTTTTCCAGGATGGCATCCACCTCAGGATCGATCTCCTTGATGGCCGTTTGCAGCGTTTGACGCATCTGCTCATTGGCCTCCATGGCCTTGTCACGCGCGGTGATGACCTCCGGGCGGTTCCAGGCCTTCGCCATCGCTTCGCGCACTTTTTTCTTCTCGTCCTCGGTGAGGGTATCAAAGCCCATGGGTGGGCGCATTCCCATCATGCCGCCGCCGGGACCTCCACCGGGGCTACCGGGCCCGCCGGGGCCTCCGCCATGACGTCCACCAGGCTCGCCTGGAACTCCGGGGCCACCAGGACCACGACGCGGCGGTTCACCGGGCGGTTTGGGCGGCCGTGGACCCTCCGGCGTCTGGGCGGAGACGGAGAGGCAGAGCGCGAGAGTGGCGAGTAGGAAGCGCGGGGCGTTCATGATGAAGGTAACAGCAGGCTGCGGGGAAAGTTGCTGCATCGCGGATTACTTCAAGCGTTCCAGCTTGAGCAAAGGCGCGGCGGGCGAGGCAAATTGCGCGACGTAGAGGTTTCCAGCGGCGTCCACTGCCACGCCATGCGGATGAATGAAGGTCTTTCCATCGCTGCGCATGGGCTGCAGCACGCCGTTTTCATACACCGCGGGCGGCGCGCCGATGTTGGAGACGATTTTCCACTGCGCATCGACGATGCTGATGAACCCGGGCGCGTTTTTGTCCTTCGGCCACTGATCGCCGAGATGCGGAATGATCGTTTGCGCGCCGAAAAGCACGATGTCGCGCGGATTTCCGCCGGGGAAGGGCATTTGATCGATGAAACGGCCCTCCGGCGTGAATCGGCGGATCTCCTGCTGGTCGCTCATGGCGATGACGACACGCGCCGTGCCATCGCGATCATCGAAAGCGCCGCCGTGCGGTCCCCAGTGCTTCAATTGATCGCGCGGATCGCCGAGGTTGCCGCCCCAGGCTCGCAGCAGCGTGCCATCGGCTTTGTGGTGCAGGATGTAGTCCTTTCCGTAACCATCGAAGGCCGCGAAGCTGCCATCACGAAAGTGAATCGTCTTTGATGGGCGGTATTCCTTCGCATCCGCATGCAGTTTGGCCTCCGCAGGCCAGGGAAAGGCCGCCAACTCATCGCCATCGAGCGTGAGCTTGCGCACTTCATGCAACTGAGTGTCGGTGATGTAGAGCAACTCGCGCCCGTTTTCGGTGACGAGGCTCAAACCGTGCGCGCCGGGCATGCGCGCGGTCCATTGCTTCAGCAGCGCGCCGGATTTCGAATCGAGGATGACCACGTTGTTGCGCGCATCATCGGTGAGGAAGAACAAGCGGCCCTGCGAGTCGATGGCGCAGGCGTGGCCGTTTTTCACGCTGACCTGCGCGAGCGCTTCACGCCCCCAGCCGGGCACCACGCGGTAACGGAAGTCTCCCTGACCGAGAATCGTGTCCTGCGTGTGTGCGAAGGACAGAAGAGACAAAAAGGACAGAAGAGACGGGACTAAAGCGCGCATGGGAAAACGGGGCACAGCATCCTAACGCAAAACGGGACGGTCTTTCGACCGTCCCGCGTGGAATCGTTGAGGATGGGATGAATTAAGCGCCTTCCTTGGGCTTGTCGCCCTCGGGTTTGGGGGCATCGCCTTTCGGAGCGTCGCCCTTTGGCGCGTCGCCGCCTTCGACGGGCGGACGGCGGAAGCCACCTTCACCGCCAGCAGGAGGGCCGCCGCCTTCACCGGGGCGACGCATGCCACCAGGGCCGCCCTCACCGGGGCGTCCTTCACCGGGACGACCACCGCCACGGCTCATCATCTCGCGGATCTTGTTCATGGCGGAGACGTATTCTTCCTCGCTGACGCTGCCGTTGCCATCGGCGTCCATGCGTTTGAAGCTCTCTTTCGGATCACCGAACATGCCGCCACCGGGACGCCCGCCGGGGCCTCCAGGACCACCTTCACCGGGACGGCGCATGCCTTCAGGGCCGCCGGGAGGGCCGCCTTCGGGACGAGGACCACCTTCGGGACGCGGGCCACCTTCACCACCGGGCGGACGACGGAAGCCGCCTTCGCCTTCGGGACGAGGACCGCCGCCTTCACCGGGACGGCGCATGCCTCCACCATCGCGCATGCGCTGCGTGATCTGCGAAAACTCCTGCTGATCGATGAAGCCGTCGCTGTTCGCGTCCGCCTTGCCAAAGCGGTCTTCGGTTTCTTTGCGGTTCATAGCGGTGAACTCTTCCTTGCTGATCTTTCCATCGCCGTCGGTGTCGGCACGCTTCATGAATTCAGCGAGGCGGCCTGCGGCATCGCCGCCCGGGCCACCGGGGCCGCCCTGCGGCGGACCTTTGGGACGATCGCCCTCCTGGGCGCTGGCAAAACAGGCGCTGAGGCAGATGAAGCCCAGGCCGCAGATGAACGAGAGTTTTTGTTTCATGGTTTGATAGGATGGTTGCGCTTGGCGAAGCACTGAAAACCCGCGAGTCGTGTTTGGTTTCCGAAGTCGTGGAAAAAAGTTCCGCGCGGCACGTGCTCGCATGCAGCGTGCGCCTGTGCATGCTGACGGCACATGATGCTTCCACGCTTTCTTTTCATCATCCTCGGCCTTTCGCTGACCGCCTGCTCGCAAAAGTCCCCGCAGGGTGGCGGTGATCCGCTCCTCCCGCGCTACCGCACGCAGCAGCGCGTGCAAAACAAGCTGGATCTCGCGGAGAAGCGCTGGGACCGTCATCCCGGCATCCAGCGCCGCCTCGAAATGGATGAAAAACTCGGCCAGCTCCGCGGCGGCCCGCAAAAGCCCAAACCCGATCCAAAACCCGTCAGCCAGTAGCCGACTCTAGCGGCTGAGGCATCGCATGGACCTCATCAAGGCTTGGTGACGACCACGCGGTAGAAGGAGCGCGGCAGAGAGGCTCCGCCCGCGTCGGTCACATTCAGTGTGGAGCCGTTGCCGGCGATGTTTTGCTGCACCAGCGTCCAGGCACCTTGCAGGCTCTCACTGCGCTCCACTTTGTAGGTGCGGCCGGTGAAGCTGGTGAAGGAAACCACGTTGTCTGCACCGCTGAGCACCGGAGACAGCAGGAAGCGGCTGGCTCCGTTGTTCGGGAGAAAGCCCAGGATGAATTCATCCCGGTTCGAGTAGCCGTCGCCGTCGAAATCGAGCAGCGCGTCACTGGAGGCGGCGGCATTCAGACCGTTCGCGTTTTCGTAGTCGTCGGGCAGCGTGTCGCCATCCGTGTCACCTTCGCGCAGTGTGATGGATAAACTCAAGATGGCCCCGAGCGAAAGCCCGCCGGTGGGCGAACTGAGCGCCACGGTGAAGGCTTCATCATCCTCAAACACGCTGTCATTGAGCAGATTCACGGTGAAGGTCTTGCTCAAGTCCGCCGCTGCGAAGGTGAGCGTGCCGCTCGTGGTCGTGTAATCACTGCCCGATGTGGCTGTGCCGTTGGACGTGGCATACGCGACCGTGCCCGCCGCGCCGAGTGCCGCCGTGCGGCTGACGGTGAAAGTGAGCGCGGTGGCAGCCTCGTTCACCGTCGTCGCCGCGGTCGAGATCGTCAGCGGCGTGGGCGCATCATCATCCTGGATCGTTACCGTCGTGCTGGAGGGCGATCCGAGCGCGATGCCGCCGGTCGGGGTGCTCAAAGTGACCGTGAAGGTCTCTGCGCCCTCCGGTGTCGTGTCTGCGAGCACGGGGACGGTGAAGGTCTTGCTCAAATCCGTCGCGAGGAAGCTCAGCGTGCCGCTCGTGGCAGTGTAATCGCTGCCGGAGGTCGCCGTGCCATTACTGGTGGCATAGCTGATGTTGCCAGCATTGCCGAGCGTGGCCCGGGACACCGTGAAGGTGAGCGTGGTTGCAGCCTCCGTCACACTCGCCGGTGCAGGGGAGATGGAAACGGGCACAGGTGTGTCATTGTCCAAAATGGTGACGACAGCGGATGAGGGCGAACCGAGAGCGACGCCGCCGCTCGGCGAGCTCAAGGTGACGTTGAAGGTCTCATCCGATTCGAGCGTCGTGTCATGCAGGATGCTGACGGTGAACGTTTTGCTCAGATCTGCGGCGGCAAAGCTGAGCGAGCCGCTGGCGGCTGTGTAGTCGGTTCCTGCGGTCGCGGTGCCATTGCTCGTCGCGTAGGCCACCGTGCCGGTGTAGCCCAGCGCGGCCTCGCGGCTCACGGTGAAGGTCACCGTCGTCGCGGCCTCCGTGACGCTGGTGGCGGTCGGTGAGATGGACACGGGCGTGGGCAGCTCGTCGCTGGTGAGCGTGACCGTGCCGGTGGAGAGCGTCCCCAGGGTCGCGTTGCCCGTGGCGGCGGACAGCGTGAGATTGATCGTCTCGTTGCCCTCGTAGGCCGTGTCATCCTGCACCGGAATGCTGAAGGTCTTCACATACTCGCCGACCGCAAAGGACAGCGTGCCGCTGGTGGCTGTGTAATCGCTGCCTGCGGTCGCGGTGCCGTTGCTCGTGGCATAGTTCACCGTGGCGCTGCCCTCGTTGCCACCCGTTCGCGTGACGGATACCACCACGCTGCCGCCGTTCTCCGCGCCGGTCGTGGTGGCTTGCGTGAGCATGACATTGTCCGAGCACGTCACGGTGGTGAAGACGAGCCGCCAGTTCACCGCGCTGCCGGCATCGCCCGCGGCGAAATCCTGCATGAAGAGCCTCCACGTGCCATTGGCCTGGAGTCCCCGGTACTCCCCCAGCGTGTAGGCGATCTCCGCCGTGGAGTCCCCGGTGAAAACGCGGGATGAGTAGTAATCCCACGTCCGGTAGCTGCCGGTGGGCACCGGTCCGCTGAAAGGAAACAGCGTGGCGGCATCATCCACAAAGGAAAGATTCACCGAGGCCAGTGGTGTGGTCGTTCCTCCATTAAAAAGGCGGATTTTCAGCGCATCTGGACCGCGCAGCAGAGCGCCCACATCATCGATGTAGGCGTGGGTCAACCCATTGATCTGCGCATTCACATTCTGCACGCGTCCGATGAGGCCGGAGACCACTAGGTTCGAGGGCGAAGGACTCGCGGCGGCGTTGTCGTTGATCGTAATCGCGCCGCCCGTGAAGGTCGTGGAGGTGGAGTAGCCCAGGGGCATGTTCACGCTCACAAAACCGAGGTCCGTGGCTCCATCCTGCAGTTTCAGCAGCAGCGGCACCGCCGTTCCGCAGCAGCCGTTCAGCCGAAAGGAAAACGTGCGCGACGCGGAGGTGCCGGTCGTCAGTGCACCGTAATTTTGCGCCGCGGAAGGCTCATACACGGCCCCCGCAGCCAGCAGCGTCGCGGTGAAGGCGCTCGTCGTCGCCGTCGCGCCGATGTTTTTCAGACCGACGGAAAACGTGACCGCCTCGCGCGGATCGGCCACGAAATTGGTTGGCGTGTTCGTTTCGGCGCTGAAGCTCGCCGTCGTGCCGGCGATGCGCGGCGCGGTCGTGCTGGTGCCATACAGCTTGATTTTCACCGAGGTGAGCGTGCCCGTGTCGCTGGCGGCACGGTCCGCCACTTTCACCGTCCAGTTGCCGGCCGCATTTTCACCCCAGTGCCTCACACTGCCAAAGGTCCATGAGAGATTGTCCGTGCCGTCCGGCGTCATTTGCACCAACTTGCTCGTCATGCCGCTCGGAGAGGTCAGCGTGACCTCCAGATCGCCCACAGCGGTGTGGGTGGCCGTCAATGTGACGGATACGTGCTCCACGCGGAAATTGGCGGCCGTGAAGTTTAGAAACTGCGACACGCCAGGCGCTGAATTGTCCGGGATCGCCACAGCGAGGCCCGTTTGCGTCACCTCCGTCGTCGTCATCGCGGGCAGGTTCGTCCACTGCTGGGCCAGAGCCACCGCGGCGGAGGCATCGATCAACCCGGCGCCATACTTGTGGTTGAAGGAAAAGCCCGCCGCGTTCGTGATCCAGTCCGGATCGCTCATCTGCACCTTGCGCGCCGTGCGGATGAGGATCTCCTTCACATCACGCCAGCCCAGATTCGGATTGGCCTGCAGCATCAGGGCCACGATGCCTGAGACCAGCGGGCAGGCCGAGGAGGTGCCGCCGAAATCATTCGTGTAATTGCGATCCGGCAGGTCTGTCGTCGCAGCGGCATTGTTGTAGCCTCCCTCGCCCGTGAGGTCTGTCGTGCGGATGCCCTCATGCTTACCGCCGCTGTTCGATGGGGCAGAGATCAACAAATTGGCTCCCGGCTCGGAGTAATAGCTCTGAAATCCGTCGTCATTCACCGCGCCCACCGCGATGACCCAGGGATTGTTCGCATAACCATCGAGATTGGAGTCGTCGGCGGAGTTCAGGCCGTTTCCGCCGGCAAAAACATAAACCACACCTTTCCCTCCGCGTCCCGTCGTCACGCCCGCCTCCAGTGCTGCGGCAGCCAGGGGCCCCATGCCGCCGTATCCACTGGCATCCGGTGTTCCCCAGGAATTGCTCTTCACATGAATGACATCGTTGTGTGCGGCGAAGGCATCCGCCTCATTTTGGTCCGTGTTCGCGGCCGCGATCAGGCGGAAGCCTGCTAAGGTGGCCTCCGGTGCCGCGCCACTCACGCCGATGCCATTGTTGCCTCGCGCACCGGCCACGCCAGCGCACGCGGTGCCATGCCTGTCCTCGGTCAGGTCCACGGGAGTGGGATCGGCGTCGTTTCCATTGTAATCAAAGTCGATCGCGGTGTTGTAATTCGGCTGGATGTCCGGGTGCGCGTGCTCCAAGCCATCATCGATGATGCCAATCGTGATCCCGGTGCCTTTGAAGGAATCCCACGCGGTGGTGATGTTCGCATCGATCCACAGCGCGCCGCCGAGCTGGCTCGCATTTCGATGATGCCACTGCTGATTGAAGAGCGGATCGTTCGGGATGAATTTCTTCGCCTTCTGCGTGGCGAGCAAAACGTCGGCGCTGACCACGCCCGCCACGTTGCGCAGCGCCTCCATCGCGCTGAGCGCATCCTCGGAGGTCGCTGCATTCAAAATGACGTAGCCAGGAGCGTAGGCGGGCGATGCATGCAGCTGCAGCCCGCTGCTTTTGGCCACTGTTTTGGCCACCACACCGTCTTGCAGCTTCACCAGCAACTGGCGGGTGACATAATGCCTCGCAGCAGGCCCACGCCGACTCTTGGGGCCCTCATTCTGCTCCGTGAGGATGATTTCGACCTCTGCGGCCACCGCGCTCTTCGCGCGCCATTTCTTCGCCTCCGCGCGCAGGTCGCCTGGAGTCACTTTTTGGATCACCCGGCGGCCATCCGGCTGTTTTACCGACACTTCATCCTGCACGACGCTCATCTGGCGTTTCACGCCCGCGTGGGAGATTTCGTGAGTGGCCTTCAATGCTACCTCTTGGGCACGAGCGAGGTGGAGGGTCAGAAAAAGGCCAATCAGGCAGGTAAGGGTCTTCATCACACCGATTTAGCCATGGAGTCCAGCCCTCTGACAAGTGACCATTTCGCCCGGAAGTTGCCTTGGACGGCTTTTCCCGCGATATAGGGCGCGCATGAAAAACGCGTTCTTCCTCTCCCTAGCGATTCTTGTCGCCGCTTTGGCTCCCGTGGCTGCGCAGGCTCAAAAAGTGAATCCGCGTCAGGCGCGCGCAGTGTTTGAAAAGGCTGATCGTTCGCTGAATGAGGCCTGGGCCGCTGCGAAGGCCACTTTGGGCGAAAGTGAGTTCAGCGGGCTCAAAGAGGACCAGAAGGCCTGGGTCGAATATCGCGACTACCTCGCTCGTTCGCCCATGTACACCGGCGCGGAGAGCCAGGATGAGCTGTCGCCCGATTCGCCCGACTATCTGACCGCCGCGGCCGCGCTCACGGATGAGCGCACCGCGTGGCTGCGAGGCCTGGTGCGCGAGTGGGGTGCGGATGAAGCACTCACCGGCGTGTGGGCGGACAGTTACGGCGGCTCCATCGAGATCGTGGAAAAGGACGGAAAGCTCCATTTCATCGTCCAATGCGTGCGCGGGCCCACTTCGCACACCGGCGGGCTCTCCGGCATCGCAGTTTGGAACAACACCATCGGCTGGTTCAGCGACAAGGGCCGTGAGGAAGGCAAAGAAGAGGAAACCAACCTCGCCTTCGTGCTCGATGGCCGTCGCCTGAACCTCCATGGCGCGGGAACGAGCTACTACCATGGTGCGCGCGCTTATTTTAATGGCGAGTATGTGAAGGTCAGCGCCCTCAACTCCAAAAAGCAGGCGCAGGTGCTCCGGGCCGCGAAAACTGGCGAACTGCCGGAGGAGCCGTGACTTCACGCTGGCAAACGCGTCATCTTTGGCGATAACACGCGCTCATGTCCCTCACCCGCCGTCAGTTTGCCTCCGGCTTCGCGCTTTCCTCACTGCTCAGTGCCTGCAACACGCCTCCGGCCTATCAACCGCCCGCTGGCGGTGGTGGTTACAGCGGCCCCTTCATGCTCGGCGTCGATGTGCTGGCCTCGCGCGGCTTTGATCTGCTGCGCGGCCGCCGCGTCGGCCTGATCACGAATCACACCAGCCTCACCGGCCGTGGTGAACGCACGCGGCAACTCATGCAGCGCAGCCTTGGTGGCGGGCTCACCGCGCTCTACGCGCCGGAGCATGGCATCGATGGCACCGTCGGCGCGGGCCTGCACATCGCCACGCGGCGTGACAGCGTGACGGGGCTCACCGTGCATTCGCTCTACGGCCCAACGC
>Ga0315902_10011501_pt1 | contig 11605 bp, 6 predicted proteins | sample LakEriMetagenome_9_FD_203523 | JGI IMG/M metagenome (GOLD analysis project Ga0315902, IMG submission 203523) | Freshwater fungal communities from buoy surface, Lake Erie, Ohio, United States - Buoy 12 MA117 | ecosystem: Environmental > Aquatic > Freshwater > Lake > Lake biofilm | place: USA... | reverse complement strand
GTGAATGGACCAAACACTTCTTGACGAAATACGTTGTTCGCCTTGAATTGTGAAGCATTCAATTCCCAAACCATTCCACTTACAAAACACGATGCCTCATCTGGCATTTCGCCATGACAGGTTCCGACTTTCCCTTGTTGAATTGCCTCGATGCGTTGAACAAAACGGGTTTTAATAGCTGGATGCAACATGGGATGTGGTCGACTATTGATAACTTCGTGTATGAACGCATTCAAAAAGACCTGTGATGTTGTTGCTTTTGGTAGAAATATCACCCCAGGTTTTGTACAAAACTGCCCTGCATCATGGGTTACTGAAACGGCTAGTTTCGATGCCCATTCGATTGCCTTATTTTTCTGCAATGGGGGAAACAGCACAACGGGATTCAAGCTTCCCATCTCAGCAAACACTGGAATTAGCTCCTTTCGCTGCTGTGCTTTTTTATAAATAGACATCCCACCCTCGAAACTACCGGTAAAGGCAATGGCTTTGACCGCATTGCTCAAAATCAATTGATCGACTAATGGCCCCGTTTTCAAGTTTAACTGAGAAAAAACACCCTCCGGCAAAGACAATTCAACTGCGGCCTCGGTGATGCATCTTGCTACAAGGTTAGCTGTGCCGGGGTGCATGGGGTGGCCTTTCACAAGAACGGGACATCCTGCAGCCAAAGCAGCAGCAACATCGCCCCCGATAGTGGAATATGCCAAAGGGAAATTACTCGCTCCGAAAACCAGTACTGGACCAAGGGGAATCCAAATTTTGGTCAATTCAGGAAGTACATTTCCATCGTTTTCAGACAGCGGAGCATGTACCTTTCCAGTAAATTCTCCGGAAGTCAACGTATTCGAAAAAAGGGTCAATTGGTGCAGGGTTCGGTCAAATTCGGCATTTGATCGAATTTGATTTAAACCCGTTTCTGTCATATAACAGGCGAGGATTTCCGATTTATTTAACGACATCCTCTGCCCTATGCGCGTTAGAAATTGTGCCCTACCTGCAGACGAAACACGCGCATATGAATCCCTTGCTTTTTCAGCCAGGATCAACGCTTGCTCAATCTCCGATTCGGTAGCCAGAAAAACTGGAAAGTCGTTCGGTTTATTGTCGCGAGGATTAAAGGAAAAAAAATAGTCTTTCCCAAGAGATGATTGAGAAAAACCGATGCAATTCTGAACCGAATCAGGCATTTAATCTTTACACTTCAGTAACGGTGTAATGGAACGCCTCCATAATTTGATTCGACAGAATGCGTTTGCATGCTTCCTCCACTTTTGATTCCGCTTCTGACTGCGATGCCGCTTCAACAAACAAGCGTACATGTCTTCCAATTCGTACACCGTCGATTTCAGGTAAACCAACGCTTTTCATGCTGTTAGTTACTGCTTTTCCTTGTGGATCCAATAAGGCATCCAACGGCATCACATCAATTTCTGCTTTAAATTTCATGCACTTTGGGTTTGATCATTTTGTTTTCAAAAATGGATAGGCAAATTTGCAAAAGAAAAATGAGTGGAATGGCCCAGACAGTAAAAATTATCAACAAGATGAATGCACTTGATAGAAAAATGTACCTAACCTGATTTCCGGTCCATTTAAAATGCTTGAATTTCAGCGAGAAAAGAGGAATCTCAGCCACCATAAGAAGTGAAATCAGCACGATGACTCCAGCAACAAAGTATACATTGAACAAAAGGGTTAACTGCGACTTATAAGTAATCAACGCATCGAATTCCATCCAAAGTGCAAGGGGATAGAAGCAAAAAAACAACGTGGCTAAGGGCGTTGGAACACCAATGAAGCTATCCGTTTGCCGTTCATCCAAATTAAATTTACCCAATCGAAACATGGCGATAAAGGGGATAAATAAGGCTACCAAAGGCATAAATTGAATAGAAGCATCCATTGAATTTGGCACCTGATAAAACAGGGAATTGACCCAATTCTGCATCAGGTAATGCACATGAGAGGCGAAGTGATCGTGAAAAAAGGGTCCGTCCACTTGGATGCAAACGACCATTACCACCATCATCATGATACCCGGCGCAACGCCAAAACTGACCATATCGGCCAATGAATCGAGCTGCTTACCTAACGGACTCGTTTTTTTCAACAAACGGGCTGCTAGCCCATCCAGGAAATCGAAGATTGCGGCGAGAACCAAAAAAAAAGGTGCCCAATCGATTCTCCCTGACAACGAGGAAATGATAGCCATTGTTCCGCTTAACAAGTTTAAACCTGTTAACAAGTTGGGTATGGAAAAAAGTTGCATCGAAATATGCTTTTATCCTTTTGCAGGCAATTAAAAATAGCCTAAATTTACGCTAATGTATTTTAGCATACGAAGTGCAAAGAACACAATTTTTTGGGGATGAATCAGTTAATCACAGGAAAAAATTACATGAAAAAAGCACAATTGAACCCCTTTATCCTCCTTTTTTTAGCGCTTATCCTAAGTTTTTACGGCATATCTCAAGAAAACAACGTTGCACCAAAGTACTCGAATGAATTTTTATCAATTGGTGTTGGAGCTGATGCGTTGGGAATGGGTAACGCTGTCGTGGCACAAATCGAGGGGGTTGGGAGCGGTTATTGGAATCCGGCAGGATTGACGGAAACAAAGAAATGGCTTGATGTTAGCCTAATGCATTCGGAATACTTTGCAGGCATCGCAAAATACGACTACCTCGGTCTCGCGCACCAAATCGACGAACAAAGCGCCATTGGATTCTCCGCCATACGATTTGCCGTAGACGATATACCAAACACTACCCAATTGATTGATAATGCGGGAAATATTGACTACGACCGGATCACCACCTTCACCGCTGCCGATTACGGATTTTTATTCTCTTATGCCCGATTGTTACCTATCGAGGGGCTTAGTGTTGGAGGCAGTTTGAAAATTGTGCATAGAAAGGTGGGCGATTTTGCCAAGTCGTGGGGGTTCGGACTGGACGCCGGTGCGAAATATAAAGGGAAAAATAAATGGCAGTTTGGGGTAATGGCACGCGATGTAACAAGCACCTTCAATGCATGGATTTTTAACCTCGACCAAACCACGCAGGAGGTGTTCATAGCGACCGGTAACGACATCCCTCAGAATGGATTAGAACTAACACTACCGAGGTTTATTCTTGGTGCACAAAAAGCCTTCAATCTTGGATCAAAAGGACTTTACGGAGCAGGTGAACTTGACCTGGATATTACCACAGACGGAAAAAGAAACACCCTGATAAGAACAGGTTTAATTTCACTAGACCCGCATTTGGGAATCGAATTTGGCTTCAAATCCATCGTCTGTTTGCGTGCAGGATTCTCCAATTTTCAATTCGTAAAAGACTTCGATGACCAATCCAAATTGAATTTCCAACCTAACATCGGAATTGGCGTGAACATTAAAAACTTTTCACTCAACTATGCATTCACTGACATAGGGGATGCATCCGTTGCCCTTTATTCGCACGTCATTTCACTGCGTCTAAAACTAAATGCACCCCAACAACTGAGTAATTCGAAATAAGATGCGTAACCTGCTTTTGGCTCTTCTACTCCTTTCATCGGCCCCTTCCATCGGACAACAAACGTACGGCAACGAATGGATTGATTACAGCCAAAAATATTACGCTTTTGATGTGTTTAAAACAGGTATTACCAGAATCAATTACGCTGCACTTGTGGCTTCGGGGGTTCCAGTAAATTCCTTTACTTCTGCCAATATTCAAGTCTTTGGTCGGGAACAAGAAATACCTATTTTCGTTGAGGATGGAGGGGATAACTTGCTGAATCCCGGAGATTATATTCTTTTTTACGCTGAGAAAAATGATGGATGGCTTGACAGCATGTTATATCAATCAGCGAATGACATCGGCAATCCAAAATACAGTTTATACAACGATACTATACATTACTTTTTTACGTGGAACGCGGCAAACAATAACAAACGATTTGCCCTAGAAACAAGCACGGATTTTTCTTCTTACACTCCTTCCAATTTTGTTTTATCAGAAGTATTCCAATCGTTTAACTCGGCTTACATTGAAGGGGAAAAAACATCGGAAGCGTCTAGTTCTTTTTACACGTCAGGTGAGGGATGGGGCACGAACCCCGTGAACGGTGCAGCGGGATTTACGTGGCAAGACTGGAGCGGAACAACGCTCACTCAACTTTATCAGGGGCAAGACGCTCCATTCGTTCGATATAAATCAGTTATTGCCGGCACGTCGAATGCCAACTATTCCGGTTCTGGAAACCACCATACAAGGCACACCATCGGAACATCAAACTTCGTTTTGGCTGATTCCATTTTTGTAGGATACAAAGCCTTGCACATTAGCAAAGATTTTGCTCCAAGTATACTTCCTGCTACGGGAGCAACGAACTTCAAAATTAACATTGTAAGCATTCCTTCTGTTTCGACCGATTTTCAGGCAGTAAATTACTGGTCCTTCACCTACCCAAGGCAACCTGTTTTTAATGGTTTATCGTCGTTTGAATTCAGAGCGCCAAATGGATCTTCTCAGGATAAGGTGCGTATCGACTTATCAAATATCTCCATTTCTCAACCTATTGTTTTTGTGTTGGGAAGCGCCCCCAAGAGAATAGTCCCCTTACAAAACGGTAGTTTTCAAACACTCTTGTTTAGCAACACCACCGACGGAAGCGATCAAAAAGTAGTCTTCCAACAGTTCAATGACCTTGATTCCATCACTCAGTTACGCGCTGTAAATGGTACAGGAACATTCACCCAGTTTTCATCCTCTGCGTTCAATGTAGAAGAAGCCTTACTGATGATTTACCATCCGTCATTGGCTGCGGCATCACAAGAATACGCCACTTACCGGTCTTCCGATCCAAACGGAGGAAATTACAACGTCATTTCAGCTAATGTCAATGAGCTTTACCAACAATATGGTGGAGGCATCCCCAAGCATATCAATGGCGTTCGTCGTTTTGCCCACCACATTTATGACCTTGCCACAAATAAACCTGTTGGGCTTTTCTTGATGGGAAAGGGAATCAGAGAGGCGAATGTGTTCAGTATCACTTCCATTGGACCCGGAACACGGCAAAATGAATTTAATTATTCAAAATCCTTGATCCCATCGTTCGGGCAACCCTCCAGTGACCAATTAATCACCTCCAACCTGCCCGGTACGAGCAAATGGGTCCCGCTCATTCCAACAGGAAGGGTTTCTGTTCAAAATAACGCTGAGCTAAGTGATTACTTGACTAAAATCAGGCAATTTGATTTGCAACAAAAACAGACGAGTATTTATTCTTCTGAAACGAAAGATTGGCAGAAACAAGTGTTGCATTTCGTGGGTGGATTGGATGCAGGTCAACAATATACCTTTCAGAGTTACATGAGTAGCCTGAAAGACACGATTGAGTCAGCGTACTTTGGCGGCAATGTTCAAACCCTAGCTAAATCGAACAATGCGCCGTTGGATCCGGGATTGCTAAACGACCTCGTTCAACGCATTCAGGATGGAGTATCGCTCATCACCTTCTTTGGGCATGCAGCACCAACTACAACCGGTTTTGAAATCAATATTGACGAACCATCCAATTGGAATAACAGCGGTAAATACCCGTTGGTCATTACTAATTCGTGTTACAATGGAAATATTTATCAAAACTCCTCGTCAAAATCGGAAAATTTTGTAAAAGCTGAAGAAAGTGGTGCCATCGCTTACCTTGGAAGCATTAGTCTTGGGTTTCCCAATATTCTATACTTGTTCACCAACCAATTGTACCGACAAATGTCCTCCATCAATTATGGAAAGGGCATTGGCGAGCAGATTAAAGGGGCAATTGGTGCCATTGAATCACCAAACGCCGTTCTAACGGTAGAAACAACGTGTACCCAAATGGCATTGAACGGTGATCCCATGCTAAAAATCAATTGGCACGAAAAGCCCGAAATTGAGTTGCGAACCGAACAAGTTACTTTTTCACCCGACGACATAAACCTCTCCACCGATAGCATTACCATACAGGTAGCGCTTAAAAACTTGGGGAAATCCATAACCGATACTTTCTCCTTGGAAATTACACGTAATTTCCCTGGTAGTAACCAGGACTCTGTTTACATCCTACCAATTCCAGGTCTCGATTACACCACTTCTGTCAGCTTGACAATTCCTTTACAAGCCAACATCGGTGTCGGCATCAATACCTTCACGGTTAAAGCCGACATTCCCACTTTTGTGGACGAAATCTACGATGAACTCAACAACAATCAGGTTACAAAAACACTCTTTATCGATATCGACGGAATTGCACCGGTTATTCCGTATGAATTTGCGGTTGTTCCAGACGACAGTGTTACCGTTTATGCCAGTACAATCAACCCCGTTGCTGACTTCAATACGTATCGTTTCGAAATTGATACAACTGATAAGTTCAATAGCCCGGAACACCGGTTCGCAATCGTTTCTGGTTTAGGTGGTGTTAAAAGCGTAGCGCCTTCAAATTGGTTGGGTGCAAGTTCGGGGACATCTTATCCTTTGATTTGTGAGGACAGCATGGTGTACTTTTGGAGGGTTGCGGTAAACGATGCGAATCCTGTATGGCGAGAAAGTTCTTTTCAATACATACAAGGTAAAAGCGGTTGGGGTCAGGACCATTTTTTCCAGTTCAAAAACAACGGCTTTAGCGGTGTTGAATACGATGAAATTAGCCGTACTCGTGATTTTTCTCCTTATTCCCGACACTTGGTTTGTAATGTGATATACACCACATCGGAGCCTGCCATTTACGAAAACTTGTTTGAAATAGACGGGCAATTAATGGAATACGGTATCCTGAATTACGTGCCAAAATTCCATGTTGCCATCATGGACCGGTATACGCTCCAGCCCTGGCAAACACGGTTTTTACCGACCAATTCGTTTCCGAATAACAACTTTGGAAATTCCAACGACAATTACTACAAATCATGGAAGTTCTTTACCTTTAATCAAACCGATCCGGCTCAGCTTGCGGCGATGCAAAACATGATTGAGGACACCGTTCCCAATGGGAGTTACATCTTGATCTATTCCCCTATGACAACACAATACAATCAAATACAAACCTTAGCGCCCTCCTTGTTTGATATGTTTAGTGCACTCGGTTCGGATAGCATTCATCCTTCACGACCTAACTTACCCATGGCTTTTTTATGTAAAAAAGGAGATACCAATTCGGTGGTAGAACTATTCGCCCAAATGGCTGGTGAAAATGTGCATTTGGAAGCTGATATGTTCAGTGTTGCCGATGAAGGCCAAGAAACATCTCCGCTTATAGGACCAGCCAGCAACTGGAAAAACGTTTATTGGAAACAGGATCCAATAGGGACGCTCAACGGCGATACAACAGTGCTAAGTATAAGAGCCTATAACAGTTCCGGTTCTTATCAGTGGCAAATCGATACCGCTTTTACGTCAAATGATTCCATTCTCAACCTGAACAGCGTTGTGGATGCCATACAATTTCCGTTTATTCAACTTCAAGCAACTTACAAAGACACCAGCGGACAAACACCCGCTCAAATTGACCGTTGGCATGTCTTATACGATGCCGTTCCTGAAGCAGCCATCGATGGAACAAGCAGTTATACCTGGTTGCCTAACGATACCCTAACCGAGGGACAGGATGTATCATTTGCTGTGGATGTAACGAACATTTTTACGGTACCAATGGATTCGTTGCTGGTTTCTTATTGGATAGAGGATACCAACCAAGTTAAGCATCCCATCGCTTATGCGCGACAAGCGCCATTACCGGCTGGTGCTACTTTTCGAGATACGGTGGTATTTTCTACCATTGGTCGCACCGGTTTAAATACCTTTTGGATGGAAGTCAATCCTTACAAGAACGGTTCCTTGTACGAAACGGATCAACCGGAGCAAGCACATTTTAATAACTTGCTTCAACTTCCATTTTCAGTTAACAATGACGATGTCCATCCCATTTTGGATGTCACCTTTAATGGGCGGCACATATTGAACAATGACCTTGTTTCACCGCAAAGCGAAATTGTCATTTCCCTGAAAGATGACAACCCATTTTTATTGATGAACGACGTTTCGGATACTACCCTATTTGGTGTTTACATAACCAATCCAGATGGCCTTCAACAACGTATTCCGTTTGCGGATGGACAGGGAAATACCGTTATGCAATGGATTCCGGCCGAAGCTCAAAGCAAACGGTTCAAAATCATTTACCCTGCCTTTTTTGAAAAAGACGGCACGTACCAGTTAAGCGTTCAAGGTTCAGACCGCAGTGGTAATTTATCCGGTGACAACGCTTACAAAATTAATTTTGAAATCGAACACGAGTCTTCCATTACCTACTTGATGAATTACCCAAATCCATTTAGCACCAGTACACGTTTCGTATTTACACTCACAGGAAGTGAAGTTCCAGAGGAAATGTTGATTCAAATTCTTACTGTTTCCGGTCGAGTGGTTAGGGAAATTACGGAGGATCAGCTTGGCCCTATCTATATCGGTCGAAACATCTCGGAATATGCATGGGACGGTACAGATGAATTTGGGGATCCACTCGCCAATGGCGTGTATCTTTACCGTGTGAAAGCAACCATTAATGGGGAAGAAATTAAACACCGAAATTCAGGAGCTGACCAACATTTTGAAAAATCCTTTGGAAAGATGTACTTGATGCGTTAAATCAAAAAAAACGGCAACAGAATATAGCCGTGTCGTCAACAAACGGTTGGTCTTCTCGCCACTCATCTAATTTGGAAAAAACAAGGTTATTCAAGTCTTCCATTTTAAGCGGATAGAATGCATGAATGATACGCATCAAACGTTCGACACCAAATTGTTCGTCCTCTTTGTTACCAAGTTCAACCACACCGTCGGTGTATAGCACCAATGTTGTATTGGGTTTTAATTGCTTTTTTCCGACCGAGAAGGAAGGAAATTCCTCCAACATCCCCAATCCTGTGCAGCCTTCTGATAAAAAAGTCGCCTTTCTACCGTTGGTGATAAAGGGTTGATTGTGTCCGGCATTTACATAGCGTAATTCACGAGAACTTGCATTGTAATGCGCCATGAAACAGGTAATAAAATGCTGGCCCTTTGCAATTTGCGCAACTTTATGATTGAGCTCGTCCATTAGGATGTGAAAATCAAAACGATTGTAACTGAAAAGGGTTCGAACGATCGCCTGAAAATTAGCCATTAACAAGGCTGCACCTATTCCTTTTCCGGAAACATCGGCAATGCAAATAATGTATTCGTCATCGCCCAACGGTATAAAGTCATAATAATCCCCTCCGACCTCATGGCGGGGAGAATAACGTGCCGAAATATCCATTTTACGATCCGATGGAAGGTCGGAAGGAAACAAGTACGTTTGAATAGCTGAAGCTACTTCAAGTTCCCTCGATAAACGCTCCTGGACCTGGCTTTGACGTGTCATTCGACGGTTCTCATTTGCCACAACAATAATGTTTGTTATCGATTGAATAAAATTCATCATCGAATTGCCTGTCCCATTAAATGGTTCTGCTTTTTTATTTCCATTCAATAACAAGTAGGCCAGTGGTTTTTTCTTGTGGAAAACAGGAATTACAAAGTGAAATTGCTCTAAAATTGGCGAGTTAGAAGACACAATTTCGGTAATTTCTTTAAAGCGACTCAGTTCACCATCTACATCAAACGAAATCCACTTTGCTTTCATTCCGTATTTCACCGGGCACTTCCATTCCTCCTCTAGGACAAAGAGTGCCGCGCATTTATACCCCAGTTGTTCTCTCAGAATATACTTGAATAATTGCAGGATTTCCTCTTTGCTCTTATTCAGGTTGATGGCACGCGTAATTTCCAACAAAGAATGAAGCATGAACTCGCGGTTCAATACTTGATTTTCAAGCGATTTAATCCAAGCCGAATTCATTCCATGCGATCCAACAACTGTGGCAATTTGCGCAATGCAGCCATTTCGCGGAATTTTTCCCTTACCTCAGAACAAGGGCTTCCAAAGTAGGTTTTGTCACCAGCTAGGTTTTTTGAAACTCCTGACTGCGCTAAAACGATTGCACCTTCTCCTATGGTAATATCGCTCGCAATGCCAACCTGCCCCCAAAGTGTAACCTTATCCATGATTTTCACACAACCAGCTATTCCCACATTTGCAGCAATTAAGCACTGTTTTCCGATATAGGTATCATGCCCTACGTGCACTTGGTTGTCGATTTTGGTCCCTTCACCGATAAAAGTTACTCCTGTAACTCCAGCATCGATGGTACTCAACGCACCAATTTCGACCCCTTTGCCCAAGTGGACGTAGCCACAGGTATGCATGCGATCAAAACCGCTTGGTTTCTTTTTGTAGTAAAAAGCATAATGACCTATGACTGCGTTGGGACCAATGATTACCTCATCTTCCAATTGACATCCATCCGAAACATAGGCTCCGGGATAGATCACCACATTTTTCCCAATGGTAACCTCATTCCCAACGAAAGCCGTTGGGTAAATCAAAGCACTTGGATCGATGTTGCAATTGGTTCCAATATTGGAGGTCACGGCATGATGAACTGGCTTAAAATACCTCGTTAACTTATTAAAATCATCGAAGGGGTGTTCCGAAATGAGCAGTGCTTTTCCTGCAGGGCATTCGACTTCTTTATCTATTAAAATGGTTGTTGCAGCACTGTTTAATGCTTTGGTATAATACTTTTGAAAATCAACGAAAACAAGGTCTCCAGGTTCTACCATGTGTATTTCATTGACCCCACTAACCACATGATTTTTATCCCCCACCATTTTAGCACCGATGAGTTGTGCAATTTCCTCTAGCGTAAACGGACGATCAAACTTCATTGTTTTTTTATAAAATTAAGCGCATTGGGAAAGCCATTTCCAAAAAAAAAACATACTTTTCACACCGTATTTGTTAATTGACTTATACTCCTCGTTCATGCCCACAACTACCTCCTCCAAGCAAAAAGCTATTAGTGCCTTATACGTTAGTATATTGGGTAGTTTTATTCTTGCTTTGCTCAAAGGCATAACGGGGTATTTAGGAAACTCGTTTGCACTAATTGCCGATGCGATGGAGTCCTCCACGGACGTGTTCAGTTCCTTATTAGTCTTAGCAGGTATGCATTACGCGACGCGTCCACCTGATGACAATCATCCCTATGGACATGGGAGGGCAGAGGCGCTCATTACTTTTGCGGTGGTTGGATTTCTGTTGATTTCTGCCACAGCGATTGCCTTTCAAAGCATACAAAACATTCGAACGCCACACAACATACCTCAACCATTTACCTTAGTGGTGCTGGGTGCGGTAATCCTGTTCAAAGAACTAACCTATCAATACGTAAATAAAAAAAGCAAGGAAACCGGAAGTTCATCCTTAGCTGCAGACGCCTGGCATCATCGGAGCGATGCACTTACCTCACTAATGGCTTTCATTGGAATCGGAATTGCGTTACTTTTCGGGAAAGGATATGAAACTGCCGACGATTGGGCCGCGCTCCTAGCAGCAGGATTTATTGTTTATAATGCCTTTCTCATTTTTAGACCCGCTCTTGGTGAAATCATGGACGAACATCAGTACGATGATATCGTAGAGGAAA
>Ga0315902_10011498_pt1 | contig 11605 bp, 10 predicted proteins | sample LakEriMetagenome_9_FD_203523 | JGI IMG/M metagenome (GOLD analysis project Ga0315902, IMG submission 203523) | Freshwater fungal communities from buoy surface, Lake Erie, Ohio, United States - Buoy 12 MA117 | ecosystem: Environmental > Aquatic > Freshwater > Lake > Lake biofilm | place: USA... | reverse complement strand
CCGATGGTGGTGCAGTGCGCGAGGCCGAGCGTCAGATCCGTCTCATTCTCAACCCGCCGACCGCTGAAGTTGGTCAGGTGTACCAGGGCCGCGTTGTGAACGTCACCAAGTTCGGTGCATTCGTGAACATCCTCCCGGGTCGCGACGGTCTTCTTCATATCTCCAAGATCGGTGGCGGCAAGCGCATCGACAAGGTTGAAGATGTTCTCGACCTTGGTGACGCGGTTGAAGTGCGCGTCGACGATGTCGATCCCAATGGCAAGGTGTCTCTCTCAATGGCGAGCACCCCGGTGGCAGATGCTTCGGAAGGTGACGCGACGGAAACCGAAAGCGCACCTCGTGAATCCGCGGCTGCTCCGGCTGCCGCAGCTGAAGCAGCCGATGGCACCGAGCGCGAGTACGTCTCGTTCGAAGATGCCTTCGATGCAGAAATCAGTTCGGAACTGGGCGACCTTGGTCCCGCCAGTGAAAACCGTGGTGGCGGCGATCGTCGCAACGGTGGACGTCGAGGCGGCAACCGTCGCCGCTGAGTCCGTTTCCGCCGTGTCGGTAAACGACGCGGATATCGAACGAACCGAGCTGGCCTCGGGTGTGCGTGTCATTACTGAACGCATGCCCGAGGCCCGTTCCGTCTCGGTTGGTATGTGGTTCGCCGTTGGTTCCCGCGACGAACCAGCGCCCATTGCTGGCGCATCACACTTCCTTGAGCACCTGTTGTTCAAGGGAACTGAAGAACGGTCGGCCCGTTCGATTGCGACAGCAGTCGACGCAGTCGGCGGCGAAATGAACGCCTACACAAGTCGTGAGCACACCGCGTATTACCTACGCCTTCCGGTTAGCGAACTTCAGGCTGGGGTGGAACTGCTCGCCGACGTTGTGAGCGAACCAGCGTTTCGCCTTGCCGAACTCGATGCTGAACGTGAGGTCATCATCGAAGAACTCCTCATGAGTGAGGACACCCCCGACGACCTCGTTCTCACGGCGCTCTACGAAAGTCTCTATCCCGATCACCCGCTTGGTCGCGAAACGCTTGGTGATCACGACACCGTTACAGCGATGACGCGTGACGATGTCGCTTCGTTTCATGCGCAGTGGTACCGCCCATCAAATCTGGTCGTCGCAGCCGCAGGCGCGCTTGAGCATCAGCAAGTCGTCGATGCGCTAGGCCCGTTGTTTGTCGGAACCGAATCGGGAGCAGCTCCCTTGCGGAATGCCCCCGAGGCTCACCTGCAATCGCTTGTGCAGATTGATCGCCCGATCGAACAGGTGCACGTTGCAATCGGATGGCGAGGGCTGCCTCTCGCTGACGAAGATCGCTACGCAATGTGGGTCGCTAATCATGTTCTTGGTGGAGGCATGTCGAGCCGCCTGTTTCAAGAGATTCGTGAATCTCGTGGCTTGGCCTACTCCGTCTTCTCATCGCCGTCTTCGTATTCTGATGCTGGTTCACTCATCGTTTATGCCGGTACGGCGTTGGCTCGCCTCGAGGAACTCCTCTCGGTCGCCGATGACGTCCTTGCAACCTTCCTTGCCGATGGCATTACCGAAGAAGAGCATGCGGTTGCGCTTGGGTATCTCGAAGGTTCGATGTTGCTGGGACTTGAAGACAGCGGCTCTCGTATGGCCCGCCTTGGCACGGGCCTCGTAACTCGCAATGACATCACGTCAATCGATGAACACGTGCGCCGAATCCGGGCCGTGACGACCGAAGAAGTGCATTCGGTAATCCGTCGTGTCCTTGGTTCTCCACGTGCAGTCTCGGCGGTTGGTCCATTAGGTAAAGGATCTGCTGCACTCGAACGCTTCGCCTGCGGCTAGTTTCACCCCCATGACCTTGCGCGTTGGAGTCTTCGGTGCTGGTGGACGGATGGGAAGCACGGTGTGCCGTGCGGTCGATGGCGATCCTGCGTTAGAGCTTGTTGCTGCAGTCGACCCACACCATGCAGGACTCGATATGCGTCAAGTCACTGGCTGCGATCGGCCGTTCCAGGTCTCCGCTGACGGTCACGCATTTCTCGATACCAAGGTCGACGTGGTCATCGATTTCACGCACCTCGAAGCCGCTCGCACCAATCTTTTGTGGCTTGCCGAGCATGGCATTAACGCCGTCACCGGAACGACTGGCTTCTCCGACGCCGACCTTCAGTCATTTCGTGATCAGTTCACCAAGTCAAACTGCGTGATCGCACCGAACTTCGCGATCGGTGCCGTACTCATGATGCGATTCGCAGAACTCGCTGCGCCCTTCTTCGAAACTGCGGAAATCGTTGAACTGCATCACGACGCAAAAATCGACGCTCCGTCGGGCACGGCAATGCTGACTGCCGAGAGAATGGCCGACGCCTCAGCAGAGTGGGCTGCCGACCCGACCAAGACTGAGATCCTTCCTGGTGCGCGCGGTGGTAAAGGTCCTGCCGATATCCGTGTTCATTCACTGCGCTTGCGTGGGATGATTGCCCATCAAGAGGTGCTACTCGGTACGACCGGGCAGACCCTTACGCTTCGTCACGATTCCTATGACCGTGACTCCTTTATGCCCGGTGTCTTGTTGGCAACAAAAGCCGTTGCCGATCGACCCGGTGTCACTATCGGGCTCGACTCGCTGCTCGACCTCTAAATCGGAAGCCGATCAGTCAGGGTCGGTATCGCCTGCCCGTGGAATGTGCCCGAGTTCGATCTCATCGGCGGCATCTTCAAGTTCGCGGAATGCATCGATTTCTTTTCGCCCACGCCGTAGTTCGTTGATCCAGAAAATGGCAACGAGCGAGATGGAAATGATGAGCAATGGAATTCGCCAATTCGCGATGAAACCGAGAATTGAATCGATCGGTCCGGAAAACACGTCTCCTACGAACAGGATCATGGTTAGTCGAGCGATGGTTCCAACAATGTTCAATACTGCAAACTTGATGGGGTTCATCCTCGCTGCGCCAGCAACGAGACACACATAGTTGTTGGGGAATAACACCACGAGAGGTGCGCCCCATTTTCCGAACCATCCTTCGACGGCACGCATGTAACGACCGGTCGTCGGAGTTCGTCGTTCCATCCAGCGAAGTGCTGCGGCACCAAAAAACCACCCGATCGCGAAGAAGAAAGGGTCTGGGAGGAGCAGCCGAATTGAACCGATCAGGAAATAGGCCCATGGCTCGACATGGTTAACGACAAGTACGAGATAGCGATTCTTTGCGCTCAGTGAAATGAGGAGAAGCGGATTCTCATTGACGAGTGAGGGCCAGAGGGCATCGGCCACGTAGCCGGCGACGATCATGGCCACGATTGGGGCGATGAGGAACGTCAGCAGGCGACGGCCGCGGTGGGGATCGGTAGGGACTACGGATTCGGCTGACAAGACCTAGATCCTCTCACGTACCATTCGGACATAGGTACGCGGCCGGCGAGTCGCCATAGCTGGGGGAGTCAGTGATGAAGGGTCTTATGCAGGACGGTCCACTCGTCCTCACCAATTTCTTTGATCGGGCCGAGAAGTTGTTCCCCGAGAAAGAGATCGTGACTGCGACGGCCGCGGGGATCGAGCGGGAGTCCTATGGCCAGTGGGCCGAGCGCACGCGTCGCCTCGGTGGCGTCCTCGATGATCTTGGGATTAGTGCCGACGGCCGTGTCGCCACCTTCGCGTGGAATACCGCGCGGCACCTTGAGCTCTACTTTGCCGCTCCATGTTCTGGTCGTGTTCTGCACACTCTGAACATTCGCTTGTTCCCAGAACAGATCACCTACATCGTGAATCACGCGGAAGACGAAGTGATCTTTGTCGACAAGTCACTGCTTGGGCTCTTGTGGCCATTGGTGGATACATTCACAACTGTTCGTCACATCGTTGTGATGGATGACGGTATGGGGGAACTGCCGACCGACACCGGTGGTCGCCTTCTGCATGATTATGAAGCGTTACTTGCAGCTGCGAGTCCCGTTGAGTGGACTATCGCCGACGAGAATCAAGCGGCATCGATGTGTTACACGAGCGGAACTACAGGAAATCCGAAGGGTGTCGTGTATTCCCATCGTTCAACCTGGTTGCACACGATGGCGGGAATGATGGCTGACGGTTTGGGTGTTGGCGAGCGCGACACAATTCTTCCGGTCGTTCCGATGTTCCATGCAAATGCATGGGGCCTTGCGCATATCGGTGTTGCCTCGGGTGCCAAGTTGGTGATGCCCGGTCCGGGCCTTTCGCCGAAAGCAATCGTGGACTTGATTGAGTCCGAGCGAGTCACGGTTGCTGCTGGTGTGCCCACAATCTGGATGGGCGTACTCAATGAAATCGACGGGCGCGATGTTTCAAGTCTTCGGGGAATTCCATGCGGCGGTTCAGCCGTGCCGAAGCATCTCTCTGAGGCGTATCGCGAAAAGATCGGCATTCCAATTTTGCAGGCGTGGGGAATGACCGAAACCAGTCCGTTGGCGTCGGTGGCCAAAGTGAAGTCCTCCATGCTTTCGCTCTCCGAAGATGAACAAGCGGACTACCGCGCGTCCATCGGCATTCCAGCACTTGGTGTTCAGGCGAGGATCGCCGATCAGGTCACGGGCGAGGAAGTTCCGTGGGATGGGGAAACCAGTGGTGAACTGCAAGTCGCTGGTCCATGGGTCGCGAGCGAGTACTACAACGACTCGCGTTCGCCCGAGTCGTTTACCTCCGACGGTTGGTTGAAGACCGGCGACGTTGCGACCATCGATGCAGAAGGGTTTATGCGCATCGTCGACCGCACCAAAGATGTCGTGAAGTCGGGTGGCGAATGGATTTCTTCGGTCGAACTCGAGAATGAAATCATGGCGCATCCTGCAGTTGCTGAAGCAGCAGTTATCGCGGTGAAGCATCCGAAGTGGTCAGAGCGTCCTCTGGCCTGCGTTGTGGTGAAGCCGGGTGCCACCTTGACTCGCGAGGAAGTTCTTGCGTTCCTCGATGGTCGAGTGGCGAAGTGGTGGCTACCCGACGATGTGGTGTTCGTCGACGAGATCCCGAAGACCTCAGTTGGAAAGTTCTCGAAGCGCGACCTTCGGGACCAATTCGCTGACTACGTCCTGCCGACAGCCTGAACGAATGCTGGTGACTGCGCCCCGATTGCCGGGGCGTAGTTCGCCACGCCTAGCCTGATCCCCGTGTATCGGTTCCTGCTCAAACCCCGTTGGATCCTGTCGCACATCTTTGTTCTTGTTGTTGTCGGAATGATGATCAATTTCGGCTTCTGGCAGCTCAATCGTCTTGATGAACGAAAAGCTTCGAATGCCGTCGTAACGGATGCGATGAAACAACAACCGCAACCGCTTTCGACTGTCCTGCCTGCTGGTCCGGCGGCAACAACCGAGCAGGTGAAGGCGGCGGATTACCAACCGGTGTACGTCACCGGTGTGTATCTGGTCGAGGCTCAAGTTCTCGTGACGAATCGAACAAACAACGGTGCACCGGGGTATTGGGTGGTGACGCCGCTGGTTCAAGCCGATGGCACGGCGGTCGCGATCAATCGGGGTTGGGTGCCGTACTCCTATACCGCGGATGGGCCTTGGGAAGACTTTGCGCCGCCGTCGGGGACCGTGACAGTTCAGGGGCTCTTGCGGCAATCGCAGGTTCGTGAAACCAACGGGCTTGTTTCATCGCCAACAGATCCTGAGGCCGGAACGCTTCGTGTCTTGGCTCGCCTCGATGTTGGCCGTCTTGCGCAGCAGGTTGAGGAACAGATGATCCCTGGCTACATCTCGTTGCGGGCTCAGGATCCTGCGCAAAGCGATCTGCCCGTTCCGGTGCCACTGCCCGAACTCTCACAAGGGCCCCACCTTGGTTACGCGTTGCAGTGGTTCGCGTTTTCGCTCCTCACGATCATCGTGTACCCCCTTCTCTTGCGCCGTTATGCCAAGCGAAAGCAAATGGACGGCGATGATGTCGAGGTGCTGGAAGCCTCCGACGGGACTCAATTGGCCTGAATCGGCAGTGAGACAGATTCTCCGATAATGTCTCACACATGTCAGCGGCGCTCGTGGCCTCTCCGAAGCAAGACCTTCCCGTCGCTGATCGAATCATCGCGGCCGCGGCTCGCTTGATTTCCTCGCAAGGGCTTCGCGCAACAAGTATCGATGACATTGCATCAGCGGCCGAGTGTGGTCGGGCAACCGTCTATCGCTATTTCCCTGGTGGTCGAGCAGAACTTCTCGACGTCACACTGGGTCAAGGGGTCGATCGCATCTTTGCATCGTGTTCGCAGGCCACCGATCACGCAGCAACGCTTGCCGAAGCAGCGGCAGGCACGATCAACATCGCAGTTCTTGAACTCACAAACGATGCAGTTGTGCAGCAGTTGTTGGTCGACGAACCCGACACGATCGCAACGCTCATCTCACCCGTTCGGATTGAACCACTTTTCGAGCGCGCCTCTGAATGGGGCACCGCAAACTTCTCGCGTTTCGTCGAACCCGCCGTCGCGGCATATGTGGGCGAATGGTGTGCCCGAGTTGTTACCGACCACCTTCGGTCGCCCGCTCCAGTTATTGACATCACCGACGCAGCGCTCGCCCGAGCCCTCGTCGAAACATTCTTGATTCCCACCCTTACCCCTGCGCTTGCTGCAGGTCTTCCCAATCCCATTCGTAGTTTCTGAGAAGGAGAGCACCATGGCCAGCACCGAAGAAATCATTGGTCGACGCGATGTAAATGACGTTGAGCAGATCCTCATGATCTCCAACACCGACGTCGAAGCATCGATCCACGCTGTGAAGGACAACGCCGACGCTATCTTCACTTGGGACTATGAAAAGGGTGCTCGCCCTGCTCTCAACAAGTTGTACGAGAAGGCAAAGAATTCTCAGTGGAACGGTGAGACCGATCTCGACTGGTCAATCAATGTCGACCAAGAGGCCGTTGTGGTGGCCAATCAGGCTGCCAACAACCGTGGTGTGGGTCTTGATGTCACTGGCACCATCTTCGAAAAGTGGGGCGAGAAGGAGTGGACAGAACTTGGCATCCAGTCACAGAACTGGACTCTGAGCCAGTTCATGCACGGTGAACAAGGGGCTCTGCTCTGCACCGCAAAGATCGTCGAAACTGTTCCGTGGATTGACGCCAAGTACTACGCCTCAACGCAGGTAATGGACGAGGCCCGTCACGTCGAGGTGTTTGCCAAGTATCTCAACGAGAAGTTGTCGGGCCACTACCCGGTCAACGCCCATCTCAAGATGTTGCTCGACGACATCGTCATGGACAGCCGCTGGGACATGACCTACCTGGGCATGCAGATCATGGTTGAAGGGCTTGCTCTCGCTGCCTTTGGCTTCATGCACCAAATGACAACCGAACCGCTTCTCAAGCAATTGCTCCGTTATGTCATGAGCGATGAAGCCCGTCACGTTGCGTTCGGTGTTCTCTCGCTCAAGGAGTACTACCAGGAGCTTACGCAGGCAGAAATTCGTGAACGTCAAGAGTTCGCGTTTGAAGCTGCAGTTCGAATGCGTGACCGCTTCCTTCAGCAGGAAGTGTGGGATCGCATGGGAGTTCCGGTCAAGGAAGCTGTCACCGTCGTGATGCAAGATCCGGCCCAGCAACTGTTCCAGCAAATGTTGTTCGCCAAGATCGTCCCGAACTGCAAGAAGCTCGGCCTTCTCGATGCTGGTGATGCATGGCTCCGCACGAAGTTCACCGAACTCGGTGTGATCGACTTCGAACACATGCCCGATACCGAAGAGGAATACGAGACCTTTGCCCTTGCCGAGGGCGAAGTCGCTTCTGCTCGCTGATAGGTCCCACGCGTTTCCCGCCAAATCCGCCAAGGTTTGGCGGGGTGCGCTGGTACGGTGACACCCATGTCACGTTTCGGTTCGGTGATCACCGCAATGGTCACCCCATTTACCGCCGATGGCGAACTCGACCATGAAGGTGCTGCCGAACTGGCGCGTTGGCTTGTCGCTCAAGGTAACGATGCACTCGTTCTCAGCGGCACGACTGGCGAGGCTGCCTGTTTGACCGACGAGGAACAGATCGCGCTGTGGCGCACTGTCCGAGCGGCTGTCGACGTTCCGCTCATCGCTGGTTCAGGAACCAACGACACCCGTCACGCGGCGGAACTCACTTCTGCAGCAGCCGGTGCGGGCATGGATGCCGTCCTGATCGTTACTCCGTATTACAACCGCCCTTCGCAGGCGGGTATCGAGGCGCATTTCCGCCAGGTCTGTGCAGCCACGGAATTGCCGGTCATCGTTTACGACATCCCCGTTCGTACCGGTCGCAAGATCGGCTCCGACCTCATCGTCCGAATGGCCAACGAGATTCCCAACGTGGTTGGGCTCAAAGATGCTGCGGGCGATCCCGGAGCAACCGCCCGCCTTATCGCCGATGCCCCTGATGGGTTCGAAGTCTTTAGCGGCGACGATCCGCTCACACTTTCGCTCCTTGCCGTTGGCGCCGTCGGTGTGATTGGAGTTGCAACCCATTGGGCCGCCCCGGTCATGGCGCAAATGATCCAAGCGTTCCAAGCTGGCGACATCGCTCGTGCGCAGCAACTCAACGCTCGAATGATCGAGAGTTACGAGTTCGAAACTGGCGATCTCAATCCAAATCCTGTGCCGACCAAGGCGATGTTGCGGGCCATTGGTCAACCAGCTGGTCCATGTCGACCGCCGATGGGATTCGGTCCCGACGATCTTGAAGAGCGCGCCCTCGCGGTGCATCGCCGGTTGTACGCGTGAGTCGCGACGGAGCAAAGCCCAAGTCGAAATCAAAGGCGAAGTCCAAGAAGGCCGACGCGTCAGAGAAAGCCCCGAAGGTTCGCGACTCGCAAGGGACGCCAGTTTCGGTGACGTTCCTCGGCGGTCTGGGTGAAATCGGCCGTAACTGTGCGTGTATCGAGGTGGAAGGCAAGATCCTTCTTCTTGATTGCGGTCTGATGTTCCCGGACCTCGACATGCTCGGGATCGATCTTGTCCTTCCTGATTTCACCTACTTGCGCGAAAACGCAGATCGCATCATTGGATGTATCGCAACTCATGGTCACGAAGACCACACTGGCGGCCTGTCGTTCCTTCTCCGTGAACTTGAGTTCCCGATCTACGGATCAGCGCTGACTCTTGGTCTTGCTCGTAATCGCATCGAGGAAGCAGGGCTACTCAACCGCACCGAGTTCATTCCTGTTGTTGATGGTGAACGTCGAATGATCGGCCCGTTCGACGTTGAGTTCATTCCGGTTACCCACTCTGTGCCGCACGGCATCGCTACGGCGTTCCATACGCCCCAAGGCGTCATCTTGCACACCGGTGATTTCAAACTCGACCTCACGCCGGTCGATGGTCGGCTCACCGATCTTGCTCGTATCGGCGCAATTGCGTCCACCGAGGGCATTCGTTTGTTGTTGTCCGACAGCACCAATGCCGAAGAGCACGGACACGCTGCGTCAGAAACTTCAGTAGGCGCGGTGCTGTACGACCTTTTCCATCGTTACGAAGGCCGCCGCATCATCACGACCTGCTTTGCCAGTCATATCCATCGCGTTCAACAAATCGCCGATGCTGCAATTTCTTTCGATCGTGTTATTGCCACGATGGGCATGTCGATGAAGAAGAACGTGCGCATGGCTCGCGAAATGGGTTTGCTGAACATTCCTGAATCGCGCCTTATGGATATCGCCGATGTTGGCGATCTTCCTCCTGAGAAGGTTTGTGTGATTTCGACTGGTTCGCAGGGTGAACCAATGTCAGCGCTTGCCCTTATGGCGGCGAATGAGAATCGTTGGCTCACGCTCAGCGGTACCGATGTTGTCATCATGAGTTCGCATCCGATTCCCGGCAACGAAACAGACGTTTCGAAAGTCATCGATGGTTTGGTGCGCGCTGGCGCTGAAGTTGTGCACTCGGGCATTTCTGATGTTCACGCATCGGGTCATGCCAAAGCCGAAGATCTCAAGATGTTCTTGTCGATTACTCGACCCGAACATTTCATTCCGGTGCACGGCGAGTACCGACATCTTGTTGCCCACGCAAAGTTGGCTCGCACGATGGGTGTTGCTGCATCGAAGATCATCGTGTGCACCGATGGCGACCAGGTGACGCTCGACGATACGGGTCTTCGTCCCACAGCACAGGTACCGTCTGGCTATCTCTATGTCGACGGCATCATCGGCGATGTCGGTTCGGGCGTTCTTCGCGACCGCCGAGTACTTGCCGAAGAAGGCGTCGTGGTGGTCATTGTTGGTGTCGACATCGAACACGGCACCACCATGATTGGCCCCGAAATCATCACCCGAGGCTGGGTCCACGCTCCCGAGGCCGAGGAACTCCTCGATCAGTGTGCCGACCAGGTGCGCGAGGCCATCGCCGAGCTCTTCCGGAATGGCCGCAGCGATATCGAGAACGTCCAGCGGGTCGTCCGGCGGGCAGCGGGCCGTTTCGTGAACGAAAAGACCAAGCGGCGGCCGATGATCGTGCCCGTCGTCATGGAAGCCTGAGCCGGCGTTCGCCCCTAGGGTTTCCGCCGCGTACCCTTGCGCCATGCCTGATGTGCCCGTCTCACTTACTCCGAAAGTTCCTGCCGAGATTCGCGACCGGCTTACGCCTGAAGCGGCCCGCTCTGCAATCCGTGCGGCGGGTGTCGCTCTGCTGGACGAACGCCGCCAGCTGAGCCTCGAGGAACTCGCTGCGCTTGCCGATGTTCCTGATTCGGCAGTCCCGGCCCTCGCAGCGCTCGCCCACGAAGTCCGTCTCGAATGGTGCGGAGATACTGTCGAGGTCGAAGGCATTCTTTCTGCCAAGACCGGTGGCTGCCCCGAGGATTGTCACTTCTGCAGCCAGTCGGCGAAGTTCGAATCTCCCGTGCAAGCGATGCCGTTCCTTGACACCGCTGACGTGCTTGCCGCAGCGCGCGAAACCGCTGCACTCGGCGCCACGGAATTCTGCATCGTGCTGGCCATCCGTGGACCAGATGAACGCACGATGGATCGCATCTGCGAACTGGTTCCGCTTGTTCAGGACGAAGTCGGCATCAATGTTGCTGTAAGCGCTGGCATCGTGACCGAGGCACAGGCAAAACGATTCGCCGAGGTTGGCGTTCATCGTTACAACCACAACCTTGAGACCGCGGAATCCTTCTTTGAAAACGTCGTGACTACCCACACCTGGGCGGAACGTTTCGACACCTGCCAGCTGATTCGCGAGCAGGGCATGGAACTGTGCTGCGGAGTTCTTCTTGGAATGGGCGAGAGCATCGATCAGCGGATCGAACTCATTGGACAATTGCGCGCCGTTGATCCCGCTGAGGTTCCTTTGAACTTCCTGAATCCGCGCCCCGGTACACCGTTCGCCGGGCTTCCGCTTACCGAACCGCTCGAAGCCATCCGCTGGATCTCGTTGTTCCGGCTCGGACTCCCGTCAGTCATCCTGCGGTATGCAGGTGGACGCGAAGTCACCTTGCGGGAACTTCAAGCACTTGGACTCACCTCAGGCATCAACGCCCTTATCGTCGGCAACTATCTGACGACGTTGGGACGCTCACCCGAAGAAGATCTGCAGATGCTGTCTGATCTCCAGATGCCGATCGGCGCGCTGTCCAAGGCCATCTGAGTGTGACCACGACGTACTGCCGTTGGTGCGGCACTGCGATGGCCAAACATCCAGA
>Ga0315902_10011496_pt1 | contig 11607 bp, 7 predicted proteins | sample LakEriMetagenome_9_FD_203523 | JGI IMG/M metagenome (GOLD analysis project Ga0315902, IMG submission 203523) | Freshwater fungal communities from buoy surface, Lake Erie, Ohio, United States - Buoy 12 MA117 | ecosystem: Environmental > Aquatic > Freshwater > Lake > Lake biofilm | place: USA... | reverse complement strand
CAAATCGTATTGCTCGATTACAGATTGCTCTACTTCGATGGGATTCATGCCAGCCAATGCATTTTGCACCCGGTACATTTCAATTTGGTATTCGAACCAAGATTTCGCAGTGGTTCCATACACCACCACCCCAGCTACTTGATGTTTAGCGCTAATGGCAGGAGCAATTATTCCGCCCATGGAATGTCCAACGATGATGATCTGGTTGGTATCCACGTACGCTAAAGACTTCAATTTATTCAATCCAACTTCAAAGTTTTCAATTTCATCCAACAAATCGCATGACTCACAAGGTGGCGTATTTTTGCTATCTCCCAATCCACTTTTTTCAATGCGAAGTGTGACGTAACCGGCATCAACATAGGCATCCAAAATGCGTTTGTAAGGATGATCGCTGGTCAGTTCATCGATGCTGCTGCACGTATAGCCAGGAATGAACAGCATTGCCGGCATTTTATTCTCCTTGAAGGGTTTATTAATGATTACCCGCAGTTGTCCGCCTTTGTAATTCGCCTCATCATATATGACGGCAGCATTGTCATCCGTTTCAAAAGGTCGCGCGATGACATTCGATTTCAGGGTAAGTTGCTTTTTACCTCGCCATATGGTAAGCTGAATCTCTTTTCCCGGTTCATAGGTCAAAAACTCATTGATGAATTCGTCGGCAGATTGAAATGATTTTTCACCAATCTTAACGATGATATCGTTTTCTTGCAGTTTCAGTTCAACGCTTGTTCCTCGAACAACTTGTACGACTTTGCAACCGGAATTGCCATTTTCAGTAACGTATTCGATACGAGCTCCGAGAAGTGGTTTGCGCTGAAGTTGAGCGTTGACATTCAAAGAAATGAGGGCTAAGAAAAGCAGCGATAGTTTGCGAAACATATGAAAATTTTTGTTTTAAAGAAACCACTTGGTTTTATGGTTTACTTGTCAAAAATTGCTTTTTATTCCAGAAAAACAAATGCTTTATTTTCAAACGGATTTAATGCTCCCAAAACACATTCGGATTATTGGTTTTGTAGGTAATCCAGAGCGCATTGTTTGTTTCTCCTTTTTCTTCTGCTTTGTCAGGCTTTTGTTCAAAATAATCCAACGGAAGAAGCCTGATGTAATTAAAGGTTTTTCCTTCGGAGCTTGTTTCCATGTTGTATTCGCTGGATGAATGACACTCGAGGATATATAGATTTTTGGCCATGTAATTTTCCAGATAGTTCTCTTTTGTTTGAGAACTCTGATTGTTCCAATTGGCATCTGGGTTTAGAATGAGGGGGTTGTCACTTATCAGACGCTCACGAACCTCCTCGATGCTCAAAATCTCACCTTTTTCATTCATTACGTAGGCATTAAAAGTGGGATCAATCCAAAGCCATTTTTTCAAGGATTCAGAGTAAACGGAATTAATTACGTGGCAATCTTGGTCAATTTTTAGGCTGTCTTTTGGTAAACAGGTAACAACTCTCGATTTAATACCTATTGATAAATAACATTCATTCAAAACCAATGCAAGACCTCGGCAATTCAATCCTCTGCTTTCCTTTTTGCAAATCTCCAACATACTCATTGCATTTTTTACCTCCGGATTTCCATTCATTCCATCGTGGGGAACTAAATCGTGGATCCAATGCATGAGGTTTAGAATTTTCAATACATCTGTTCCTTGTCCGGCTATGCTGTCAAGATTGAAGCCTTTGCGCAATGCCACCAGATTGGGATTATCGCTTGCTTGATAAGAGAATTTTGGAATCGGTCTGTTATCTGAAAGATTGTATTTGCCTGCCCTTTTTAGGATACTAAGATAATCTCCAGTTTGTTTGAGTTTTTTATTGAGTACAGCAAAATCTTTTTCTTTTCTAATATTGTCTAAGTCTGTGTCAGTCTGCACATGTCCATAATCATTATAACCTGCGTCTATTGCCTTCTTAAAATAGGTTAACGCTGAGGACTTATTGTTTGAAAGCGAATAAATACACGTGAAATTATAGTAGATGTTACCAAGTAAATAGGTGTATTGTTTCTTGTCAGCCGCAGGTAATTTTTCATAAATGACAAGATATTCAGTGAGTAAGGAATTAAATGACTTGGTATCCCTACTTTCATACGATTTATTGAACCCATCTCCTTTTTGGTTTATAAATTCCTCCATTTGTTGAGTTGGCGTAGTTTGAGCGATTAGCAGTTGTGAACTAAAAAATACTGCGATAAAAAGGATAACTTGTTTTTTCATTTTAGACGCTTGGTTTAATTATTAACTAGTTGATTATTAATTGATAGCTTAACGGAATATAACTTTTCCTAAAGAAGTTTCCATTATCACTTTCAATTTCCCATTTCCTATATTTAATTGACTGCCTGCTTTTTTCTTAATCTCAGGTCGATCTACTTTTACCTTCCCCAAGCTTGTGCTTAAATCAAGGTTCAACTCAGAGAGTGCATTGCTCAATTGAACGTCAATATCTCCGAGGCTGGTATTAAATTTACTGTTGTCTGATATCAAAATATGTCCTCCATGGATATCTCCTAACGAAGTAAAGGAATTTATTTTTCCAGCCAGCTCATTCATTGAAATGTCTCCAAGATCTGTATTCAAATCGATGTTCCCCGAAATATTTTCAGTAGTTATATCTCCAAGGGCGGTATGCAGTATCGTATTTTTGTTTTTTAATCCATTGGCATCGATATCGCCTAAATCTGAAACCATTTTCACATCTACGTTATCCGGAACATAAAATTCTATTTTACTACTTTCAGAGAGCACACTGATACCATTGAAATTCTGATCTTTTCTTTGCAAATGAATCGTCAGAACGGAATCCTTCAGCACATAGTTTAATTCACAATTCCCTTCCTTTTTGCGTGAGAAAACTCCTTTTGCCTTTAGCTGATAGTTGTACTTCATGGAAATGTCTGTTCGATTACTTCCACTAACCAAAATATCACTTTTATCCCCTTTGAACACCAATGATTTAACTCCATTGAAAAGTGTATCGACACGCAAACTGTCATTGGAAGAGAACCAAGATCCAGCATTAGGTTGAAGACTTGTTTTTCTTGAATTCTGTGAAGGAAGAATGGGGTCAAGTTGAACTAAAGCAGGAGCAGGATTTATCTCCGCAAAAGGTAAAGTCACAAGACCTAAATCGATCAACGGTTGAATGAGAAGGTTATCATTGCTTCTATTATTAAATGTTAAATGATTCGGTTGACTTGCGATAACTGTTGACGTATCTTCAATCTCGGTTTGCTTGTCCTTTTTTTGTTTAGGAGCAACATTCTGTTCTTTATTTCCGGACATAAATAGAATTCCGGTTACAATAATTGTGGCAATTGAACTCATGATAAAGAAGTTTTTTTGAAGGATAATTTTACTGGTTGATTTTGAAACAGGAACCTGAGCAGGGGCTTCAATCCAAGAGGTAACATCAGAAACACTCGTAGAGGTTTTTTCGGTTCTCAGTGTTTCAAACAGGTGGTTTAATTTTTCTTCAGATTTCATAATACACCGTTTTTAATTTCAAGTGACTGCATAAGCACCAACAATTGTTTTCTGCCTCTGCTCAGGCGTTGCTTTACGGCGGATTCACTCGCGTTTTGAATACCCATGATTTCTTTGATCGAAAACCCCGAAATTTCAAAGAGAATGATGCACTCACTTGTTACCTGATCCAGTTCTTGTAAGCATTTGTACAAATCATTGATTTCGAATTGTTGTTCAATCGAATCATTTTCGTTGTGAGAATGATCGTACTTTCCATTCAATTGATCAACATATTCCGGACGTTTCTTCTTTCTGTGATTGGCTAATATTCGCGTAGCTGTTCCAAACAAAAAGTGAAGAAATGCATCCGTAGACTTGAGTTCATCAAACTTCTCAAATGCAACAACCAAGGTATCGTGCATGATGTCTTTGAAATGAAATTCACCGTAAACACGCGTTTTGCAATAGCGCTCAAACCGTTCATGAACCGGCTCGTATACTTGCATAAAACGTTCTTGTTTACTGGATTCCATTAAGGGGTTTTAGTAGTAAGTGTCTTAAGGTTGAAAAAAGTGACAGGGGAAACAAAATGGTTCTTCGTTTCTCAAAAAATACTTTTTCTAATGGATCCCGGAGTTTGCCCAAATTGCTGTTTAAATGCCTTTGAAAAACTAGGAGCATCCGGGAAACCATAGCGAATGGCTGTGAATAGAATTTCATTTCCGCTCAACAAGTCTAACTTGGATAGCTCCAGTCGTTTGCGCTTTTGGTATTGATAAGGGGAAATTCCAAAAACTGATTTAAATACGCGAATGAAATGGTATTTCGATATTCCTATTTGATAGGCGATTTTTTCCAAGGAAAGGTTTTCCGTAATGTATTCATCAATAAGGGATTTTGCTTGGAACACCGCCCTAAAAACTTCTTCGTTGGTCACGTTTCTTTTAAAATCCAGTTTGGATAAATGGTCAAACACAAAACGTTGATCGGTGATAATCGATTCCGCAAGGCTATAAAACAGTTCGTTTTGCTGTAGATCGTTGGTAAATATCCCCGTTTTTATTTTTTGGTTGATTTCATTCAGGGAATATCCCAGACTGGTATTTTTCACATTGTACCGATTCACAAAGAATTGGTCTGAGAGCAAAAACTCTTTCAATTCCGTTCCATTCACATCATGAAATTCAGCTACTTCGGAAATGATCTCCGACGAAATATCAATACAAAGCCCTTGGACAATTTCCTTATGATCAATTTGCACATGGGATTTTGTAAACTCATTTCCGATGATGTATTCACCGGCATTTACCCTGAATTTTTTGTCGTTTGCGAAATAAATTTCTTCACCTGAAGCCACGTATTTCACTCCCAAACCTGTGAACGGACAGTCTGTCTCCAACGTCTTGAAATTCGAAAAGCGAATGCCGTTTTTTTCGTTATCGGTATAGATGGTGTGGTTCACTGGAAGGAAGGTAGTAAGAAACGAGTAAATCTAGGAATGGAGGATGTACACCGCAACTCATTTTTTCTTTACGAATCGGTACGTTTCCCCTCTCTGTGGAAGCGATAGAAAATACATTCCGTCTTCGAAACTTGACAAATCAATGGTCGTCGAAACACCGTAGGAATACTTTTCAAACAACTTCGCGCCCAACTGATTATAAACGACTATTTTTTCCAATGCATCGCCCTCTGAAAGGATGGTTAACTGATCCTGAACAGGGTTGGGAAAAATCGTTATAAGGTTGGTAACTACCTCATCTTCCACACCTGAAGTCGAACACACCAGGTCATTCACGTATTCCCAAATCGCATCATTTAAAAGAAAAGGCACATTGGCATTACTTGGTTCGTCGCCCATGCGGATCCAAACTAACTTTTGGCTTGGCACCACATTTAAAAACTGTCCTCCAGCACCAATCGCCGCAACCATGTCTAGCGGTGCATTCGGACACATAAATCCGGGAAATACCGTTTGTAATGTCGGCACCATGAACGATTGCTTGCCATTCAACCACCACAAATAACCGTATGCTTTATTCAAATTTTGAGAGGTATTGACCATGCTGTTGAAATAGGCAGTATCCGTCATGACTTGATTGCCATTCCAATTGCCTTTATTCAGGATCAAAGAGCCAAAACGAGCCATGCTTCGCGCATTACTGAAAAAGACATTGTTGTATCCCACCGTAAAAAACGAACCGGTCATTCCGGTAGGCACTTTGAGTTTTTGGGTGGTATAGCTGTTTAATGTTTGTCCGGTGGCACTTTCAATCACACTATCCAAAAGCGTATATGGTCCATTGTGGTAAGCCCAGCGTGTTCCTGCATCAGCAAGGTAATTCAAGCAAGTATCGAGCGTACAAAAATGATCCGGAACACCATCGTCCAAACCTGAAGTCATGGTGAGTTGGTTCCAAATAGTAATCTTTTCCTCTTGCTGGGGCGTACAATTCGTCCATCCCTGACCGAGGTAAGTCGAAGTGGTATCCGTTATCGATAAATACCCTTCTTGCTGAGCAATTCCTGTCATAAACGAGGTAATCGTTTTTCCTGCGGAAGCCCATTGCCAAGGGGTAGTTGCCGTGTGGCTTCCAAAGTACTTTTCCAGAACTATTTTACCGTCTTTTAATAGAATAAATGCCTTAGTATTGTTGACATCTAAGAAATCGTATAAACTATCAATTTTGGGCTGGCAATATCCCAAGGCCCCGGGGGAAATTGTATCCCAGGAATTTCCGGTTAATGGTGGAAAGTACATTGTCTGGGCTGAAAGACTCAGCGATAAACAACATACCACAGTGAACAGAATACTTTTTTTCATTTCAATTAACAAAGATAACCAATCCTAGATTCCTTATCACTTAACCAAGTGAACAAACCCATGCCCAATGTCACCGGTCTGTGTTTTGAATTTATACGTATAAACCCCAGCAACTAGATCTTTGCCCGAAGAGTCTTTACCGTCCCAATTGTTTTGGTAATTCGTTGAGGAGAAAACGACTACTCCCCAGCGATTGAGAATAATTACTTCGGTGTTAATGGGTAGGTTTTCGATCGAAAAAACATCATTGACTCCATCCGAATTTGGGGTAATAACATTTGGGAATTCAAAAGGAAGAATTGGAATTATAGTGTCCGGACAGTCAAACAAGGTAATGTTTTGGGTAATCGTATCTGTGTAACAATTAAATTCAACGATGGCAGTAATTTGATACGACGCTAAATCAGAAAATTCATGGATTGGATTTAAAGACGTTGATGTATTACTTGCTCCTGAATTGGGGTCACCAAAATTCCAACTTATTTGATTGATTGGTAAAGACGTTGCAATCGAAAAGGAGGTATTGCTTTGCAAACATGAGTCTGGAGAATATGCAATGAGTGGACTTGAAAAATTTCGTTCGTGAACGCGGGCGGGCAAGCCCAACATGCACAATCCGTTAAGAGAAACGGCATTACTCGTGTAATCACAAAACGAACTATTTGGGGAATTGATAGCATCCAAAACGTTACTTCCTCCGATAGCCACGTACAATTTTCCGTCTTGTCCTTCCTCGATTTGAAAAGTTGGATCGCTCGGTGTGGCCACTAATGTATGCGAAGAGGCAATATTTATGGAGTCATAAGTTGTTAATTTCAATTGATAGACTGAAATGTTGTTGGTATAATAAAACATGCTTCCGTCGGGTGAAAAACTACATCCGTATTTGCGAATAGGAGAGCCAGGTGTATTATCTGTTACTTCCACTGTTATAGGATCAAATAATTGCCCGGTTGCAGCATCAAATGAATAAAAATCGATTAATTTACTATCATCAATAGGCATTGCTATTCTATTACCTGCTCGATTCGCTTTCATCGAACCATAAAAAGGCATTCGCGGATCGAAATTAGAGTTAGCTCCCAATAAAGCTGTTCCAGCATTGCTGGAAACGGGAGTTGGATCTACCCCACAACCATCTACTTTATAGGCTAAAAATTGATCACTTTCTCTTTTGTGAACGATTACCCAATAACCTCGAATCGCTTCACTTCGCACAACGGTCATTTTTTCAGATAGAAAATCGGTAAGAAAGATATTCTTTTGGAGAGGATCCACGTCGCCCAACCCACCGTCCTGTGTCATATCGACAACCGTGTAACGTAATCCGTTATCCAAAGGTGGATTATCGTACTCTAGGTCGTCCAATGTGAAAATGTAATATTTCTTAGGATCTTCAGGAAACGGAACAATTACTGGCCCCTGCGTACACGACTGGAAGGCTCCTCCAAATAAATTAAATCCATTGGGCATTGTTTGATTATTTGGCCTCCAAACACTTGTTCCATCGGTGTAAAAAAGCAATTCACCCGTTGTCTCATCCGAAACAGTTGCACATTGTTCCGGACTGTAAATTGCGGAAGGGATCATTCCATTTGGTGGAATAGTGGAAAAATCAACGCGTGCATTGAAACCAAAAGTCCAGTGATTGTTTTGTAATTGTGCTGTACACACGAATAGCTGAAACATGAACGCAAACGACAGGAAAAAATATATTTTGTTAGTGCAGAACATCGTTTAAATCATCTTATTAAAGTTACAAATCCATGACCGACAATCCCCGATTCAGTCGTAAATTTATACGTATAAACCCCATCAACCAGCTCTTTGCCGGAAGTATCTTTACCGTCCCAATTATTTTGATAATTCGCTGAGGAGAAAACGACTATTCCCCAGCGATTGAGAATGATTACTTCTGTATTCTCGGGTAAATTGGAAATGGAAAAGATATCATTGATCCCATCGCCATTGGGTGTAATAACATTTGGGAATTCAAATGGGGATTCAGGCAATGGAATAACATTCACAAACACGGTATCCGAATCACTGCAACCACCGGCATCTGTGCCTGTTACCACATAAATCGTATTTTGGGAAGGTTGAGCATATGGATTTGGACAATCAAAGCATGATAAACTTGAGGATGGATTCCAGGTGTAGAAAACTCCTCCGGTTACGTTTAATTGAACGGAATCACCAATATTCATAGTTGATATTTCTGGATTGGCATCAATAGTAACCGCATTGCTATTTGCCAAAATGATTGTGGTATCAATCGGACAGCCATCTATACCATTGATTGTAATATCATAAGATCCTGGAGCAAGCCCACAAACGCTATCCACTGTCCAATTGGAAGGGAATGGCCAAGTGTAAAAATACGTTCCCGCAGGAGTAGGCGCAAAGGAGATGCACCCATTGTCATTTCCGCAGGTGGGTTGAATAACCGAAGCATTGAGTTGGAATGCCTCAGGTTCAATAATAGTGAAACTTTGTGTAATGATGTTCCCACATTCGTTGGTGATGGTGCAGGTGTAATTTCCGACCGTTAAGCCAGTAGCAGTAGCATTAGACCCCCCACTTGGTGACCAGGCATAGGTGAACGATGTTCCGCCCGAGGCAATGACGCTTGCTGATCCATCTCCTTCGCCACTGCACGATACATTCGTTTGGCTTGACGAAACGGTTACCGGTGGGCAAGGATTTAAATTCGGAGGAAGAATGCAACAGTTTCCACCAGTAGAAAGATCAATTGTTTCATTCAACCAACAAGCGTATTGAGTTTGATGAAATAACAAGGTGCCTCCGGTAGCATTGGCAAAATAATACACGATTTCGTCAGGTGTATTGCCACCTCCCGCATTTACTGTTGTATCGCAGAGGCCTGCGGTGCCTAGTATAGCTCCGCCCCAAGGTCCGGAACCATTTCCATGGGCTGGTGTATATCCTACCTGAGGTGGATTCATCGGCGGACTGATAGAAACAATCGCTGGGGGTACTCCACTGATGGAGGTAGTAAAATTGCCTTGTCCGCAGTTATTATTATTCTGACTGGAATTCATTCCCGCATATATCACTTGAGTAATATTGCCGACAAAAGGCCCGGTAAAATTGACTTGAATGGGCTCATACGTGCAAATTCCAACTTTTAAGTTCGGGATGTTCTGATCCACATTGATGGTCAAAATACCGCCATCGTAATTCGAATAGATGACCAAATTTCCGTTCGGACTGCACCCATTTATCGCATTACACGGAGCAAAACCTCCCACGGGAACGGGTGCAGGAAGGCCAAGTTGACAAGTAGACGGAGATAAATTGACGGCATTGTTAAGATAACCACAAGCCAGACCTGCCGCATTTGGCGTTGAAATTTGATCCAATCTTCCTGCATTACCAATCGCAACGTACAATTTATTGTTGGGGGCTTGCTCAATTTGAAAACATGGAAATCCATTAGGCTCAAGCAAAGGCGAAGCAATCAAGGTTAAGGAAGAAGAAATTGCCGCTGCCGTGTAGGTTGCCAAGTTTAATTGATACACGGAGGTGGTATTCGAATAATAAAACTTGGATCCATCTGGCGAAAAGCAGGCACCGTATTTTCGAAGAAAAGGCGCGGTTGCATTATCCACAACATTGACTAAAAGTGGGTTGCTCACGACACCTGTGGCTTTATCAAAATCGAAAAATTCAATGCGGTTACTATAATCCACAGGCATACCAATCCGATTGCCATCAGGAGAAGCATCCATAGCTCCCGCCCATCCCTCGTTGGTACCAATGCTTTGCACACTTGCGAAATTGGAACCAACAGTACTCACCACCGGTTGCGTATTCACCCCACAAGCATCGATTTTCCATGCTACAAATTGATTGGTGTTGCGTTTATGGGCTACGACCCAAAATCCTTGAATATCGGTACTTCGAATCACAATTAATTTTTCTGTAAGGTCCGTCGCCAATTGGGTATTCATGTTGGTGGCTTGAACATCACCCAATCCTCCATTGAGAGTCATATCTACAACGCTATAGCGCAAACCATCATCAGCCACAGGATTACCAGGTTGCACTTCGAGTTCATCCAGGGTGAACAAATAATAACGCTGGTTATCATTGGGAAAAGGAACAATCAATGCCCCTTGTGTTGTCGAGGTAAAAAAACCACCTAGCAAGTTCGAACCGTTTGGCATCAGCTGATGATTGGCGTTCCATACCCGACGACCATCGCTGTAAAAAAGGAGTTGACCTGTCACCGGATCAGCTACGCTCGCCGAGGCTTCATTGGAATTGATGGCGGAATTAGTGAATGCAATCGGATTTGGACCTGAAAAATCTACCCCGGCATTATATCCGAAAATCCATTGGTTGTTTTGAAGTTGGGAAAAAAGAAAGGTATTGAATAGCAAGATTAAACCAACTATTGCTACAATGGAAACAATGTTTTTTTTCATCCTGAAGTTTTTTAGTAACCAAGTGTTATTTTTCATCCTTAACGAATCAGTGTTATATTTCCGGATTGAACAATCAACTCCCCATTGGTCAGCTTCACCAATAGCTGATAAGCATAGACGCCAGAATCGAGGGCCTTCCCTTTGTAGGTTCCTTCCCAGCAGTCCGTAAGGTCAGTGTTGTTTGACTTAAAAATCATTTCCCCCCATCGGTTGTAAACGGAGAAACTCAGCTCAGCAATGCAGTTTCCATAAACACAAACCTTTTGGTTATCTATATTTCCGGAACCCTTTGGAGAAAAAACCGTTGGGACATACACGGTGCCGCACCCCGCACTCTGGCTATTCACATTGACAACCACTGTATCTGTTCCTTCACAGCCATTAGAATCTGAGCCGCTCACAATGTAAGTAGTAGTTTCTGATGGGGTCGCTACAGGATTAGAACAATTGTTACAATTCAAACTCGAGGAGGGACTCCATGCGTAAGAAGTTCCTCCTGTGACATTCAATTGAACAGAGTCTCCAAGATTAATCGTTGTAATCCCTGGACTTGCGTCCACCACCAAGGAGTTGATATTTGTTAGCACAATCGTGGTATCAATTGTACATCCATCAATATTTGTGATGGTAATGTCATAAGCGCCAGGCGCAAGATCACAAACACTATCCACAATCATTACAGTAGGGAAAGGCCAATCGTAAAAATAGGTTCCTGCAGGAGCAGGATCAAAGGAGATACAGCCGTTGTCGTTTCCACAGGTTGGCTGAACAGCAGTGGCATTCAGTTGATATGCTTCCGGTTCTGTAATGGTGAAACTTTGCGCAGTTGAATTGCCGCAGTCATTGGTGATGGT
>Ga0315902_10011493_pt1 | contig 11608 bp, 4 predicted proteins | sample LakEriMetagenome_9_FD_203523 | JGI IMG/M metagenome (GOLD analysis project Ga0315902, IMG submission 203523) | Freshwater fungal communities from buoy surface, Lake Erie, Ohio, United States - Buoy 12 MA117 | ecosystem: Environmental > Aquatic > Freshwater > Lake > Lake biofilm | place: USA... | reverse complement strand
AAACACCGGTTCGAGGCCCGCTGGGGATGGTTAGCGACCATCGAAAACGTCGGTGCCGAAGAACGCGTTCCACGTGCGGTGCTACTCAGGATTTGCCACCGAAACTGTGTCACGGGAGACGCCCTCCGAGGTTACGAAAACGTTCCACCCAACTCACATAATAAACCCCATTTCCGAAATTTCTTCAATGGGGGGCGTTGGGTTGAATTTTTCCGAGCCTTTCTTAGGATTTTGTCAGTTATTCGTTGTTTTTTGTGATCCCGTGCCGTTTTGCGGCCATGCGTCAAAAGTCCTCCCAGCGACGGCTGGGCACGGGCGTGGACGCCGCGTCACCGTGGCTGGCGCGCCGCGGCGGCCTGCGCTGCCCCGTGAATCTCCCTCTGGCCCAGGGCCCCTTCGTGGACCCTGAGCCTCGCCAGCGACCCGGTGAACCGGTTTTGGGCGCCCCGGGACGTGTTCCAGCCCGCGCCCAGATACATCGGCTGGCCCGCAATCGTGTCGAGGGTGAAGAAAGCCCGCTCGTTGACGAGTTCGCCATTCACATACACGCGGAACGTGCCGCGGTAGCCGCCCGAGTTCACGCAAACCACGTGCTGCCAGGCTCCCGCCACCGGCGCCGGGCCGCCCGGCTTCCAGCCCACGTGCCGCGAGGACTGGCCGCTCGAGAAGAACGCCGGTCGATACGTGCGCTCGTCTTCCCTCGCCGAGCCAAAGCCGAACATCGCGCCGCACGAGTTCGACTCGTGCAGAAACGACGGCATCGCCACCGCCGGCGCGAGCGTGAACACGGTCTCGATGTCGCCCGCCTTCGGGTTGTAGACGAGCATCTCCACCGTGAACGGCACGTCGCCCGTCAGCGATCGTGGGGTCGGGATGTCGGAGACGAGCGTGACCGGTCCGTCGAACGTCACCGCCGCGCGGCCCGCCACCTGCTCGGCCTTCGCCACGGCCGGTTTCTCCTCCTCCGGCTCGAACGTGCCGCCGAGGCTGCCCGCGTTCGCCCACGAATCGAGCGGCCCGTCCGTGAGCGTGGCGGCGTCGAGACGCACGAGCCACGGCGTTTTTGATGTTGCCGGCCCGCCGGCGGCGAGGGCCGCGATCGCGCCGTCACCAAGCGTCGCCCCTGAAACGGCGAACTCGGCGATCAGGCCGTTGAACGGGGCATCAGGCAGTCGGCCGGTGCGCACACCCCCGAGGCAGATCCGCTCGTCGGGCTTGATCGCCAGGGCGGCGTCGGCGTCGCGGTTTCGCTTGCCATCCACGTAGATCGCCAGCTTCTTCGTGTCGCCGTCATAGGCCCAGGCGATGTGTCGCCAGCCGCCAGGCAGCGGGGCGTTGTGCTTGAAGCGGTCGATCTCCTGCACGGGCCCGGCATAGCCGAGTTCCGTCTTCGCCGCCAGGAACGCGCCGCGCTTCGCGTCGCTCCCCCAACAAAACTCGGCCCTTTCGCCGCCTCGGCGGCCCCACGACGCGATCGTCTGATCGCGTTCCAGGCCACGGGTGTCGTCGTAGCGGGCGCGGATGCAGACGGTGAATGAGCCGCTGCCTCGCAGGGCCTCCGGGACGGCGAACGACGACACAAGACCCTTACGGCCTGAAAAATCCACGCCGCGGACGCCCTCGACCTCGCGTACCAGCGGCCGCCAGAGGGGCCGCTCCGCCGCCGGCGCGAACCCGCCGCCGCCCGTGCCCCGGTTTTTCCACGCAGTCACCGCGCCCGCCGCGAGGTCGGCCGCATCGAGGTCGATGACCACCTGCACCGGTTTTGATTGTGGCGTTGCCGGCGATGCCGCTGCGGGCCGCGTGGCAACGGCATTGTGCCGCACCTGCTCCGCGGTGAGCGGGCCCTCGTGAACGCGGACGTCGGCAATCGCGCCGCGAAATCCGTTCGCCCAGCCGGCCTGCGTGCTCTCGCCACCGAGGACGAGCCGGGGTGTGGCCGCAGCCGCATCACCCGCAAGATCGATGGCCGCCGGTTTCCCATCGATCCACGCGGTCGTTTTTCCACCGCCTGCGACGATCGCGACATGCTGCCACAGGCCCGGCCGCAGCGCCGCGGCAGGCAGCCGCCATCGGCCCCACCGCGCGACCGTCCCCTGCCCCGCATCGGGCCGCACCCACGCCTCCAGTGTGCCCGTCGCCGGTGCGGCCGCCGGGAAGTCGGCGATCATCCGGCTGTTGCCGTCGAAGGCCACCGCCGAGCGGCCGTCCACCACGGCGGGCCGTGGCTGGCTCGCCGCATCGCCGGCGTAGTTGCGCACCTTGCCCGCGAGCACACCCTGGTTTACCCAGCTCCGCAGCCAGGGCTTTTCCAGGCTCGCGGGATACGTCGGCCACGTCTCGCGGTCACCCGGCGGCGCGAGGACGGCGGCGTCGAGATCGACCACGAGTCGGCCGGCGACGTGCCGCGGGTCGACGGCGAAGGCCGGCCGCTCGCGGGCGACTGTCTCGGCCACCTGCCGCGCATCGAGCGCGTAGTCGTGAACCCGCAGCCGGCCGATCGCGCCGCGAATCCCGCCGCCGACGCCGAGCCCCGCCTGCCTGGGCAACGCGAGTTTCTTGGTGGCATGCACGCCATCGAGCTTTCCATCGACGAAGAGCTGCAGCGTGCCGGGGCCGTCGGCGACGCCGCCGCCGAGATACACCCAGGCGACGTGATGCCACGCTTGCTCCCGTGGCGGGGTCGTCCAGTCATAGGCCTTGCCAGCCACCTCGCAGGCCCGCCGGCCGCCGAGCAGCAGTTTCGCGCCGGCCGCCTCCTTGGTGCGCCACTCCAGAAAAGTCCGGTCGGCGGCCGCATCGTCGAGCCGCACCCACGCGTCCACCGACCAGGCGCGGTTGCCGTCGAGGGCATCCCACGTCGCCTGATCCCAGACGAGCATCTCGTCGCCCGCCAGCACGATCGCCGTGGCCCCGCCCGCGGTCGTGAGCCGCGGCGTGCCGGCCTTGGCGGCGAACCTGCCCACCGTCCGCTCGTACTTCCGCCAGCCGACGTTGGGCTTGAAATACTCGACGCCGCCGGCGTTGCCCCACGCGCTCACCGCGCCCGACTCGTCGGCCACGACGCCGACCCGGGGCGTGAGATCCACGAGCGTGTCGCCGGGCCACCATTCCGAGAGCAGATGAAAGACCCGCGGATCGTTGCGGCGCAAGAGTTCGCGGGGCCGCATGCCCCCCTCGTCGTGCGTCATGTCGTTGATCCACCACGACGCACACACGGCGACGTTCTCCCACATGTTGCTGCCGCCGTAGTCGCCGATCCACAGCCGCTCGCGCCGCGCCGCGTCGAACACCGCCGCCAGCCGCTCACGGAAGTCGGGCTCGAGTGCCTCGGCGCCCTGCATGTGGAACTGGTGGCCGAACTCGTGCATCACGATCGCGCCTTCGCGGAGGATCGCCTCGCCCTCGCCGTAGCAGCTGCACGTGAACGGGCTCCAGCCCCAGCCACGGTGCTGCTTGCTCGCCAGATGGCAGGCGGCGTTCGACGCCTGGAGTGCCTTGACGAGATCGGGCCGCCGATCGAGCAGCTTGCGCACGGTGCGGCAGAACGCGCGGAGGTGGATGTCGTGGTTGCCCGGCGGGCTGATCGTCGGATAGCCGCCCGCTTCCATGAACCGGGAATAAAAGCCGTCTTGGGGCACGCCCGCAGGAAAGGCTTCGGAGACGGGCCCGTCGAACTCGAGATCGAACGCGTCGGTGGTGAACGCCCACACGTCGCCCGGCTGGGCTGGCCGATCGCCCGCGTAGGTCGACTCCACCCGCCAGTGGTAGGTCGTGCCCGGGGCGAGCCGCTCGATCGCGAGATCGACGGCGATGAAGGCTTCGCCGACGGAGGGTTTGAACTTCGCCGTCGCCGCCTTGCCCGCCGCCACGGCGGCGGCGTCGGTGCCGAGGTGCAGCACCTGTCCGGTCGCCTCGGGGTCGGGGGTCCACGTGAGCCGCTCCTGGATCGTGGGCACGCCCGTCGCGCCGATGGCGGGCACCGGGCCGGTGGCGCCCGCCGACGCGGCGACGCGGGGCGCGGCCGACGGCCCGACGAGCCGCTGCAGGTCATCGGCGTCAAGGGCCCGGTCATAGACCTGCAGCGCCGCGATCGCACCGGTAAAGGGCCGCGCCGGCCGCGTCGCCCACGCATGGCCCCACCACGCCTCCCAGGCGCAGCCGAGGAACGCGAGGTTGTCCTTGAGCACCTTGGCCGGCGGCTTCTGCACCGTGCGGCCGGCGACGAACGCTCCGTCCACGTAGACCTTCAGGTCGCGGCGGTTCTTGTCCTTCTCGTTCGGCGACAGTACGAAGGCCAGGTGCCGCCAGCGTTCGAGCCCGGGAAACCGCTGCGGCGGAAAGAGCAGCTTCTCGTTGTACCACTGGGCCGCCTCGTAGCAGCCGAAGCTGAAGTCTGGCGTGTCGAGCTCGCCGCAGTCGCGCTCCCCCCAGCAGAGAAACGTTTCGCGGTCCACCGGCAGGCCGATGTTGTAGAGCCAGGCCGTGACCGTCAGCGGCCCGCCGTCGATCGCCCGCTCGGGCATCGTGAAGTCGGAGACCATCGTCTGAAACTCCAGCGGCAACAGCCACGGTGCGTGGAGGAACGCCACCGCCTTGCGGCCGCGGACGTCGCGAACGGTCGGCGGCTGGTTCATCGCGGTGAACGCACCGCCGAGGCGGCCACGATTGGGCCAGCGGTCGAGCGGACCGTCCTTCAGGTCGGCGGCGGCCAGGTCGATCAGCGGCCCGTCGCCCGCCGCGGGCTGCGGGGCGGCGGGCTTCTCCGGCAGCCGGCACATGGCCCGCTGCAGATAGGACCCGGCCACGCCGTCCGCCATGCCCGGCCAGAACTCGCGAACGACGCCATCCGTGCCACGGATGAACACCTTGGCGTCCTCGATTTTCTCGAGCGCGCCACGAAACTGCGCCTGATTGAGAAACAGCCATTCGCGTTCGACGCCGAACCGGAACGGCTCGGGCGGCGGCCGATCGGCAACCGCAGGTGCGGATCCGACGGACATCACGATCAGCAGACAGGCCAAGGGGCGGCCGATGGACGCGAGAGTTGGCATGGAAGGCCCTGACATGGGAGACTCGCCGACCGGGGATAACGCGGCGGACCGACTTTCTTCAGGGCTTTAAGTATTGTCACTCCGAGGCGAAAACGCCATGCGTGGATCATGCGTCGCCGCAGTCGTCGTGGTGGGTATCGCGGTCGCCGTGACAGGCAATCGAGCGGCTGCGGCTGACCGGCCGAACATTCTCGTCATTCTCGCCGACGACCTGGGCTGGTCGGATCTCGGCTGCTACGGCGGCGAGATTCGCACGCCGTACCTCGATCGCCTCGCGGCCGGCGGTCTGCGGTTCACCCAGTGCTACAACTCCAGCCGCTGCTGCCCGTCGCGTGCCAGCCTGTTGACGGGGCTCTATCCGCATCAGGCCGGCATCGGCCGGTTCGTGGGCGGCGATGGCGGCGCGACGTTCCCGGGCTATCGCGGCCGGATCGGTGAACGCTGCGCCACGCTCGCCGAGGTGCTCGGCCCGGCCGGCTACGCCACGTTCGCCTGCGGGAAGTGGCACGTCGGCGAGCCCGGCCCGGTCGCCCGCGGCTTCGACGGCTTCTACGGCTTCGTGCACGGCTACGGCGTCGACTCCTGGAACCCGCGGATGATGGTGAGGCTGCCGACGGGTTCACCGCAGCGCCAGGATCCACCGGGAAGGTTCTTCGCGACCGACGCGATCACGGATCACGCGATCGACTTCCTCGCATCGTCCCAGGCAGCCGCGATGCCCTGGCTGCTGTATGTCGCCTACCAGGCCGCGCACTTTCCGCTCCAGGCACCGGTCGAGCTCGTGGACCGCTACGTGCCCGTCTACGAGCGCGGCTGGGACGTGCTCCGCGCCGAACGGCTCGCGCGTCTGACAAAACTCGGCCTCGTGCCCCCCAACCTCGCCCTGCCTCCACGCGAGGAAATCGACTCGCCCGCCGTCGCCCGCCGGCTCGGCTCGATGACCGCCGACGGCCGCAATCCAGCCTGGGATTCGCTTCCCGCCGATCGTCGCGCCGACCTCGCCCGTCGCATGGCCGTCTACGCCGCGATGGTCGAGTCGATGGACGCCAACATCGGCCGGCTCGTAGATGCTCTCACACAGGCCGGCGCCCTCGACCGCACACTCATCCTGTTCATGAGCGACAACGGCGCCTGCGCGGAATGGGAGCCGTTCGGATTCGACCTCGACCCAGCCGACTATCGCAACCGCCGTCCCGGCCATGGCGTGGACGGCTCGACGCCCGGCAGGCCGAACGTCCTTCATCAGGGAGCGGCTCTCGCCGCCATGGGCGGCCCCGACGCGACCACGCTCTTCAGCTACGGCAGCGGCTGGGCCAATCTCTCCAATACGCCGCTGGCGCTCTACAAGCACTTCGCGCACGAGGGCGGGATCCGCACGCCGCTGATCGTCCACTGGCCGGCCAAGATCGCCGATCCCGGCGAACTGCGGCCCCACGTCGGCCACCTCATGGACGTGATGGCGACATGCGTGGCGGTGGCGGGAGCCGCCTATCCCCCCGCCACGCGGCCCGCCGCCCTGCCGCTCGAAGGCCGGAGCCTCCTGCCCGCGTTCCGCGGCGCTGCGGCCGAGCCGCGGACGCTCGTCTTCGAGCACGAGCACAACGCCGCCATCCGGCGGGGCGACTGGAAGCTCGTGGGCCGCGGCGCACTCACGCACGCCGGCGTGCGCGACGACGCCCGCTGGCAACTCTTCGACGTCGCCGCCGATCCGGCGGAGCGGCACGATCGCGCGGCCGAGCGGCCCGATCTCGTCGCCGAACTTTCCAGGGCGTTCGTCGCCGAGGCCCGCCGCACGCTGATTGTCCCTGCGCCGTGAAGGCACTCGGATGCACGCCGTGCGTCCGGCCAGTTAGCGGATTCCGCCAATGCGCCGGCGCCGAAGGACGTCCTCCGGCCGCGGATCGACGAAGTCGTCGGTCGCACTGCCGTCGGGCTCGGCGATCAGTTCGAGGGCCTCGACCGCGGGGATGTCGACGTCCTCCTTTCGCACCAGTGCCAGCAGCGTCGCCGGCGACACCGCTACCAGGTTGGGAATCGATAGGCGACCGGGTGTCGCGGCCAGCACTTCCGCCACCCTGCGCGACTCGGGAAAGTCGAACCGTTTCAGATGCGGCAGCGTGATGGTGCGGCACTTCTCCACGAGGAGGCGGGCGACTTCGGGGGCGTCGAGCCGCTCGGTGAGCATCAGGCCGGCGAGATCGATCGGCTCCTCGTGTCTCACGAGCAAGGATGCCGCCAACGGGTCGATCTCGCGCAGACCGTGCAGCCCGAGCCCGCCGCCCCGATGCGTGGCCAGCACCGCCGCGATCTCGGTGTCGATCTCCTGCAGCCCCGGCAGCGAGAGTGGTCCGGCATGCCCGGCGAGCGCCGCCGCGACGTCGCGAGTGAGCGTTCGCAGGCTGGGCAGCACGAGGTCGCGAGGCCGGGTCGCCAGCACCTCCGCCGCTTCAGGCGTGATCTCGGTGAGCGCCTGGAGCACGCACCGCTCCTGGCTGGCGAACCGCCGTGCCAGCGGCAGCGCATCGAGCCGCACCAGGCCCGACAGGTCCAGCGACTTGCCCTGGTGGCTGGCGAGCGCCGCGGCCACGTCGGCATCGAGGTGCCTGATGCCCTGCAGCTTGAGCACGCCGATCTTGTGCGTCGCCAGCGCCGCCGCGACCTCGACGCCGGGATCCGTGACACCCGGCAGCACCAGATCGGCGTTGCGCCGTGCGAGCGCCTCCGCCACGGGCGCGGGGAACGTCGCCAGCTTGGGCAGCAGGCAGCGGCCCCGGCTCGCCAGCCGTGTCGCCAGCGGCACGGAGTCGAGCGCCACCAGCGACGGCAGGTCGAGGTGCTCGCCGCGGTACTCGGCGAGCGCCGCGGCGACGTCTTCCGGCAGCGTGGTGACGCCGGCGAGGATCAGCGCCGGCCCGGCGTGCGTGGCCAGCGCCGCGGCCACTTCGGCATCGAGCGTGCGCAAGCCGGGGAGGACGAGGTCCCCCTTCCGCGCCGCGAGGGCCCGCGCCAACGCGGGCGTGAGCATCGTCACCCCGCGAAAGTCGATCCGCGCCTGGTGCGACACGAGGGCAGCGATCACATCCGGCGGAAACCCCATCAGTCCGGAGAGGTCGAGCGGGCCCTTGTGGGCCGCGAGCGCGCCGGCCGCCTCGGGATCGAGGTCCTTGAGCCGCGGGAACCGCAGTTCGCGGGGGAAAGCCGCCAATTCGCGGGCGGCGTCGGCCGACAGCCGCTCGAGGCCGCGGAAACAGAGCCGCTGGCCCCGAGACGCGGCGAGCCTGCGGGCGTCGGTGGCCGTGAGGCCGAACGCGCCGCACACGAAGAGCTGCTGGCCAGCGCCCGAGGCGAGAGCCTCGGCAACGCCCGGGGCCGAAACGGCCCGGCCGGAGACGAGAACGGCCCGCGGTGGCTGACCCCCCTCAGGACCGGCCACGAGCGCGGCGGCCACATCGGGCTCCAGCGATTCGACCAGCGACACACCCACCTCCGCCTGCCGCGCCAGTCGGGCCGCAAGTTCCGCCGACCGCAGCTCCCGAAGCCCCGTGAGATACAGGTCGCCTGCCGGCTTGCGGGCCAGCGCCGCCGCCGCCGCATCGGAAAGCCTTTCCAGATTGCGCAGCGACATATGCCCGGCATGCGTGGCGAGGATTTCCGCGATCGCATCGGGCAGCGCGGTGATGCCGCCGAGCGACAGCCCCTTGCCCCGGTGCGCCGCGAGGGCGGTGGCGACGGCGGGATCGAGCGTCGTCAGGCCGCGGAGATCGAGCCACACGGGGCTGCGGGCCAGGGCCGCGGCCGCCTCCGGCGACAGCCGTTCGACATGCGGCAGCGAAAGCGATCCGCCGGCGGCCCGGGCCACGCCCTCGGCCGCCGCGGCGTCGAGTTCCCGCAGCCCGGGGAGCGTCACCTGCCCCGGGTTCTCGGCGCCGAGCAGCGCCGCGAGCACGTCGCCATCGGGTCGCGCGAGCGCCGGCAGGTCGAGGAACTCCCGGAAGCCGCCGCGGATCGCCAGCCAGTCCGCCGTCGTCGTGCGGTGGAGGAACTCGAGCAGCATCACCTCGTCGGCCGCCCCCAGCGGCTCGAGTGCCCGGGCCTCGGCGAGCAGCCGCTCGACCTGTGCGCTCGACACGCCCAGCGACTCCAGGACCTGGCCCGCCCCGGCCAGCGGCACGGACGCGGTGGGTTTCGTGGACTGCCGGGCGACCAGGGCCCGTGCGTCCTCCACCGAGAGCGTGGTGGCCGTCCGCGGATCCGGCGTGGCAGCGGCGGGCTCGTTGGCCGATGCGCAGCCCGGCCGACAGGCCAGCGTCACCAGCATCGCGAAGATCGGGATCGCGAGACTTCGATTCATGGCGATGTGGCGGCCGTCCTCCGGGCCGCCGTCTCCATCATGAGAAAGAACGCCTGACCTTCCGGCGCGATCCCCGCGTGACGGAAGTCGGGCGCCCCGGCGACGCCCTGGACGAGCCCGTCGGCGTCGACCTTGCCTCGGGCCGCGGTCCGCATCCGCTCCGCGGCCGGAAGGAGGTCAGCCGCCAGCCAGCCGCCACGCACGCCTTCGAGGATCGACCACGCGAGCATCTGGGCGAGGTTCGTCTCCACGAAGCTCTTCGGGTCGTCGAGCACGTCGTGAAACAGCCCGTCGGCCCGCTGGTGGGCGAGGCAGCCGGCGAGCAGATCGCGGAGGTGGGCGACGAGCGGCTCCCGCTCGGCTGCGCGATCGCCGGGCAAGGCCCGGATCATCCGCGTCAGCGTGCAGGCGACCCAGCCGTTGCCCACGCCCCAGAAGTCGCGCCGGGCGAAGGCCTGCTTCGACTCATCCCAGATCGCCCGGTACAGTCGCGCCTCGGCGTCCCACAGCCGCCGCCGGTAGCCATCGACCTGCTTTCGGGCCTCGTCGTGCCGGCCCAACGCCGCCAGGAACGGCGCCGCCGTGTGGCAACTGTCCGACATCAGGCAGGCGTCGTAGTGGTAGAGGGTGCCGTCGGCGGTGCGCGGCGCACGCTCCAGCACGTAGCCGAGCAACCCATCGACGGCGGCCGCGAGCGCCGGGTCGCCCGTGATCTTCGCGGCCCGCACCAGCGGCTCGCCACACATCAAGCAGTCGAGCGGCGACCCACCGAGCGTGGCCACGCGGCCGTCCTTCGCCACGTGGATCAGGCTCCCGCGGGCCATCTTGACGAGCATGTCGTCGGCACCGGCTTCGAGGTAGGCCTGCGCCAGGATGCCCTGCTCCCACGACTGCCGCTGCATCGCGAGCGCGGCCCGCTCGACGCGGACCGCGAGCGGATCGTCCTCCCAGCCGCCGCACGCGGGAACACCGCCGATGCACGCGACCATCGCGGCCAGCAAGGTCAGCATGGCGTCGATGCGAGACATCGGCGTCACCAGTCGTCCGTCCGAAACGGTGATGCGGGTATGCCGTCGCGGTTGTAAAGATTCGCCCCCTCGGGGTTGGTGGCAAACGCATACCTCACGGCGACCGGGGCGGAAACCTGCGCCGCGTGCACCACGACCGTCTCGCCGTCGATGGCAGCCTCGGCCCAGTGCCACTTCCGATCGGCGCCGGCGATCGCGAACCGCTTCAGCGGCTGTCCGCCATCCTCGGCGGCCGGAGCACGCCCTTCCTTGCGGCCCACCATCAGTCCGGAACCCACGCCGTCGAAGAACAGGCGGGCCCGGTCGCCCTCGACCTTCATCTCGCGGAACGACGGCCCGCCGGCGCCGGGATCGCTCTTCCCGTAGACGTCGCGGAGCGCCAGCCGCGCGAGCCGCGCACCGACATCGGCCTTGTTCCGCGGATGGATGTCGTCGGCCTCGCCGATGTCGATCGTCACGGCCATTCCCGTGCGCGGCACGTCGCGGACGCTGCGTTGGGCCTCCCGCATCCGGGCCCAGGCGTCGCCGCCGGCGGGATCGTCGCTCGGTTTTTGATAGGCGGGAAGTTGGACGTAGAAAAACGGCAGTTCGGGCGCGTTGAAGAGCAGCCGCCAGTCGCGGATCAGCGCCCGGAGCCGCACGGCATACTGCTGCGATGCTTTGGCGTCGCCGGCGTTGCCCTCGCCCTGATACCAGAGGATGCCGCGGATCGCGTGGCCCGCCAGCGGGGCGATCATGCCGTTGTGCAGCGTCACGCATCGCGGCCGCCGCACCTTGTCGCTGAAGGGAAACGGCGGAAAGTCCGGATCCGCGGGCTTCTTGCCCGCCTGGAGGGCCGCCGTCTTGTCGCGTTCCCAGGCGGCGAGCGACTCGCGCATCTGGGCGGCCATCTTCTCGTCGCCCGGCAGGGAGAGGAGCGTTTCCTGGGAGAGCCACATCTCGATGCCGGTGCTCCCCTTCGCGGACCGGATGATCCCGATCGGCACCTTCGTCTGGGCGTGCAGCTCGCGGGCGAAGTAGAAGCCCACGGCGGTGAACCGGCTGGCCATCTGCGGCGTGCAGACGAGCCACTCCCCCTTCACGTCGTCCTGAGGCACGTCGGCAAAATGCTCGACGACGCCGAACTGCCGCACCAGCGGCAGTTTCGCCTTGGCAAAATCCTCTTTCACTTCCGG